>Ga0208357_1000158_pt1 | contig 53419 bp, 59 predicted proteins | sample NGESurdeep092012_6_FD_184487 | JGI IMG/M metagenome (GOLD analysis project Ga0208357, IMG submission 184487) | Arctic peat soil microbial communities from Barrow, Alaska - NGEE Surface sample F52-2 deep-092012 (SPAdes) | ecosystem: Environmental > Terrestrial > Soil > Wetlands > Peat ...
TCGAAAACCTTATGCCGGAGTACTACTCCTACAAGTAAGGCCAATAGCTTGTTCAAGAGCAATAACAAACGGCCCCCTCTGGGGGCCGTTTGTTATTGCAAAGATCCTCCGTCATCACTTACTAAAAGCATCATCAGTAAGCCGCGACTCTGATCAGCAATAACGACTCCAAAGCGGAAGCCGCGTTGAGATATCCGTCACGTTCCCACTGTGTGACTGCATCACTGTGAACGGGAACTGAGAAGAGGGATCTTGTGCCGTGAATCTCTGATCATTCCATGTTTGCCTTTGCGAATTGTGTGACGCAGGATGTGTTCGACTAACCGTTGCCCACAGAGAAGATCACCAGCTTGGTTTTCCTGTGTGGTGAGGAAACGGCAAACGTGACTGACGTCGGATTTTCAACAATGATGCCACCGACGTAGCTAGTGAAATTCGCCCCACACACCGGTAGGTGAACCTGAGACTTTGACGCCGCGATCAACCCACGACCCATCGCACTATCAGCGAGCGAGCCAACAACTCCCGGTGATCCATAGAAGAGTTTGGCGCTTTGCGGGCTCACGACTGACACGGTTGCGTACGGGGCCATCGCCGCCGACACAGCGAGGAATGCCTTGTAGACGAAATACCGCTGGCCGCTAGCACTTCGCAACAACCGCAATCCTCCGGGGTCGCCCGATCCGGGAAGGACCAGCCCCTCGACACCTCCAACCACCTTCTCGCCACCTCGCCCTTGCTGGCCGACCGAATCTGAACAACGGAGCATCACGATGGTCGACAATGAGGGGGACTCAACATAGTTGATTATGAGTGACGCGCTCGAGACACCGACGGCGATTACTGCGATCGATGTTATGACTCGCTTCGTCGGTGATGAGATTTTTCGCGTCCCTCCAAGATATCGTCCATTCGCCTTTGGCGGAATCGCTGGCGATGCGGCCGCGCTTGGCGACAGATCCGAGGTATCGAGGTCTCTTCAACTCATAATCCTTTGTTCACTGTCCGTGCGCCATTGCATCGAGGACTTCTTCGGGAATCTCTAAAGGGATAATCGAGAGACGATAGCGATCACGATTGTGATTCGGACGCTCCCTTTAGGTTGGGAGTAACTGGCACGAAGTGGTGTCCAAAAGGAGTAGCAACATGGAAATAATTCGTAATCCGGACGGAAGTCTGGTGGTACCGATTCCAGAGGGGCGACACCATGACGGTGACGATGCCCTCAACGCTCCGAACGTTGACGCAGTTGCTGAGACGACAACTCGGGTACTGCATCCCGGTGAGGGAGGCTACAGCGAGGCTCTCGCCGAGTGGGATTTTCAACAAAATCCTGATAGAGCGCCTGCAGTCTCGACAGCGAGTGGGCGAGAAGAAGCTATGAACGTCGTGCACATTCTGTCTGAGTCGCCCGACCATGACGTAGTGGGTGCGCTCAAAGACGTCAGCGACTCCGACGCTAGCGGCGAAGCGTTGCGACACGTGTTGATTGGAGGGACTCACTCAGTTGAGGCCTTCTCAGAAGAAGTGGCGAAAGCCGAAGGGGGCGAGCCATTGCCCGCCCACAAGATGACCAAAATCATTGGCGAGGTATTAGCTGAGTTGGACAAGTAATTTGTCGACCCTCGCACTCTTTGTAGCGGTAGCGTTCAAATAGCTAAAGAGAGCATCTCTTGACTAATTTTCCAGATTCACGTCACAGAACTGTCGCGATGGCTAACAACCACTAGGAATCAAGTGAGACCAAATGCCCCTCGATTGAAGGGGCACGTTTTCAGCACTCGTCGAAAGTTCATCGCTCAACGAGTGATCCACGGTCATGACGGAGAAATATGATCGCGCCAGGAATGGCGTGGCGCGTAGCCGATGGTTTCTCGTGCACGGTCGACTGCGAGCAAGGTCTCATATTCTCCGATGCTGCGCGTCAATGGCACTCCAGGGAATACTTCTTTCATGAGCTCCGCCGAAGGCCGATTCATGACAGTGTCGGCTGCAGCAATGATCAATCCGGGACTTCCCGCTAGGGCATCGGAAGGTGTGCTCAATGCCTGAAGGCACGCGCTCGCGACGTCTCGCACGTCGACGTAACCCCACAGATTCCATTTTCGCAGATGCGGATTTGACCAGTACGTCGGGAACTTCTCGTAATCCTCGGGATACATGATGTTAGAGAAGCGAAGCGCCACGAATGGCACTCCAAACCACTCAGATATGTGCGCTGCGACAGTCTCGCTCGCAACCTTGGAGAGCGCGTACGTGACGGTCGGAAATGGGTAGTGGTCTTCATCGACCGGAGCGTATCGAGGGCTGCCTCCGTCAACTTCCATTGATGGAAATTGCTCGCGGGTAACTCCAAAGAAAAGGCCGAGTGTTGTCTCACTCGATGCCCACACGACGCGAGTCAGACCGCTACTCGCTGCGGCGTAAAAGATGTTGAAATTCATCGCCATATTGGCGTTGAACGTGACGGAAGGCGTCTGCAGGCCGGGAGCTGGAATGTTGGCGAGATGGATAACCGCGTCGACGCCCCTGAGCACCTCGAGCGCCTGACCGTAATCAGTGAGGTCTGCTCGAAGGACTCCCTTCTCGGCGTCTTCTCTAGAAACTTCAATATCAGTAGCGGCGACCTCGTAACCGTGTTGTCGAAGTTCCTGCACGACCGCTCGTCCGGCCTTGCCACTTGCTCCTGTCACGCAGATTCGACGTAGTGGAGTGGTATCCATTGCAGCCTTCTTTCTACGACGTCGTTCACGGCGCCGGAACTGACGCTGATTGTGTGAGTTCTAAACCGGTTTGTTGATCGGAGTCGTTGGAGTCATCGTAGCGATTCTCGAACTTACGATGAAGTCTCCACTCGCGTTCGTCGTAGCGCCATGAGCACGAAGCGGTGTCCGTGGTGCGCCTCAAGACGTCGGTAGCGAACGGTTGAATACCTGCGCGAACTTAATCTGGGCATGATGTCGCGTTGGCTACATCTGACGTATAGGGACTCGTTAGAAGATGACACCCCAACTGAAGAATGTCTCTCGGGGTTTCTCCATTGCGAGAATACGTCTGCTCGTTGACTGCCTTGTAATTGTCGGCTTTCTCCCTTCCGCTCTCCCTGCTCGTTTCCTTTCAAGGCGGCATTTGAACTCCTTTGGTGTCGGCGATTACGCCATCATTGGCACCGTTGTTCGCGCCTACGAACGTCGTGAATCACATAGCGCACGTGTCGGCGTTTAGTTCTTTGCTGCCCGTCAAGCAGTGAAACTTCTCAATAGGCCAAAATGATGATTGAGACATGAGGGGGAACTGATGAGAACGAGACAGGTCTCACGACGGTCATTGGCCGTCAGAGTTGCTGCAGGCTTCAGTTTGTGCACGATAGTGCTTGGCCTCAACGATGTGATCGCCACTGGTAGTCCATCCACGGCAGGATCGTGGGCTTTTTCGAACGGTAATCTGGCGAACAGTCGCGACGCGGTGGGTTCGACAATCACGATGGCAAACGTGTCGACATTGAAGAAGGCGTGGTCGTTCGCACTTTCAGGTAACGCCACGAAGAACGTCGGAGGGTACGGAACCCTGGCTGCAGCACCAATCATCGAGAACGGCATCGTATTCATGCAAGATCTCCACTCGAACGTCTACGCACTGTCCTTGTCGACGGGCAATCTCAAGTGGTCGTATCGCGTCAACAAGAAAGAGAAAAGTGGACCGGGACCGAACGGCGTCGCCGTCGCTGACGGCAAGGTCTACGGCACGACGCCGACGTCGGTCTTCGCGCTCAACGCTTCGACTGGCCACAAAATCTGGACCAACGATCATCTCTTAAAGAAAGGACAGGGCACCTTCGGGATACAGCCGCAGGTTGCCAACGGTCGTGTCTACCTTGCAAGCCAGTATGGCGACGCGATCGGCGGGGGAGTGCTGTTGGCGTTGAACGCGACAAACGGATCATTGCTCTGGACGTTCAAGACGGTGCCTAAAAAGCACAAGAGCATCGGGGAGCTAGGACTTGGAGCGGGTGGCGCCTGGGAAACACCACTCGTCGGTGTCGATGGCACGGTGACTTTCGGTATAGGTAATCCCTATCAAACACTGTCGTCCGCGCTCACGGATCCTTCGAAGTTGTTGTACACGAACAGTGATGTCAACCTCAACGCGGCCACCGGCAAACTGCACTGGTATTACCAGGGCGTCGCAAACGACTTCAAGGACTACGACATGCAGGCCTCGCCGATTGCGGCGAAAGCCAAGGGCGTGTCGGTCGTGATAGGTGGCGGCAAGATGGGCATCGTCTACGAGATGAACGCGAGGTCGGGAAAACTGATGTGGAAAACACCGGTCGGCGAACACAACGGGCACGATAATGACTCCCTTAAAGCACTGAAGGGGAAAAGCACGTTGAAGGTCCCGTTCACATATCTTCCGGGCTCTCTCGGAGGCATCTTGACCAATATGGCAGTGGCTGGGAACACCATCTATGTTGTGACCGGTAACTTTGCCTTCTCTTTCACCAACACCAATCAAGCCATTGGCGTGAACGTCGGAAAGAAACTCGGCGGCGAGGTTGAGGCGCTGAACCTTGACACGGGAAAGATCGAATGGAAGACCAAAGTGACGGGAATGCCGCTTGGCGCTGCCACCGTCACAAACAATTTGGTGTTCACGACCTTGTTCCAAGGGGAGTTGCTCGCCCTCAATCGCTCAACTGGTGCGATCGTCTTTAGGCGACAATTACCGCGGTCAACGAACGCACCTATTGCTATTGCTGGCAACACCGTGATCGTGCCAGCGGGCGGACCCAAGTACGGGACTGGTAAGGGGCCATCGCAAATTGTTGCCTACCGGTTGCCTTCGATGTAAAGACCAACAGATAACTGGCTCAAGAAGTTGCCACGTTGCCCGCGAGCGTCCAACCGACAAGCGCGTTGGCGTGGCCGTGTCTCATCCCATACTCAGATTTGAGACGATCGACGATCGCCATGTGTTTCTCAATACCGCAATTGGCGATGATCTTCTGCCACTCCGCAATCGGGCGACCATACTTGTTCTCAATAGAGGGGAAGTATGAGACAGGCCCCTGCTTCGGCCATGGTGCTGAATGCTCGGCCACGTCTACCCCCAATGCTGTTGTGCATGTCAATGTAGTCAACCTTCGCACGGTTCGTACGGCTTAGCGATCCATTTGCAACTTCTTCAGGTTTCAGTACAAGTGGACTGAAAAGCTGAGTCGCCGCTGCGGTTTAAAACTCGTATTAGGTTCTCTCCAAAGCCGCTTTTTTCATTTCGACAGGAGTCGGTCGTGTGGGTTCGCGGAATCGTGGGTGTGGTCGTAGGTCTCATCGGCATCGTGTGGATTCTTCAAGGAACGAACGTCATGCACGGATTGAGCATGAGCGGTCACGGTAGTTATACGTTCCTCGGTGTCGTGGTGTTGTTGATCGGTGTCGCTTTTCTGACATGGGCACGGGCTGCTCGATCTGGCTCGCGTTAAATACGTTGCTCACTCCAGCGCAGTTCGCTCGAGCCACGTGAGTAGTAGTTGTTCATCTCCAGATACTCTGAAATCGACCTCTTGTATCGATCGTCGACGATAGAGAACAAGCAAGAGGTCGAGGGTATTTGCCCTAAATTCCACGTCTGCAGACTTGTTGTCCCGCGTGACGGAAATTCCGTCATCACTAAGCACGACGACCCAACGATTGTCACCGTCGCTTTGCGTGAAGGCAAGCCGGTTTCTATTTCCAATAAGTTCAGTGATTCTGGGCGAGAACGCTGCGGCGTGGTGAACGTTCGCGAGGAATTCGTCGATGGCATCCGCTGCGACATTGGTTTCGACGTAGGGGGTGAGTCCTAAGGCCATTTCGACGTCGATGCGGTGCATCAATGTCTCATGTAGTTGCCTCCTCGACCAAAATCGGACGTGTTGGTCGGCCCCCCAGGCCCACATTGAGAGATCGGGGTCGAGGTGTCGTAGAGTGGCAAGAAGTTGCGATCCACCTTCAAGAAACCATGATGCGCTTACCAGCCCCCGTTCCAGATTCATGTCGTCTGACGAAATGCGCACCGGTGCCTGATTGCGAACCAGATGCTCCGTCCAGCGGTGGATCACACCCAAGTGTTCGCCAAGGTCGCGAATTGACCACCCCGGACATGAAGGAACTGAGCAGAGCGGGTCAGCGTCTCTTAAGAGATCCGTAAATCGGTGTATCTCTAGCTCAAGGGCGTCGCAGTGCTCTAGATGATTCATGGAGAGTTATGGTAACCAATGCTTTCATTTTTTCAAAGCAATGCGCAGCGTAGATTCCTCGCTTAAGAGAAAGCATCAGGTGACGCTGACCTAACGCTGGTTATAGCGAATCTTGCAGGACTCTCCATTTGACAATCTAATGGTGAAGGTGAACACACCGTTGCGTGATCGAGAAGAAGCGGTGACCCTCACAATCAATATTTCGCCGGTGTCGCGAATCACGCTAGCTCGAGTCCCGTTATGGCTCGAGATGAAAGGGTGTCCATAAAAGCCCGAGCCGTGAATGGCGAGTGTCACAGTTCTTCCCGCGACGACGTAGCCGTGAATCGACGTGGCGATCGGAGGAATCAGCGGCGTCGATACTTTGAGCTTGAACGTGAACGTTCCCGTGTCGCCGGTGGCGTCACCCGTGGTGCCGTTGGCGATGTACGAACCTTCACGAAGCACGCCGCTCGTTGTCACAAGACCGCTCGAACTTACGCTGAGATGGGCACTGCCCGTCGTCTGCGTGTACGTCACCGCTCCCAAATTGGCGCCTACGTTGAGTTGGTCGTGAAACGATGAAGAAGCCGTTGTTAGTACCGACGCATCCATGGGAATACGCTGAACGAGGTTGCCGACTTTTAATGTGAAGTTGAACGTACCCGTGTCGCCCGTGGCGTCACTCGTGGTACCGCTGGCGACGTACGAGCCTGGCGTTAACGCACCGTCTGTCGTTACGAGCCCACTCGCGCTCACCACTATTTGTGGGCTGCCACTGGACTGGACGTACGTGACGGCGCCATTGTTGTTGGTCGAAATAAGTTGATCACTGAACGCTGCTGAGTTGGCCACCGAAACTGAGGTCGCTAAAGGTGAATTCAAAAGACCACACACGTAGTCGCCGTCGTATCCTCGTGATGGGTACTGGATCATCGCTACGCGCCCTCCGAGGAACGATGCAGTGGCACAAGCCGCCTGCGCGGATGTCAAGGTCGCAAACCCTGGAATCCATGCGGGTACTGAGGGAAAAGCGGAGCCAGTCCCACCGGTAATGGTCTTCCACTGCGATGGTGTTGAGTAGATGCCTACCGAGGTAACGCCAATGTTGGCGAATGACGCGAGCATGCCTTCAAGCATCGCCTGGTCGTTCGCGTCTGACGTTGCACTTCGACCAGATGCGATTGTCTCCCAGTCATTGCCCGTCTCAACATCGAGCCACCAGGGCGACGCCACCGCTTGCGCCGCTGGTGACGTAGATCCGCCGGCGATCTCGGCGTTGGTGGCGTTCGAGAAGGAAAGACGCGCGGCGTTCCAGCCGAAGTCATACGAGCACGGAACTGAGTTGGCGCCGGAGCAGAGGCGGGGGGTCTGTTGATTCGTGGGCCAGTTTGAGTGACCGGGTCCCGGATTCTCTGTGTTTGCGTAAAAACTCGGCGTTTGACTCCCGGCATTTTCGGCCCAGGTCAGCTCCCTCGGGAGGCAAGGATTCGCGGTGAACGTCGAGCCGCCATTGACGCCCACGACGCCAAATATCGGGGACGACGGTAAAGGTTCGCTGCACTGGGGAAAACTGATGTCAAAACCAGTAGACGCAGACGTAATCGTTGCCCCAGCCAAATCGGTGCCAGCTGGGATGACAAGAAGTACAGCCGCCACGAGGACCGCCGCTGTCAACTTCGTCAGGAGTGATTGCACGTCCTTCAATCCTAGGAGCGTCAATTGGGTTGGAGTATGAGAAAGTATTGAGAGTCTCCTGAATCGTCGTTTTCAGTGGATATCTAGCAATGAGGAGCGCGATGACTGAATCGAAGCAGAGGATTTCTTATTTTCCACTGTCACAAATGGATGACCGAATGATGGCGGTGATGCAGCGCTGTGCCGAAGAAGGTACACCACGTCCCGAAAGTTCGGCGATCCGCGCCCATTCGCCCGCGGCGTTCTGGGCGTTTGACGACGCGTGGGAGAAGTTGTTTCGTAACGGTGTGCTCGATCACGCTGTCAAGGAGTTGTGCCGGGTCTACGTGTCGCGTTCGGTGAAGTGCGAGTACTGCGGTAACCAGCGGAGCGAGGCGGCGAGATCGGCGAACGTTTCTGAAGGCAAGCTTGACGAACTCTTGAACTTCGAATCATCAATGAGTTTCTCTGATCGCGAGCGTGCTGCACTCTCGTACGCCGAGGCCATAACGTGGCGACTCGAACCCGATGATGACTTTTGGAATCGACTGTATTTACACTTCTCTGAGGAGGAGTTGGTCGAGTTGGCGTGCTTCATTGCGTTGACGATGGGTCAACAAAGTTGGATTCGGTTATTGAACATCGATCATCACCAAGTGTTGGCCGGAACGACTGCTTCCTTGGCGCCGGGTTTTGAGAGTGAGGAGGCATTAATGGAGTCGAAGCAAGGTGTCGAATACTGGGCATCGAAGACCAATTAAGTAGATGAATACAGACGTTCCTCTTGGAGGCGACGACATGCTGCTACTTAGAAGCGGCACGGGCTCTGGTGCGACAGCGCCAACCTGGATCTGTAACACGTGGATCAGTTCATGGTGACCGACGTCGTCGTGCTCGTCGCGGCTGTTGCGATGCTGCTCTTTGTTTTTTATTGGTCCGGTCGCTACGGAAGTCGGGGAAGGAGTACCGGAACCTCACTGCGTCGAGGTCCAAACTCGCACACTACGTCGAGGGGACGACCCAAGATGGCCTACACGACGCGTGGAGAAGCTGTTGCACGCGCTCAATTGTTGACCAAGCGCGACGGTGCTTCTATGAGCGTTTATCAGTGTGGGACGTGTTCGAAATGGCACGTGGGCCATGACAAGTAGTAATCGGGAGCGGGCACGTGCGTAACTTTAGCTTTGTCCCTTTTGACGCACGACAGTGCTAGCTTCAAACTGAACTCGGGGATTCAGCGACCTTTGACCGACGTGTCGTTATTTGCCGCGGTTACGAGCATTGCCCTTGATTGCGTCCTCTTCACATAGTGAGTAACCGTCGCATTCATCGTGTTCTTAGATATTTGAGAAGAGAACGTCTCTGTCGCTGAACGCTAAGGACGACGACGCCTGCTATTGAGAACAACCCCGAGCAACGACGTCTTCAACTCCCACAACCACGTCACCACGAACGAGCCAAAGTACGTCGTAACGGTCTACCGTTGGGTCACAGTGTGGAGGCACAAGATCTATTCGATCGCCTCGACGCCAGCTATTTCCGGGCGGCATCGTGATTAGGCCTTGCTCGTCGCCGAAGAAACTGTACTTCGATAACTCTTCGTACCCAACAACGACGGGACTGCCCGTGTCGGTGGCCATTGATTTCAGTCCGGCATCAACCGTAACGAATCCCTGTTGATTTGCTGAGATAACAGTCGTGGCGATCGTCAGACTTTGGTGGAATGCTCCCTCTGGATCACTTGCCAAAGCGTCTCGATACTCGCGGTCCATAAAGACGTAACTTCCGCATTGCAGTTCATTGAGAACTCCTAGTTCGCTATCAATCAGTGCGGTTCCGGTTCCGCCGCCTGTTCGAAGGGTGACGGTGAAACCCTTCGCTTCTAAGGCATCGATGACAGCGGTGAGCAGCATCGTCGACATGGTCGTTGCCGAACATCGTTCGTCGCGTCCGGCGATGTGTTGCAGTTGCCCGCCGTATCCTTGGACGCCGGCGAAAAAAAGTGAGGGAGTCGACGCAATTCGCTCGACCACGTCGACTGCTTGGTCCGGACTTGCAACCCCAGTTCGGCCGAGACCAACATCGACGTCACAGATCACCGAGAGTGTTACTCCCGCGTCCCGTGCAGCGTTGCCTAGTTCGTCGACGGCGTCAGGATGATCAGCGACCACCATAAGGTCACAGTGCGCAGCCAGGGCCAGCGCCCTTTGCGCGGTCGCAACACCGACAAGTGGCGAGGTAAGAAGTGCTGAGACCGGCTCCTGATAGCCGTCGCTTCGAAGCTGCCAAATGACGGCCTCCGCTTCAGAGAGTTTTGCAAACGCGAGGCCAGCTGCGCCGGCCTCTAGCTGTAGTTTTGCGACGTAGGTCGTCTTATGGGACTTGACGTGCGGTCGGAGAGCAACGCCAGCCGAAGCGGTTGTTGTTGCCATTCGTGTGATGTTTGCTTCGAGTAAGTCGACATCACAGACCAAGGCTGGGGTGGCCAGGCGTTCAAGTGAACGAGGTGCTCCGAGATTGTTAAGTGCGTCGACGTAGCGCGGTTGTAGCAGATGCTGTCGATCCATCTATCAATTCTCGCATTTGTGAGTCCGAGCCGCGAGCATGACGATGAGATGCACAGTATTCGCGATCACAAACTGAATGTTCCTCATCGGGCCAATAACTAGAATCGGAGTCATGATGTCGAATTACGCGTCAAATCGCGAGCGCCGTCGGGGGTCGCGACTGTGCTTCGCGTTGCTCTTCTTGGTTCTCATGACCGCGGCGCAGCCCGTTGGATTGAACTCCTTGCTGTACTTGATTCCGGGGGTAGCTCTTCTCGTAGCCGTGTGCGTGTTTTTCGTTTCTCGCAAGAAAGTCCCGACTCCGACGGAGATTGCCGACAACGGCCTATCGGCGCGGTTACCTGTCTGGGCTGCTCGAGTAGCAGGAGCAGGGATATCAGCGAATCTCCGTGACTCAATTGAGTTGCCAGGAAGGCTGCTCATCGTCAATGGGCACCTGGAGTGGCGCCCGAGCGCCCGATCCTCACGCCGCGGTGCAGTGAACGTCGTATGGGGCGATTCAGACATTCTTAATGCTGACGTTAAGTCAATCTGGGGCATCGTTCCGACGTGCTTGCTTCATCTTTCGGGAACTTACGACGTTGATATTTGGATTATTGCAAGAGCATCATCGCTCAACGAGATGCTTACCTTCGTTCCGGTGACGTAGGGATTTCATCGCCCAAGGAACGTTGTTGATGCAGCCCCTTGAATCTTTTCTATCGAATCACCCTAGGATTGCGTCAATTTGAGACATGGCTCCGGCCATTCCCTCTTGCATACCCATTGCGATGAACCGTTCCATAGCGTCGACCGACGGGAACGTTGTCTCAATCTCCATTCGCGTGATCCCGTCAGGCTGTTCGCTGAGCGCGACTCGTATCATCATTGTCGGCATGGTCGTATGAGGCATCCCGGAGAGGTCAGCTAGTCCATTCTCAAACTCGAGGAGAAACGGCGCGTCAACCGAAGTTACGCCCCACCAACCATGCGGCTGATCACCTTCAGGTCCGGTCATGTAATACGAGACGCGCCCACCAGGGGAGAGGTCATGTTCGACAACGGTCGCGGGGTACGTGGGCGGACCCCACCATTGTTCGAGCTTTCGTGGGTTCTCTCACAATTCCCAGACTCGGTCCATCGACGCGACGAACTCTGCGGTAATCGTCATCGTTAATGCCTCGGGGTCTCTCAGGATGCTTGTAACTGTCATGAATCTTCCTTTCCTACATTGTCCGACAGAATCTCATGAAAGCGTTCGAGGCGGCCTTGCCAGATCGTCTCGAACTCGAGAAGAAGTTGGGCCGCGTATTGAATGGAGTCGACGTCACCCCGGACTAATTGCTCGCGACCTTGGCGGCGTTTCGTCACGAGTTCCGCCCTTTCGAGAATCGCCACGTGTTTCTGGACTGCGGCAAAACTCATTGAATAGTTCGACGCGAGTGTTGAGACGGAATGTTCGCTCCGCATCGATCGCCAAAGAATGTTACGGCGCGTGCTGTCCGCGAGTGCGTGGAACACGCGATCCGCCTTTTGCTCATTAGATTCACCTACAACCATTTGGTTGCATGTTACCATAGGCCACAATGGCGTCATGGCATTAAAACGATTGGCGTGCGCTTTGTTGGTTGCCGCGTTATGCCTAGTCCCGATTATCTCGACCGCGAGTGCGGTTACTCCTAAAAAGATTGCCTTGGCGGCGCCTTGTGGCGTGCCAGGGCCTTTTCACTACAGCCACGTGGTGTGGATCATGTTGGAGAACGTTGGATATTCCGTCGTGGGATCTCCCTCGGCTCCGTATCTCAATCAACTTGCGTCGTCGTGTGGACTAGCCACCAACGACTACGCCGTTTCCCATCCAAGTTTGCCTAACTACGTTGCGCTCACTTCTGGCTCAACGCAGGGGATCGCCGACGACGCTGAGCCGAGTTCGCATCCGCTCTTCGTGCCGAGTATTTTTTCCGAGCTCGGATCGAACTGGAAGTCGTTGGTTGAGTCGATGCCCTCGTCGTGTGATCACGTCACCAGCGGACAGTATGCCGCCCGACACAACCCCGCGGTGTATTACACATCAGTTGCCGCATCGTGCAAGCGAAACGATGTGCCCCTCACGCTTCCGTTGAATCTCGGAGCCGGCTTTACATTGATCGTGCCCAATATCTGTGACGACATGCACAGTTGCTCAGTAAGCATTGGCGACGCATGGCTCAAACGGATGGTGCCGTCGATCGTCGCCAGTTCTCAGTACCAGTCGGGTTCGCTCGTTCTTTTCATCACGTTCGACGAAAATGACGGGGCGGGACCCAATCGAGTACCCACTTTCGTCATTGCACCGTCGGTGCATCGAGGAGCGCACGTCGCTACAAGATTTACCCACTACTCACTGCTGCGAACGACCGAGAATATTTTGAAGGTTCCACTCCTTGGTGCTGCTCGCAGCGCCACGTCCATGTTTGCCCCGTTTCATCTCTAAGTTGGCCCTGAACATGCCAGTAGATGACAGTTCGCGTAACGCGTACTCACACTCCGAAGAGCGAAGAGGCCACTGGGACGCCGTATATGGTGTGTCAGATTCGCAGTCGCGAAGTTGGTACCAGGGAGAGTGTGTTGAATCTCTGGCGATGATGGACGCTCTGGAGACCTCAAAGAACAGCGCTGTCATCGACGTGGGCGGAGGCGAGTCACGACTTGTCGATCAACTGCTGGCCAGAGGTTTCTCCGACGTTACCGTGTTGGATATTTCCGACGTGGCACTCAAGGTTTGCATCGAGAGAGTCGGGTCTCATGCGGGCGTTACGTGGATGAGTCGCGATGTGCTGACCTGGCAACCCGAACGGCACTACGACGTATGGCATGACCGCGCGGTCTTCCATTTTCTTGCACCAAGAGAAGCGAATCTCTATCGAGATCTTCTTTTAAGATCCCTCGCTCCAGGGGGCGCAGTGATTCTTGGCACGTTTGCTCTTGACGGGCCCGAGTTCTGCTCCGATCTCGCGGTTTTTCGCTATGACTGCGAAGAGCTTGCGGCGTTCTTAGGCAATGAATTCGACGTGATCGAATGCAGGAGGGAACTGCACACAACGCCCGGTGGTTCAATCCAGCCGTTCACCTGGATTGCAGCGAGACACCGTGAGCAACAGTCATCTCGAGAAAACCATTAGATCGGTGCCTAGAATTCCTGACCATGACCGACTTGGATGAAGAAGGCCGTCCAGAGCCCTCACTTGCTGGCAACGAGGCTGAGACGCTCGTGGGTTTCCTCGAGTTCCAGCGAGCGACGTTTGCGTGGAAATGCGCTGGAGTAGACGCTAATGGCCTGGGCAAGATGGTCGCTGCCTCCTCGATGACCCTGGGTGGGATGCTCAAACATCTGGCCCTTGTGGAGGACTACTGGTTTGATCAGTGGTTGAACGGGCGAGAAGGAGAGCCACAATGGGTCACCGCGCACTGGGATTCCGATCCGGACTGGGAATGGCATTCGGCCGCAGAAAACTCACCCGAACAACTCCATTCCTTTTGGCAAGACTCTGTGGCCCGCTCTCGTGTCCTGGTCCTATAAGCCTTATCCGAGGGTGGCCTCGAACAGTTGGCTCGCCGCTCTGGACCAGACGGACGCTCGCCAAGCTTGCGTTGGATTCTCTGTCACATGATCGAGGAGTACGCACGCCACGTCGGACATGCCGATCTCATTCGAGAGTCAATAGATGGACTCACCGGAGAGTAACGAAGCCTCGTCGACTCACTTATGTGTCACTCAGCACCGAACGCTTGATTGACTCGAATGGCTATCAGTTTCGCGATAGGAGCCTTGGGTAGTGGAGAATCGACTCGAAATCGGAGCGCACCTCTTGACCGCGCGTAGGAAGCGACGTCGCGTTGTAGAACCCCCAACACCGACCCACTGTGTGGGAAGTAGCTCAGATGGTTCTTATACGCCGCGAATCCGGCGATGACCTTGCCCTTAAGGCGAGAAGCTTGAATTCCATACGAGATGCACTGTTCAGCGTCAGGAATCAGTTCCAAGATCTCGTGACGCAGCAACTCCAACGTTGCTTGCTCTGAGGGACCGAGCGATGCGAGGTAGTCGTCAATCTCTTGCTTTGACACGACTCGCACCCGCTTTCACTCTGAAATGTCTAGTGACTCGTTGTCAGACTTCTCACGACCTGGTCGACGGTGGCTGACGCCTCAGCATTGAATTTGCGGATCGGTAACGATTCCTGATTGCCCCGTTACTGGCTCGGTTGACAAGTAGTTTTCATCTATGCGCCGCTTTCTGGTTCTCACCTTTGTTTTCGTTTCACTTTCGAGTGGGGCCGTCGCGACGAATGCATTCGCCGACACGACGACGACTACCACGGTCGGCGCAACATCGCCGTCGACGACCTCGCCACCGAAAAACCATGTTCCGCTGGCACCTCTAACTGGATTGTCCGACCCAAAGCAGGTCACCAAAACCCGTTCGGCACTCACGATCAAAATCGACAACACCCCACAGGCAGTGCCACAAGCCGGTGTTCAGGACGCCGACGTCGTGTACGAAGAGGTAGTCGAGGGAGGGATTACACGACTTGCCGCAATTTTCAACTCGCAGGTTCCTACGCTCGTTGGACCAGTGCGTTCAGTTCGTCGCACTGATCGCGAGCTCGTCTTTCCAATCGGGGGCATCTTTGCGTATTCCGGAGGCGCCCAGTACGCAGTGAAGAGCATCGAGACCGCACCGGTAAAGCTGTACGACGAATCCAACAGCGGCTCGGCGATGTTTCGCGTTTCCGCGCGCTATCCACCTCATAATCTGTTCGCAAACGCTGTGCTCTTGATGAAGAAGGACGGTGTACCGCGGCCACCCCCCGCTTTGTTCACCTATTCACCATCACACAAGGCATACGGACCCAAAGTGCGGTCGTTCGTCGTAGGTTTCGGATCCGGCTACGCGGCGACGTACGCGTGGAACCCAAAAACTGTTTCATGGGACCGTTCCATTTTTGGGTCCCCGGACGTCTCAGCAAATGGGGTCCGAATTTCACCAAAGAACGTCATCGTGATGACCGTGCACTACATAGGTGGCGTTGGGGTTATTGATTCGTACGCACAGATGAGAGGAACTGGACCCGTTGAGGTGTTCTCGCGGGGGACGGTGCAGCGGGGGACGTGGTCGCGGGGGAGTCTTCATCAACGAACGATCTATAGAAACTCTTCTGGCAAGATTATTGACCTGACGCCTGGTCGAACCTGGGTTGAATTGATCGACGTATCCCAGCACGTCACCATTACTCCGGCGTCGTGAAGTAATGAAAGTCTTAAACACAGCTTTGAAGTGATCCGGCGTCAGCACTCGATGTGCGTGCTGACGCCGGGAATAAATCGAATTGTCAACGACGTCGAAAGTGATGGGCGAACGGGGCCTCGCCCTGCCAAGAACAGTCTTTAGGGGATGCGTCTCCCGCGCGCACCGCAAAAGAAGCCGTTGCTGACCAAGGATTACGCTTAGTTACCTTGACCGGAGATCATGCCTTCTATCGCTGACCTGCTCGGCGAACGCTACCGCCTCGTTCGATTACTCGGCCGCGGCGGCATGTCTGACGTCTATGAGGCAACGGATGAGGACACTGGTGCCACTGTTGCGGTAAAGGTCGTTCGTTCTGGCGACCCCGAGTTCGTTCGCCGACTGACCCAAGAAGCGCGTGCGCTCGAACGATTTGAACACCCAGGTCTCATTCAATTACTCGATACGGGACTTGCGGGCGACGACGCCTACTTAGTGATGGCCTATATCGATGGTCCTACGCTCGCGCAGTTTCTCCAGAATGGACCTTTGGGCGCGCGCGAAACGGGACACCTCGGTTCGCGGCTAGCTGACACTCTTGCGTACGTGCACGAACGTGGTGTCGTCCACCGTGACGTTAAGCCTTCGAACATTCTGCTCTCGTCATCGGGTGACGCTTGGATTGGAGATTTCGGCATCGCGCAACTACAGGATGCGACGACGCTCACTGCGGCGGGAACAACGATGGGCACTGTTGTGTACATGGCTCCAGAACAGCTTGAGGGTCACCAGGTTGGTCCTAGTGCAGACGTGTGGTCGCTCGCCATGGTGTTGCTCGAGTGCCTGACGGGTAAACGCGTTTATGAAGGTCGGCCGAGTGAGATTATGGCGCTTCGACTTTCTGGTCCGGTACCGGTGCCCGCCGACCTTCCAGCGCCTTGGAAGTTGGTGCTGAGCGGCATGCTCGAACACGACCCCGAGCAGCGTCTCTCTGCGGCGCAGGTCTCTTCACTGCTGGCGAGCGCAGCCTACGAAACGCCTTGGATTCCCTCGAACAGCGATGAGACCGTTCGACTCGATACCCGGTCACCCTACGACGCAACCTCGATGATGCCCGGTGTCGTCGCGGCCGCGATGGTCACTGGCGATGAAACCGTCATTGACAAACCAGCACAGCGCATGGCGCCGCCGCGACGACGCCAAAACTGGTGGAAGGCGCCTTCAGGCTTCGTAGCCGTCGCGGCGATTCTCATCGTTTTGTTTTTTTGGTTATGGAGAGGACCCTCGAACGTGGTGTCGACCACGACAACGTCATCGACGAGCACTACGCAACACTCGACGACGACAAGTACGCTGGCGAGTGGTTCACCGGCATTCTCGACACTCGCGAGTGACCTTGCAAACGGGCAGTCCGCGGGAGGAATCGACCCTGGTTCGGTGCACGCAATCACCCAACAGGCTCAACAGGCATTGACTGACGCCGCCGCCGGCAACACGATTCAGGCTGCGAATGATCTTCAGCGAGCCTCGACGACGATCACTAACGCTACGCAGAGTGGTCAAGTCGCTTCGAGCGAAGCCGCGTTACTGCAGTCTGATCTTTCCGCACTCGCTGCTGAACTGGGAGTCATCGCTCCCTCAACGACGACGACCACTGTCGCCCCACCAGGCGGAGGCCCTGGGAATGGGAAAGGCCACGGACACAATCACTAACGCTCAAATCTGACGAATCCTCCGATCGCAACTTTGGCCACTCGTCATCAAATGAGTTAAAGGCGAGCGACGAAAACTCTGCTATGAATGGCCAGAGAAGCGCCAGGCGTGACAATGTCGCTGAAGGATATTCCACGAGACGATTGGGACAATGTGCAAAAAGTCATTCTTTTCTTTCACTGTCAAGCGGGCAAAGGCAGCGACCTTCTGGACATCTTGAGCGCCGCGCTCGTTGAGACGCGGGACTACGACGGCTGTGTCTCAGTATCGGCCTTCGTTGACGCCGATCCCTGACTCGATCATGCTCTATGAGGAATGGGACACAAGGGCACAGAACGAGAAGTACATGACGTGGCGGCTCGAGACAGGACTCGTGGAAATGCTCGAACCGATACTCGCGGCGCCGTTGGCGGTTCACTATTTGGAGCCGCATCCGGCATAACAGACCGAAGAGTTTTGTTAGCTTCGAACTAGTTCGACGACTGGAATAGTTCGAGTGGTCTTTGCTTCGTACTCAACAAAATTTGGTCGAAGGGAAGCCTGAATGGCGTAGACGCGAGTGCGTTCGTCGCTTGGCAGCGTTGACGCGGTCGCCTGAAAAGTCTTGGTACCCAACTCGACGGTCACCTTTGGATGAGTTACGAGGTTGCGATACCAGTCGGGATCGGAATCGGCCCCCGCCTTGGAGGCAAAAACATAGATCTTGTTGTCGTCGTCAAGGTAGACAACTGGATTGACGCGCTCAGTCTTCGTTCGCGCCCCGGTGGTGTGTAGAAGTAGCAACGTGTTGCCTTCAAAGGGACCGCCAACTATGCCATTGTTGGCACGAAATTCATCGATGATGCTTTTATTCCACGCATTCGATACGTCCGCGGCCGACGGTGCTGCTGAATCGTTGTCACTCACTGTTGCCTGCCTTTGTTGTGGCCCAAGGCCTTCAGACTAACAATGTGTTTCGCTCTCGGCCAGCGTCCGTTCAGGTCGAGCGACGAAACCTCTATGGCGTCACAACCGGAAAAAGTCGCGAGCAACGACCACTGCCCGTTGCGGTCGTAGCAGCGCAGGTTGGCGGTGTTGTTAGCTCGTAGACACTGGTGTTAATGGGATCTACCAGCCCGAGGGGGAGCACCCGTTTTGGTCAGGAACCCAACCGCCCGTTACTTCCATCCCGACGATGATCTGCTCGGTCTCAGTGGCCTGCCCTGCGAGCTCCGCGTAGCGACTGCCACCGTACTGATGCCACGTGGAGTTGAGAAAACCGATGCCCGAGTAGGCGGAGCCCGTCATTGTCCAGTTTCCAGCAACCTCACATTCGGCCACGTGCTGCCATTCGTTGCGAAGCGTCGCCACGCTGACTCCTGCGTTTGCCGCAAGGGATCGAATTTGTCGCTCAACAGCACTTTCGACGACTGGTACGGATGCTGGAGCGATGGCGTCCACCTTGTCCTGGTGAATGATTGGCACTGTTGGCTTCTTCACGACGACAGCATTGGCTGAAGGCAAAAGAAGTACCAGAGGACTGAAAAGGATTGCCAAAACGGCAAAAAGAACTCTTCGCACGGTTATCTCCTGTATTTGCGCAAAAAGACCAAAACACAATGGAGCGAAGAGTCGCTGGTGTTTGGCCTCGACCTTGGTGGGTTCTTCTTGCCCGCACCAAGGGGCACATTGGGGTTGATCACCTGATCCACAACTCTGCGGGGCGACGAAGCAGTCGTAACTGCAGGCTTCATCCTACGGTCGAGGGTGGGTGTTGAGACCCCGCCTGTCAGTTACGTCTCGGAGTAAATAGACGCTCATCTGGGAGTACGCGCGATGGCTCTCTAATGTAGATAGTAAGTATCTACATAAAATATTTATTATTTAGATCTTTAAACAGATGCCTTCGAGGTCGCACCAGGTTCTACTCTCTCGATATGTGTCGAAACATCACCACACTTCGCGGGCTGGAGCCTGCTGCGACCGAAGAAGAAATTCAGTCGGCGGCCCGTCAATATGTGCGCAAGATCAGCGGGGTGACTGCAACGTCAAAGAACACCGAAGAAGCGTTCGAGAAGGCGGTCGAGTTCATCGCACAAGCGACTGCCGATCTCCTCAGTGATCTTCCTGCGCGCTTGCAGCCTCCTCAGACGCTGCCACCACTTCGACGCTCTGCCGGGTCGAAATCTCCACGCTCCACTGGCAACTGAGCTCGGCGTCCACGCGCTCATCACCGCATCTCGTGTGACGGCTGTTTCGACTCGCGAAAGTGCTCGACGTGCGTAGTCGTACGATCGTTCGACCTTTGTAACTACCATTAGTCGAGGTGCCACGTGACTGATCTTCTTTTTACCGCTTTTAGTAATCGACATGACGCTGTCGACTTAGCTCATCACGTGGCCGGACACTTAAAGGACGAAGGCATATCCTCGACGGTCTATCTTTTGGACTCTACTGAACCGCCCGAGCTGAATGCGTCGACCCTGGTCGTTAGTCTTGGCGGCGACGGCACATTCCTTAAGACCGCGAGATTGGCCCACGACGCGGGCGCTCGGGTCATCGCAGTCAATCTCGGTCGCGTCGGCTTTCTTCTGGGCGTTCCTCCGAACGAGATACTCGAGAACATTCGAGGAGCCATAAAGAGTGACGTAATTTTGGAACGATTCGCGCTTCAGATCACCATTTCTGGCAGCGACGTGAATGAGTTCGCACTTAACGAAGTGGTAGTCGAGCGCGCGAGCGCCGGCCACATGGTCAAAGTGAAAACGTTTGTGAACGACGAGGAATACTTGACCTACGCGGCCGACGGCGTGATGGTGGCAACGCCCACAGGGAGTACTGGCTACAACTTTTCGGCCGGCGGACCCGTAGTCGATGCGTCGATGTCGCTAATGATCGTGACACCCATTGCGCCGCACTTCACTATCGATCGTTCGATAGTGGTACCTGATAATAAGGTCATTCGCTTCGTCACCGAGGAAAATCCTGCGGTACTCGTGGCAGACGGTCGGACCATTGGTTCGCTTCAGCCAGGTCAATACGTCGAGATACGTCAAAACCCCTCTCCGGTACGGGTTGTGGCGACGCGAAGTTTCGATTTAGCGACTCGACTGCGCCACAGTCTTCGAGAAGGTCATGCCTAAGGCGCAACTCGTAGAGCTATTCGCTCATGGTCTTGGCGTCATTGACGACGCTCGTCTCGAATTCGGACCAGGTTTTAACGTGATCACGGGAGAGACGGGCGCCGGCAAGACTTTGTTGTTAGGCGCGCTCGGACTCTGTTTGGGTAGTGACGCCAACTCGTCTCGCTACGCGCTCACTTCTGACACGCGGGCCGTAGCCCTTTTTCAACGTGGCGAAGACGAGGAGATCGTCTTCGCCAGAGAGGCGTCGGCCACGGGCCGACTGCGCAGTTCTCTCAATGGTGCCCCCTCGAGCGTTGACGCTCTTAGGGCCTTGGCCGATGAACTCATTGTCGTTCACGGCCAACATGACTCGCTCGCCTTGAGGAACCGTGGTGAGACGGTGCGCCTGATTGACGAACATGGGAGAGTCGAGACCAGAGACCTCGATGAAGTGCGAGCTGAGCTCCGTGACGCTCGACAACTTCGCAACGACTTCGGTGGTGATTCGACGTCGCGAGCGAGAGAGGAGGAGTTTCTCTTGTTCCAGCTCGGAGAATTCGAAGCAGTAGCGATACGTTCGGCGGACGAACTCAGTGAAACCCTCGAGGAGCTGACGCGTTTGACAACGCTGCGCGACGGACAGACCGCACTGGTCGAAGTGCTGGCACTTTTTGACGCCGACAGCGACGAAGCAGTATTGGCGCAGTTCTCGAGGGCTCTCAACCAACTCCCGTCGGGCGACGCCTACGAATCGGTGCGCGCGAACTTACGAGGCGCTCTCATTCAATCTCGCGAGGCGCTCAGCGAACTCGCCACTCTTGGCGATCCTGACGCGTTCGACCCTGCGACCCTCGCTACGCTCGAGGAGCGAACGAGTGTCATCCAACAGATCGCCCGAAAATACGGCGGATCGCTCGAGGCCGCACTCGCTACGGCACTTAAATTGGGGGCCCGGTACGAGGAACTGATGAGTGAGTCCGAACGACTAAGTGGCCTTGATCAGGAGATAGAGATGCTTGAGGAACGCGAGTTGCTTCTCGCTGGCCGTGTTCGCCAAAAGCGCGAGATCGCGGCCACAGAGCTAACGAACGCGGTTAGGCGCCAACTTTCTCGAGTTGCCCTTGCGAATGCATCGCTGCGCTTTGTCGTTGACGGCGTGGATGGTTCTGACGCGCAGATATTCTTTACGCCCAATCCGGGGCTGCCGGAGGGCCCACTCGCGACCCTGGCAAGTGGGGGAGAACTAAGTCGCGTGTTGCTGGCTTTGTCGCTGGAGGCTGCCAACGACGACGTGGTGGCGGTATTTGATGAAGTGGATGCCGGGCTTGGTGGCCAAGTGGCCCAACAGATAGGCGAGTGCCTTTATGAAGTCGGTCGCCAACAGCAGGTTCTCGCGGTGACGCACTTGGCGTCGGTCGCCGCAAGGGCCGATCACCATTTCGTGATCGAAAAGAGGACCGAAGACGCTGTGACGATGACAACGGTTCGCTCCGTTCGAGGCGATGATCGCGTACGTGAAATTGCTCGCATGCTGGCTGGCGACGATGTCACCAGCGAATCGAGAGCGTTGGCGCAACAATTACTCGAAAACGCCTCCGAAGTTCGTGCCGAGGTCGATTTCTCTCACTAAGATATTGTTCCGTGAGAAGAGCAGTTTTACAATGACAAAATACGTCTTTGTAACGGGCGGAGTGTCGAGTTCGCTCGGTAAAGGTTTGACCGCCTCTTCGCTAGGTCGCCTTCTTAAATCTCGTGGCCTTAAGGTCACAATGTGCAAACTTGACCCGTATCTCAACGTCGACCCAGGAACAATGAATCCTGGCGAGCACGGTGAAGTCTTTGTGACCGATGACGGAGGGGAAACGGACCTCGACCTTGGTCACTATGAGCGATTCATTGACGAATCGTTGTCAAAGATCTCGAACACGACGACCGGATCGATCTACTCCAAGGTGATCGCCAAGGAACGTCGAGGAGACTATCTGGGTAAGACCGTCCAGGTAATCCCACACATCACCGACGAGATCAAGGAACGAATTCGCCGCCAGGGTTCTTTGGGCGCTGACGTCGTGATTATTGAGATCGGCGGCACCGTCGGCGACATTGAAATCGTGCCGTTTATTGAGTCGATTCGTCAGTTCCGCAGGGACGCTGGCCGTGACAACGTGTGTTACGTCCACTTGACGCTCGTGCCCTATCTTGCCCCGTCGGGCGAACAGAAGACCAAGCCCACACAGCACTCGGTCACGGAGCTTCGTTCTCGCGGTATTCAGCCCGACATCATTGTCTGTCGAAGCGATCAGCCAATTTCGGACAGTTTGAAGCGAAAGATCTCGTTGCTCTGTGACGTTCCAGTCAACGCGGTGATCTCCGCCGTCGACGAGGAGAGTATTTACGATATTCCCATCACGTTGCACAACGGCGGACTTGACACGATTGTCTGCAATACGTTGAGAATCGATCTTGATGAACACCCCATCGATCTAAGGCCTTGGGAGAGCGTGGTGCGTCGCGTGCACAACACCACGAGCACTCTTCGCATTGGCATCGTAGGTAAGTACGTCACGATGCCTGACGCGTACCTGAGTGTCGGCGAGTCGGTTCGACACGCCGGTTTCGCCATTGGCGCAAAGACCCAGATCGATTGGCTCGAAGCGGAGCGGGTTCCTTCAGAGATTGGCGCCGATCGACTGAGCCAGTACGACGGAATTATCGTTCCCGGTGGATTTGGGGAGCGAGGCATCGAGGGCATGATCGCTACCGCGAGAATTGCTCGTGAGCACGATATTCCCTACCTCGGAATCTGTCTAGGGATGCAGATCCAAGTCATTGAGTTCGCTCGACATGTACTGGGTCTCAGCGATGCACAGTCCACTGAATTCACGCACAGCTCTTCAGCGCCAGTGATTTCACTGTTGGCTGAACAGATGGACGTCACCGACCTCGGTGGCACGATGCGTCTTGGCGCGTGGCCCGCGATGTTAGATGAAGGCTCTCTGGTCGCTGAGCTCTATGGCACGACCGTGGTCTCCGAGCGTCACCGTCACCGCTATGAGTTCAACGCCCGCTACCGCGATCAGTTCGAAGCGGCGGGAATGCGTTGCTCGGGCAACTCTCCCGACGGGCGACTCGTCGAGTTTGTTGAATTACCTGGTCACGCGTACTTTGTTGGCACACAGGCGCACCCTGAATTTAAGTCTCGTCCCGACCGACCTCACCCACTCTTCTTGGGCCTCATAAAGGCCGCCGCGTCTCGAAAAGAGGGCCGTGAACCCCACATCATCGATCCCTCGACGGTCGATAGCACCTTGTGAGCGACTCCTTCCGTGTTGAAGGAGCGGAGGTTGTCTTTAATTCATACGTCTTTGACGTAGAGCGGCGTACCGTACGCCACGGTGATGAGACCTTTGAGCGCGACGCGGCAGTGCACCCAGGTGCGGTGGCGGTCTTGGTCATCAACAACGCTGGCGAGATTGGTTTTATTCGCCAATTTCGTGCGACCTTTGATGAAGTCCTCATGGAGATTCCCGCCGGCACGCGCGACATTCCGGGGGAACCAACTCTCGACACGGCGAAGCGAGAACTTCTCGAAGAGATGGGTTGTGAGGCCAAAGAGTGGACGCTACTTGGCAATTTCATGAATTCACCAGGTTGGTCGTCTCAGGTTATGACCATCTACGAGGCGCGCGATGTTACCCAAAGTGAACGTCAGCCAGCGGGACCCGAAGAGCGCAGCGCGAGCATTGTGTGGCTTTCTCCAGAGAAACTCAAAGAGACACTTCGCTCCGCAAAGGCGATTGACTCCACGACCGCAATCGCCCTCCATCGGGTCTTTGGGACCTTTCTTGACGAGTCGTAGTCCCCTGCTGGAGGAGTATTTGCAGTGGCTCACCATCGAAAAAGGGCGTAGTCGCGCGACCCTTGAAGCGTACGGCCGCGATCTCGACGCACTCCAAACGTGGATGGACCAACACGACATTCTCCTTGATGCTTTAAGCGAGTCGGACCTCGAAAGGTTTTTTAACGAGGCGCGAGCGTCGAAGCGAGCGTCGAGCACCGTCGCGCGCTCTGTCGCCTCAGTGCGCGGATGGTTCGCTTATCTCGTGGATGAGGGCCACCTCGTGCTTGATCCGAGCGCGCGATTGAAGGGCGGACGAAGGGGGCGAACACTCCCGAGGCCCCTGTCTGAAGGCGAAATTGTCAAACTGCTGGACTCAATTCCAACGACGAGCAGCAGGGAACTTCGAGACCGTGCTCTTCTCGAACTCTTGTACGACACAGGTGCTCGAGTCAGTGAGGTAGTGGGCATTAAGTTGTCGGACCTGGATTTCGATGAGGAATTGATTCTCCTTACCGGCAAAGGTGCCAAGCAGCGACTTGTGCCGATCGGCGCGACGTTGAAGCGCGCGCTCGAAGAGTATCTCGGACCGCGAGGAAGATCCTTGCTCGCGGGAACGAACAAGAGCACCAACGTATTCTTGAATGCTCGTTCAGGGTCGCTCACGCGTCAAGGCATCGATCTCATTGTTCACAGCCGGGCACTCGCGGTGGGCATTGATCGTTCACGCATCAGCGCTCACGTCTTTCGTCATAGTTGCGCCACGCACATGCTCGCGCACGGAGCAGACATTAGAGTGGTTCAAGAACTGTTGGGACACGCTTCAATTGCCACGACGCAGCTCTACACCGCGGTGTCGGTGACAACCCTTCAGCGCGAATATCACCATGCTCACCCTCGAGCACACGACTAAAAGGCAGTTGACGATGTTCCAGTGGTATTACTTCATCTGCCTAATTCCTTCGGTGGTGTTCCACGAGGTCAGCCACGGCTACGTCGCCAATCTCTTTGGCGACCACACGGCTAAGGAGCAGCACCGCCTCTCGTTAAATCCACTGCGCCACGTCGACCCGTTTGGCACGATCATCCTGCCCGCACTGTTGGTATTTTCAGGACTTCCGGCTTTCGGCTACGCCAAGCCGGTGCCCGTAAACGCCCGACGTCTTCGCAATCCTCGTAAACAAATGCTGTGGGTGGCCCTCGCCGGACCCGCGGTGAACATTGTGCTTTCGGCGGTGGGTTTTGGGATCTGCGAGTACGCGATCCACGTCTCGGTGAGTCAAACCCAGTTCACCTTCGGCGAGGCTCTTGGCCTCGTGAATCTTGTACTGGCGGCGTTCAATCTGATTCCCATTCCGCCTCTGGATGGTTCAGCCGTAATCGAACGCTTTGTTCCGATGAAGCACCTGCCTCGTTACTATCACCTACGCCAACGCGCCATGCCGTTTCTCATTGTCTTTATCATCCTCGACTATTCGTTTTTGCACGTCGGCACAAATTTTCTCTCGGATCTTGAAAACTGGTGGTTCAGCTTGCTGAGGTAAGCCCCATGGCATGCGCGGCCCGTCGATAGACCACGCCCGCGACCTCACTAGCCTGGTCGGCGCCTCGAGCCGCAATCTCGTACAACTCATCAGGCGACTTCAAGAGCTCGTGGTAACGCTCTTTCAAGGGTGCGAGCTGTTCAATGAGCAGTTCGGTCAAGTCAGTTTTTAATTCTCCGTAACGCGAGTATCGACTAGCAACGACGTCGGGTGTTTCTTTACTCAAACTCGAATAGATCTCGAGAAGATTGGAGAGCCCGGGCTTGTTCTCCCAGTCGAATCGCACCTCGCCATCAGTGTCGGTGACGGCTTTAGAGATCTTCCTTTTGATTTCATCGGGTCCGTCGAACACGAAGAGAGTGCCCAGCGGACTCGACACTGACTTGCTCATTTTGCGCGTGGGCTCTTGAAAGTCCATCACGCGTGCGGCGAGTTTGGGCTGAGTGCCCACGGGCACGCGAAACGTCTCGCCAAATCGGTTATTGAAGCGCTCGGCAAGATCGCGCGCGAGTTCGAGATGTTGACGCTGATCGTCGCCAACGGGCACCTCTTCAGGTTCATAGAGCAAGATATCGGCGGTCTGGAGGACGGGGTAGGTTAAGAGACCAACGCGAAAACCGTCCTGACGCTGCGACTTCTCTTTAAAGGCCACCATTCGCGATAACTCGCCATACGTTGCGACACACTCCAAGAGCCAGTTCAGCTGAGCGTGGTAGGACACGTGGCTCTGAATGAAGATCGTGCAGTCCTCGGGATCGAGCCCTGCGGCCAGGTATGAAGCGAGGAGATCGGTCGTGTTAGCGCGCAACGTCTCAGGTGGAATTTGCAGCGTGAGGGCGTGAAGGTCAACCACACAGTAGAAGGCGTCAGAGTTTTGCGCCTCGACCCAATGGCGCAACGCGCCGAGATAGTTACCGAGGTGCAGCGTTCCAGAGGGTTGCATTCCCGAAAGGATCTTCATCGTTCAATCGTAGGGGAGGAAGCTATAGGAGACCAGGAAGTAGAGTTTGGGTGTGACCTTCGTCGTGACGACGCCGTCCTTTAGCGGCCCAGTGGAACTTTTACTGCAGCTGATTTCCAGTCACGAACTCGACATTTTGGACGTGCCCCTCGCGCCACTCGTTGACGCTTTCGTGGCCGTGTTACGTGACGAGGCAACGACCCTTGAGATGGACGATCTCTCAGAGTTTCTCTTAATTGGCGCGGTCTTGTTGGAGATGAAGAGCCAGCGACTCTTGCCGGGTCGAGACAGTGGGGAACTGGACGAGGAGTTCGTTGGCTGGGAAGAGCGCGACGTTCTCCTTGCTCGACTCCTTGAACTAAGGACCTACGCGGCGTTGGCTGACGCTTTCGTGTCGCTCTTCGAACGAGCGAGCCGCGCCTTTCCTCGTCTTCGTGGCGTTGATGAAGGATTTAGTGTGCAGCCTCCCGACCTCTTGGCGGGAGTGACCACGGCACAGCTGGCTCTGGCGTACTTGCGCGGTATCGAAGAAAAGCCCGTGCCCGTCGTGCGACTGCACCACGTCACCGTGGACGCCGTCACTGTGGCCGAGACGGTGGCTTCCTTAGCCCAGTCATTACCGTCAATGGGTCGACTCTCATTTCGTCGACTTACTGAGGGTTTCTCGACACGCATTGAGGTCATCGTGCACTTCTTGGCTCTTCTTGAGCTCTGCAAACTCGGGCACGTGGAGTTGGGTCAAGGCGAGACGTTTGGCGACGTTCAGATTCAATGGCTCGATTCGTCCTTAGGTCTCGATATTGGAGGAGTTGACAGTTATGAGGGATGAGCTCTCACTGGAACAGAAACTTGAAGCGATGTTGACGGTGGCACTAGAGCCGATCTCGGCCGAAGAGCTGGCCGACGTCGTTGACGTGGACGCTGACGCGGTCACGAATACTCTTCGCGCGCTGCGCCAAGAGTTCATGGATCAGCAACGAGGCTTTCAAGTTGTTGAGTTGGCGAGCGGATGGGTTATGCAATCCTCACCCGAGGTGGCATCGTGGGTTGCGAAGTTTGCCAATCGTGACGTGTCGCATCGTCTCAGTTCCGCCGCACTTGAGTCCCTCGCGATCATTGCGTATCGCCAGCCGGTGTCGCGAGCACAAATCACGGCGCTGCGCGGCGTGAACGTCGACGGCGTTGTGCGCCTACTTGAACAGCGTGGTTACATCGAAGAGCAAGGTCGCGCACCGGGGCCCGGTCAGCCGATCCTCTATGGCACGACCGAGTTATTTCTCGATCGCATGGGACTTGCGGCGTTGAGTGATCTTCCCCCGATTGAAGAGTTCATGCCTCCGGTTGAAACTGCTCACGCGCTGGCCGACGAGATGGCTCAACGCTTCGACGTCACTGAGGTGTCCTAGTTGGACGAGGGCGAACGACTCCAAAAAACTCTCGCGCGCGCGGGGTACGGTTCTCGTCGAGCCTGTGAGCTTCTCATAGACGCGGGCCGCGTCACGATTGATGGGCGCGTGGCCGAATTGGGAAATCGTGTCAATCCTGAAGTACAGATGATCTGCGTTGATGGCAAGCTCGCTCCCACGTCGCAGAGCAAGGTCTATTTTCTCCTCAACAAGCCTGACGGCGTCGTAACGACAGCGTCGGACCCACAGGGACGAACCACGGTGCTCGAACTCGTTGAGTCGCCCGTGCGAATCTTTCCCGTTGGACGACTTGACATGAACACCGAAGGACTTTTGATACTCACCAACGATGGGCGACTGGCACATCTCTTGACTCACCCGAGTTCGGGAATCGCCAAGGAATACCTCGCACGCGTTGACGGCGATCCTTCACCCGGCGCACTGCGTCGCCTGAGAGAGGGCGTCGAACTCGATGACGGCGTCACCGCGCCCGCCCAGGTTTCTCGCGTGAGCGAGGGACTCATACGCATTGTCATTCACGAGGGACGTAATCGTCAGGTGCGAAGAATGTGTGCAGCCGTAGGTCACGAAGTGACACGACTCGTGCGTACTCGTATCGGTCCTCTGCACGACGCCACTTTGTCGCCGGGGTCGGCGAGACAACTTTCGCTTAGCGAAGTTCGTCGATTGATGGAGGCGGTTGGAATGACCGAAGAGCTGGCCTCTACGATGCCTTCATGAGTTCTGCCATGGTTCGAGCCCTTCGAGGCGCGTCAACGTGTGAAGCCAACGACGCACAGGAAGTGACGGAGGTCACCCAGGAGCTGCTCGTCGCGATGCTCGCACGCAACGGCGTCGATCACGATGACGTGATCAGCGTCCTGTTCACAACTACTCCCGACCTGAACGTGGCCTTTCCAGCTACGGCCGCTCGCGGCGTCGGTTTTGGCGACGTGCCCTTGTTATGCGCGAGTGAGATCAACGTTCCCGGCGCCATGGCGCTCACCGTGAGGGTAATGCTCCACGTGTACACCACACGACCGCGAAGCGAACTTCGTCACGTCTACCTTCGTAATGCTCAGTCTTTGCGCGATGATCTCCCCGAATAGTCGTCGCGCTCACGTCGTTGGCCTAGGGCTCATCGGCTCGTCCGTTGCACTGGCGCTCAAAGAGTCAGGTTGGAGTGTGACGGGTGGCGACGTTGACGACGCGACGGTTGCTTTAGCCCTTAGCGCCGGTGTCATAGAAGGCACCGAACTTTCGGATGATCATCATCTCGTCGTTATCGCAACACCAGCGAGATACGTTTCGGACTGTGCGAACGCGATCCTAAGCCGGCACCACAGGGACGACCTCATCGTCACCGACGTGGCGGGCGTGAAGAGTGCGATCGTGAACGCTGTTGTCGACGCTCGATTTTTAGCCGGTCACCCGATGGCCGGATCGGAACTGAGAGGGCTGACCGGCGCCAGGTCGGATCTTTTCCAGGGCTGTACGTGGGTTCTGACGCCAACCGACGCGACGACACCCGAGACGTACGGTGTGTTGCACGGTGTACTTCGCGAACTGGGCGCGAATGTCGTGGCCGTGAACGCCGGCGACCACGACCGCTTGGTGGCGGTAGCGAGCCACGTGCCGCATCTTCTCGCCGGAGCGCTGATGAATGAAGCGAGTCGCGTTGCCGAACAAGACGCCGTGTTGCTCCAATTGGCGGCCGGTGGTTTTCGCGACATGACGCGCGTCGCTGCCGGAGACCCGAGTATCTGGCCCGATCTGTTGTTCGAGAATCGTGTCGCCATCAGTCAGTCGTTGAAAGCTCTCGAAGAGCGCCTAGCGTCTCTTCGTGGCGCTCTTAATAGTGCTGATCATGATGCAATTTCTGTCGATCTCGTGAAAGCCGCGTCCGCGCGACGTCAGCTGCCCGGCCGCGCGTTGAACTCGGACAACCTGGCGTATCTTCGAGTCGCGGTGAGTGACCAACCCGGCGCATTGGCTGGCGTGACGGTGATGGCATCGGAGATGCTTGTCAATATCTACGACATCGAGATCGCTCACGGTATTGAAGGAAAAAGCGGAACACTGCTGCTGGCCATCGATGCGTTGCAGGCTGACGAGTTCTCGCACGCCCTCACTACTCTTGGTTATCAAGTTGGTCGCGAGTGAGCGACGTCGAACGCGTCGAGCACGCCGCTCAGCTCAGGGGTTCACTTCGAGTCCCTGGCGACAAGAGCACCTCACACCGGGCGTTGATGTTGGGCGCTCTTGCTTCAGGCCAGAGCACCATCACGGGGCTCTCACAAGGAGAGGATGTTCGCGCAACGAGCGTGATGCTCCAACAGTTGGGTGCGGTGCAGGAACTTGAGGAAGACCTCGTCCTGTTCCGTGGACCCGAAGCAGGTCTCCACCCTTCACCCACGGCACTCGACTGTGGCAATTCCGGCACCACAATGCGACTCATGTGTGGTCTCTTGAGCACCATTCCTGGCACACACCATCTCATTGGCGATGAGTCGTTGTCACGTCGTCCGATGGACCGGGTCGCGGCACCGCTCCCTCTCATGGGCGCCAGCGTTGAAGGACACGGTCCTTCGGTGACGCCACCACTGACAATTACGAGCCCGCGACAGCTTCGTGGCATTAACTACCGCGTCCCGATGGTCAGCGCGCAGGTAAAGTCAGCCGTCCTCCTCGCTGGGCTCGCCGCTCATGGTGAAACGATCGTCACCGAGGACGTCCGTACACGTGCGACCACTGAAGACATGCTTCGCGCCGCTGGTGTCACAGTTATCAGTCAGGACGTCGGCGAGGGCCGACGCGTCACGCTGACACCAGGGCGTCCGCATCGACACGACTGGCACGTGCCCGGCGACCCTTCTCAGGCCGCGTTCTTCGCGGTACTAGGAGCAATTCATAGTGACGCCACCCTCGAAGTGCTTACCGTCGAAGCCTCGCCAGAGCGCGTTGGCTTTATTGGCGTGTTGCAAAGAATGAGCGCCGACGTCGCGCTCGTAGAGCACGGTGAGTTTCACGTACTGAAGTCAAAAAGTTCCGAACTGTCGGCCACAGAGATCCACGCCCGAGAAATACCATCCGTCGACGAAGTTCCTATTCTCGCGGTCGCGGCCTGTGCGGCGTCCGGCGTCAGTGCGTTTCGAGATATGGGAGAGCTACGAATTAAGGAGTCGGACCGCTTCGAGGGTTCGATGATGATCGCGCGCAGCCTGGGTGCCAACGTGTGGTCAGAGCGCGAAGATTTCTTTATCGAAGGCCTCGGTGGCGCGCAGAATTTCCTCGACTTCACGATCAATGCCGGCCTCGATCACCGCATTGTGATGTCGAGTGCGGTAGCGGGATGTGCTGGCAACGGCTGCACTATTTCGGGTGCGTCGACGGTGTCGTCAAGTTACCCCCATTTCTTTCGAGATCTAGCGTTATTAAGTGAGTGATCGCGTGATTGCCATTGATGGCCCGGCCGGTTCGGGGAAGTCGAGCGTGGCTCGCGCTCTCGCTACGGCGCTCGGCTGGTCGTATCTCGACACTGGCGCGATGTATCGAGCAGTGACCCTTGAAGCGCTCGACGAAGGCCTCGACATCTATGACGAGGAATCCATGGGGAAACTCGCAGCCGAAGTAGTACTCACGACGCTGCCGCACGTGAGTGTCAATGGCCGAGACGTCGATGGTGACATTCGTAGCGACGCCGTCAATGTCGCGGTGTCGGTTGTCGCCGCGAACGCGCTCGTTCGCCAACAGATGGTCACGCGTCAACGTGATTTTGCTGCCACTCAACGACTTGGCACGGTTGTTGAGGGTCGCGACATCACGACGGTGGTCTTTCCCGAGGCAACGTTGAAGGTTTACCTCACTGCGTCACTTGAGGAACGGGCTCGTCGGCGAGGAGAAGAGGGCGAAGCGTCCGTTGCCCGCCGCGACGACGCCGACTCAACAAGGGAAGCGTCACCCCTTCGCCAGGCCGTGGACGCTCTCGTGCTAGACACGACGGGGCGCAGCGTTGATGAGGCCGTTGAGGAGATCGTGAAATGGCTGAAGCTCAAGACCTTGTCTTAAATCCTATAAAGACCCCGACGTACCGGATCTGTGCCTTCATCATTTCCGTCGTCGCCAAAGTGTTGTTTCGCCCCACTGTTGAGGGCGCAGAAAATATCCCCTTAAGTGGTCCGGTGCTGATCGCGCCGATTCACCGCTCGAACGTCGACTTTGCTTTTTCTCTCTTCATTTCACCGCGCAAGGTCTTTTTCATGGCAAAGGATGGCGTGTTTCGTGTGCCCCTCCTTGGGTCTTTACTGACAAAACTCGGTGCCTTTCCGGTGAACCGAGACAGCGCCGACCGAGAATCAATGCGTCTCGCTGAAGAGGTGCTGCGTCGCGGACAGGCATTGGTGATGTTTCCAGAAGGTACGCGTAAAGAGGGCGAGCAGGTCGAACCATTGCACGACGGCGCGATGTTCATCGCCGCTCGTACGGGTGCCATGGTGGTGCCGGTGGGCATCGCGGGGAGCGATCGCGCGATGCCCTTAGGATCGAAATTGCCTCGTTTTGCGAGGATTCACATCGTCGTCGGTACGCCCATTACGCCACCAATGAGCGACGGACGCGTCTCACGATCGGCAATAACAGCCAAGACCGAAGAGCTGCGGTATCAACTCGAAGCAGTGTATGAAGAGAGTCGAAAGCGCCTGCGCTGATTAGCGCTCGCGCCACCACGTCCCAAAGACCACGCGGGCGTAGCGAAAGCCAAAGAGCCAGTTTTTGCCCTTCTTCGTTGTTCCCGAAGCCCGCGGATACCACACGGTTGGTACTTCAGCCGCGCGCCAACCGCGCTTCAGACAGGTAATGAGCAGTTCTGCCGTTTGGTACTGCTCTTGTCTAAGACGGTCCACGACGTCAGCCAGCATGGTCACGCGAAGCGCACGATAGCCCGTGGAGGTGTCCGTGAGATTCGCACCGGTCATTCGGTTCATTACGAACGAGAAAAATCGGACGCCGCTCTTTCGAACAACGTCGGAGGTCTTGTCTTCGCCGAGCACTCGACTCGCGACGACGAAATCGGCCTGATCGTTAAGTAGGGGAGTAATAATTTGGGAAATCTCGGAGGGATCATTTTGTCCGTCAGCGTCAAGGGTGACGACGTACTTAACGTCATGCTCGACGCAGTAGCGGTACGTCACTTGAAGAGCGACTCCGTGACCGAGGTTCACTGGAAACTCGATGACCTTGACACCGGGGTGTGCCCGCGCGATCTCGGCAGTTCGATCACTGCCACCGTCAACGACAACGAGGACGGTGTAGGGCTTTTCGTCGATGGTTTCGGGCATCTTGTCGAGAACGTCGCCAATGTTGCCCTCCTCCTCGTACGCACAAATCGACGCCACGACGTCGTAGGGCTTGTAGTCGGGGTAGTCCGCGCTGAAGCGCTCCAGGGCCTGAGCGATGGTGAACGTGCGCAGACGTGTTAGACGTTGTGACTCGAGGTCTTGACCAAACATAAAACTTCCTTAGAGCGACTTTGCTTGTGCGAAAACGTTGATCACCATTGGTTCAAAGTGCTCGAACGACTCTGACTGATAGTCCGGATCGAATGCCTTCTGGTCCCAATAATCAGCGAATTTTTCGGCCAAGTCGTACCACGGCTGTCCGCGGTGTTGCTCGCGAAGCGTAGTACTCATGCCCAGGTGTTCGTAGTAGTAGCGCCCCTGGAAGTCTTGGTGAAAGGCGACCATGCAGTACACCTCGTGTCGCACATAGGGCCGAAGAATCTCAGCGGCGATTTTGGGGTGATTGGGAACGGAGATGAGCTTGCCCACGTCATGGAGGAGCGAAGCAACTATCACCTCTTCGTCAGCTCCGTCGCGCTCGGCTCGAGTAGCGGTCTGGAGGGCGTGCTGCATCTGATCGACCGAGAAGCCGTCAGTAATCTCACTGAGCCCCTTGACCATCGAGAGGATTTGACGTGCCACGCGGGGCTGGGCCTCAATCGTCTTTTCCACGATTTCCATCCACTGTTCTCTTGTGGAGACGTCCATGCTGGGAAACGAGGTCACGCTAAATACTAACGCTTGTCTCCCTTTTGGGGCTTAACGACTCATCGCTGAAAGCACCTGGGCGGCAGTGAACTCACGGTCAGCCTGGCCGTCAAAACTTGATGATTCCGGAGTTTGCAGAATCAGATCGACGAGTGCCGAAATGGCTTTGAGGACTTCGCGAAGCTCGGGAGGAGGTGGGAAGTACTCATCTTCCACCGTTACTGAGTTGACAATGACGCCGTCGCTGGGGTTGAGGAAGTTCAACACGTCGTTGACGAGCGACTCCGGCGCCGAGGCACCCGCCGTCACCGCAACAGTGCCTTCAAGGTCGTCGGGGAGTTCAAAAGCCCCATTGACGCGAAGCACGCGAGGACATCCTGACGCCTCAGCCACTTTGGTGAGCGCGACAGTATTTGACGAGTTCGCAGAGCCAATAACAACGACCGCGTCGGCACCCTTGGCGATATCACGCAACGCAGCCTGCCGATTGGTAGTGGCGAAACAAAGGTCGCTGCGATTTGGCATCCAAATATCGGGAAAAGTCACTTCGGCGTACTCGCGTAGATCTTGCCATTCATCGAGACTCAACGTGGTTTGGCTGAGCAGAGCGAAGGGGCCTCGATGTGAAGCTAGATCGTCAATGTCGCTCCGCGACTGAATCAGATGGACTGAGTCGGGGGCAACGGCCATCGTGCCCACGGCTTCTTCATGACCTTCGTGACCCACGTACAGCACGGTGTAGCCCTTTTTGGCGCGAACCTTGAGCTCGTGGTGCACTTTGGTCACGAGGGGGCAGACGGCGTCAATTACCGTGCCACCTGATTCGCGAGCGGCCGCGATGACCTCGGGTGGTGAGCCGTGCGCGCTCAGCATCACGGGCGCACCCGGAGGCACGACTGCTACGTCGTCGATGAAGATCACGCCGAGAGACCTGAAATACTCGACGACGAACTGATTGTGGACAATCTCGTGATAGCAAAAGACTGGGGGGGCAAAGACTCTGGTCATCCAGTCGAGCGCTTTAATCGCCTTTTCCACACCAGCGCAGAATCCTCGGGGGGCCGCGAGCACGACCTTGTCAACGTTCACTCTTCCAAGCCTAGTAATTGAAGTTTTTCTCCAGTGCCTAGGCTAGAGGCGTGTCGGGTGCCCGAATTTCCTCTATCTCACCCGGTTCTCCGGCGGCGAGCGTTGATCTCGTGGTGGGTGACGAGCTTGTGAGCGTGAACGGACAAGAGCCTACGGACATCATTGAGTACCAGCAACTCATTGACGGAAAAATGGTCACCTTGGTCGTACAGCGCGAGGGCCAAGCCCTTTCGCACAAGGTCTCAATCATCAAAGACGAAGGGCAGCCTCTCGGCCTGAGCATCGATTCGGCCGTCTTCGACCGGATTCGCACGTGCGACAACCACTGCACGTTCTGCTTCATCTATCAATTGCCTAAGGGCATGCGCCGTTCGCTTTATGTAAAGGACGACGATTTCCGACTCTCGTTTCTTTATGGCAACTACACAACGCTCACGCGATTTACTGAGTTTGATCTTGAGCGGGTCATCGACGAGGGACTTTCTCCGCTCTACGTGTCGATTCACACAACAAATCCTGAACTTCGTGCCGAGATGTTGCGCAACCCCAGGGGGGCAACGAGCCTTCGATGGCTGCGCGAACTGCTCCGAGCGGGCATTGAGGTTCACGGCCAAGTAGTGGTTTGTCCCGGAGTCAACGACGGAGCCGAACTCGAACGCACGCTCTTCGACGTCCTTTCGCTCTACCCAGAGCTCGCCTCGGTGGCGCTGGTGCCCGTCGGTGTGAGCGAGTTCACGATAGAAGAGACGATGCGTCCTCATGACGCTCGAGAAGCCCTCGAGGTGGTTGAACTCGCCGAGCGATTTCAAAAACTCACAAGAGAACTCTTTGGAAGGGCCAAGGTCTTCGCCAGCGATGAGTTCTATTTAGTGGCTGGGCTGTTGCCTCCATCGACCGAGAGCTTTGAAAGTCTGGACGAAGCGGAAAACGGTGTAGGGCTCGTTGCTGCCTTCATTGAGAGTTTCACCGAGCGAAGCTACATGCCCAAGTTGGGCTCAGGTTTCTTTCAGTCAGTTGACGGTGCGCCGGCCCTGGGGTACCGCGCGCCGCGAACATTCGAAACGCAGAACTACGTTGGCGACGACGTAACAGTCTTGACCGGTGAATACGCAGCGCCAATCCTTCGCACGTTGTTCGACGAACACGGCTTTCATGACGTTGAAGTTAAGGCCGTGAAGAATCATTACTTTGGCGGCAACATCAAGGTCGCTGGCCTCATCACCGGCCAGGACCTCCAGGCGGCACTGTCAGAAATTCCCGATGCCAACGTGTGCCTCGTTCCTGACGTTTGTCTCTCTGAAGGTCGCTTCCTCGATGGCCTTACGCTCGACGATCTCTCTCGTCCCGTGATGACCGTTGCCACGACGGGTCGCGATCTGCGCACAACTCTCGAATCCGTATTATCCAAGAAATTGAGCAGAGCGTGAAGAATCCCCAAGTCGTCGTGGTCGGACGTCCCAATGTGGGCAAAAGTTCACTCGTTAATCGCATGGCGGGCAAGCGAATCGCCGTTGTAGAAGAACAACGTGGGGTTACGCGCGACCGCAAGGCCGTCGAGGTCGAGTGGCGCGGCGTGAGTTTTGACGTCGTCGACACCGGAGGGTGGCTCGAATCGGGTGATTCCCTCGAAGACAAAGTCTCCGAACAGGCGGAAGCTGCACTCAAGTCAGCAACATTGGTATTGCTCGTCGTTGACGGAGTGACTGGCCCCGTCGACGAAGACTCACACGCCGCGCGGTGGGTGCGAAAGAGTGGCCGTCCGGTAATGCTCGTCGTCAACAAAGTCGACGATCAACAACACGAAGCCAGTAGTTGGGAGTTTCTCAGTCTCGGCGTTGGCGATCCTTTCATGGTGAGTGCGCAGCACGGTCGAGGCTCGGGTGACCTCTTGGACAACATTGTCGATCAGTTGGGTGAAGCCTCTACCGCTCCCGAGGTCGACGAGGCGAGCGACGGCGCTCTTCGCGTAGCGATCGTTGGACGGCCCAACGTGGGTAAGTCAACATTATTTAATCAACTCATCGGCGAAGAGCGTTCGGTCGTACACGACATGCCGGGCACCACGCGCGACGCGATCGACACCGTCGTTGACACGAGTGCTGGGCTCATTCGATTCATTGATACTGCGGGTATGAGAAAGCGGGCCCGCACTGAAGCGGGACTTGAAACATATTCCGTGCTTCGCAGTCTCGACGCGCTGGACCGCGCGGACATTGCCATCTTGGTCATTGATGCCACGGACGGCGCCACCGGGCAGGATCAGCGTCTAGCTGAACGTATCTCCGCGTCAGGCTGCCCGGCGATCGTCATTCTCAATAAGTGGGAACTCGTCAAGACCGAAGAGCGTGAGTCAGTACTCGCGACGGTTGGCGAGAAACTTGCGTTTTTGGGTGACGCGCCAGTGCTGAAGACCACCGCCATCTCTGGCAAAGGAGTGCACCGTTTGTTGCCGGCGTTATCGAATGCCGCTATTGACTACGCCAAGCGAGTTCCAACAGGTGCGCTCAACAGAGCGATTCGCGATCTGCAGATCAAACAGCCTGCACCGACGGGAAAGATTCGCTACGCCGTCCAAGGCGCCACGGAACCTCCTACTTTTACCCTGTTCGTCGCGGGCCGACTCCCTTCGACCTACCTGCGATACGTCGAGAGAAGTCTGCGTGAACGATTCGAGTTGGGTGCGTCGCCGATTCGAGTGCGCGTTCGAGTCGAGTAGTGGCGAACTGGTGCGAGGTCTGTGATCGCCCCGAAGAGGGCGACGTGTGCGCAGTCTGTGGCACAGAGATCGTCGAACCGGTGCACGAAGGAGTTCCCTGGCGCTGGCGGTTTTTTATCGTTGCCTCGATTATTTACCTCGGGTGGCGGATCTATCAGTTAATTTCGTGGATAGTCCACTAGGAGGATCTACGTGCCCATTTACGTTCTCGGCAATCGCGTGCCCGACATTCACCCTGACGCCTATATTCATCCCGATGCCGTAATTATTGGCGACGTGCACGTTGGTGCTGAATCCTCCGTGTGGCCCGGCGCGGTACTACGTGGTGACTACGGGACCATCATCGTGGGCGAGAGGACCTCAATTCAAGACGGCGCGATCATTCACGCCATCGCAGATTTTCCAACGGTCATCGGCAGTGACTGCGTCGTGGGCCACCTTGCGCACTTAGAGGGCTGTGTGATTCATGACCGGGCCCTCGTTGGTAGTGGGTCAGTGGTGTTGCACGAAGCCGAAGTTCACAGCGGGGCAACCGTAGGTGCGGGTGCGGTGGTGCGTAATCGAATGCAAGTTCCCGCGGGATCCCTCGCCGTTGGCGTGCCAGCAGACATCCGCTGGGATGCGAGTAACGAAGAGATGATTATCGAAGCGGCGGCGATGTACGTCATGAACGCTCATCGGTATCGAGCCGAGCTTCGGCCGCTTTAAGCGTTCGAGATCTCCACAAGGCGCTCAAGAGCAAGTGCCGCGTGGCCCTCGAGCACGCTGGCACTGGCCAGCGCAAAGCCCTTGGAGAGTGACGGAGCCTCACCCGCGACCATTAACGCAAGCGCGGCATTAGCGCACACCACGTCAAAAACTGGTCCCTGTGTCCCATCGAGAAAAGTTCGAAGTACTCGAACATTGAAGTCAGTATCGCCACCACGAATACTCTCTGCGCTATGGCGTACATCTAGTTCGGCGCCGGCGTCAACGCGCTGAACGGTGATGCTTTCGGGGGTGACGAAGCGAAGATTCGCCGGTGATCCGAGAGACAATTCGTCAAGACCATCATCAGAGTTAACGAGAATCGCGTAGCGAATGCCCCTTGTATGGAGGACCTGAGCCATGTCGTCAAGAAGGGGGCGCTGCGCCACGCCGATGAGTGCTCGCTCAATCAAGGCAGGGTTTGCAAGGGGACCTAAGACGTTAAATATGGTCCGAAAACCGAGAGCTCGACGTATGGGCGCCAAGTAGCCGAGCGCGTAATGAAAGCTCGGCGCGAAGAGAAATCCAATGCCAGCGCCTTGCACACAGGCGCGAACGACCGCTTCTGAAGCATCGAGACGAACACCAAGGGCCTCGAGTAAGTCGGCCGAACCCACGGAGGACGTTGCGGAGCGATTGCCGTGCTTCGCCACGGGCACGCCACAACCGGCGACCGCGAGGGCGGCCATCGTAGAGACATTCACCGTGTGCAACTGGTCTCCACCGGTCCCCACGATGTCAATGGCGTCGGGGCCAATGTGGAACGTTGTCGCTGAAGCAATCATCGCGTCGATGAATCCGGTCATCTCATCGGCCGTTTCGCCCTTGGCGGTGAGGGCGCTAAGAAAGCTGGCGATCAAAATGCCGTCAACACGGCCTTCAAGAATTTCGATCAGTGCGACGCGCGCCTGCTCACGTTCTAAGTCAGTGCCGCGAACGAGCGGATTTAGTACGTCGAGAGCGAAGGATTGCATTGTTAGATCCGCTCGAAAATGAGTGCTGACATAGCGACACGATAGTCCTGGTGGCATGGGTGGCTGCCACAACTACGATTTCTGAATGGCGACTACGTACCTCGACACAATTTTGGAGGCGCATCGACGCCGAGCCGCGCTCGATAAGCGCAACTGGCATGAACGTGTTGAGCACATTCGCTACGAAGGGCCGTCGTTCATTCTCACCCTTCGCCAAGGCGCGTCGCCGTTTATCAAGGTGATCGCCGAGGTGAAACGCCGATCGCCTTCAAAGGGTTGGCTGGCCGAAAATCTTGACGCTGTGGAATTGGCCAAGGTGTACCGCGACGGTGACGCGAGCGCGATATCAGTTCTCACTGATGGCGGGTACTTCGGTGGTTCAATGGACGATCTTCTTGCCATTCGTAAAGCCGTGGCACTACCGATCTTGCGCAAGGACTTCACCGTCTGTGAAAACGATATTCTCGACGCCGTAGAAGCCGGCGCGAGCGCGGTCCTGCTCATCGTGGCAGCTCTCACTGACGAGGAACTGATGTCGTTCATTGCGCTGACAAACAGTTGCGGCATCGACGCCCTTGTGGAGGTGCACGACGAACTTGAGGCCCAGCGTGCGATTGACGCAGGTGCGATCATTGTCGGAGTCAATCAACGAGACCTGCGAACTTTTGAGGTCGATCCCGAACGCGCGGCGTCCGTCCTTTCTTCGCTGCCACGGGACTCTTTAACAATCTGTGAATCTGGTTTGTCTACTAGCGAAGACGTCGAGCGAGCCGCTCAGATCGGTTTCGATGCAGTTCTCGTTGGCGAAGCATTCGTCACGGCGCCCGATCCCGGCGCGACCGTGAAGGCCTTCTCGCTCATCCCTGGTGGACTACGTGCCTGAACTTCCCGCTTCGGCGTTCGTCAAGATCTGTGGGATTACGTCAGTGGAGGACGCCAGGAGTGTCGTTACCTCAGGCGCCAGTGCACTGGGGCTCATTTTCGCTGAATCGACGCGCCGCGTGACCCGCGCGCAAGCGCGCGAAGTTCTCGACGCGACCAGAGGTGAACTACTGCGCTGTGCAGTCTTTCGTGAAAACGACAAAGACTTTATCCTCGGCACCCTGAGTGAGCTCGACGTCGAGGTGGTACAAATCCATGGGGACCTAAGGGACGATCTCATCGCTCGCCTTCATGAACGTAATCTCATCGTGGTCAAGGCCTTGAACATCGAGGATCGAGAGTTCGAAGAGTTTGATGAGTCAAAAGTGGAAGCGGTCCTCATTGATGGGCCGCGCCCCGGGTCGGGCAAGACGCACTCGTGGGGGCGACTGGCGACAAGGTTGTTTCGCGTACCCATGATCGTCGCCGGAGGACTCACGCCCGAGAATGTTGGCGAAGCGATTACGTCAACGAGCGCTTGGGGCGTGGACTGCGCGAGTGGCGTCGAGAGTGCTCCCGGTCAGAAGGATCACGCTTTAGTGAATAGTTTTGTTAAAAGCGCTCACAGCGTCTTTGACCAAGGGGAGTGAAGTGGTAGAGCACGACGTCATGGGCGCGCCCGACGATCGCGGACGATTTGGCGATTTTGGTGGTCGTTTCGTTCCCGAAGCGTTGATGCCAGCCTGCCTAGAACTTGAAGACGCTTTTCGTGACGCGTGGACTGACCCAACATTCGTTGAGGAGTATCGAACGGTGCTTCGTCAGTTCGCTGGTCGCCCAACGCCCGTAACGCCCCTGCCGCGACTCTCTGAACAGCTCGGGATTCACCTCTATGCCAAGCGAGAAGACTTGGCCCACACGGGTTCGCACAAAATCAACAACGTTGTTGGCCAGACGTTGCTCACAAAGCGGATGGGGAAAATGCGCGTGATTGCCGAGACGGGCGCAGGTCAACATGGCGTCGCCACCGCCACCGCTGCTGCTCGGCTCGGCCTGTCGTGCACGGTGTACATGGGAGAAATTGACACGGTCCGTCAAGAACTCAACGTCTTTCGAATGGAACTCTTGGGTGCCACGGTCGTGCCCGTGACGTCGGGATCGCGGACGCTAAAGGACGCAGTCAATGAGGCGATGCGAGAATGGGTGACTTGTGTTGCGGACACGCACTACTGCATTGGCTCTGTTATGGGGCCTCATCCCTTCCCTTGGATGGTGCGAGAGTTCCAAAGTATTATTGGCACGGAGGCGGCCCAACAACTTCAAGACCTTGGCGTCGGCACGCCCGACATGGTGGTCGCATGCGTAGGTGGGGGATCGAACGCGGCTGGCGTGTTCGCGGGCTTTGCGAATACTGCTGCGCGACTCGTCGGTATTGAGGCGTACGGCGGTGCCGCCGTGCGAAGCGGTTCGCCGGGCGTCTTACACGGCATGAGGTCGCTCTTGCTCCAAGACGAGTTTGGTCAAATCGAAGAGGCGTACTCAATATCGGCGGGCTTGGACTATCCAGGGATTGGACCTGAACACGCGCATTTGGCCGCCACCAATCGAGCGGAGTACTACGCCGTAGGTGATGACGAAGTGCTTGGCGCACTGTCACTACTGAGCGAGACTGAGGGCATCATTCCCGCACTTGAGACGGCGCACGCGCTGGCGTGGATCATGCGTGAGGCGGGTGGAATCGTACCAAGGGGCTCCTCGGTGCTGCTCAATCTCTCTGGGCGCGGCGACAAGGATGTAGCCCAAGTTCGTGCGATGTTGCGAGGAGAGTCGTGAAGTCCCTAGAAACTCGCCTGCGAGACGTTCGAAGCGACGGACGAAAGGCCCTGGTGATGTACTTCGTTGCTGGCGCGACGCCTGACTGGACTCGCTACATCGAAGCGGCCGCACTCGGCGGCGCCGACGCCATTGAAATTGGCATTCCCTTTTCCGATCCCATGATGGACGGCGTGGTCATTCAAGAGGCGGCCCTGGCGGCGCTTGGTCGTGGGACCACGCTGGAGTCGATCTGCCAAGAGTTGGCGGCTTTGAAGGTCGAGATTCCACTCATCGCCATGACGTATTACAACGTGTTTCTTCATTTCGGGCTCGAACGCTCGGCCGGTCGCTTACGTGAAGTGGGCGTGAGTGGAGCGATTGTGCCCGACCTTCCCCTTGAGGAAGCAGGCGAGTGGCGCACGACGTGCGACGCCAATGATCTCGCGACCATCTATCTTGCGGCACCTTCGACTCCGTCACCGAGAGCCCACCAAATCGCCACACAGACCGAAGGTTTCGCCTACGCCACGGCGAGAATGGCCGTCACTGGTGCGGCGAATGATGAAGGGGACGCTCCTCGAGTCGTAACGACCCTACGCGAGGCAAGTGACGTGCCCGTCTACGTCGGTATTGGCATCACGACGCCCGAGCAGGCCACGTTGACAGCGTCCTACAGTGACGGCGTCATCGTCGGATCGGCGCTCGTGAAACGAATTCTTGACGGTGCGACGACGTCGGACATTGAACGCTTCGTGGCATCGTTTCGTGCCGCCATCGACTGAATCGGCGCGCTAACGGGGGCAATTCCCTTTGATTACTTCAATTGAGAAACTCTCAGTAACGCCTATGGTTACCCCCGAGTAGAGGTCAAAAGGTTGTGAATCGCATCACATAAAAAGGACTTTCCATCCACGTTTTCCACGTTTCGGTGGTGTTAACTCTTTCTTGAGCCGCCAGCTCGGCGGTTTCAAATGATCATTGCATTGGGGGAATTACATGGAACACAGAGTTGCGGATCCAGGTCCATTAGGACTGGCAGGGTTCGCCATGACGACGTTCTGCCTAAGTAGTGCTAACGCGAATCTATGGCACGGTGGAGGCGTTGCCGCGGCGGTATCGATGGCAATCTTCTACGGCGGCATAGTCCAGCTCCTTGCGGGTTTGTTCGAGTTCGTTCGTAAGAACACCTTTGGGGCAACAGCGTTCACGTCATACGGTGCCTTCTGGCTGTCCTTTTGGTACCTGGTTAATCACTCGCCGGGAGTTGATACGGTGGCGATCTTCTTGCTTGGCTGGGCGATCTTCACCGTGTACATGACCATTGCCGCAACCAAGACCAGCTCGGCCGTGTTGACTGTCTTCGTGCTGCTGTCACTTACCTTCATTTTCCTGACAATCGGAGCATGGGGTGCCGGACACGCGGACATGACCAAGATTGGTGGCTGGATTGGCATCGCGACCGCGATTGCCGCCTGGTATGCATCGGCCGCGGGGGTGATCAACGAGACGCACGGCAAAGTCGTGCTGCCAGTGGGTCCGCGAGGCTAACGTAGGGGCACTGGTGGATTTCCACCGGACCCAACCGCCAACAGCGCCCGTTCCGAAAGGATCGGGCGCTGTTGGCATGTACGACAACATCAGCACTACTCTCGACTTAAGTCGGCTGAAACCGATTCTGAGTTTTCGTAGTGATTCATCATCGCCATTCGAGCAGGGGAAAGAAATGACTGAAGCAAAACTTGAAGCATGGTTAGAAGAGACGCGCAGTTTCGAACCGACCAAGGAGTTCGCCAAGCAGGCCAACGCGCAACCATCGATTTACGTAGAAGCCAACGCTGATCCTGTTGCCTACTGGCGCACGCAAGCCGATCGCTTGAGTTGGACGAAGGCTCCAACGAAGACGCTCGAATGGGATCTGCCGTTTGCCAAATGGTTCAGTGACGGCACGCTGAACGCGTCTTACAACTGCGTAGACCGACACGTCGAAGCTGGTAAGGGCGACAAGGTTGCTTACCACTGGATCGCTGACGCGGAAGGTGAATCGCGCACGATTACCTACGCTGAACTCCAAAAACTCGTCGCTCAAGCCGCGAACGCCCTTACTGAGCTCGGCGTGAAGTCCGGTGACCGTGTCGCGGTCTATATGCCAATGATCCCGGAAGCGGTCGTGACGATGTTGGCCATTGTTCGACTCGGCGCTGTGCACTCTGTCGTCTTTGGTGGATTCTCCGCCGAGTCACTCTCGAGTCGAATTCTTGACTCGGACTGTCAGTACGTCGTAACCGCTGACGGCGCATTTCGCCGCGGCGCGCCAAGCCCCCTAAAGCCGGCCGTCGATGAAGCTCTCGAAAGCTGCCCAAACGTGAAGGCGGTGCTGGTGGTTCGACGCACGGGCGGCGACGTTAACTGGGTTGAAGGGCGTGATCACTGGTGGCACGACGTGGTGGATCGCCAAAGCGACACGCACGCTTATGAATCATTCGACGCTGAACACACGATGTTCATTATGTACACCTCGGGCACAACCGCCAAACCCAAGGGGATCTTTCATACGACGGGCGGCTATCTCACGCAAGCCGCCACCACGCACTACAACATCTTTGACGTCAAAGCCGATACCGACATTTGCTGGACGGCCGCCGACATTGGCTGGATAACGGGTCATAGTTATATCGTCTACGGACCTTTGATTAACGGTGTCACGCAGATCATGTACGAAGGCCTTCCGGACTCGGGCGGCAGAGATCGATGGTGGAAGATCATCGAAGAGTACAAAGCGACGATTCTCTACACCGCGCCCACGACAATTCGAACCTTGATGAAGTGGGGGCACGAGCACCCGGCGGGCCACGACCTTTCTAGTCTGCGACTACTTGGCACCGTGGGCGAGCCAATTAATCCTGAAGCGTGGATTTGGTATCGCAAGAATATTGGAGGCGATCGCTGTCCGATCGTGGATACGTGGTGGCAAACCGAGACGGGAGCGATCATGATTTCGCCCCTGCCTGGAATTACCGCGACGAAACCGGGGGCGGCGATGACGGCGCTGCCTGGCATCTCGGTGGACGTTGTCGACAACGATGGCAACTCCGTGGGCAACGGTGAAGGTGGTTACCTTGTGATTACGCAGCCCTGGCCCTCGATGACGCGAGGCATTTACGGCGACCCCGAGCGATTCAAGGAGACTTACTGGTCCAGATTCCCCGGCGTTTACTTCGCCGGCGACGGAGCAAAACGCGACGAGAACGGTGATCTGTGGTTGCTGGGGCGAATCGACGACGTCATGAACATCTCTGGCCACCGTCTTTCGACGACAGAGGTAGAACACGCCCTCGTGGGACATCCGGCTGTCGCGGAGGCTGCGGTAGTGGGCGCGTCAGACGACACCACCGGTCAGGCCATTGTTGCCTTCGTGACGCTCAAAATGTCCGCCGACGACGACAACGCGGATCGCAGCGCCCTTATTGGCGAACTGCGCGAGCACGTGTCGAAGGTCATCGGCCCCATAGCCAAGCCACGTCAGATCATCCTCACGCCAGAGTTGCCCAAGACGCGTTCGGGCAAAATCATGCGTCGACTCTTACGTGACGTGGCGGAGAATCGCTCACTGGGGGACGTGACGACGTTGATGGACCCCACCGTTGTCAACATGATTTCAGGGCTCATGGCGGAAAACCCTGGCGGCGACGAGTAGTTGCGTTACGAGAATGCCCCGGCCTTCGAGCCGGGGCATTCTCGCTCTAAGAGTCAAATCCAAGATTGAAACGATCAAGGAGCTTCAACCAAAGTCCTCGTTTGCCAAAGTGTTCATCGGCGTGCTGGATTGCTCGTTGTGTAAATCGAATGAATAGCCACTTGAACGGCTCAGGTGGAAACGGCATTGGCTTCTTGCGGACCATGCTCAACTGCGTCCGTTCCGTATCGAAATCATCCAACAAGTCGAGCATCACTGAGGCGCCGAAACGCGTTGACGCGACGCCGAGGCCCGTAAATCCCATCACGTAGGCAGCTTTTTTATCAAACGACGTTCCCCAAAAAGGCGAGAACCGCGTGCAGGTATCAATAGATCCGCCCCACGCGTGGGTGAATCGCACGCCCACAAGTTGGGGAAACGTCTTCAAGAAGTGTTTGGCGAGCTTGGCGTACGTTTCGGCGTTGAACTCGAACTCACGTCGAGCTTTTGCACGAAAGTTGTAGATCGCGTCATACCCACCCCACAAGATGCAATTGTCTTTGGTGAGCCGGTAGTAGTGAAACTGATTCCCCGAATCGGCGACGCCCTCGCGGTCCTTCCAGCCAATGCTCTCCATCTGAGCGTCACTCAGGGGTTCGGTCACCATGGTGTAGTCATATACCGGCACGACGAACTTGCGGGCTTGGCGAACGAGAGAGGGGAAGACGTTGGTCGCGAGTGCCACTTTCGCCGCCGTCACCGCGCCGTAGGGCGTGTGAACGCGAACTGCGTCGTCAACGTCCTCAAGCCATTCGACTTTGGAGTTCTCGAAGATCTTTACGCCAAGGGAGATGCACACGCGTTCGAGGCCCCACACCAAGCGGGCTGGGTCCACGAGCGCGTTGCCGTCATGATCAAACAGCGCACCTTCGTACGAGGGGGAGTGGATGCGTTCTTGAACTTGGGCCCTGTCGAGAACTTCGACGTGGTCGCCCATTTCGTTGCGAAGCCGAGCCTCTTCGACCATGCCCTTGAACTGCCAAGGCGCAACCGCGACACGAAGTTCTCCCGTTCGCTCCCAGTCGCACTCAATGTTGTAACGCTCGATCGTCGCTTCAATTTCGTCGAGATTCTCGCGCGCGAGTCGCTCAATGATTGGCATTTCACTTCGAAATCTACGCATTCCGTTTGCGAAGCCATGAGTAAGCGAGGCGCTGCAAAACCCTCCGTTTCGTCCCGAGGCTCCTGCACCAGTTTCATACTGTTCGAGCACTATGACTTCACGGTTCGGATCACGTTCCTTAGCGAGAAGAGCAGTCCAAAGACCGGTGTAGCCAGCTCCCACCACACAGAGGTCTGCACCTAAATCGCCAATAAGTGCGGCGTGAGGTTCGGGTTCGAGCGGATCGGAGTCCAACCACCACAGGTCGGGTTGCACTTCGGCGAGATGGCGTAAGACGAAGGGGTCCTTCTTCTCCATACTGTGTCCAACCGATGGTTGGGCTCACCCTCTCCAGGTACGACGTGTTTCGCGGGTCCCAACCGCGCGAACGCCGGCTTTCACCCCGGCCTTTGTTGTCTAATTGTACCGAGGGCGCGCTTCGAACCTGATCTCTTGAGTCCGGTCGACGTGGGACGAGAAACCCCTTGACTTGCCGTAAAATAGACCGACCACGCCCCTGAGCCTTGCTCTTTAGTGAAAGTACTGAGTTTTTATGCGACTTGCCAAACTTGCTGGGCGGTCAACCATCGTCACTGATGACGGCCTCATCGACGTTGCGAGCAGCTCCAACGGCGCATTCTCAGCCTCCACCGATAAGTGCATCGGTCAAATGGAAAAACTGCGCTCGTGGTACGAGACCTTCCAGCCCTCGCCGAGCGAGGCCACAAAGCCCGAAGCACTCTATGGCGACCCTCGACTCGGACTTATCGTGACTTCGCCGCCGCAGGTATTCGCGGTGGGGCTCAACTATCGGCAACACGCCAATGAGATGGGCCTCGATATTCCGACTCAGCCGATGATCTTCACCAAATTTCAATCATCACTCTGTGGACCAAACGAAGAGGTGCCAATTCCTAGTTCGACAACTGACTTCGAAGCAGAGTTGGTCGTGGTGCTCGGAGCGACCGCGCGTAATCTCAATGTGGATGACGCACTGGGCGCCGTCGCTGGATACTGCGTGGGTCAGGACTTCTCAGATCGCACCTTGCAGATGAAAGGCACGTCGGCGCAGTTTTCACTTGCCAAGTCATTTCGCAACTTCTCACCAATTGGACCGTGGCTCACGACCGCGGACGAACTTGCCTTTCCTAACTCGCTGTCCATTGGTTGCAGCGTGAATGGCTCGCAGTTCCAGCAATCGACGACGAGTGACATGGTCTTTAGTGTGGCTGAAATTGTTAGTTACCTCAGTAGCATCATCGAACTTCGAACCGGCGACCTCATTTTCACTGGAAGCCCCCACGGCGTGGGCCATGGCCGCACGCCCGCGGTGTTTCTCAAACCGGGTGACCGCGTCGTCACCGAGATCGAAAAACTCGGTCGTATTGAGAACGTAACCGTTTGAATCTCACCACCACGATGGGGCTGGGTAACCTAAACGGAGTACTGAACCGAGGTTTTGAGTGACCCATTACGTTGCATTTGATCTTGAGACGACGGGCGTGAGCTCGTTCTTTGACGTACCGGTCTCATACGGATTCTTCGAACACATGGAGAAAGACGAGGGCGCCGAAAGAGTTCGCCAATGGGGTCTTGTCAATCCCGGTATCCCTATTCCTGCGGGTGCCAGTGCAGTTCACGGCATCACTGACGCAATGGTCACCGACGCGCAATCGCTCGGTGACGGTGTCGAGTTCATTGCCGGGCGTCTACAAGAGATTTGGTTCAGCGGTTACGTGGTCGTTGGAATGAACGTGTCCTACGACCTCACAATGGTTGACTCGCTCTGTCAACGTCTTGGAATTGCCACGCTGACGCAGCGAGGCGGGGTAGGCCCGGTACTCGACGTGCTCATTCTTGACCGCCGCTTTGACAAGTGGCGAAAGGGGCCTCGTAAGCTCACCGATCTCTGTGCACACTACGGCGTCACACTCGATAGTGCGCACAGCGCTGTAGACGACGCGATGGCCAGCCTCGAGGTTCTAGAAGCGCAGCTCAAGCAGTACCCCGCAATCGGTGAAATACCCGTCGCGTCAATGAATGAGATGCTGCGCGCCTGGTACGTCGAGTGGCTCGCGAGCTTCTCGACATACCTGGAAAAAAAGGGCGAAGCCCCGATAGGCTCCGGACGCTACGACTGGCCCATTCACAGCGGGGAGTAAGTCGCACAACATTGGTGGCGTGTTCGCAGTTTTGCCCGGAACAGGCATGACGGTTACCCATGTGAGAGAGCCCCACACGTTAGCGATGGGATACTCCACAGGCGTAACGATCCAATTAATGGGGATTCAGGGTGCTGGGTTCACGTCGGGTCGGCGATCTAAGAGTTATTGGAGCATCAGGAATCTCACTCGGCTCGCCATTGCTGTAAATTTGACAATCTGGAGGTGCGCCAATGACGTTTCAAGGATTGGATTCCGAAATTTCTCATAGCGGTTCCACACCATATTAAGAGGGATGGCTTTGACGATGGGTCAATGCGTTAGGCGGAGATCGCGCTGTTTTCCACCAGTATTCCGGAAGTTCCGGTGGTTATGATGTGCGCCATGTTGCTAGTTGACTTGGCCTAAGCAGGTGCGGCATTAGCGATTATCTAATGGCTTCAGTGCCAACGACTGTCATACAAGGTTCAATTCTCTTCGCAGTGCCTATTGCCTTGGCGGCAGGACTCATTTCTTTTGCCTCGCCGTGTGTGCTGCCCCTCGTCCCCGGTTACCTTTCGTTTCTCGGAGGTGCGGTTGGGGCGGAGGCAGCACTCAAAGACGATGGTCGTCGAAAGGCGAGGACCGTTTTAGGTGCGTGTGCGTTCGTTTTTGGTTTCACCATTGTTTTCGCATCTTACGGCGCCGCATTTGGAGAATTTGGAATTGTATTGAGGGTTCATCAAAGGACCCTTGAGATCTTCTTTGGTTCCGCTACGGTGATTCTCGGCTTATTCTTCGCGGGCTTAATCCCTAAGCTCCGCACGCTGGATCGTGACGTTCGTATTCACTGGCTTCCCCGTGCCACGGTTGGCGGAGCAATGCTTTTGGGTGTCATTTTCGGTGTGGGGTGGACGCCTTGCATCGGTCCAGCGTTAGGCGCAATTCTTAGCTTGGAAGCATCCACAGCGGGCACGTCTGCCTTTCGCGGATCGTTCTTGGTAGTTGTCTACTGCTTCGGCCTCGGGGTACCGTTTATCCTCGCAGCATTAGCCACTGAGCACGTGGCCGTATTTACACGAAGTATTCGCCGACATTCAGTGGCGATCATGCGCATTGGCGGCCTATCCCTCGTCGCTGTCGGTATTCTTCAGGTAACCGGAGTTTGGCAGAGTCTGATTCTGGCGCTCCAGGTTCACTTCAGTTCATTCACCGTTCCCTTATAAACAATCTCAACCGCAAGTATTGGACTCGTAACTTGCTTTTTGTGAAATGATCCGAGTCATTGATAGACCAGCGATATCAGAAAGCCACGCATAAGGCATAGGTAGGGCACCAAGAAGAGTGAATTGGTATCAATGCATCGTGGATGCGAGTCGTGGGTGCTGTGATAAACGGAGCCCGCATGTCGCGAAACCCGACAGACGCTAGTTTTGACCTTTGATGACCAAAGACGCCGAATCTCCTGGGATTGCCCGTCTTCATTGGAAACGACGACCATCGAAGAATCTGGCATTAATTGTTATTGGCGGAGGAATTGCCGTCGCTTTGATTGCCGTAGTTTCTGTACTGACTGGTGGCAACGTCACGAACGGCAAGCTTTCGTCGACCAACGAATTGGTCGGACAGCGCATGAAGAACTTCTCGCTCGGCGGTTTAAACGGCGGTGAGATTAAGGCTCCGTGGGAGTCAAGTCGTGCCAGCGTCATCGTTTTCTTTGGGAGTTATTGCGGACCATGCAAAGCCGAGATGCCCAAGATCGCGAAATATATTCGAACGAATAATCCCAGCCCGGTCGAAGTTCTCGCAGTGGACGCAACCGACAAGCGCTCCTCGGCTCAAGCGATGGTCAAGAAGGATGGCGTCACGTTTCAAGTGGCGTTCGATCCTAACGGTGTAGTCACGAGCGGCATCTTTGGATTCATAGCCGTTCCAGAAAGTGTCTTTGTTAACGCCAAAGGTGTCGTCACGGGCGTTCATATCGGCGCCATACCTGAGAGCCAACTTGCCGACGCCATCCGCGCGCTGAGGAGGACGTAGTTGACAAGAGCGCACTCGTTACGAGTGAACACGACATTCGAGTCCACCGAGTTGAATTGTCCTGGCGGCCAGGTTGACCATGCCGAGTTCCGCTAGAAATGAGGACCCGGCCACACCTGAAGTCGCCAGTCGGATTCTTGAGTTCGGCGCCGCAACTCACCGGCGCGCATTCGACAGCATCGTTGGCGCTTGGCGCTCGAACGATCATCGCGAGATTCTCGCAAAACTAGCTCTATCAGCGCCCTGATTCTCGACGGTAGGCGGCGTTCAATAGCGGCCCTACTGTCGGGCAGAGAAAGTCAAATTGCCGCCACGGGTGCATAATGGGTCCATGGCGACGAACGAACATGGCTGGATCAGCTACGGAGCGGGCGACAACTCGCATCTGACTGACGAACAGCGACGGATGGTCGAGGAGCGCATCCATGAACGGCAAAAGCAGCAAGGTGGATTACTCGGAGTCGTTGTGGTGAGTGTCTACGAGCATGGCTGCCAACCACAGCTGAGCTTTCCACAAGGGTCGCTACTCGGAGTTGAGACCGACGCTTCCGTCATCTCGGAGATAGTGGCCCGAGCATCGGCTGAATTGGCGAACTGGCGTTAAGTTCCACTTGCCCGGCGTCATGGTACAGAACCGGGACGTTGAGTAAGTGGCTGTGCCCTGAAGGTCTCGGAGGCTCACTTCTAGCGAGTCCATAATTGAATCCTCCAGTCGGATTGTGGGCGTCGGGTCTCCGACACCGACAATCGAGTGGATGGTAATCGGTGGTTTCGTGCGCTTTCTACCGACTAAGTACGTCGCTGCAGTTTGCGGGAGCTGTGATATCTTCCACGCTCTTAATCAGGCACTTCTGGGCTCCTCGGTTCGTGAGTTCAGGGTCACCATCACCGGTGAGGATTAACCGGTGCGCGCTCTCAACTTCGTTCGCCTGATGGTGACAATGGCCCAAGAAACGCCTACCGCTATCTCAACTAATCCGATAAGTAGTTGATTGCCCATGTTGTTACCACCGCTTCTAGCCAACTGGATGCCTGGTTCGAGAACAAAAAATAATCCAACGATGAGGACCGGAATGACGGACCGAGTTCGCACCCACCAAACGCCGAGCGTGCCGAAGATCGGTCCACTCAAGAGTGAGAAAAAGAAGTAGCCCTGCCCACCGACAACCGCCAGGTTTAAGTCGGTCAACCACGGGTGTGGCCCAAGGTCGAGAACGAAACTGTTTGTAACGTAGAAGCCGAGCAACGCGATGAGGGTTGCCACGGTTCCTGTCAATGCTCCAACTATGACCCGTCGACGTCCAGCGATGGCACCACCTAGGAAGCCGATCAGCAGCCATGGCGCCGAGACGTTGCCAATCGCGTCGCGAATTCCTGCGTTGTTGCCCTTAACCACAGAGACGGCAATTCCGAAGGCGAGGGCGCTGATGCCGACGAAGAGATCAGTTCGTGCTTGGCGGCTTCTCTTCATTGGCAAATGATACGTGAATGCAACAGTGCCGCTGGCTTCGAATGCGAATCGCCGGACATCTCGAAGCTCGAACCTTGAATATGTGAAGAAAGTTCTCACAGGTGAGGCGCTACCTGTTCGTAGATGTACTCGTCGGGCGGTGAAGACGCCCGACGAGTACTTTTCTCCTGGAACTATTCAGTGAGCAGTGCGGTTTGCGCACCGTCCTGTTCGGTGGGCGCTGGAGGACTCGAACCCGGAGTATGCCCCCGTCTCTGGTGGCCGGCGTCTCGCTACTGCTTCCACGTCTGAATCCTCCAGTCGGAGAATGTTGAAGTCGGCTCCCCGACACCACTAGGTCTGTTGACAGCTTGAAGATTGACTTCCTCAAGTTTCACCAGGATGGGCGGTGCACCCGATACCTGCACCGTCAAT
>Ga0208357_1000159_pt1 | contig 53286 bp, 60 predicted proteins | sample NGESurdeep092012_6_FD_184487 | JGI IMG/M metagenome (GOLD analysis project Ga0208357, IMG submission 184487) | Arctic peat soil microbial communities from Barrow, Alaska - NGEE Surface sample F52-2 deep-092012 (SPAdes) | ecosystem: Environmental > Terrestrial > Soil > Wetlands > Peat ...
CACCCAACACGATTTGCTGAGAGCTGCTGGCTTCCACCCCTGACTCGGTTCACAAACGGTCGTCGCACGGGACCCGACCACTGCTGTGAACCTCGGCGTTGAAAAGGCTACCGGACGAGTCCTCGAACCGTCTCGGGTAGCCTTGCGAGCCGGTATTCATTTCACAAAAGTGGACGTCGGTATTGAGGAGGAGTGCGAGAGCGGCCGAATCGGCACGATTGGAAATCGTGTGAAGGGAAACCTTCCGTGGGTTCAAATCCCACCTCCTCCGCCACTTCGGGAGAAGAACAGTGAGTTGTACCCGGAGCTCTAGCCCCGGACTTACGTGCAACACCAAAAGGCCCCGCGGAACGCGAAAGCATCCAGGCGGGGCTCTTCCATTTGCCGACGACCATGCCTGCGGGTCGAGTGCCGTGCTGTCCGAATCGCTGCTCGGACCGGCGCCAATCGGACGTTGAGCGCCGACGAAGTCCCTAACGCAATGATGCCGAGTATCACATGGGGGATCTATCAGTTGACTATCTTTATTGCTCCGCTCAGAAGTTGCTGCGCTTGACTAATGGCCGTTGCTGCGTCTTCGTGATTGAATCTGACTGCTGCATATTGCGCTCGATTTTTGACCGCGAGAAGTTGGTCGAGAAGACCAGCAAGGCGGTCCGGTGTCGCCCCGTGCTTCGACATGGAACCAGCTGCTTGAAGTTCGCCTACGGCGTCGGCATGTTTAGTGGTCTTCGTGGAAGTGCCCGTTAACTTCAAGCAAATAGCGTCTTTGGAGTTGACTCCGCTCGTCGCCGCACTTGAGATGGCCGAGTCGTACAGCTCATGGTCGTTCGCAAGATCCGCCGCCTCGAGGTACTCTCGAGCTTTCATCAGGTGGATCTTCGCGTCGTCGAGCGCGGTCATCGACCACCACTCTTTATCATGGTGCGTACAGGGAGCCGGCGCGAGGTGAGTGCTAGGGCATCACTTCGAAGATCCTGTGCCAAGCGATCATTGTTCTCAAAGAGCTGGGAGAACTCTTCGCGCGAGAACTCAATTATTCTGCAGTCGTTGCCTGACCATCGCGTAATAGTGTGAGCCGCTTCACGCAATTGCATCCTCCAATGATTATCGTCCATCGCCGTGTCGTCTGGTCGCACGACCAAGATGTCAATGTCGCTCTGCGGTCCCGCTGTACCTCTGGCGAAAGAGCCGAAGATCCATGCACCATTCACCGGAATCGGCCACGACGCAACATTAGACTCGATGGCATCAATTAGTTGGCCCCGGAGATTCGCGAGCTTAACAATGCTTTCAGCAGCGAGGTGATCTCTGTTGAGTTGATAGAAGATTGCCGACGGGCTCTCCTTTGCTTCGATGATTCCCTCAGCCGCCAATGAACGCAAGACTAGGTACACTCCCTTGACACTCGCCTTGTCACCAACGAGCTCAGCAACACTTCGACCAGAAAGAGGCTCGCTCGTGCGCCCAAGAACTTCAAGTACCGCTCCGTGTACTCCTGGGATGACTGAACTGATCCCACTTGACAAATTCATTTCTCCTCCTATTTACATGTGTACTATTCTACACACATAAGTACTATTATACACACGTGTGTAGAATAGTACACAGTCTAAGCACAGCTCCCGCCATCCATTCACCAATTTTTCTGGGAAAGCGGACAAAATCTTCAAGCCGAGCAGCAATGCAGTTGCGTTTAAAGTGCAGTGCCGCTATTGGATTGGGCGTTTTGACTGAGAACGTGTGGTCACCTAGGCCAAAAACGTGTCGAGGGCTTGATCCGACCCGGACGCGCCCCTATGAATTCATGGCGTTGAGGACTTTCGTAAACACCCCGCCACTGTCCTTTGTCAAGACATCGCGATTCACTGTGTCAAGACGTAGTAGACACCGGTCGCTTATGTCCTAGAACCAGACACCACCTCCTCCGCCACACGGCCCGCGCCGCGGCGATGACGAAGTGGCGCGGTGTCCCTAGGCGACGATGTGCGAAAATGACCTGGTGAACGGCGAGGGACCGCGAAGTGACGGCGGGCGCAATCGGCGCGAAGGACGTGCCGGGTTCCGACTTCACCTTTCACTGTCCCGGCGCGCTCAGTTCTTCGCCTTGTTCTTCCTCGTCGGCGTGGTGATCCTGATCCCGTGGACCGTCTTCCTCAGCCTCACCTTACCTCCAAAGTTCGACACCAATAACTGGCGTCTCCTCTGGACGGGGTTCGACGCGGCGTTGATCGCGGTGCTCCTCCTCGCGGCGTGGGCGGCGTGGTACCGACGCCAGATACTCGCGGCCATCGCCATGGTGGCCGGGACCCTGCTCTTCTGCGACGCGTGGTTCGACATGGTCACGTCCTTCGGCCACCGAGACGAGTGGCTGACCTTGCTCACTGGATTCGGTATAGAAACGCCGCTCGGCGTCTTCTTCTTCTGGCTCTATCGCCGCATCGCCATGACCACGATGTCGGTCCTGCATCATGACCCGAGCGAGATTCCTCACCGGCAAAAGCTCCGCAATTTCCAAATCGTCGAGTTGGAGGGTGACGAGTCCTCATCCCAGTCTGAGCGCGACGATCCTTCGACTGATCGATAAGCGACATCGAGCCGGCGAGTGCGGATCATCCACGGCTCGTCGTTCCCGATCATTTACCCTCGAGCGCGCAAGCTCGACCGAACGTCGCCACGACGTTGTGGTCCCACATCGCCAACAACCGCGGTCCGCGAGCCGTGACGGCGTTGAATGAACCGTCGTCGACTTCGAACGAGAAAGTGACTTTGAGCACTATGACGAGGAACGGTCCACCCCTAGATTTGAGTGTGGTGTGCGTTGGAGGTCACTTTGGGACGAAGGCGTGCGCGACATTTCGCAAAATCCTTGCGAGACATTGTGAAGTGAGAAAAGGAGAAATGTCATGACAACGCGAAGCGAGATCAAAAACAAGCGGCTCGAAGCGAAGGGCAAGGCTGAGGTCCTGGTCGGGCAGGTCGTGGGAAAAGTCATCCAGGCCAAGGGAGTCGCCGATCAGGTCGGATCAGACCTCAAGAACGCGGGCGAGGACCTAAGGAACGCGGGCCAGGATTTGAAGAAGGCGGCCCGGCGTGTCAAGAAGGCTACGAAAAAGAATTAGTCGTACGAATCCGACATGCCTGCTCGATGGTGTTGAAATCCGCTCGGTTGATTCACTGGCGCCACGGGGGAACCTTCTGACGATGGCAGTCAATCGTCGCGAGACCCGGACGCGGCGGCGACCAGCCAAGAAGTGACTTTATGCCCTTCGCCCGACTCATCACGGTTCTCTATGGTCGTGATTGGGTGCAGAGGTGTGGCTTAGGTTGGGACGCCACTCCTCCACCACCCTTATTTCCGCGTATCCGAGTTGGAGCGCGTGACGCCGTCGCCGCCGAACTACGGCCCGTCATTGTTGTGAGAGATTTGTGCGAGTTACGCGACGCACTCCGTATGCTGGATTTACGTAGCACCTATAAGGCTTGTCGGTTTTTATCACTCCCAATGATGAAGCATGACGATCTTTGGGAAGAACAATTATGTCCACCTCCGAAGGACCCTCGATGCACCCCTCCTCACCAGCAGTTTTACGACATCTCCGGCTCTCCTTCGGCACTTTGTTGGCGACCGGGATCGCGTTTCTCACGTTCGCGGCATTCGGTACCCAGTCCGCGATGGCGGCCACGGCGACCGTCAATCTCGGCACCGCATCATCATTTGCCGTATTGGCGGGCAGTGCCATCACCAACACCGGTCCGACCACTGTCAGCGGCGACGTCGGGCTCTCTCCGGGTACCGCCATCTCAGGATTTCCGCCGGGTCACCAAGCCACCGGTGCCACCTACGTGGCGAACGGCGTCGCGCTCAACGCCGAGAACGATCTCATCACGGCCTCCAATAGCGCCGCGGGCCGATCGCCGTTCGTAACCGTCGCTGGAGACTTAGGTGGTTCAACACTGGTTTCGGGCGTGTATCGTTCCGCCTCTTCCATGGGTCTCACCGGCACCGTCACCCTTAACGGCGGAGGCAATCCGGACTCCGTCTTCATCTTCGAGGCGGGATCGTCCTTGACGACGGCTTCGACCAGCGTCGTGGCGTTGGAAAACGGAGCGCAGGCGTGCAACGTCTTCTGGCAGGTCGGTAGTTCCGCCACCTTGGGGACCACCACGAATTTCGCCGGAACGATCCTCGCTACGACGTCGATCACGCTGAATACGGGTGCGACGGTGAACGGACGAGTACTGGCGTTGGGCGGCGCGGTCACCATGGACGACAACACGATCACCGTGCCGACCTGTCTCTTGGCGACGTCCACGACCACCACCACGACGTCGACGTCGACGTCGACGTCGACGACGTCCACGACCACGAAGTCGCCCACGACGTCAACCACGCTCGCATCCGGTGCGTCAGGCGCCACGAAGACCAAGCCCCGCGCCTCATCCGGCACGACGACGACGAGGCCTTTGCCGATCGGCGCTGCGGCGACGGGCGCCGGGGGGGCGTCGCGATCCGCTCCATCGCTCCTCTTGCCGATGGGCCTTATCGCCTTGGGCTTGGCAGGCATCTCGCGATCGCTTCTCATTCGCATGCGCCGCGCCAAGAAGAGTTAACGAGAACTGCCCGACGTCACTGGTCGAGCGCCACGACCTCGAACCTGGGCATCGAGGAACGCGCGCCCGGCCTCGTTGCGCGTCAGATCGAGCGCCCGTTCACTTTCGACGAGTGCCTCGTCCGTGCGATCGAGGCTTCGCAGGAGATTGGACTTGATCGCCGGAACGTAGTGGTAGCCGGTGAGTCGGGGGTCCGACTCGAGCTCTTCGACCAACGTCAGCGCCACCAACGGTCCGTCGACCTTTGACACGGCGAGCGCACGGTTCAGGGCCACGACCGGCGTCGGCCACGCGACGAGCCAGTCGTCGTAGAGCCTGACGATCTCGTTCCAGTCCGCTTTTTCTAACGATGCGGAGCGCACCACGGCAATCGCCGCTTGGAGAACGAAGCGACCGGGCTGGGCGCCGCGAAGGCCCGCCACACTGTGTGATCACGTCGTGAGTACGTCGCCAACGTTCGTGCACAAAGTAAGTTCATGACTGGGTGAGCCGGTTGCCCAACGGATGCCACACGCCGCAACGACGACAGTTCTTTCGTTCCATGGAAGGGTCGGCCACAGGCAGGGGGAAGTTTCGTGAAGGACGAAGAAGCGACGGTGCCGGATATTGGCGACTTCTTCTACGGTTCGCCCGATCTTCTTTCGGTCTTCGGAAAAGACGGTGAACTCATCCAAGTGAACCCGGCGTGGCACGACATGCTGGGCTGGGATTTCGACGACCTGCGCGGCGTTCCATTCGCGGATTTCGTGCACCCCGATGACGTGCAGGCGACCGAGGACGAGTTTCGGATCGTGATCCGCGGTCCGGACGAGACGCGTCGCGGATTCATCAATCGTCAACGCTGCCGCGACGGCAGGTACCGAACCATCTCGTGGAGCACTCTGCGCCAGGACGGGTGGATCTGCGCGACCGGCCAAGACGTCACGGAGCGCGAAGAGATGCAACACAAACTGAACCAGAGTACGGCCGTCGCCGACGCGATGTTCGATGCGGCCGCCGACTCAATCGTCATCATCGACCGGGACCTCAATATCGTCGAGTCCAGTCCCGAGAGCGAACGGATCTACGGCTACCCCGAAACCGGTCGACGCGGACGCACCGGGCTGAACATCATTCACGACGATGACCGACCCGTCGTCGAGGCGGCGCTGCGAAGGACGTTCGAAATCGACGGAGTCACAACGGTCAGTTTTCGTGCCCGCCACGCCGACGGCCACGAAATCACCCTCCAGACGCGAGGTCGCGCCCTGCACAACCCCGACGGCCCGCCCCGGCGCGCCGTCTTCATCACTCGTGACATCACGGCCGCCGCGCAGACCCAGGCCTCGCTCGCGACGAACCTCACCAAGATGCGCGCGATCATTGCCACGGCCGTCGACGCGATCACCGTCATCGACCGCAACGGCACGATGCTCGAAGTGAGTCCGGCGAGCGAAGCAATCTACGGAATTCCCGAAGACAATCAGCGGGGCCATTCCGTCCTCGAATTCGTCCACTACAACGATCAGGCCGTCGTCGTGGCCGCCATTAGAAAGATCTTCGACGAAGGTCAGGCCTCGACGGCCCGCTTTCGTGTGCGCCACGATGACGGGCACTGGGTCACTGTTGAATCGCGCGGTCAAGCGCTCGACAACGACGGCGAGGCGCCGACCGCGGCCGTCGTGATCACTCGCGACATCTCAGATTCGGTGGCCTTGGAGCACGCACTGGAGATCGCCAGGTCCGAGGCCGAGCGCCACGACGCCGCCAAGAGCGAGTTCATGTCGCGCATGAGTCACGAACTGAGGACACCGCTCAACTCGGTGATCGGATTCTCACAATTGCTGCAGATGGAGACCAGTGATCCGGACGTCCTGCGAATGCTGGGCCATATCAATAACTCGGGACAGCATCTCTTGAATCTGATCGATGAGATCCTCGACATCTCGCGGATCGAGTCCGGACGTATCATCGTGAACCTGCGCGCGGTATCCCTCGACGACCTGGTGCGAGAGTGCGTCGGCATCATCACTCTTCAAGCCAGCGAGCACGGCATCGAATTGGAGATCGGTGAAATCACCGACGCGCTGGTGCGCGCGGACAAACAGCGTCTTCGACAGATTCTATTGAATCTTCTCTCCAACGCAATCAAGTACAACCGACCTCGAGGTCGAGTGTGCGTGAGCAGCGAGATGGTCGACGACGTGGTTCGGATCTCGGTGAGCGACACCGGACTCGGCATCAGTCCAGAAATGGTGGAACGGCTCTTCATTCCCTTCGATCGCTTGAACGTCGAAGCGACCGGGATTGAAGGAACCGGATTGGGACTCGCACTTTCCAAGAACTTGACCGAGGCGATGGGGGGAACCTTGATCTTCGAAAGCACGCCGGGTAAGGGCTCGACCTTTACCATTCAACTGCCGATCTTCAAAGGTTCCTAGTCCGAACCATCTGAATGTGATGCACGCGATTGCCTGCATCGTTCCGAACACGCCGCCACCAACGAACACGACGCGCTGACCCTGGAACCGCTTCGATGTCGTTCGGCACGTTGGCGAAATCAAGTCGGGGACGTTTCGTGACGAGTTGGTGTCGTCGACACAGTTCACTGCTGTCACTTGTCCGAACGACGCTCTTGGAAAAACGCGCGAAGCAACTCGGCCGACTCATCGCCGAGAATGTCGTAGGTGAGCGACGCTTCGTGCAAGAGTCGCGGATCACTCAATACGTTGTAACGAGAGCCGACCGCGCCAGCCTTCTCGTCGAGCGCGCCGATGACCACGCGACGCACGCGTGCGTTCAAGAGCGCTCCGGCGCACATGACGCACGGCTCCAACGTGACGTAGGCCGTCACCTCGTCCATGCGCCACGACGGCCGTGAGAACGCGGCATCGCGAAGCGCCACGATCTCGGCGTGGGCCGTGGGATCTTGGTCTAGTTCGCGTCGATTCTCGCCCACGCCTATCACCACGTCGTTCTCCACGAGGACGCATCCGATGGGTACGTCATCGTGTCCGGCGGCGACGATCGCAATGTCGAGTGCTGCGCGCATAAAGAGCTCGTCGTTCACCGTGTCGTCCACGACCACGAACTTAGAAGAGTTACGCCCACGGTTTCGACGTGCCACTACGTCGCGACGGGGGCGCGCGGTAGACTCCTCGACGGAGGGGTGCGAGAGCGGCCGAATCGGGCAGTCTCGAAAACTGCTGTGTCTCCGGGCACCGTGGGTTCAAATCCCACCTCCTCCGCCAGCGGACGACGGGTGACTTCGGTCACCCGTTTTCTGCCCTGGAAACGGTGCGCGTCGCTCCAAGTACGCTGGTTTCGTTCGGCGTGAGCCGAGGAATCTCAGGAGAATGCCATGGTCTCGTCAGTCGATTCAGCAGTGGGTACCGAGCGCAAGGTCGTCACCGAATTGCCCGGTCCCAAGTCGCGCGCCCTGCACGAGCGCCGTCACGCCGTCGTCAGCGCCGGACTGACCCAGGGATTCCCCATCTACATCGACCGCGCCGAGGGCGCCATCCTCGTGGACGTCGACGGCAACCAGATCCTGGACCTCGGTTCGGGCATCGCCGTCACGAGTATCGGTCACGCCGTGCCCGAACTGGTCGACGCCGTGAGCGCGCAAGTCGCTGCCTTCACGCACACCTGTTTCATGGTGAACCCGTACGAGAGTTACGTCCAGGTCTGTGAAGAGCTCGCCGCGTTGACGCCCGGTTCGCACGCCAAGACCTCAGCGCTCTTCAACTCGGGCGCCGAGGCGATTGAGAACGCCGTCAAGATCGCTCGTCACGCCACTGGTCGCCAGGCGATCATCGTCTTCGACCACGCCTACCACGGCCGCACCAACTTGACCATGGCGCTCACGGCGAAGAACATGCCGTACAAGGACCGCTTCGGTCCTTTCGCACCCGAGATCTACCGCGTGCCGATGAGTTATCCATTCCGCGACGGATTGAACGGCGCTGAAGCGGCCGCGCGTGCGATCGAGATGATCGAGACCGAGGTCGGTGCGAAGAACGTGGCCGGTCTTCTCATTGAGCCCATTCAGGGAGAGGGCGGCTTCGTGGTGCCGGCGGACGGATTCTTGCCGGCCTTGTCGGAGTGGACGACGGCGAACGGAGTCGTCTTCATCGCCGATGAGATCCAGAGCGGATTCTGCCGCACCGGTGACTGGTTCGCCGTGAATCACGAAGGCGTGATCCCGGACATCGTCGCGACGGCGAAGGGTCTGGCCGGTGGAATGCCATTGGCCGGAGTGACCGGTCGAGCCGAGTTGATGAACGCGGTCCACGAGGGCGGTCTCGGTGGAACCTACGGTGGCAACCCAGTCGCGTGCGTGGCGGCGCTGGCCACGATCAAGACCTTGCGCGACCGAAACCTACTGGCGCGCGCTCGAGAGATCGGTGACATACTCTTCGCCAACCTGCGATCGCTCGCCCAGGACGTCGCGATCATCGGCGACGTGCGTGGACGCGGCGCGATGGTCGCCCTGGAGTTCGTGCAGCCTGGCACCAAGGAGCCGAATGCGGCGGCGGTCAAGACGATCGTCAACTACTGCAACCAGAACGGCGTCATCGCCATTTCGTGCGGCACGTACGGCAATGTCGTACGCCTGTTGCCGCCTCTGGTGATCACCGACGAGCAACTGGCCGACGGACTCGACGTTCTGGGCGCCGCAGTGCGCTCGGCGAGCTAGTTCAAGCAACTCTGCGTCGACTGCGTTCCGCGCGCCGGCGTCGCGGCGACATCGCGCTCGATGGTCGCGGTCGGGATCGCGTACGCCGTCTCGCTCTGGCTGAGTGACTTCGAGAACACGACACCCGTCACGTCGCCACGAACTAAGACTGGACTGCCGGAGTTGCCCGGTTCGATGTTGGAGTAGACGACGAGTACGGTTCGAGCGAACGTCCGCGTGTCGTAAATGTCCCTCGACTCCGCGGTGATCTCGCCGTTGATGATTGACGGACTTATCGTTCGTGTTCCGTCGAGCGGAAAGCCGATCACCCGGGCCCGCGCGCCCGAGGTCGGAACCGACGGCGCGAAACTCATCGGCGAGGTGCTCGTCAGACTCGCCACCCGCAAAATCGAGAGGTCGTTCACCGGATCGAAGAACGCCACTTGGGCGGACGCTCCCCCGACCGTGATGCTCATGGCGCCCGCCACCACGTGCGCGTTGGTTACGACAAGGTGCGGCGCGATGAAGAACGCGGTCCCCTCATGAGTGTCGGGGCAACCCATCGCGAGAACCTTGACAATCTGACTCGGCGAACGAGGCGACAATGTGTTCCTCCCGAGCTTCGGGGCCGAACCCGACGACGGAATCGTCGGCGAGACGATGCTCGCGAAGACGCTGGGGAAGTCCGCGTTTCGAAGCAAGGTCTGGAGCTTCGCCTCCGCCGAAGGAACGGTCGGCAGCGACTTGTCAAGGTCGTTGATGATACGCGATCCCTGAATACCACTCGCCGCGGCGGACCACGACGTCGCGACCAACAGAGCGGCCACGAGCCAGACCGTGACGAGCACCCCCGCGACACCGACCACCATGCCGGCGACGGAGTCGACGAGACCCAGCTTCACCATCTTTACGGTGCTCCGTATGGACGCGCCGAGTAGGTGGCCGAGGAGATGCCCCGCGTAGGCGACGACCACGACGATGACGAGCGCTATCACCGGGCGCCCCGACGAGTGCGAGATGGTCCTCGACAACGACGGCGCAATCGCGATACCTACGTAGAAGCCCGCGATCAGCCCAATCCAACCGAGGACCTGTCGAATGGCTCCCTGGAACCAGCCCCGGATCGCGGCCACGATGACGAACGCGACGATGAGTACATCGACCCAGTTCATGAACTCCAAGATAGACCCCGCCTTCGTCGAGGACGATTAGGAGCGCTGGCCCGATAAGTATCATCAACAGAGCGACAACGGTCGTCACGATCTCAAGGAAACAATGATTCGAGTGCCAGCCCACGTACGTTCACCGGTACGGATCGCGGCGATGTGCTTGGTCGCTGCCTTGGTGTTGGCCTCGTGCGCGACGGCGACGGTGACGGTCGCCCCGCACGTCTCCGGTCTTCCCGCCGTCAGTATTTCGGTGCCACTTTCGAACGTCGCGTGCACGACCAATAACTCGTGTGTCGCGATTGGCACTTCCAACCTCGGCGTCAGCGCGACCTCGGTTGGAGAGTACCGTTCGGCGAACGGTCCCTGGACCGCACTCACGGTTCCGAGCGCCGACGCTTCGACGTACCTCGTCTCCTCTTCGTGCTGGAGTGATGGCTGCGTGTTCGTGGGATCGCAGTCCAACCGAGACCTCGTGTGGCGCTACGACGCCTCTTCGAATTCCATGAGTGTGGCGACCGCGCCGACCGGCGCATCCGGCATAAGGGCGGTGAGCTGTTACCGAAGCCTGACCTGCGCGATCCTCGACAACTTCCAGTCCAATGAACGGCTCCTCGTCACTCAAGATGGCGGCGCAACGTGGTCGCCCATGGGCGACGTCGGCGTCCCGTCACAAGATTCGGTGACGTCGCTCGCGTGCACGTCGAATCTCAAGTGCATCGCGAGCTTCCTCAATGTCTCGAACGAGATGGTGGTCTACGTGACCACCGACGGCGGCACGACCTGGAACACGCGTACGGGCCTCTCGACGGTGACGTGGGCGGCGCTCACGTCAATGAACTGTGTCGGAACGAAGTGTGTGGGGCTGGCCAAGCTCTCGACCGGTTGGCGCATCGTGCGTACCAACAACTTCGGCAAGAAGTGGTCGAAGGTGGCATCCCTCAAGGCCTCCATCTTGACCCTCGCCTGCGCTTCACTCGAGCGCTGCGTGGTTGGCGGCATGAAAGGCTCCTCTTCGCCGTGGCTCGCCACCGTGGCGTCCGGCTCGGTGACGTCGGTCAAACTCCAGTACGTCCCCACGCCAATCGCCGACGTCGCGTGCGGATCAAAGATCTGCGCCGCAATCGGCGTGACGACCGTATTGGCGCTGCGCCCCTAACCCTTCAGCGACGACGCGACGAGCCCCGGCAACTTCGCCCACGACGGCGCGCCTTCGAAAGCGAGCAGCTTGCGCATCACGACGCCGGCGTTTCGATTCGTGGCGAACCACGCCGGCGCGGGCTTGGCAACGAATGGGCCACGCACGACGGATTTCTGTGGTCGGGCGAAGAGATACGCGTTCCCGACCGCACCGCGACCGGACTGGATGTCCGTGATCGAGTGGCCCGGATAGGCGCCCCACGTCGTCGAGGCCAGCACGAAACTCATCGCGTGCCACAGGTTCACCCCGATTGAGCCGTAGCGAAGATCGGCAACTCCTTGTTCGATCGCCGGACCGGTCTCGGGGTCCTTCAACGTGCGCGGGTCGCAGATCAACGTCATCGAGAGCGTTCCCCACACCACGTCGTTACAGAAATCGACTGCCCGGCGCACGAAGTCAGCGGGCGAATCGGCCTCGAGCGCCGTCTCACTCGTGAGCGCACAGAAGGCTTCGACGTTAAGGCAGATCTCGTCGGCGTTCGACGGGTCAACGTCGCGAACGAACGTCCAGGGCATCTTCTCGCCACTCACCGTTCCGATCACGTGCGCGTGCGGGTGGGCCTCAAGAAACCGCGCCCGTCGGTCCTTCGCTCCCGGATAGTACGCCTCGCGCGTCGGCAGCGATTCGAGGACCGCTTCGAGCGCCGAGAAGAACTCCTCGCGCTGGGACCACCCGGCGTGGGTGACGATGACGCGCGGCGTGAGGCAGTTGAAGCCGGCATTGTTCGCGATCATGGTCGCGACGTGACGGGCCTGGTAGTCGATCTCCGCACTCGTCCACTCGCCCGGCACGATCACGACGGGAGAGACGTTGCCGAGCTCGGAGGTCAACGGTTTCGTCACGACCGGTTCATTGGCCGCCTTTCGGCGAGTGCCCTCGGCGTCGACGCCGAAGACGATCGCGTCGTGGGTCTTGTCCGATCCCGTCACGTGGATGTCGGTGATCAGATCATGGCCCACCAGAAACGCACCGACGCGCGCGCCACCGCTCACGATGCGCAGGTACCCCGCGCCAATGAGCGACGCGAAGGCTCGCTCCCAATACGGCACGAGGTAGTCGTTGACGGGATTGGCCTTCAAGACGACGACCCGGCCTTCGGCGAACAGTTTCGTCAGAGCGTCGCGTGGTCCGAGTGACGCGACGTTGCCCGCGCCCAACACGAGTGAGACGCCGGCGTGTTCGACGGGCGAACGATACGCCTGCGCCTGGGTTGACTGAACCTCGTCCTCGGTGACACCGGGCTCCATCCAGACCTCGCCCGTGATTCCCGCGAAGAGCACCCGATCAAAGATCGTTGACGGCACCACCTGGACCGCGATGCGCTCACCGGGCTTGTGTCGCACGGGTCCCGGGTATCGAGGCCGACCGTGGCGAGCGATGTCCAGCATCGAGCGCCGAAACAACTGAGCCATGTGCACGAACGTACCGATTCCACTAAAAAGCTCTTCGCCGCCTTCGGGGCCGGACGACTCGTAGCCTTTCGCGACGCAGGCGGCCGCGTTCCACTCTTCGGCGACGCTGAGCGTATCGGCGACGATCCGTTCGAGGAGTTGCGCACGCTGGCGCGGCGTGGTCGCGGACCACTCCACGGCCATTCGCGCAACGTCAGTGACGACGCGGTCCAGTGCGAACTCATCAATCGCGACGTGATCCTGGGACCCGGACGTGGGGGCGGCCGCCCCGTGCGTTTGGCTCACGTTGACCCTCCCCGTTGTTTGTATGCGAGGCTAGTCCGGTGAGTTCGAGCAACACCCCCGTCCCTTCCGGCTGGTATCCCGATCCATCGGGCGCTCGCCAATGGCGAGTCTGGACGGGTTCGCAATGGTCGGAGTTGACGCGCCCCTACGGCGACACCGCACCCGCGACGAGCATCGTGAGCGACCTCTCACTCATTCAGGCACTCCACCGATTGGTGCGCTACGGCATCGCGGGCGCCTTCGCGGGCATCAGCATTCTGGTCAGCGTGCTGGCCCACTGGCCGGGCACCGCACACCCCGTCTCGGAGTGGTTCGCGGTCGCGGCGAGCAACGTCGCGGTCGCGCTCCTCATCATTGGCTCGGCCTGTTTCGCGTTCGCCGCCAGAGAACTCGAGGGTCGCTGGACTCCGTGGGCCGTCATTCCCGGGGTGAACCTCTTCGTGGTCAATATCGTGGTCACGCAACGTCTCGGCGGTCAACCACTTCGACGCGTCGGCGCCGAAGCCGTCTTGATGCTGCTCTTCGTCGCCCAGTTCCACGTCGAGTTGTGGCTGTGCTTGGCGCCCGTGATCGTGGCGGTCGGCCAGTCGCGGTGGACCGAAACCTTGATCGAGCATCTGCTGATCTCGTCGTCGCCGTCAACGCCGGCCACGTCGTGACGTGACCCAGTGATGTTCACGCGATACGGCACGTTGACCCTCGTCAGTCAAAGGAGATAGCCAATGTACGAATGGACCGATGAACAACAGGCGATCATCGACGTCGTACGCCGATTCGTCGATGAGGAGATCCGCCCGCAATTGGATGATCTCGAACACAATGGAATGCCGCCGTACGCCATTCTTCGCAAGATGTACGACGTCTTTGGACTCAAGGAGATGGCGAGGGAGAGCTTCGCGCGCCAACTGGAGCGCAAGATCTCGGGTGAGGAGCCGTCTCGAGAGAGTCGGGGGTCTGATCCGGCCGCGCAACTGATCTCGACGATCGAACTGTGTCGCGTGAGTCCGGGGCTCCTCACGTCACTCGGCGTGTCGACCGGCCTGGCCGCCGGGACGATCAACAAACTCGGTACCCCGGCGCAAATGGAGCGCTGGGCCCTCGACCTCATGACCCTCGACAAGGTCGGCGCCTGGGCGATCACGGAACCGGACTCCGGCTCGGACGCCTTGGGCGGTATGCGCACGAGCGCTCGACGTGACGGCGATGACTACATACTCAACGGCCAGAAGACCTGGATCACGAACGGTCCCTACGCCGACACGCTCGTGATGTACGCCAAGCTTGACGACGGCAGCGGCGAAGAGATGCGAAATCGCAAGGTCCTGACGTTCGTTCTCGACAAGGGAATGGACGGACTGGTGCAGGCCGCACCAATGCGCAAGATGGGTCAGCACGGATCGCCGACCGGTGAGGTGTTCTTGAGTGACGTGCGGACCGGCAGGGATCGCCTCCTCGGCGAGAGCGAAGACCCCAAAGGCGGCGGGCGCCAGAGCGCGCGCGATAACTTCGTCGCCGAGCGCGCCGGCGTCGCCGCCATGTCCCTCGGCATCATCGAGGAGTGCCTCAGACTCTCGATCGACTACGCGAAGCATCGTCGTCTCTGGGGCACCGCGATCGCGGACTATCAGCTCGTCCAACTCAAACTCGCCCAGATGGAAGTCGCGCGCGTCAACGTGCGCAACATGGTCTTCGCTCACATCGAGCGCTCGTCGCACGGTGCCGTACCGACGTTCGCCGAGGCCTCGGCGATGAAGTTGTACTCGGCGCAGGCGGCCTGCCAGGTGGCCGACGACGCGATACAGATATTTGGCGGCAATGGCTACATTGCGGAGTACCGCGTCGAGCAACTCAGCCGCGACGCGCGTGTCCTTCGGATCTACGCCGGCACCGACGAGATGCAGGTCATCGCCATCGCCAAGGACCTCGTTCGCGACTAGGTCGGGCCGGCACCCCCGAGCGAGGCGCGCAAGCGCTCGGCGACACCAATCCACCCCTTGTACGACTGCACTTCGACGGGCGCGGTATCGAGATTCAAGAGCAACGTCGAGCCGAATCCCTCGTGGGTATCGCAGAGCTCCTTGGCCGACGCCACGTAAGTGCGAATCGTGAAGACGATGGCGTCACTGTCCGCGAGTCGACGGAGCGTCTGGCGCTCCACCCGAAAGAACCAGTCGGCGAGGTCCCCGCGAGGACTGCGTCGAGCATGCGTCGGTTGATGCAGCGCCGGTGAATCGATCAACGTCCAGTTGAGTCGCCAGAACGAGCGTTCCGGTTTCAGTCGGTCAAAGAAGGCGTTGGTCGGTCGACTGAGTTCTACGTCGTAGGTCGGCACGGGCCGATGGATGTCGTCGAGCGTCGTGCCCAATTTGGACGCGAGACTCCAACGCGACGGGAAACAGACGCAGGCCGCCTGCAGCCGCCACGCGTCGGAGCGAACGAGCACGCAGAGGTCCTCTTGCACGAGGCGTGCGGCGGCGACGACGGGGTGATCGTCACCTCGCCCGTCCAAGGTGACGTGCGGCCGATGGACCTCGATGAATCTCGTCACTTCAGCCAGCAGTTCGTAACTCCCCTCGTCACCTTCGGGAGTGGTCGCGACGACCACGTCGTAGGCGGTCTCGAGGAGCTGTCGCTTCAGCTCGAGCTCGCCATCACGACGTTCGTCCACTTCGAGCCAGTGTTCGAGGTCGAGGGGGCGTAGCCCCATGGCCATGCGCCAGCCCTTGGACTCGAGCGGGACGTAGGGAAAGTCACTCACGGGCGGCAGCGCTTGCGCAGTACGAACCAATAGATGCACAAGACCGTCACCGGCACCGCAATGACGATGACGCGCGCCTCGGGTAGCACCGCGCCCCGATGGACACTCACGATGGTCGTCGTGGTGGTGAAGGCCTCGATGATTGCGCTCAACTGCACTATCTCCTTACGCGTTGGCGACTCGGCCGCCCAAGACGAGCCGAGAGTGGATTACTGCGCCTTCTTCTCCTGCTGGGCCATCAACGTTTCGAGGCGCTCGAGGATATTCGAGATCGCCAGGTCCTGGGCGAGCAGATGCTTTTGAATCTCTTCGGACTCCTTCAGCACCGCCTCGGCATCGTTATACGTGTCTTCGGAGCGTTTGTCGGCGGTGCGAGCCTGGATGTTCTGTCCCACGATGATAATTGGCAACAAGACGAGTTGAAGGAACGAACTCGAGAGCCACACGATGACGAAGTACGTGCCCTGTTTGATGGCGTCCGGTAGCGCGAACAGGGCAATGATCGTGAAGATGTACGCCATCCACATCGTTCCCACCACCAGGGTGACGCGAAGTCCGAATCGTGCGTTGAAGCGGATGAACGGGTTCGGATGGTTGAGGCGGCGCAGGTCACGACTCTTCGTCGGGCCCGCGAGCTTTCGCTCCTCGAGCCAAGGGTGTCGCACGTACTCATAGATATTCGGCATATCGGAATTCTCACACGTGAGCCCGGCGACGAAACGTACGCGAGTGCCATCGGTCCGTGGCGCGAGTTTCTCCCCATCGTCGACGCGCACTAAGTCGGTGGCGCCCGCCGTCAGACCCCGTCGAAATCCAGCCAGCCCGGCCGAAAGCCAGTACTACTTCGTTCCGTACGATGACTCAGCGGACCAGGTCGGGCGAGGTCTCCATACCTTGATTCCACACGGAGCGAGCGATGATCTTCGTCGTATCCGCGCGGTAGCTGTACTTATTGGCGATGTCGCGAATCTCCTCGAGGAGGCCCTCGTTCAACGTCGTGGAATCCAGTCCGAGGGCGATGAAGCGATCACGATTGACATTGAGTTCGTTCTCCACCGCCTCCTTGCGAGGGTTCGGGAGGTTGGCGATCTTGACGCCGGTCTCCTTGGCGATCAGTTCGGCGAGTTCGATCACGCGATAGGTCTCGGTCACTTGGTTGAAGACGCTGACCTGCTCACCGCGACTCGGCGGATTCTCCAACGCGATCTGGATGCACCGGACCGTGTCGCGGATGTGGATGAAGGCTCGGGTCTGTCCACCCGTACCGTGCACCGTCAATGGGTGACCAATCGCCGCCTGCATCAAGAATCGATTCAGGACCGTGCCGTAGTCGCCGTCGTAGTCGAAGCGATTGATCAGACGCTCGTCGAGAATCGTCTGCGGCGTTTGCGTGCCCCACACGATGCCCTGGTGGAGATCGGTGATGCGCAACCGGTCGTTCTTCGCGTAGAACGCGAAGAGCAGCTGGTCGAGCGTTTTGGTCATGTGATACACCGATCCCGGATTGGCCGGGTGCAGGATCTCGCGCTCGATCTCGCCGTCGGGGGTCGGCACCTTCACGGTGAGATAACCCTCGGGAATCGGCGCCGAACCGGACCAGCCGTAGCCGTAGACACCCATCGTGCCGAGGTGCACGAGTGCGGTGTCGAGTCCGCTCTCGACGATCGCGACGAGCACGTTGTGCGTGCCGCGCACGTTGTTGTCGACCGTGTAGCGCTTGGCGGCGGCGTCGCGCATGGAGTACGGCGCCGCGCGCTGCTCACCGAAGTGCACGATCGCGTCGGGGCGTTCATCACGAAGAAGTTCGAGGAAACGCTCGTACTCTTCGGCGAGGTCGAGGTGGACGAAGCCGATGTCCTTGCCCGTCAACTCCTTCCAGGTGCGGATTCGTTCGCCCATTGGTCGAATCGGGGTGAGCGATTCGACCTCGAGTTCAAGGTCGATCTCGCGGCGACTGAGGTTGTCGACGACGATGACGTCGTGACCCTTGTCGGAGAGGTGGAGCGTTGTGGGCCAGCCACAGAATCCGTCACCGCCGAGTACCAGTACCTTCATGCAATCTCCTAATTCGAAGCCGACACGACGGCTTCAATCAAGTATCGAAGCCCCGATCGAGGGGAATCTTTACCCTCAGACCTTACCAGCGACTGAAATCTCGTTCAGTTCCCGAGAGCCGGACACGGCTAACCGCGTTCGGAGAACGCGTGGCTACAACGTCGCGCTCGATTCAACGATGGCCGGGATGATCGTTGCGCCGTAGGCCTCGAGCGTCTCGGAGTTCGCGTCATGCTGTAAATACAGAGCGAACTGGTCGACACCGAGCGCGCGCAACTCTTCGAGACGTTCGATGTGGCCCTCGGCGGGACCCAGCAGACAGAATCGATCGATGACCTCGTCCGGCACGAATTCAGTATGAGTATTGCCGGCGCGTCCGTGTTCTGAGTAGTCGTACCCTTCGCGGCCCTTGATGTAGTCGGTCAGCGCGACCGGTATCGATGAACCGGCATCGCTGCCGTATCGGGCCACGATGTCGGCGACGTGATTACCGACCATTCCTCCGAACCAACGGCACTGGTCGCGCTGGTGCGCAACGTCCTCGCCCACGTAGGCCGGGGCCGCGACACAGAATGTCAACGCGTCCGGATCACGTCCGGCGTTCTCGGCCGCGTCGCGCACGGCGGTGATCATCCAACGCGCGATGTCGGGATCGGCCAATTGCAAGATGAAGCCGTCGCCGACCTCGCCGGCGAGCGTCAGTGCCTTAGGGCCGTAGGCCGCTACCCACACCTCGAGTTCGCTGCCCACGACCCACGGAAAATGAAGCGTCGAACCGTGGTACTCGACCGAACGGCCATTGGCGAGTTCGCGGATCACCTCGATGGAATCGCGCAGCGTGGCGAGCGTCGTCGGCTTACCGTTCGTCACGCGAACCGCGGAGTCGCCGCGGCCGATGCCGCAGACCGTGCGATTACCGTACATCTCGTTCAGCGTCGCGAAGAGACTCGCGGTCACGGTCCAGTCGCGGGTCGCGGGATTCGTGACCATCGGACCGACCTTGATCGTGCGCGTCGAGGCGAGGATCTGGCTATAGATCACGAACGGCTCTTCCCACAGAATGTGCGAGTCGAAGGTCCACGCGTAGTGGAAGCCGAGTTGTTCGGCGCGTGTGGCCAGTTCCACGACGCGAGAGGCCGGCGGATTCGTCTGCAACACCACACCGAACTCCATGATCACTCCCTTCGCTTGATGGTTACGTTGACGGACGTGACTCGACGTCCGTTACACCAGATACTGACTGAGGCCCCGTCGCAAGAACTTCCCGTGCCCCACCGCGCCGGTGAACGTATTGTTCTCGACCACGACGCGACCGCGCGACAGCACCGTCACGACGCGACCGTCGATGTGCGTGCCCTCGTAGGCCGAGTGGTCCATGTTCATGTGGTGCGTCGTGACGCTGATGTCGGTGGTGCCCTTGGGGTCGTAGATGACGATGTCGGCGTCGGAACCCGGCGCGATCACTCCCTTGCGCGGGTACAGCCCGAACATCCGTGCCGGCGTCGTGGAGGCCAACTCCACCCACCGCGACAGAGTTATCTCACCGGTGACGACGCCCTGATACAGCAGGTCCATCCGATGTTCGACCGAGCCAATGCCGTTCGGGATCTTCGAGAAGTTGCCCAGCCCAAGTTCCTTCTGGTCCCTCATGCAGAAGGGGCAGTGGTCGGTGCTGACGACCGAGACGTCGTTGGTGCGAAGGGCGCGCCACATTGAATCCTGGTGTCCTTCAGCGCGGGAACGCAGCGGCGTCGAACAGACGTAGGCCGCTCCTTCGAAGCCCGGTTTCGAAAGATGTTCTTCGAGACTCAAGTAGAGGTACTGGGGGCAGGTCTCGGCAACGACATTGGCGCCGAAGCCGCGAGCGCGCGCGATCGTCTCGACGGCGTCGCGCGAACTCACGTGCACGATATAGAGCGGGGCCTTGGCGACCTTCGCCAGCATGATCGCACGATGCGTCGCCTCCTCTTCTAACTCGACCGGTCTCGTGAGCGAGTGATAGCGAGGATCGGTCTCCCCCCGCTCAAGGGCCTGGGCGACGAGGACGTCGATAGCCGGGCCGTTCTCCGCGTGCATCATGATCGTGGCGCCCAGGTCCGAGGCGGTCTGCATGGCGCGAAGGATTTGACCGTCGTCGGAGTAAAAGACGCCGGGATAGGCCATGAACAGTTTGAAACTCGTGACCCCTTCGTTGTTCGTCAGATCGGTCATGGCCTTCAGGGCCGCGTCGTCGACGCCACCGATTATCTGGTGGAAGCCGTAGTCGATGGCGCAGTTGCCGTCGGCCTTCTCGTGCCACGCGGCCAACCCGTCGTGCACGTCTTCACCGGTTCGCTGCACGGCGAAGTCCACGATGGACGTCGTGCCGCCGAAGGCCGCGGCGATCGTCCCCGATTCGAACGTGTCCGACGCATTCGTACCGCCGAAGGGCAGTTCCATATGGGTGTGGACGTCAACACCGCCGGGGATGACATAATTTCCGGACGCGTCCAGGACCCGGTCACAGCTGGGTTTCACGCTTTCGAAGTAGCCCGGCGTCCCGAGCGCGGCAACCTCGTCGCCGTCAATCAATACGTCGTAGTCCTGTGCTCCCGTCGCCGAGAGCACTTGACCGCCGGTGATGAGTACGCGTGCCATCGGTTACCAATCCGTCAGGGGTTCGTACATGTCGGGGCGACGATCACGGTAGAAGGCCCACTGTTCGCGAACCTCTTTCAAGAGGTCCATGTCAAGGTCGCGCACGACTACTTCCTCGTCAGAGGTGCTCGCCACCTCTCCCACGAACTGTCCGCGGGGATTCACGAAGTAACTCTGACCGTAGAAGTCGTTGGTGCCGAGGTCTTCCACGCCCACCCGATTGATGGCGCCGACGAAGTATTCGTTCGCCACGGCCGCCGCCGGCTGCTCGAGTTGCCAGAGGTAGGCCGAGAGACCTCGACTCGTCGCCGAGGGATTGAAGACGATCTTGGCGCCGGCGAGGCCCAGGGCCCGCCACCCTTCCGGAAAGTGTCGGTCGTAACAGATGTAGACCCCGATACGCCCCACGGCCGTATCGAAGATCGGATAGCCGAGATTGCCCGGACGGAAGTAGAACTTCTCCCAGAATCCGCTCACCTGGGGAATATGCGTCTTGCGGTACTTGCCGAGGTACGTGCCGTCGGCGTCGATCACGGCAGCCGTGTTGTACAGCACTCCCTCTTGCTCCATTTCATAGACCGGAAGGATCATGACCATGTTGAGTTCGGCCGCGAGCGCCATGAAGCGCTGCGTCGTGGGTCCTTCGGGCACGGCCTCGGCGTAGTCGTAGTACGTCGCGTCTTGCACCTGGCAGAAGTACGGACCGTAAAAGAGCTCTTGGAAGCAGATCACCTGCGCACCTTGGGAAGCGGCCGCACGAGCGTGGTGCTCGTGAAGGTCGATCATCGAGTCTTTGTCACCGGTCCACGCCGTTTGCACCAGCGCTGCTCTCACTATGTCGGCCATTAAGCCTCCTTTCGAATGATCACGACAATCGTGTCCTTCGAATAGAAAGAACCATAGACAAAGTTGTCCGACGCCGTTTGATGCCAGTGGTGTCAATCGAGAGATGTCGCTGAACTATTGGCGCGTGACGATCGGCTTGGATGACGGACCGAGGCGCAACTCGGGCGGTGGGGCGCAGTACCTCGTGAGCGTGCCCGCCAACGCGTTAATGAACGTCAACTGCTTTTTCGCCGGTGGAACGATTAGCACCGGCGTGTCGTCGCCGGACAGCGTTTCCGTCGCGCGCACGATGGCGAATGTGCGGTCCTGCGTCGCCGACGTGGTGAACATGATTCGGCCGATCGTTCCCGCCGAGGTCACGTCGAATGTCATCGAACGTGCCCCCAATGGACCCTCCGTCGCAGGGTTCACCAACCACGTCGGGAGTCCTCGTTGCTTTCGGCTGACGATGCTCGTGTGGCCCGACGCACCGATGAGTACCGCGTACTGATGCATCGAGACGCCGTCGACGGTACGCGTGCCCTCGTCCTTCAATACGGCGCCCCCGCGTGTCAACAACGCCAGACCGGCGAGCGGGCTTCCGGTCGATCCCAACGCTGAGGGCCGATTCGACGCCTTGAAGGGCAGTGAGATCCACGGCGTCGGGAAACTGGCACCGACCGTGCCCGCCAACTTGAGATACATGATTCGATCTGAATACACCATCGACTCCGTACCCAATTGAGCCAGCGCGCCCTTGTACTCGAGTGTGGCACTACAGGCGTCTTCCTGAAGATCGCATTTACCACTTCCCTCGGCCGTCCCAATCTGACCTTGCACGTCAATCGATTCGGAAATGACGAGGTCAGCGGTGTGGTACGCGAGCGTCGAGACGAGAGCTCCGCGAACAACCGTCGCGGCGCCGTTTGACGATGGTCCTGAAATGCGAAGAGCGACGACGAACACTCCGACCACAACGACGAACGCCAGTCCAAATATCGCGACACGCTTCGAAGCGCCCGAAGTGACGACACCCGACTCGATTCGCGACGCCCCACTCGGCTGATTCGACCAGTCGGCCATTGCCAACTCTCTTCTCTTGATCTATAAGAGAGAGTATCGCCGGGGGCCACGAGGCGGACCTCCGGCCGGAGTAGTTGGAACGACGCAGTGGACTCGATCATTCCGAAAGCGTCATCACCGAATTTCGGAGACACGAAGTCTTTTGCGTCGTCGAAAAGAGTGCACAATGAGGTAGACGGTGAGAACGACCCCAGTGATTGCGTGCCAACGGATCTTGGTGTGGTGCGGGGCCCACAGATCCCAAAAACCGGACACGAGCATCGCCACAGTGATGGTGAAGAGGCTCGCATCGGCGAGGGCGAGTCGGCTGCCTGGCAGTAGCAGATCTCGAACCTTCAAGAGCCGCAGGGCGAGCCGCTTTGAGATTCGTCGACGCTGGATGAGGTGACACGCCACAAGGAGCACGAACACCAAACCGAAGATGACGTGCACGACGAGGACCGGCTCCACGACGAGTGACGCAATCGCCAACCCGATCAAACTGACGTGCACGGTCCAACGCCGCGCACTTCTACGAGATCGAGACGTGCGCGTCGACGACGTCATCTCGATTCATCTCTTCGAATGCGGTCGATGCGCAACTAAGAACATGCGTTCCATCATCGACGCTCTCGACGTACAAGGGAATCGGGCAAAACCCTTAACGAACCCTTAGAAAGCGTCGTCGCGCGCTACGCGTCAATCAACGGCAAGTCTCCCGGGGCGAGGAACGAACGGTTGCCCGTCCAGGCGTCGAGGTCATTCGCGTTAATCGACTTGCCAACGATGCGCTTGGCGATGACGGTGAGACCCTCGTGGTGATTCGCGGCGTGCGCTCGCAATCGATCGAAGGCGAAGTCCTTGTCGCAACTCGTCGCTTGACGAATCATCCCGATCGCCTGCTCGATAACGACTCGACTATTGATGGCGTTACTCAATTGGGTGTTCGACGTACTGGCGTCGATTGTCGATTGGTGTTGCAGAATCGCAATCGTCGCCACGTCGGCGAGGCCGCGAGCTATGACCACGTCGTCATCGGTGAGCGAGCCTTGGTCGGTGCGAAAAAGGCTGAGCACACCAATCGTTCGACCACGAAGCCGCATCGGCAGACAGTGAACGGCGCGGAAACCTTGGGCGATGGCGCGAGGCGCGAACATCGGCCATCGGCCATCGGTTTCACTCAGCGCTTCGCTCGTGATGGCGAGTCCGTTACGAATGCAGTCAACGCAAGGGCCATCATTCGCATGAATCTGAAATTGCTCCAGCATCTTCATCGACTCACTTGAAGAGGCGATGAACTGTAGTTCGCCATTGGGAGAAGCCAGCATGACACCTGCGGCATCGACATCCACCGCCTCGACACAACGACGACTCAATACGGTAAGAACGTCGATCACGTCGTAGTCGTCGACTAACTTATCCGCCAATTCCACGAGCGTCGCAATCAAAAGTGATTCTCTGTTCATAAGTCGCAATCTCCGTCATTCGATACTTCACCGCTCGGTTTCCTTGTAGAGAAGATCCTCTGCTCGACCGGACGCCTGATTTGCCCGCGTGAAGCCTCGCTCAAGTTCACTGACACGTCAACGCCTCATAAGAACAACGATCAGAACGATGATGAGAATGAAGACGACTGCTCCACCACCTATATACATAACAAGTACTCCTTTGCAAGGTGAATCACGCTGATTGATGCGAGGACACTCGCCGAAGGGCCCGCATTGCTGAATTCAGGTATGAGAGTGAGCGCGTTCATTGTCGTAGCGTCGCTACTTCGTGACTTCGTGAACCGAACTCGCATTGCCCGCCGAGTCGATAACTTGCCGGTCCAATGAATGCCGGGACGTGCGCTCGGGACCTCTCGACACCGCGAAGACGATCGCGGATACGACAAAACCGAACGCCCCAGCGATCATGAGGATCAGCCCGACGGTCGATATGCGAAAGCCGGTGCCTTGGTAGGTGACGGCCCAATACATGACTGCACCTGCGGCCGCCACGACAGCGCTGAGCACCATTCCCGGAAGACCCATCTCACACCCCTTTCTCCGCCCTGACTGCGTGTCAGGTGAATAGGAAGCGGGGTCTTGACGTCCTAAGCGTGACAGTACCAGTTTCTCGAGCTATCTGGATCGGCGTCACGCAGCACCGAGCCGATCTTCGAACGCGAAACAACTTCCACACAATTGCTTCATCAGCACGCTGTCAACACGTTCAACGTGATGAGGGTGTCCCACGAAGTTGGACCGCACTTTGGGATCGTCGCGAATGCAAATCGTGCGGCGTTCGGAAGGGTTCTATCGAATAACCCTGGATCACTTGGTGCGGCTGGAGGGATTTGAACCCCCGACACTCGGTTCCGAAGACCGATGCTCTATCCGCTGAGCTACAGCCGCATTGATTCCTCTTGCTGACATTGACGCTACGAATTATGTCGGCCACAATCCGAAGGGCCATCGTAGTACCGGTACGCGTTGCGCGACCCGGCCGCCACTCAGCAGTAGTGATCGAGACCGTTCAGCTTCAGCATTGTCCTTCGCAACACATCTTCATGGGTGTTCGCCGCGACGGTGAACGCGGTCGTGGGAATAAACGGGTAGCACGGGACTTCCATCGCTGAGGGGGCCCTCAAGGGCTTAGGTGTACGCCGACGACACGACACGGTGGAAACAACCAATGGAAGAACGCCACTTTTGAGTCCTTTTGCCGGCGTTCGATTTGCCGGTTCCACAGTCGATGACACTCAGCCCCCAAGACATCGCGCCGCGTACGCCGATCAGATTGTGACAAATACTTCGGCGTGTCGCGGCCCAATGAAGTGGTTGCGGCGCCAGTGTTCCCGACGACGGTGTTATCGCGTAGAGGTAGAGAGGTGGAGACTGATGCAAGCACGCTACAAGGACGAGGAAGATGAACCATTGAGCACTAATGGCGGTCGGTCACCGGGGCCACCACTCGGCTCGTCGGTCATCGTTCGTGCTCTCTGATCTATATGGAGGGAAAATTGTTCCAGGGGCGTATGTATCAATGGGCCGACGTGAACAATTTCCGTCTGACCCAAAGTGATTGAGTTGGCTGGTATGGATTGCGTATCAGTGCATCCGTTCTTTGCTTGATGGTACTGGCGATGAGTGCGATGACAAAACGGGTATCGGTGAGCTGGCTGGGTCTGTACGTCGCAAGTGGTCACTAATTAATAGCGATAATTGCCGCCCAAAGTCCAAAACCGGCGACCGTTACTCGGGAGGTACGCATTCCCTCGGAGAAGCCCCCTTGGGAGACCCTCAGCCGGAAGACTCGTAATGAACAGTGAACGCGGCCGACGCACCTGATCCGCTCACTTGTGTTGGCAAAGTCTCAACTGCACCGCTCGGTGCGATCATCTCAATAGCGTCCGAATATGGCGGCTCGTACCAAGTACCCCCGGGCACCGTGAGGCCCAAGTCGGTGAAGGTCACGGATCCGAAGTCGGCCAACAGATAGAGACCACCCGCGTTCGGATCCCCCGGATCTTCGGCAATCCATTCTGCGCTTGTAGCCGCTCCCGAGTACGGCTCGACTTGTGTACTGACTTCCCCGGTCGTTAAGTCCTTTACGAAGTAAACCCAATATCCAGAGGCATCTTGGTACACCTGCGCCTCAATGAGATCACCTGATTGCACAACGAAGACTGTTTGTGAAAGGAAGTTCTCCGCCTCGTCGGTCCACCACGCGTTCGACTCTTCGACTCCGTTAATGCAATTTGAAGACGTTCCGTCCTGAAAGAGTCCAGGGCTGTTAGGTAAACCGTTGACACCCACCCAGTCAGCCGTTGCGCCATTAGGAGTGACCGCACAATTGAGTGTCGGAACCGTCCATTCCGCGCTGACGGCCTGGTATCCGCCCCGTTGGCCGGTCAACACATATCCGGACCAGTTGGACGACGTTCCGCCAGGCGCCGAGCCGGAGGAATTGACCACCGTCCACTGTGCATAAAGCGTGATGCTCGCAGGCCCGGAGTACGTGACGTTGTCAGCGAACGACGTGCCGCTCCCATTCGCAGCGGTGTTCCAACTGGCGAATGAATAGCCGGGATTCGTAAACGTGTTCAGAAGAATGATGCTGTCGCCGCCGCTCACAGTATCTGTGATGCTCGCACCTGAACTGTCGTTGGCGTCAAAGGTCACCGTGTACGTTCCGACAACCCATTGCGCGTAAAGGGTCACATCTGCATTCCCCACATAGGCACTCCCATTCGAGTAACTGGTGCCGCTGCCGTCGGCTTCAGTATTCCAACTGGCGAATGTGTGGTTTACGTACGTGAAAGAGCTTGCTGAGAGCACTGTGGTGCCGCTGGAATTCTCCTCCTCCGTGGGCGTGACTCCAGTTCCACCATTCGCATTGAACGTAATTTCCGGAGTCGGTGCTATTGGAGTGACGCGTTTCGAAGGCGACGAGAAGAGTCCTCTGCCGACTCTATTGACCGCAGCCACCGTAAACACGTACGAGACTCCGTTCGTGAGTTCCTTTATCGAGCAGTACGTCGAAGTGCACGTGTAAAGCCGATTACCGGGTCGCACGTCAATCAGATAGTGGGTGACTCGGAAGCCCCCATTCGACGCAGGTGGTAAGTATCGAATCGTCACAGAACTACTCCTTGCGACTGCAGTCACATGACGTGGCGCTGATGGTCGCGCTCCTAACTGGGAGGCAGACGCGAAAGGAGAACTGAGGATTGCGATGACAAACAGAAAAGTGATGATCGCGAACATCGATGCCAGGGCCATCTTCAACGACAACCGCGAACCGAGTATGGGCAACTTGATAGTTGGATCGGGGAACTCTTGGATTATTTGACTCCCACGATCGAGCCCCTGCTCTTTCGTAACGTTAGAGGGTTTGATTGACTCTGTCCACACGCCGGGGGCCGAGTTGAAATAGGGACTGCAGCGCCTCCCAGCGCCTCTCCGCCGGAACTCGCTTCCCCGACCTGATCGTCGAGGCGGTGGACTTCACCACCCCACAGGCCATCGCTATTACGGATAGGGGTATGCCCCCCAATCCAGGCAGTACCGATTCTCGGTACCACTCGACATCCCTCACCACTAGAGGGTGCACTTCCCTCCACTCCTTGCTCGCCCTCTTACTCTCGGAGATCGCCGTACCCCTCAGGTTGCGCGTGGATAAGTCCTGGCCAGCCTGGGCCTCCCAACAAGAGGGACAGTTGACATGCTGCCCTCGGAGGAGCTGATCCCGCGGGTGGAGCAGTTGCGGAGGGGTACATTGACCTGACCCTGGACCCTCTGCTTGGGTGACGAGTCCTCCCTAGTAAAGACGTCACGGTAGATGGCCTCCTTAGTCTTCCTAGCCTTGACCTCTCGCTGAGCCCTCACGTAGTTGTCTCCTGTAAGGGGAGTGACTGGCTGGTACATCCCTCTCATGAAATCCCCCAGCAGATGGGAGAACTTCTGCGCCCATGGAGCAACAGCCTTTCTCCACTGGCCCATTGAGCCAGCCAAGTCGTGGGTGAGGGGGGCGAGAAGTCTGACATGTCCGTCAGGGGTCTCCGCGAAGTCTGACTTCTTGAACGTCCTCTGGGTGAGGAAATCGAGTGTCCACTTCTCCGCTCACGCTCGTGCGGCTGGAGGTATTCGAACCTCTTACCGCTTTCCGACGAATAGCCCAATGACGGTACCATCAGGCTATGGGCGAGACTTTCACCACCATTATCGAACCATTCCGAATTCACTCAGTCGAACCGTTACACATGACCACGGCAGAGGAGCGTTCTTTCGCAATTGAACAAGCTGGTTTCAACTTGTTCAACCTTCATGCCCAAGATGTTCTCATCGATCTGCTCACTGACTCTGGAACTGGAGCAATGTCTCGTGACCAGTGGGCCGCCATCCAACACGGTGATGAGAGCTACGCAGGTTCACCGTCGTGGTTTCGTTTCGAAGCCGCCGTGAAGGAACTGTTTCCTTTTCGTCACGTCATTCCAACTCATCAGGGCCGCGCCGCCGAGCGAATTCTCTTCTCGGTCGTCGGTGGATCAGGAAAGTTAGTTCCCAACAACACCCATTTCGATACGACGCGGGCAAATGTCGAATTCTCGGGCGCCGAGGCACGAGATCTGCTGATTCCCGAAGGACACGACGCCGCAAAGATCCACCCCTTCAAGGGGAACATGGATCTTGGAGCTCTCGAAACACTTCTCCAGGAGCGCGCTGCCACGATCCCAGTGGTCTTCGTGACCATCACTAATAACTCCGGTGGCGGTCAACCGGTCTCATTGGCCAATATTCGAGGCGTGAGTGAGACCTGTCGTAGGTACGCCGTTCCATTCTTCTTGGACGCGTGCCGATTTGCCGAAAACGCGTGGTTCATCCATGAACGCGAACAGGGTCAATCGCAACGAGACATAGGCGACATCGTTCGAGAGATTGCGTCCTTGGCCGATGGCATGACGATGAGTGCGAAGAAGGATCCGTTTGGCAACATCGGTGGTTGGTTGGCTCTTAACGATGATGATCTCGCCGAGAAATGTCGCAACATGTTGATCTTGACCGAGGGTTTTCCGACCTACGGCGGGTTGGCCGGGCGAGACCTTGAAGCATTGGCTCAGGGTCTTAAGGAAGCGGTGCAACCCGACTACTTGCGCTACAGGATCCGCTCCACCGCGTATTTGGGTGACGCGCTCGACGCCGCCGGCGTTCCCGTCGTGAAGCCCATTGGGGGCCATGCCGTCTACGTGGATGCCAAGGCGTTGCTCGCTCACATTGCTCCGCTGCAGTATCCGGGACAAGCGCTCGCGGTCGCCCTGTACAAAGCCGGTGGTATTCGAAGTTGTGAAATTGGCACGGTGATGTTCGGCCGTCAACCAGACGGTACCGAAACGCCCGCCGCGATGGAGTTGGTCCGATTGGCGATTCCGCGGCGAACCTATACCCAGAGCCATATTGACTACGTGATTGAGGTCGTCACTTCGGTCGCCAAAGATGCCGCCTCCCTGCCCGGGTATCGAATGGTCCAAGAGCCGCAGGCCCTGCGCCACTTCGCCGCCCAATTTGAGCCGATCGCATAGCGTGTCGTCCGGCGAGGAACAGTCGTCGAGTCAGTGGTTTGGGCGCGAGACCTTTACCGGTTCGGTGAAGCGAAATGTGTTCGCGTCCGTTGCTGCGCTGCCTTAACTCTTCACTGGAACGAGTCCCCACGACTGGGCCAGCAACGTGAACGAGCGCTCTCGCGCTTGGAGCGTATGGGTGCGTGTTGAGATCATCAGTTCGTCGGCTTGGGTTCGCCGTTGAAGCAGGTCAAGTTCTTCGTGAACCGCCTGAGGATCTCCGATTACGTGGGTCGCCAGGGCCTCGTCGACAATCCTTCGTTCCTCCAACGTGAAGGGGTACGCCGCGGCCTCTTCTGGGGACGACAACAAGCCAACGTCGCCCGAACGGCGCTGGAGCATGCTCAATGCCCTCGAGCCCGAGAGCCATTGAGCCTCGTCGACAGTAGGTGCGCAGAGCACCGAGACAGAGACCATAACCCGAGGTACTTCGAGCAAGGGAGAGGGTTGAAACGTAGATCGGTAGATGCTCAGCGCGGGTTCGAGGAGATTGGGAGCGAAGTGGTAGCCGAAAGAGAAGGGCAGCCCCTGCATCCCAGCCAGTTGGGCACTGAAGGTGGACGAACCGAGCCACCACACTTCGGGGAGGTAGCCGCTGCCCGGGTTGGCGAAAGGGTACGACAAGGGACCCTCGTGAGGCCGAAGGTAGTTGATCAGTTCCATAACATCATCAGGGAACGTGTCGGCCCCTCGCTCGGTGGCACCTTGGTCGGCAGCGCGCCGTAGGGCCTGTACCGTTTGAGGATCAGTGTCGGGCGCTCGGCCCACTCCCAAATCGATCCGGCCCGGATGCAGCGCTTCGAGGGTCCCGAACTGCTCGGCCACGGCCAGAGGAGAGTGATTGGGCAATATCACGCCGCCCGCCCCAATTCTCATGGTCGAAGTAGCGTTCGCGAGGTGCGCAATGAGCACGGCGGGAGCCGAACTGGCGATCGCTGACATGCTGTGATACTCCCCGACCCAGAATCGCTGGTAGCCGAGTCGTTCCACGATTCTCGACATTTCAGTCGTCTCTCGTAGCGCCTGCGCCGGAGTTGAACCGGTCGCGACCGTCGCGTCGTCGAGTACTGAGAGAGGAATCATTCTTCACTCACCCTAAGTCCATTGGGGATAGGTGCCGTGGCTCGAGACTACCCAGACGATTGCGCGGCGGTAGTCTCTTGCTCCTTTGGCGCTGGGTTGCACCGTTCGAGTCCCGTCGCGTGGCCGATTCCAGCGTTACTATTGGCCCACATGGACGCCTTCAGGCGCAGTCGTCGCGGAGTTCGCGGTTCGCGCCCTGAAGAGGGGGCTGCGTTGCTCGGAACGCTTCTCACGGTCATTGTCTTGGCCGTGATGGTCGTGATCATGTTCAACACCCTGGGCGGCTCGCCATCGGGTACGGGTACGGGCACCACGATTCCCGGCGCGACCACGACGACGGAGCCTGCGACACCCGAGAGCGGTGCGCAAGAAGCCGCCGTCTCGGCCTGCCAGGCGAACTACCGGGCCATCGAGACCGCACTCACCGACTACCGCTCGCTCAATGGGTCGTCCCCCGCTGCCGGAGTCGCATGGGCGACGGCGGCGGTCAACGGCGGACCCTACCTACAGGCCTGGCCCGAGAATGCGCTCTACTACGCCATCACCTGGAACGGAGCTCAGTTGAGCGTCATCCCCGTGCGGGGTGCGTCCTCGCATGGATCGGACGGCACCAGTTCTCTCAAGTCCGGCTGCTTCGCGGCTTGAACAACTCGACGAAGGCGGTGAGAGCCGACTTTGCGTTGGACGAGGAATCCTCTGGAATGTCGGACGGTGAGCAAGCACCGCTGAACTACTTCGTTCAATTGGTCAAGGCGAACCGGTGAGTCCAAATAGGACACACGCTGTTAGGCCCCCAGCGTCCCTAGTGGCACCACGAACACACCATCCGGACGGCGATACAAATAGTCAGTTGCCGTTACGACCAGAAGTGCGGACGCCGGCATTTCCATTCGGGTCTCACTAACTTTGAGCAAGCTCGCAGCGGCCTCGTCGATCTGATTTGAACCAAGTTTGACCTCAATCCCTATCCAACTGCCATCTTCAAGACGCTCCACTATCAAGTCAACTTCCAGTTGACCTTCATGCTCACGGTAGTGATAGACGGACGCTCGATTGGCCTGAGCGTAGACGCGCACGTCGCGGGTGACGAGGGATTCGAAAAGAAATCCCAAAGTATTGAGATCCGACAAGAGTCGCTGCGGACCACATCCCATCAACGTTGCGGCCAGCGAAGGGTCGACCAGATGGCGCTTCTCGGTCTTTCCCAACCGAGCCTTCGAGCGCAGCGTTACATTCCAAGCCTCGACATCGTCAATAATCCACATTCGTCGCAGCGCGTCGGCATAGGCCGCTGCGGCAAGACGTCCAAGTGAGCGGTCTTCGTCATCCGTATCAGCGGCCCGAGCGATCACCGTGCTCAGCGGTACGGGATGTGCGCTGAGTTGTGCGTAGGCCAAAAGAAAACGTCGTACCTTGCGAGGATCACGCCTCGCTCCCGAGACTTCACTGATGTCGTGATGCACCAACGTGCCTATGTAACTCTCCAGAAAGAGGCGAGCTTCGTCGACGGTCGCGTCGAGGAGTCCGGGCCAACCGCCGATGACAATTCGATTTATGTATTCGAGTAACGCCAGTTCAGAGTGTTCAGATTCGAGTGCTTGGGTTCTCTCAAGAAGTGCTCCAAGCGATAGGGCTCCCGAAGACCACCCCTGTTCGAAGAGAGTCATCGGCCGCATAGAGATCTGTGCGATACGGCCCGATCCCGCGTGTCGAGCGTCATCACGTGGTAGCGACGCTGATCCGGTTAGGATGAACTGGCCTTTTTTGCCGCGGTCGTCGATCTCTCGGCGCACCGCGTTCCATAGCTCTGGCTCCAACTGCCACTCGTCGATCAGGAGCGGGGTCCTCGTGTGTGAACTTAAGAGGAGTCTTGGATCGACTTGGGCCAACGCCCTGGCCTCACGGTCAACGTCCAGGAGAATCTCGTCGGCCGCCATTTGTCGAGCAGTAGCTGTTTTCCCGCAGGCACGGGGGCCCTCAATGGCGCAGCCGCCCATCGCGGAAAGCCCATCACGTAGAACACGGTCAACCAGTCGAGGCTTATAGGATTTCATCCAGTTCTCCGTTTTTAGTATACATCTTACAATCAGGTTACCATACATATTACGTATTTATTAACATCAACTAAACGGTACATTGGACATACCTACTACGGTTTCACCGGAAATGTAGGGATTCGCGAGGATGAATGGAATCGACGATGAAAAGATGACGGGTGAAAAGTGGCTCACCCCGCTAATACCGAAGAGCCCTTGGTGAGGAATGTACATAAGTCACAACCCATAGATCACTTGGCTTCTGAAAGGGCGACTCTCTGATTATCAACTCAATAAATCGGGAAATCCAACCTGCTGAACACGAAACGCCGTTGAGAACCTGTGTTTTAGACAGCTGCTGGGTGACGTGACTCCTAAGTTGCTGTCTTCAGTCCTAGAGCGTGGCACACTTTTACCCCGTTATTGATTGCACGAATCATCGCGTCGTTGTCCTGGGCGCTGGCGGCTTTCTTGTAGGCGCGAACGACCGCTTTCAGGGACGCATCGTCCGTCTTTTGCAGGGCGACCAAAGTTGAGGTTGATACTGAAATCATCTCAAAACTGCCCGAGTTGGGGGGCGGTATCGAAGTAGCACTAATTTGTTTGCACGCGGTCGCTTCGAGTTGTCGTTGGTTTCTTGGAGCGTTCTGGGTCGCCGCCGTAGAGCCACACCCGCCGAGGACTATCGCCGAAACTAAGGCTGCCGCAGTAACTCGTAGCCGCATCGGTCATCCCCTCTCTCAATGGCCACACGAGCACAGTTCTTCACTACTGTCAAATGCCGCGTCAGGGCCAGTGGCTCATTCAACCTTGGGCAGTAAGTCCGTCCGGTCTTGAACGAGTGGCAAGATGTTCACTCCTAGTCGCAGCGCCCACTCGAACATTTCTCCGAGGTCCGCGGGGGCCTGGCCCCGAAGTTTGCGCTCGAGCCAGCTTTCGACTTCACTGACACCGTCAGCAAGAACGCCGAGCGGTATCGGGCGAGCCTTGAGCTCTGCCCGAACAGCGAGGGCCGTTCGGTGTTGGTACCACGCCCAGGCCATCTCACCCTCGCTCCACCCTTCGACCCTCACCGCCACGGCGTCGCTTGAGCGACCGAAATCCCGGGGGTTCTGAACGACCTGTGCGGGGCGAAAACGGGGTTTTCCCAAGGTTTTGAGCTTATCAGAACTGACGTACTCTACGTCAGTTTATTTAGACTTTTGCGCACGATGTAGGGGTGCCAACCCAGCAATCAACAGAGAAAATGCCTGCGGCGAGTGCGTCAGCGCTTCGAGCCTGGCACGGTCGTCGTGTCGTGACCAAGCCCCGAGCCGAGTCAGTTGCACTCATAGAGAACTACCTCCCAGTGAAGGGAGTCCACGCTCTCGTGAAGCCCCCGCAGTGGAAGCGTGTCCAGAAGCTCGTGAGGGACGCGGTGATGCCGCTCGCCGGTTATCACACGGCCACACTGCGGACGTACTTGAAGGCGATGCTGCTACTCGCGATGTGGGCCGACAACAACGGCTACCCGCTTGAGCTGAATGTCGTGCTCTCCGAGAACCTCGTCTGCGCGTTCATCAAACAGCAACCGTTCGGTTCATTCGACTACGAAGCTCATCTCTGGCGACTCGCGTTGGCGAACCACACAGTGTCAGTCGTCGCAACGACCCGCAGCCAAGTGACGCGACCGAAGTACCTTGCGCCGTACTCCGACGACGAACTCACCAAGCTCATCAGTTTTGCCAACGACTTGTCGAACCAGCACCGCCGTGAAACGCTGCTCACCATCATCGCGCTCGGCGCAGGCGCTGGCATCTCACGGAACCGCCTGCGTGGCGTCACCGCCAAGTCCATTCACAAGCACGGAGGTGAGACGTTCATTTCGAGTTTCGATCTCTGCGCAAAAGTCTCACCGGACTTCGTGCCGTTCTTGCGCGAGGTGGCGGCGTTCCAACCCGTAGGGCCACTGGTCCAAGCGCGCGGAACCAACCTCACCGCGTACGCCGCCGAGTGGACGACGCAACGTCGCGGAGTGCCAGCCCTCTCGGGCGACCGACTGCGCGCCACCTACGTCGTGGCACTGCTCGAGTCCGAAGCGACGGCGGACGTACTGCGATGGTCTGGCCTGCAAAAACTCGATGCACTTCAGGGATACCTGCCCTACGTCACAGGAAACACGACTACGTGCAACCACCTGCGAAAGGAACACCGGTGTTACACAGCCAGAAGGAACTGAAGCAACTCATCGCTGACGCCGAGCGACTCCTCGACGAGAACAACACCATTACGTTCATCGAAGAGTGCATCAGCGCGGCGGCGGTGAGGAGCGGTCGCCCCCGTGAGCTGTCGGTGCGGGCTCTGATGGTCGCGCTGCAGGTGCAGGTCTTCGATGGTCGCTTTCTGCTGACGACCGTACCGAGGTTCCTCAACAACCTCGACCCCGCCACCAGGCGCCGACTCGGTATCACGCGGAAGAACGGCGTCACGCTGCGTCAGGTGCAGCATCTCTTCGAACGCATCGAGAAGACCAACTACGACCGCTCCCGCACCGATGACGCGCGCTACGACAACCTCGACGTGCTACTCAACAAGGCGGGAACAGCGGGCGCGCACGCCGACGCGAACCTCACGACCTCCATCGCCATCGACAGTTCGGACATCCCCAGTTGGGGAAAGGACTGCTACCGAATGCTCTTCGACGCTGACAAGAAATACATCGGCAACGAGCGTCGCGCGAGCGACCTCGATGCACACTGGCGCACCAAAGGGAAGAAGGGCGAGAAGAAGGCGTTCTTCGGCTACGACCTCACCGCTGCAGTCACCGTGCAAGAAGAGGGTGGACCGGAAGTTCCGCGAGCCATCAAGTCCATTCGGTTTCGACCTGCCACCTACAAGACAACGGCGATGGCCTTAGCTTGCGCCACCGACGTTGCCGCGACACAAGGAACGTTGGGCGATGTCTTGGTGGACCGTGAGTACACGCAGTCAAACCACGGGCGCGACTTCACTCTCGAAGTTCGCAAGCTCGGTGGCGAGCCCGTCTTCGGGTTGAAGCTGAACCAGGTCGGTGTCTCAGGACACGTGCGCGGCGCGGTCATCATTGACGGTCAGCCGTTCTCACCGTCACTCCCACAGAGTCTGCGTGTCATTCATCGTCCGCTGCCCGCACAGACGTACGCACTCAACCCCGACGCCGTGAAGAAGTACGAAGACCAGATAGCCGCACGTTCCATCTACGCTTTAGTTCTTCACAGTTCACGTCGGCTGTCTGACGGCTCGCTCGTGTACAAGTATCAGTGTCCCGCGGCGGCCGGCAAGCTCATCTGTCCGCTCGTAGCCTCATCGCAGTTCCTGGCGCTCGGCACGATGCCGGCCGCCAACCCTCCGAAAGTGGCGCCTCTGAAGTCCGTATGTGACTCCCAGTTCCGCACCTTCACCGCAGCCGAACTCCCGCTCTCGCAGCGTCATCTTCACGGCTCGACGGCGTGGCGCAAGTCCTACGCACGACGCAACGAGGTCGAGCGCCTGTTCTCAAACACGAAGGACCAGGCGTCGGAGAACCTTCGACGTGGCTCCATTCGCGTGCGCGGCATCGTGAAGATGGGTCTCCTGGTCGCCCTCTCGCTCGCCAGCACCAACAGGCGTCTGGCTAAGAGCTACGAACGGCGTCAGCCCAAGCCACCCAAGCGTGGTCGCGGTCGTCCTCGCAAGCACCCCGTCATCGTGATGGCTGAAGCCATCGTCGCGACCGACTTGACACGCACGCCGCTTCGCATCTGACAGTCGAAGTGAACTAACGCTTCACCTGAACCGGGACCCGTCACGTCTTGGTTCATTTCTTCATTGTCAAACGCCGCCCTAACAGGTGGCAGTTTTTATTCCGAGGCACATTTCGAGGTCGATCCGTGACCTATTTCTCACTTCGTCAGTGGAGACCGCTGTTTTCGAGTACTTACGTAGATCCAAAGGCCGACTTATGGATAATCCTCTTGGTGCGGCTGGAGGGATTCGAACCCCCGACCCTCGGTTCCGTAGGCACATTCCACTATCAACAACTAGGGGATTCACTAGCAAATATAGTTCAATTCCCTCGAAAAATGCTCACCCGAGTTCAAGGGTGTTCATCACGATAAGTACATCGATAAGTACATCAGCAGTCAGGGTGTCCGTCTCTAAAGTGGAAACGACAACTTGGTCGAGAACTTCCGCCATCTCCAATACCCGATTCGTCGAGCTTGGAATAAAGACCGGGTTGAGAGTGAGCGAACGTGGAGAACTTCAGCCAACTGGCAAATGAGATTTTTGGCCACTACGTGCTACCAGTGGTTCGCTTCAGGCTCGTTGAAGGTGACTACGTCCCGCTTGCAACCACAGGCACGGGCTTTACGTTCGGTGATGGCACGTTCATTACGTGCTGGCACTGCGTCACTGACGACTTGCCTGAAGATGAGATCTATGGAGTGCCCACTTCATGGAACGGCGCAACAGCGGTTGGCGCTCACCGTCTTACAAATGTAGAGAGGGATGGCAACGGCACAGACCTTGCGCTCGCACGAATTGACCTCTTTCATGGAAGCGGCTTCCACTTAGCGGAGAAGGCGGCGGCGTTCGGCGAGGAAATTGTCACGTTCTCCTATCCGCTTTCAGAGAACACTGTCAGTCCTGATCGTGGAGCCAACCTAATTCGTATTCAAAGTCGAGTTTTCCGTGGCTATGTAATGTCGATCGTCGACGATGACATTCACTCGCGCCGTTCCTCTCCGCTTTACGAACTCGATATGCCAGCGCCCTTGTTTTCGAGCGGCTCGCCGCTATTTCGAACTCAACCTTTCGAGATTGTTGGTGCGGTGCTTGGTGAGCGAGGTTCGGGATTCGAAGGTGAAGACTTCGGCCTTAGATATTCGGTGGCGCACCACCTCGATGTTTTGTCGAACGCGTTTGGTGAGATCACAGACGGCTTACCGCTATCTGGGTATCTCGCCTCCCGACGGAGTACTTGAGCGGTCATCAATGAAGCGACCGAGTGCAGCGTCCTGGGCATCGAGTCCTGCTGTTCGAAATGTCATGAAGGCGAATGTGGCTAAGGACACGGTCCCAGAGCTGGCGATTCGAAGGTTTCTCCATGCATCGGGCTACCGATATCGCCTTCACGTGCGGCCGGATGCGAAGCTAAATCGAAGGGCCGACATTGTCTTTCGGAAAGCACAGGTCGCAGTGTTCGTCGACGGATGCTTCTGGCACGGTTGCCCACTGCATTTTGTGGAGCCAAAGACCAATCCCGAGTACTGGAGAAGCAAGATCGCCCGGAACCGAATCCGGGACGAAGAGACGACCAAGGCTCTTCGTAAGTCAGGTTGGAAGGTAGTGCGGGTCTGGGAGCACCAAGCCCCTTCTGCTGCTGCGGCGAGAATCCGCAGGGTCGTCGACGAGAAGCTGTCGGATGTCTGAGTCCGCCTCCGAGTGCCTGATATGGGAGTTGACGGCGTTTGTCAGATGGCATCGCTACGGTAGGGGTAAGGCTGCCCTAAGCGTTACGCGGTGGGGCATGCGATGCATCGCCGCAAACAATTGCAGACCGACGCAAGCCAATCAACAAATCATCGCTGTTCTAAACGCGATTAGCACAACAAAGTGTCATCGGTTCAAGCCTTCTGATATACCTCAAGAATCCGAGAATCGGCAAATGAAGAGAGGTCGGGACTTGGCACCAATCGTCAAAGACTTGTGCGCTCGAGGTTATTTACCAAAAGAACTCCCGCCCGCGTTCCAATCCGGTGACTATGCGGACTACGTCTCAACAACAACTGTTTCCTTTAGTTCGAGCAGGTTGACTGAGGGAACCATTCACAATCTTGCAAGACCCGGAAACGGACGCCGACGTACAACTATTCCACACCCCCTATCATTCCTTGGTCTGGCTCAATCCCTTGAACGGACGTATGGAGATATCGCTGCGATCTACGCAAGAGCTCCTTATCCGTCATCAACGCCAATTCGCGCTCCTTCGTCTGGAAGTCGTGCATTTATTCAATCCTTCTTCTTCGAACAAAGGATGAAGGAGCGAGCGAGAAAAGCAGGGCGTGCGCGATTCATACTCGCGGGAGACCTAAGTCAGTGCTACTCATCGATTTATACCCATTCGTTTAGTTGGGCCCTAGACGGCAAGGAGGTATCGAAGCAGAAGTTTCGTACGGGCGCGTCTACCTCGTTGCGCGGCAATGGTATAGATCTTGCAAGCCAAAGAATTCAGTCCAAACAAACAAAGGGAGTGCCGATTGGACCCGACACTTCCCTAGTATTGGCCGAATTGGTTCTGACCGCTATCGATATAAGAATGGTGGCAGATCTTCGAAGCCGAAGCATCTCCTTCCCTTTCAATGCACACAGAATTACGGATGACTTTGAATATTTTGCAAAGTCGCGTGGCGAGGCAGAGGATGTTTTGCTTGCGTGGGAACGTGCGGCAAATCACTTCGAACTCGAAGTCAATTCTCTCAAAACGGAGATTCGTGAAATACCAGAACCATTCGACGACCCATGGACGATTGCACTTCGACAAACTCAAGTTCGCAAAGGCAACGAGATGGACTTGCTCGATCTCTTCGGTCTGGCAAATCAACTCGTTCGTGAATATCGCACAGCTTCGATCCTTGGATACGTAATTCGAAGAACAAGTTTTGACGATCGCATCTACGTCAATCGGGGTTTGTGGGCAACGTACTCTGATCTCTTGCTCGCTTCCGTTATCGCCGATCCATCTTCGATTCGCTTCGCAACGCCGGCCTTTGAAAACGCATTATTGATGGGCCGGTCTCTTGACCGAGATGCCATGACTCGAACATTCAGCGAGATCATTTCCTACCATTCAATGCTTGAGCATGGATCAATCGTGAGTTGGTGCCTATACATAATGCGACGTTTTGACTTGCGCATTGACTCTTCAACAGCTTCGTCCGTCGCGTCAATGTCAGACAATGTCAGCCTTCTTTTACTTCGCGAGATGGAAGAGAACTCGATGATTGATGGAGTTGGTCCGGATTTTTCCGAATTTATTTCGCGAGCCGAAGCAATCGATGCGCTCTCAACCTCTGATTGGTTACTCGCTTACGAAGCAGCAGCTCATCGATGGACGAGTTCGACGGCATTTGGATCAGAACCCGAGATGAAGTCGATGCTCGATTCCGGTGTGAAATTCCTAGACTTTGGCTTCGTAGCGCCCCTCGGATACGGTGCGCCACTTCAATCCCAAGGCGGTGGAAGTGACGCAGGCGACTACGAGAATATTGGCAGTGCATTGGATGCGTTTGCCGGCTCTTTGACCCCGTTCTAGCGGCTTCAACAGGACGCAGCCTCCTAGATGTTGACGCAACTTGGGATCTCCTACGACATTCAGGGTTGAGATTCATCCAACTCGACTGTCGAGGCACCGACCCGCACTATTGTCCCACGACATGACTGTTCGAAATCATGCGGGACGCGAATTCCTCGTTGTCACCAGCAAAGAACTCGACAGGAAACGCCAGGAGCAACGGGAACCGCTTGAACTCATAGGTCTTGGGGGCGAACGGTGCTTCCAGGATTTTCTCCTCATCCTTCGCGATGCTCAACGTTACGAACGAGCCAAAGCCCAAGCGGCTTTCATGAACAAAAGGATCAAGAAGGCGGCTTATTCGGACACGTTCGAAGATGAACCAGCCACTTCATCTGAGGTGATGAACAGTGACTCCTGCAGGGTTACGGAAAGTGCGCTGGACTGTGATCAAATTATTTCCCCATCAGACACATTCGGGGATCTCGCCAAAACGATCGCTTGTTTGCAGACAGTCCGACAGGTATCTACTGAAACGGCTACGGCGTGGGGTCTATCGCTCAACGCTCCCAACAATCCCCACAAGTCTTTGAAGGATTATCTGACTTGGTGTATTTCCTCCGATCACAGTGTCCTAAACACCATGCTGCTGTTCGACATCTACGCAACCGAAAATACGCTTTCGGCCGCCTTGCAGCGTTCGCGATTTGATCACTTCCAGAGTTTTCGCAACCTCCTCCTCGGCCGACTTATTGACGGCAGGTACCTCCATTGGTCGGACTACGTCGACGCCGTAGTGAATCAAGTTATGACATTTTCGGATGTGAAATCCGACCTCGAAGCCAAAGTCAGCAATCGAAGCGCTCTCGACAATTTTGTTCGCGACTTGCACATCATCTCCCTCCGGAGCGACGGATTGACTCTCCAAGGGATATCGGATGAACTGGGCCTCACGAGGGAGCGGATAAGGCAGATCCTTGCTCCTTATTCTTCGCAGTGGATCGGCTTCTTGAGTCCTCGCGAATGGCGACTCTCTGCTCTCAGGGAAGATTCCCTTCAGAACTCGGAGGACGAAAAGGCAAAGGCGATTCTTGTCGGAAGAATTGTTCCACTCGTGAGAAAGCATCCTGGAATCTCAATTGAAGAACTTGCAGTTCAACTCGACGTAGCAATTGATCAATGCGCAAAATCAATTCCGCTAGAACTTAAGAAATTCATGGCGAGCCAATTCGATCACGATGGTGCCAAACTCTGGACCGACCAGCGCATACTGGATACTCTCAGTTTGGCCGCGACATTCTCGTATCCATTAAGTGTCCATCAATACAGTTCACTACGGCGCGAGGGAGCGTTCGTCGGTCCTTCGGCAGTATTGATCTATCGGAGATTCGGCAATTGGTCTGCAGCCTGCGAGGCGGCTGGCGTCGCCTCCGGCAGTCGTCTGAAGCGCGAATATGACAGAACTTGGTCCGACGAAGATCTTTGGAAGATTGTGTTTCGATACTTTTTAGATCCAAAGACAAGCGGAACGTTGAGCAATTTCAACTCCTGGTTGCACGACAGCGAGTCTGCCTATTCATCTGGTGCGAATTTTCGTCTTCGACTTGGTAGTTGGACCGTCATCAGAACTCAAATCTTCAAGCGCCTGCTTTCAGGCGACCAATCTGAGGCTTTTCAGACATACTGTGAACAGATATCAATCACCAGGAAAGGTGTCGACGAGGGACATGCTTAAGAATCCGGAATCCGAGCGATCGCGTCTCGATTCTGAACTTTCACTAGAAATCGGTCAAGCTGATCGCGCCCAGATGTGGAAGTCGGTAGAAGCAATACTTCGCTCGTACAGTCCGGGATCGCCTCGTTGCACGCTGGCTTTGGGTTACGTCCAGTCTGGGAAAACTACCTCGATCGCCGCACTCACTGCCTTGGCCGCTGACGAGGGATTTCAGGTAGTAATTGCGTTCTTAGGTACGAAATTGTTACTTCTCGACCAGAATCGCTCTCGAATCGAAAAGATGCTTGGAATGGACAAAGCCTTATACAAATGGATTGTTCTGCCCAACATCAAGGGACGATCAGACCGCATGGAGATAGAAGAGCAACTTGACAAAGGCCGCACAATCTTCATTCCTGTTCTGAAGCACGCTCGACAGATCGACAAGGTGGTGGCTGCAATCGGCGCGCTAGACCAGAGACTGAAGGTACTGATCATTGATGACGAAGCCGACCAAGCTTCCCTCAACACGCGACCGTTAAATGATGTTCCGAGCAGCACATACCAATCGATAAGTAATCTTCGTTCCGCCTGCCGAGACCACCTCTACGTTCAGTACACAGCCACTCCCTACGCCCCTCTACTTCTGCCTCCAGACGATCCACTGATGCCAACAAATGTTGAGTTCTTAATGCCGGGCGAAGGTTATACGGGTGGGCGTGAGTTCTTCATCACGAGTGCCCAGAAGGTAATCCGGACGATTCCTCTCACCGACGAAGGAAGCAAGCACTCGATTGAGAAACTTCCTCGAAGCCTTCTGACTGCTCTCGCAGCATTCGTTGCGGGAGCTGCAGTGCTCTTGGAACAGGAAGGAATTGCGGCGGCTCCCATAAGCATGCTCATCCATCCCACGCATCGAAACGACGCACAAGCCAAATACAACTTCCTACTCAAGCGCTTCATGCATCAGATCCGGGGAGTCGACGACCTTGCCAATTCAGAATTCGGTCGAATGATCAAGGACGAATACGACCGCCTCGTTCACAATGGTGTGGAGCCCGTTCGAGGATCCGCATTCTGGGAACAAACAAGCAACGTCTTGATTGAGACTTCAATCAGCCTCGTGAATTCGGAGACTGACATCAACCGGATGAAGTGGAATCAATCTCCTTGTCATATCGTCATTGGAGGCAACAAGTTAGATCGCGGATTCACCGTGGAAGGACTTACGGTCTCATATCTGAACCGTAAAGCGTCAGAACAAGTAGACACCCTGGAGCAACGCGCCCGAGCATATGGTTACCGACACAAGTACCTACCGTTCTGTCAATTATTCGCGAGCGCAAGGACAATTCGGGTACTCCGAGGCATAGTGCACACCGAAGACGATCTACGTGCGAATCTTAGGGACCACTTGGAGATTGGGGGAACCGTCGACAGCTGGGCTCGACAAATTGGACTCGACCTTCCCGCAGGGACGCGCCCATCGAGGAAGAATGTGTTGCCAGCTCTGTCGAGTTTCAACGTAGACGGGTCTTGGCACTCTCTGCGACGCCCACTCCTGACCTCTGAAGCTTCCGTCCACAACATGAACATCGTTAAGGATATTGGTCTGTTGAGCGCTCCACTCGAGAACTATGGCAGGCTCAGTTTCCGCACCATTCACCTCTCCTTGAATCAAGTTCTGGAGTTGGTGTTGGAGAAATGGGACCTCGTGGACGCATCGCCGTCTTGGCGGCATGAAGAGATAGTGGACTTCTTGAAGCGACATCCACGACAAAATGAGGAAGTCCCAATAGTTCTCATGACGAGAGATTCTTCGACTGACCTCGAGGCTCGAGAGAGGAGTTGGTTCCCAGACACCGGTTACGTCAATCTCTTTCAAGGCCGCGACAATGATGATCGAGTCGGCATCCGCTACGAAGGTGACCGCACTGTTGGGCTCGACCTCGTGGCAACTGACGGAGTTGTTTTACAAATCCATCTCGTAAAGAGAAAGGGATTCTCCGAGAAAGGTGCATTCACTTTGGCAATAAATCTGGGAGATAGACAGATATCAAGGCGCGATGATGACGACGAGTTCGAATAGGGGTGAAAATGGAAAACTCAGACAAGTTAAAGGTTTCCACAGTTGGCGAGGCTCGATCGATACAGATAAAGCAATTGAGACTGGATCCCGACAATCCAAGAATGGTGTCATCAAAAGACGGCGATTCACAGTACGAGTTGGCTGTCACCATCGAACACGCTCATGACAGTCTGCTGGTCGCCGAATCAATAGCGCGCATGGGTTATTTCGCAAACGAGCCGCTGATTGTTATCCAAATCGGCAAGAAAGATGAATGGACCGTGGTCGAAGGTAACAGGCGACTAACGGCGCTACTTGGACTTACTGACGAGAAGCTGAGGGAACAGTTCTTTGAAAGTGAGAAATGGAACAAACTCGCTGCAACTGTTGATATCGCGCCAGAAACAATAATCCCTTGCATACGGGTTGCCGATCGCCGACAGGTAAATGCCATCGTTGGATTCCGCCATATTTCTGGGATTGCTGCATGGAGTCCATACGCTCAGGCTTCTTTCATCGCGAATCTGATTGATAGCGAAGGACTCACCTTCAACGAAGTCTCAACAATGGTCGGCAAGAAGCGCGCTGATGTGGCGAAATTGTATCGAAACTATGAGATTGCCCAACAGGCCAAGAGGTCTGGAGAGGTCTCCAACGCATTAGAGGGAACTTTCTCTTTGCTCACCGTTGCGATGAGCAGTCCCGCGCTCAGGGCCCACATTGGCGCCCCAGGCACTTCTGAAATTCAGCCAGGTGAAACTCCGATTCCTTCCGAGAAGGTCCGAGAATTGCACGAAGTCTTGGGATGGATCTTCGGAAGCGAGAAGAAGGATGCACTAATAACCGACAGCCGGCAAATTGGTGGGCTAGGGCGCGTCGTGCAGAATGAGGCCGGTTTGGCGGCGCTCAGAACAGGGGTATCTATCGATGCTGCGGAATCTGCGATCAAGGCGAAGGGTTTGCCAGCCAAGGACAAGATTAAGAATCATGTCCGAGCAGGGACTTCTGCATTGCGTATGGCAAGAATTGAATTGGAGAAAGAGAAATCACTTCCGAGTGATGCATCGGCCCTAGTCGATTCTCTTCTGGCAGAGATCGCTGAACTGCAAAAGGTATTGAAGAGATTGCGGAAGTCTTAAGTCATGGGCCTGAAGTCGTCTGGCCTAACGCGAGCATTCCAAGCGCCATCACAGTTCGCTGACTTGATTGAGTTGCTGATCATGTCACAAGCGCGGTCACCTTTTAGTGTCCACAAGATTCGGGACTTACTTCCCGAGTACCTTCAGGTCGACGACATTCGAATTGGAATCGCACTAGAAGAGATGCGTCGCCGATCTTCGATCCTCGGAACTAAGTACCCGTTTGACGCCACGAATACCCGAGTGCTCCCTCAAGAGTCCTCGTCGATCTATCGATTCCTTTTGGCCATATCGTTTCGTGCCTTCTTGGAGGAAACCGAATCTGGAAATGAAGGGTCACTTGCAAAGCGCTTCGAAGAACTCTCGGAGTTTTGCCTATCTCAGTTCTTTGGTGAAAAAACGCAAATCGTGAACTTCGGCTTTCCTTCGGCCATCGGTCGACCTTCAAACTTCCCGGAAGCGATTGAATGGCTCGCCGGATTAATGGGAATCAATTCTGGTCGCGCATACCGGAATCCTCGGAGACAGGATGGGGGTGTCGATCTCGTTGTGTGGCGAACATTTGACGACCGGAAGTCCGGAATACCAATTGTTCTGGTGCAGGCCACCATTCAACAGGATCTCTTGCCCAAATCCAGGGACATCGACTTGCGTCTCTGGTCAGGCTGGCTTTCAATGGACGTGGATCCCATAATGGCGTTGTGCACTCCAAATGCTGTCAGCAACGTAGAAGTCTGGAACGAAATTTCTCGCAATTGCTTACTCTTCGACCGAATCCGTCTCACTCAAATGAGCCCAGAAGATTTCATATTCAACACGAACGATGAACTAAACCTTGAATTCGTATTGGGCGCGATCACGGATCTCGGATGAGTCGTACAAAGAAAGAAGTGATGGATAGCATTTGCCTCAATTTAGGAATCGCGCAATGGGAAACGTCAACGGGTTCAACTGAGCCAAAGGGATTCTTGATTGCTGTTGCCGACTCCCTAGGAATTCCTTACGAACCACGTGAGTCAAAGCCTGCACTTGCCAAGAGAGTTATTGAGTCCGGCGGAGAGATTTGGCTACCAACTCACGAATCCGAGGGAGCCACGGTCACCCGTAGCGGGCTCGAAGCGATGGAGCGCAGCGTAAGAAAACTGCTGGGGTTGTGACTGAGGGTGATAGTGCGTTGGTAAGCTTCCAACGTGCCGAGTCGCTTCAACTTCGTCGATCTGTTTGCTGGAATTGGTGGATTCCATGCTGTTCTTAGTATTGCGGGTGGCGATTGCGTCAGTGCCATTGAGATTGATCAAGATGCAGCCAGGGTCTATAAGAAAAATTGGGGCATTGATCCTCTTGGGGACATCACCGAGCTAGCAAACGACGCGAAGGTTTGCATACCTGCACACGATGTCTTAGCCGCTGGGTTTCCTTGCCAGCCATTCTCAAAGTCTGGTTCTCAACTAGGCATGGAGGAGGCCCGCGGAACTCTCTTCTACAACATTCTCCATGTCCTTAAGAAGCGCAAGCCAATTGTGGTCATCCTGGAGAACGTGAGAAACCTATCTGGGCCACGGCATGTGCACGAGATGAAAGTGATCGTCGACAGTCTTCGGGAACTTGGATATCGAGTATCGGATGTCCCATCTATAGTTTCACCGCACCGCCTTCCTCCATCAATGGGTGGTCGGCCGCAAAACCGCGAGCGTGTCTTCATCACCGCAACCTACGTTGGCAAGAAAACCGCACTTCGCGATCATCGAGTACTACCCGCCGTCGCCCCTCACAGTCTTTCCCTGTTGAAAGAGGATGGTCAACTTTGGTCGCCAGACAGGTGGAGCCTGGATCGGGACCTCTTGACGCGGACCGATATCGTTCCGTCCGATTATCGCTTAAGCTCGGAGGAACTGCGCTGGCTTGATATTTGGGAAAACTTCATTATCGGAATGCGATCACTCACTGGGAAGCGCCTTCCAGGCTTCCCACTCTGGGCAAGTTACTGGACAGTCCGACCACCCCTAATTGACCGCAACACGACTCCAGAATGGAAACTCCGCATCATAGATAAGAACCGGGAGTTCTTCTTGTCTCATAAGGAGTTCATCACGGCGTGGCGCAAGCGTTTTCGAGTCTGGGAACTTCCTCCCTCGCGACAAAAACTCGAATGGCAGGCTCAGGATGCCTTGACCTTCGACGAGTGTGTTCTGCACTTTCGTCCTTCGGGCATTCGTGCAAAGAGACCCACATACTTGCCGGCGCTGGTGGCCATGACACAGACAAGCGTGATCGGATCACAAATGCGACGAATCTCGCCTAGCGAAGCGAAACTTCTACAGGGCCTTCCAAAGTGGTTCGATTTCGGAGAACAATCTGATGCCCGAACCTTTCGTCAGTTGGGAAACGGCGTGTCAGTAGGTGCAGCTTGGTATGTATTAAGAAGGCATCTCGAAAGAGATGCGGAGATGATTTTGGACCAAATGCCGGAGTTGGCTGAAATACTCAATCTCAGCGACAATCCGGATGATCTCATGATTCAAAGAAAAGCAGCGCCTATCGAGATCGAGCACCGATTGGTGAGTTAAAGGTCCTTCGTGCGTCATCTCCCAATACGCGCAAGGACTTTGTCTAAGTAACTTTACTGAAACATTGTTCGTCAGGTCTGTTGCGGATGAGCCGAACGATCAATGCAGCGATCCACACATTGATTCAAACTCTTCCTTTCCGTTGCAATATTCCCCAAGCTTTCACTTCCGCCTATTCCTTCTCGTAACTCCCGTTCTTGGAGAACATGAGTGAAACCGACTTTCAAACCCCGCGTCTATGCCTTTGGACGCTCGGCATCGGCTTCGTCCAGGCGCCCAATCAAGTAGGCAAGAGCCTGTCCCTCTAAACTTTGCTGCTCGGCCTCGTACAGAGCGGCCTCAAGGACGCGGCGCGTCTCATTCCGCGTTGCGCTGCTACTGGCCCTGTACGTATCCAACGTTGCGTCTGAGTTCGCTGTCATTGATCGCCAGTGTTGGCTCGCGGGGTCTAACTTTGGCGCGTTCACGAAACTCGGCTTAAAACCTTGGCCACTGTCGCCGGATACCACTGCGCGCCACCCTGGCCAGTAGCAACGTCTTCCGAGTTGAGGACGTTGGCGATAGCCGCCAGCGTGTGCCCCGAGGCACGCTCGGCAGCTATGCGCTCGACAACCTCAACAGGCAAACTGGTGCGTCGTCCAAGTTGCGTGCCCTTCGCTTTGGCCCGTGCCAGGGCCTTCTTTGTGCGGTCGCTCGTCATTGCACGTTCGTATTCGGCCGCGACTCCGAGCATTTGAAACACCATTCGCCCGGCAGGGGTGCTGGTATCTAAGCCGGTGTCGAGGGCAATGACTGAGTAACCGCGCTTGTCAGCCTCGGAAATGAGCCCCACAAGGTCACCAATTGACCGGGAAAGCCTCGAGACGTTGGACGCGATCAGCACGTCAGCGTCACCTTTGCGAAGATTCTCCAGGGCTCCGGCCAACACCGGGCGCCTGCGGGTCGATTTGCCTGATTGAATCTCAGTTGTGACCTCCACGATTTCGAGTCGATTACGGACGCAGTAGTCCTTGCACACGGCAGCCTGTGCATCAAGTCCGAGGCCGCTTTCGCCCTGTTCACTGGTGCTAACCCTGGTGTAAATGATTGCCTTAGTCATGTCCCTAATTATACCAAACGACCGAATGGTATACAAGTGGCAGACAGATCCCGAAATCCCAGGGCGTCTTGGGGTTGATTACTTATATTACCTGACGAGGCGGCGAAACCGGGATTTGAGGCGCCAGGATTGCCTTCTACGGCCGTCTGGGGGCTATCTGTCGCCATCCTCACTCGCTTCATCAATAGCAATAGCCTCGAGCAGCACCTTGAACACGTCCTCGCCGTTGGCGATGGAAACGTCAACCGGTCCGCAGTCCTTGCCGGTGAGTTCAGTGTTCGTCTTGGTCGAGTACTCGTCCGAGGCTTGGTGAGTGAGTTTGAACTTGGCTGTTCGTTCGGCGCGGTCCTTGTCTGCGTCCGAAGCCACTGACCAGCGTGCCATTCCCGAGCCAGGTCCCATCGCAAAAGCGAGGACTACTTCGCAGCGCCGAACCCATTCATCTCCAGCCATCTCGTACGCGCTGAGAAATTGAAGGCACTTGTTGTCGAACGCGTCACGCTTGCTAGGAATCTTCTCGCGAGCGCTCATCCCGCGAGCTTTCCAATTTTTCACAGTGTCGGGGTGAACACCGGCGAGTCGGGCGCAACGCTTCCATTCGATGCCGATTCGTAGATTCACCAGAATTAGTTCTTGAATCTCGATCGTCAATGAGGGCTTTCGACCGGCGCCCTGAGGGTTTCGCGCTGACTTCGATCTGCTGCCGGTGTTCGTTTTCGAGGTCGCCATCAGTTCGACTTCGCTTTCTTTGCTCGCAGAGCCGAGCAGTTGTCGTCATGTGCGATCACGAGTGTTCGGTCGTTGCCACGGTCGTTGAGGACGTTCAAAAGGCCACTCTTCAAGCAAGCGTCCGCGCTTGGGTTGAGTCCGGTGCGACGCTCTACACCGACCAGGCGTTCGGCTACATCGGCCTCAACGGTGAATTCGTTCACCGCTCCGTTAATCACGGGGCCGGTGAGTACGTCCGAGGGGACGTTCACACGAACTCGATTGAGTCGTTCTGGAATCTCTACAAGCGAGCGTGGAAGGGCACCTACACGCACAACGCTCGCAAGCACACGACTCGCTACGTGGACGAGCGAGCATTCTCGTTCAACAACCGTGAACTCAACGACTACGAGCGCATGGTTGCAGTCACTTCGAGCGTTTCCGGAAAGCGCGTGACCTGCGCCGAATTGAAGGCTGGAAACTAAGCGTTCTTGCCTTTCGGGGCAATCTCTTCCTTGGTGACTTTGAAGAGTTTGCGAGCAACGTCCTCGAAGTTCTCGGACTCCGTTTTGGCCTTTGTTTTCTTGGGTTTTGCTGGGCGTTTTGCCATAAGCACATCCTAGGTCTAGGGGGTTACGATTCAGCGTGAGCATCTTCTATCCCTCGTACTTTCAGAAGCTCGACCGGGCCGAAAAGCACCTCTGTGATCTGAAACTCGCAATCGCCAAGTATGCGGACTCCCACCCCTACGCGCTGACCAATCGGGGAGAGGGCGAGAGTAACGACTATCGACTCCATGCCACCGAACCCGTCGACCCGGACGTTGCTTTGATCGCGGGTGACTTCATCCATAACGTTCACTCCGCGCTCGATCACCTGGCAGTTCTTCTCAACCCACCGAAAATGCGCTCCCATGTCATGTTCCCCATTTTCTGGAGAGGGGTGTGGGAGGACGACGTTCCCGGGGAGAACGAGCAACGAACGGAAGATCGGGGAAAGTGGAGAACCAGCACTCGCGAAATGTGCTCTGAGGCGCGTGAACTCATCAAGCGACAACAGCCCGACTATGTGGCTAATGACGGGAACAAGACAGTCCATTTCCTCGGCGGGCTCAAGCGTCTCTCCAATGACGACAAACATATGCAACTCCCAGTCATTAGCACCGGGGTCCAGACTCCTGTCATTACTTGGATGAATAACGGACTGGTAGGTGTTCTCAGTGATGATCGGACGGAGGGAATGATTAAGAATGACGCACCAGTCCCTATCCCCGATGGAGCAACAGACGTAGAGGTCAAGGGAACCCCGCGCGTAGTGGTCCTCGTCAAAAAGCCGCAAGGGAAAGTAGACATCCCCGAATTCTTCGACCACATCCTCGAAATGGTTCGGGACAGAATCGCTGTGCCTCTCACACCCTTCCTCTGGAAGCGGCCCGACAAGACCTGACTCACTCATCGCGCTCCCCTAGGTGCGTCTCGTATATAAGTCCCCTAATTTGCACGACGACTTCCAGGGGCAATCGAACCGACCTTGCCCGGTTCGGGAACTTTGATAGGCGTCACTTTGCCCCACTCCGGAAACATGATCTCGCTCATTCGGCTGGTGGCTTGAGTCTCCACAAGTGCTGTGTTGGCATAGAGGTCCATCGTGATCGCAATTGATGAGTGACCAAGTGCTTTCGACACGGCAGCGAGTTGGCCGCCGTCCTCTTCGATCAGAATTGTCGCAAACGTATGGCGCTGATCATGGATCCGAATGTGACGTAATCCGTGTTTCTTCAAAAACCTGACGTATCGCTTGTAGAAATTGGACTCGTCGAGTGGACCTCCGTGATCATTGGTGAAGACGTAGTCCTGGTCTTGCCAGACAGCGCCTGCAATCTGGCGCGCCATCTCCTGTTCAAGTTCATGTCGTCTCAGAATGTCGAGGATCGGACGTGCCAATTGGTTAACACGGCGACTACTGGCGGTCTTCGGAGGTGCGACCTTGACTGTGCTGATCCTTGAACCATCAAGCTGAAGGATGGATTCACGATGAATGGTTCGCTCGATCGAAACGGTCTGATGCTCAAAATCGATGTCACCCCATTTAAGCCCTAAGACCTCCCCCCGACGCATGCCCGTGCCGAGACTGACATTCAGGTACGCCTCCATCGGCGTTCCCTTGGCGGCGACCAGCGCCCGACGCATCTCCTCTTTATTCCATGGGAGACAAACCTGGGTTTTGTCATACTCGCCCCGTTTGGCCTTCTGCGTTCGCGCCACTGGGTTGAAGAGCACCAGGTCGTGGCGCACTGCGACTGAGAAGACTTTGCTCACGGCCGTCCGAACATTGTTGACAGTGCTCGCAGAGCGTGTCTGACGAATTTGGCTGAAGAGCCTCTCCAACTCCTGCGGCTTGATATCCGACAACGGACGAGAGCCAAGTGCAGGGAAGACGTGCGTGCGCAGGTTGCGGAAGTAACCGTCCCGAGTTCGGTCTGCCACGCGGTCGTTGCGGTTCAGCAGAACTTCTGACGCGTACTGGCGAAGAGTCTGTCGAGGACCCGCGACTAGCGTTTGGTTCTCGCGTTGGGTAAGCAGCGACGTGTGCCAGCGACGAGCTTTGGCCTTTGTCGCACACGTCTTGTGCCGATAGCGCGGACTTCCATTCGAGTACTTGCCCACCGGTATCTTTACGAGCCATTTGCCACCAGGAAGTTGTGTCACTGATCCATTACCCTTAGGACCGCGCGTCACCTGGTCAACGACCTTTGCGCTTGCCGCTCCGACCGAGACTCGGTTTCCATTCGCTCTACGAATCTCACTAGCGAGGTCGCCGTGATGCGAGCATTTGAGTTGGGATAGACAGCGAAAATCTCACCGGAACGAATGAGCGAGTAGATGGTGCCTCGTGAACACGACAACAACGTCGCGGCTTCCACCACTGAATAAAGAAGTTTGCTGAGGCCCTTGGCCTCGAACTCTTCACTCACTCTGGAAAAAGCCCCCTTTCGGCATATGCCGAAATAATTCGACTCTCTCCAGGGAGTAAATTCATGGTAGCCGAACGTGAGTGATTGACGGTGCACTTCTGCGCACATTGTGCTTTGCATGTGACGCCACGTCCTTGGGCGTTCAAATATCTCGATGGGTTCCGACGGACTCCTGTACGTCAACCGTCGTCCATAAGTACATCGATAAGTACATTGATCCAACCAGTTTGAATGCGTCACCGTCACGCAGAGCCTCCATTTTCTAGGCCCTAGTTGAAAATGTGGTTGGTGCGGCTGGAGGGATTCGAACCCCCGACCCTCGGTTCCGTAGAACGTGGGTCTTTCACGCTTCAGCCGTTAACACACATGGACTTTAGGCCGTATCACTGGCCTCTTCGGCGTCTAGTGGCGTTCAGTGGATATCTCGTGGCGGCGAAATGTCACGGGGCAGAGACGGGGCAACTAGTTTGCCGAGTTTCTCGAACGTTGCCTCAACTTACACTGGCCCAACGTCAGAACCTGGACCTGGCCAAAGTGAGCCAGTCCTGGCTACTGCGTTCACCCCTCTTTTACTGCGAAACCGCTAGTCTCCACCGCGCATTTACCGTCATCGAGTCGATACTAAACCTATGGCCGATTTCCTTGCTTGTCCTCGCTTCGTTACCTGCACGGCTGCGGCCGCGCACGATGGGAGTGCGGATTCCTTTCTCACCACTCACTGGAGTTTGTCAACGCCAAACTCGCCTTGTCAAGTGGCGAGTTTGGCGCTTGGGAGGAGTTGGTTTTGGTCGGCGTTAAGGAATTATGACGAGCCGCGCTTTGTTTTTTGAGAA
>Ga0208357_1000160_pt1 | contig 53125 bp, 92 predicted proteins | sample NGESurdeep092012_6_FD_184487 | JGI IMG/M metagenome (GOLD analysis project Ga0208357, IMG submission 184487) | Arctic peat soil microbial communities from Barrow, Alaska - NGEE Surface sample F52-2 deep-092012 (SPAdes) | ecosystem: Environmental > Terrestrial > Soil > Wetlands > Peat ...
GACGCCATCAGGTCGCGAAATGAAGCCGCTGCAATTCGCCGATCACGTTCTTCGTCTGAAACTCTCATCACGCCCCCGTCAACGTGTAGCCCGCGAACACCTGGACCAGATGCGGGGTTTCAAGTTGCAGCAGTTCCGCGATGAGCGAGGCGGTCTCGGGGTTTCGGATGAGTCCGTGGTTCCCGGCCTCTTCGAGACAGTGGCCGTCTATGGCGATGAAGAATGCGTCGGGGTTCTTGCGGACGTGGATCATGGGCACTCGCCGCACCGACTGCAAATGATCGCGTGAGCCAACGGAATCGGTTCGAGCCCGTCCGGTGTCGCGGCGATGGTCTTCATCTCGCGCTCTGTGACGCATTTTCGGCATAACAATGCGACAATGCCGGTGGCGGAGTATTTTACGTAGGCAGGCGCGTCAGGCATCGACCTTCTCCTTCTTGACGAACACGATGAACTTGCACTTGGCTTCGGGGCAACGGTGGCCGGCTTCGGTTGCGAGAGCTTCGGTGCGTGTATGACAGCGAGGGCATTCGAAGGTCGTCATAGCGTGTCATCCGGAATTGACGCGAGTCCTAATACGTAGCCTGTATCGAACGCTTCTTCAGCGCCGACGTCGGTACGAATTCCAAAAATCGGATGAGCGACTTTGAACATGCGTTGAACCTTCGCCATCGTGTCAGGCGAGCAGTAACCCGAGAGATAGCCGACGTTCTGGTCAGCACCTACGGGGTTATCGAGTCGATACGCCGCCATGAATCGGTCAGCAGCGTCTTGGTCGTCAGCGCGAGCAATGGCAAGAATCGCGTCACTCAGCTCGCCATAGGTATCTAACTCTTTGCCGTTCCAGTTCATAGCGTCACCTTCTCGTTGTAGTGGGACACGACACCCCGGGTCGTCGCGAAGAACCATTTGAAGCCGCAGACTAAGCACTCTCGGTTGCCCTTGTCATCGGACTTGATGTGGGAGTCCGAGCAGTTGAGACACTTCATCGCGACTCCCTGACCGCAATCGTGAGCACGCCGACCGTCATGGGAATTGCGACGATGAAGAACGTGACCTCGATTGCCTTGATGATGATGTGGATCATTTACTTTCCTCTCCAGTTGGTACTTGTATGATTCATCATACACTAATAAATCTGACCCACAAGCCACATTTCCACGAATTAAACGGGTGATTTTCAAAGGATTTCACCGAAGGGCTGATGTAGCGACGCTCGAAGGACGGCTCACGGACCTGGCGCGAGGTGCTGGAGAATCGCTTGTCACCCCAGTAAAGCCACTCTCCGGGGTGCTCGGCCATCCATGCGAGGCTTGCTTTGATCCTCTCCGTCTTGGCGTCACTAGCCACGAGCCAACTCCCGACACGCCTTGATGGACTTAGCGATCTGCCTGTCCAAGTCCTTCTGGAACTTCCGCAGGTTCATCTCGGTCATCACCAACGTCACGGTGATGGGTTCGACGTTCTGGGCTCGGAAGGCGAAGGTTATCGAAGGTGCGATGGTCTCAGTCTCGGGGTTGTGGACGGTGCTCGAAACGACGATGGCGTCGAACCTCCACGGGGCTTGCGTCACCCAGTTCGCCGTGGCCTTCAGGTACGCCTTGTACGCAACGTCCGCGAGGTCCTGGGCCTTAGTGAGGTTATCCGTGAGCTCAGTGATGAGTTCCTCGTCCTCTCCGTTTCGGGCTTCGTCGAGCATGTCGCTGAGTTGGTTGGCGTCGGCTACGGCGGTGGACCATTCGAGCCGTAGGGATTCGGTCGATTTCTTTTCAGTCATGGTCTCCTAGTCCTTCACGGTCACTTCGTTGAACAGTGGAGCGTCGTCGCCGATTCGATTCGCGGCCATCAGTGCATATTTTGGATTCAGTTCTATCCCGACAAAGTTGCGCTGATGTTGCAATGCCACGACACCCACCGTTCCCGACCCAGCGAAAGGATCGAGGACTAAATCATTCTCGCGACTGCCGGCGAGGACGCATGGCTCGACAAGGGCCCGAGGCATGACTGCGAAGTGAGCTCCAGGGAATCCTTTAGTGGGGATAGTCCACACGTCACGCTTGTTCCTGGTTTCGTCCACGATTCTTTCGGCGTCGGCATTTCTCGGTTTGTTCATCCCGTGTGCAGTTTGCCCCGGCGCACCGTGGACAGACTTCATCGTTTCCGATGACCCGCGACGGGTCCGCGCGATACCTTCCTTAGAGCTTTCTTCCGCAATTGCGGCCGCGTCGTAGAAGTACCGCGCCGACTTGCTCAACAGGAACAGGTACTCATGGCTCTTGGTGCAACGATCCGTCACGCTCTCGGGCATCGGGTTGGGCTTGGCCCAGATGATGTCCTGCCTGAGATACCAGCCGTCCGCTTGGAGTGCGAAGGCCACGCGCCAGGGGATGCCGATGAGGTCTTTGGGCTTGATACCGGGCCCTGTGAAACCCTTTTGTATAGCACCGTCCATCGTTCCGCGTGAGGTCTGCTGTTTCGCGCCACCGACGATGGAACCGTCAGCCATCACACCCTTGTTGGAACCTGCGTAGGAGTCGCCCAGATTCAGCCACAGCGTCCCGTCGTCAGCCAGCACTCGCCAGACCTCGCGAAACAGGCCGACCATCGACTTGACATACTCGTCGGGCGTGGATTCAAGCCCAATCTGCTCATCGTGTCCATAGTCACGTAGTCCAAAGTACGGAGGAGAAGTGACGCAACAGCGGACCGACTTGTCGGAAATCTCTGACAACCGAAGCCGAGCATCGCCAACGAGAATCGTCGCGTCGCTCACGAATTCCCCCATATCACGAGGACGCTCCCGAATGGGACACGCCCGAATTTTCCATTTGCATCCTTGAAGTTAAGACGGCCATTGATGAAGCGCGTGACCACACGAGAAGAACGCTCGCGAAGTTCGGGGATCCCATCGTCGACCCGTCCTTCGTGAACTTCGTTCGGCCTTTTAAATATTGCGTCACGAGTCTCCCCCCCCCATCACGGTATGGCTCAATGTACGTCTGCCAGAACGGTTGCTCGGTTCTGTTGGCAGGGATGAGCATGACAATCACTTCGGCGTCAACTTCTTGGTGAGCTTTGCGAACCCAGGACGGAAGGTCTGAGTACGGAGGATTGCACCAAACTCGTTCACCGCCCCAGTGCGCAGTGAGACCGCTTCGCTCCTTGTCGTAGTAGTAATCACACTTTGCATTCTCTCGGGAGGCGGCGACGTCAACGGTGAAGTGAAATTCGTCATCCAGTTCATCGAACAAGGCTTGCGGAGTCCCTCTGTCGTCAACCTCATCAGTCAGGTCCACGTCACCAAAGAGCGTGGCTCGCTGTCGTCGCGCAACCTGTTGAGGGTGATTCTTCGCGGGATTTAATTTGCTCACAAGTTCCCCCTCAGTTTCTTTCGTAGATCCTTCATGAAAAACGCTCTGAAAGAATGTCACCGAGTTTTGATGTTCCACGATCTCCGCAGGCCACCTTCCAGGTGCTCTTGTGATAACGAACCCCTTTGGCCGTTCTATGTTCGATGAGTTCTTCTTTGCAGGCGGGGCAGGTAAGTCTCTCAGCCATCGGTCCTCTCTTTTCTGATAGCAAAATCGCCGCTTGCGGCGATGCGCTAGGTCGTTTGTTGCTCACGCGCTTTTCTCGTTGAACGTAGTCGAAACTACAAATGTGTAACTAAATCGTCTGCTGAGAGGATTCATAGTTTCGAGTTCCTTTATGAGAACTATCTCAGTTTCCAATCCTGAGAGAGTTCTTATTTTTCATTCTCAATCCTGAGAATTCTTTCAGGATGCTTAGTATTTCCGTTCCATAGTGGTGTTTTCTCACTAATAGCAAGTCGCTCCATGAGTAACATGCTCCCGTAATCGAAGAAGGCGTCCCAGGTGATCAGCGCCACATCCTCCCACCACAACGAAGACGCCCGATGTGTCCACTGTCTTTTGGAGAACCGTTCCGTGGAACCGATATAGAGCAACCGGTCATCTTCCGCGAAGTGATAGTAGACGATGCACAAACCGTCAGAGGGCGCATTGTGCCTGGTTAAATACCCGAGTTCTTTCAATAGTTCTGGGTCGGGGTATCTCATTCAGCGTCAGAAGTCAGTTGATCTATGACCTTTGAAGCCTCGGCCTTCGTGAGGTCTTTCAAGGACTCAATCTGACGCCCCAGAATGTCGCTGACGTGCGTATGAACATCCGCCTTGTCGATGCCCTGGTTCCCGATCATCAGCCTGATCTTCCCTATTTGCGGCTGACTGATCTTCGGCGGTTCTATGGCGTCGGGATGAACGATTGCGGATTCAATTACCTCCCCGTTCTCATCGGCGACCGGCTCCGTGACAGCGTTGATAACGCCCCGTACCAATTCAATGGCCACTTCAATCTGCTCGGTGCTCAGAATCGACTTCACCGGCAACTGATGTTCTACCCATAGGCGACTGACCTCAGGCAGATCCTCGTTTGCGAGCATTGACCAAACAGCATTGAGTTCTTCACGTTGTTCGGTCGTTGGCGCCTCACCCGATTCAATCTCAGGAGCGGACCTCAGTGTCGTCGTCGGGTTCGTCTTTCGCTTGGAGGTCTTGGGCGCCTCGGCCTTCTCGGGTGCGGGGTTCTCGGCCTGTCCCATCTCCTCGGCGCTGTAGAGCCCAGAGAGTTCCATCGGGAAGGCTTTGCGAAGCGCGAGCATCTCGGCACACTTACCAAGCATCAGCGCCGGCATCTGCTTCCACATCCGGTTAGGATTCCCGTCCTTCACCGTCTGGACGTACTGGTCCCAGGTTGCGGTAGCCCAGAGAGGCTCGACAAATCCCTGACGATAGACGCCGACCTTCGCGGCCTTGGGGTAACCATCTTCGGGCAGCCAGAGGTCTGTCCATTCACGATCGGCGCCGCAGTAATAAACCGGCGTCTGACCCGCGTATTCGCCGCTTCGTTGGGCTACGAGTCGAGCACCGTCAATCGAGACTTGCGTCTGCATGACGGGTCGACCGAGTTTCCCGTCGTAGCGGCTGACTGCGTAAATCTGTCGAGCGAAAGGATCTAACTGCGTGCGATTGCATTGCTCGATGAACAGAGCTAACTCGTCGTTGGTCACTCCCTTCGCGATGGTGTTCTTGATCAACTCGACTTGATCGATGTCCAATGTGCGTACTGCTAATTCGTTACTCATGATTCCTCCAGGTTGTCTATGTAGTTGTTCATTTCTTTCACTGCGTTGAATAAATCAAGTGACGCTTCGAAGGCTCGCCATGCGACGTGACGCGGAACTATTGCGAACGGGTCTTTCACTGATACGGTTCCGTCGCCGCCCAGGTAGATCGCGCGCGCGCCGTCAAGTTGTGGAAGAAACTCGAACGATTCGAGTTGTCCCTTCGCGTCGTAACGAGGCAACTGACACTGCATGTACGCCTCGAACTGTTGAGAGACAGAATCGACGTACTCGCCGCCAGTTTTCCAGTCGCCCATCATCAGACCTTCCGCGCCAGGGCCGTCAAGTTCCACGATGCAGTCGAACCGTCCGCCGTAACTGAACTCACGATTCAGCACCACGCACTCAACGTGCTTGAACTTCGGCTTGTAGATCTTGTGGAAAGTCTCGAGCGCGTCAACGTACTTCGAGTCCTCGTCAAGCACTTCCACCGCTTCACCGCGGCTCCACCGCTCGGCAACGTCGTGGACGCGATTACCGCGTGTCGCCTTCGCTCGCCATTGACGGTCGAACTCACCGCGACAGAAGTGAACGTAGATTTCATCGTCGGTTCCGTTCTCTGCGAGTGTTCGGTTCTTAATCGCGGAGTCCGTCTTTCCTTTCGACGCAGCCAACTTCGCGCGGTGCGCCGGAACGATTGTTCGCTTCTTGCGTGAATTGAGTACGGCTGTCTCAGCGGCGATCTTCGATGAAGCCCACCTCAACCCAGGTTTGTCCGCTATGGAAATCACCGACGTGACGCCGGGAACGAACGCGCCGCCCGGCTCGACGCGGTACTTGTGACGAAGGGCCTGGTCGAAGTCAGAGAGCGTCATACCTCCACCTCCGCACGCAACGCAGCGACGGTTACCCGACACTGGTCGATGATGGCGTTGAGTAGTGCACTTGACTCCGCGTGCAGTTGACGCTCGTTGCGCAGTTCGCGCCTCAGTTCGTAGATGTCGCGCTGACATCCGTTGAGGCTGTGGTCAATTTCTTTACTCATTATTTCCTCTCCAGGTACGGGCTGTTTGTCCGTATGATTCATCATACATTACCCTAGTTCGTGTGTGTGACAAAGCCCCGAAAGCCCAATGATTTAGCGGGTTTTCGGGCTTTCAAATGACGAAGCGCACCCGAAGGTGCGCCCCATCGCTACCCTGGAGAGTAGTCCCAAATCGTTTCCAGATTGGTGATTACACCCTAGCACCTACACATGCGCGGCTCCGAACCACAGGGCCATCCGAGCCGGTACGATCATGCTCGCCGGTCGATCTGGAAAGAGCCCGAGACCCATGAGGACCATCGTACAATGAGTGCTGCAGATTATTGCATTGCCCCACGTACACGCCAACTTCGCGCCAGTGAGTCCGTCAGTGATTAGCGCGGGATATTCAAACCAGCCGTAATCAAGTCCCTGACACGACACGTCATTCGAGACGGCATTGGCTCTCAGTTCGTCGCTGACGTTGAAGTGAACTTTGGCATACAGGTGATGTTTGTAGTCGTAGAGTTGCCGACGCTCGAAGCCCGCAAAACCCATCTCTGAGACTGCCGTGAGTCCGTCGATCGTCCCTCGAACGACCGCGGTGTGAGCGCACCAAGTGAAGCCTTTCAAGTCGGGCTCAGTAATAGTTAAAGCCTCTTGACCGAGCTTGATCGCGTCATCGGCCCACGTCCCGTGATCGATGAGAAGCAGGTCAGCGTCAGTCGCATCGGTACAGTTCTGACCCGCTTCGTACCACTCAATGGTGAATGACGGCACGACCAGAGTCATGCGATCGTTGGTCACGCGAAGAGCGCCTGCACGGCCGCAAATGCGGGCTTCGGGTTCGTGTCGCCCTCACTCTGCATGCTGTGAACGATGCCCCACCAGCCGTCACCGCCGACTTGACCTTTGTTGGCGTAGTCCGCGAAGCAGTAGACGAAGAACGCTTCGATGAGCGCGATGCCAACGGTCAGTTGAATCAACGCGACCAGTTGCGTCGCTTGCGATGCCTCAGTCATCTCAGGCAAACCGTTTCCGCTATTTGCTGTGTTCGATGGGAAGCCACCCTCGGTGACCCACGACGGCTTCGTGACTCCAGCCGCCGCCATGAACGTCTGCGTCTGACCGGCGAGCGTCACAGCAGGCTCATTGCTTGGATAGGTGTAGAAGTGCCAGCCGTCGTAGTCGATGGACTGAGCGAAGTTTGGTAGTGCCTTCAACAGAGCGGCGCGCCACGTGACGTTCGTTTGATTCACGCCCGACACCGGCGCGATGTGGACGAAGCACGTCGGGTCGGCGGCCTTGCACTGCGCGTAGACGAGAGGCATTGCAATCGCGTAGTCACTCGCCAAGAAGGGTACTGACCCGTTCCACTGGGCGTAACCATTCGGCTCGTTCGGCCCTTCGATGTGTGCGCCCTTGACCTGTGAGCAGAACCACGCGCACGCCTCAGCGTATGCCTCGGGCGAGTACGGCAGACCTGGTGTGTAATTCCCAACGCCCGTTGTCGGTGGCGTTGCGGACGAGATGAATCCATCGATGAGAAAGAGAACCGTAATCCCATACGTCGCAGCCAGCGTCTTGATTGCATTCGCCTTCGTAGCGATCGCCGCGTTGAACGTCCCATCGGCGTTGTAGAACGGAATCCCGCCTTCGGCATCCCACTGGTCGTGATAGTTCCACGTGATTTGAGTGCGAACGTACTTCACGCCGAGAGTCTTCATCTGGGCGAGAGAGGCCGCGTCCGTCCCGCCATTCATACCGAGCGCGAGAGGCGTGAGCGGCGTTACAGGAATTGTGCACGTAGTCGTCAATGTCAAGCCTTCGCCATAAGTGAGCGTCAACGTATAGATGTAACCAGGAATCATGTAATCAAACGCAAACGAGCCCGCAAGAGGTTGGTTGACCAGCGGCCCTGTATTCCACGGTCCAGAATTGCTCGTGTCGGTGCCATCACGTGCGAGTTCAACGGGCTCAACACCTGACCAACTAACCGTGATTTCGTTCGCGCCGGTCTGCTTCGCAGTGAATGTTGTCACGGGAGGTGGCGGCGGCGGTGTGACTCGCGTCACGTAGACAGTCGTCGGTGGAAAGTCCTGGTGTCTGGCGTCCCATGAGCGAACAGGCTTACCGTTCAGTTCGGTCAGTGCGACCAAGTTCGCCTTAGTCAGTTGTGTTTGGGTTGGGCCTACTGTGGCTTCGTCGCTCATATTTTTATGTACGCCCTGACTATCTGTTGCAAGACCTGAAGGATCAGCTGCTCAGATTCACGGCTCAGCGCAAGGCCCATCGCCTTGTGAAGACCCTGCTCAAGTTCCTTGGCGCGCTTCTCGGCGTCCTCGAAAGTCTTGGATTCCTCTAGGCCGTGGAACTCGGTGCGCACCTTGTTGAGTATCTCTTCGAGAAACGACTCGTGGGCGGGGTTAGAGGGGGTATGAAGCGTCGGTGTCGCGTAGACCGTCGTCGGCGGGAAGTTCTGGTGCTTCGCGTCCCACGCACGAACGGGCTTGCCATTCATCTCCGTGACCGCGATGAGGTTCTTCTCTTCCAGTAGTGCGGCTGAGGGCACCGGTACGGGTTTGCTCAACGGCACCAGAGAGGTCACGTCGCCTTGGCTGGCGAGCAGTGCGGCAAAAGTCTCCGTCGAGTAGTAGAAGTGCCCCTCCACGCCGTAGGACGTGCCCCAGGAGTTGACGAGGTGCCAGAGGTCGCTTGGGAGGTCGTAGCCGGTGCATTCGTACTCGTGACCGCCTCGAACGGTGGCTTCGCGAGCAATCGCAACAAGTCCACTCGCGTCAGGCGTGTCGAAACTGGTGTACCAGTCCGAGCCGACCATGAACGGCCCCGACTGGATGGCGGTATGTGCGGCAGCGACCGAAAGGGCATGCAGATAGCCCGAGCAGAGACCCTTGGCCTGAGCGGCCTTCGCCACTGAGAGACCCGACGAGCCATTGTCATTGGGTGGGTAGGGACCATCGCCGTCGATAGTCTCAGCCGCCGAATACAACGCCAGTGCCTCGTTCTCGTCGAGCACCAACCCAGCGGCGATGAGAGCCGCGAGGTCGCCGTCGTCGGGGTTTGTCCCAAGGATTCCAGTACAGGCGTTGCCCGTGCAAGATCCCACGTCGCCCTGGTTGAGCACCGGGATAACGCGGTCCCACTGGACGGTGACGATGGTGTCGGCCTCGGGGAGCACATACGCCAGCGAGCGTTCGTCGTGGTTGACATGCCTGCCCAATCTCTTTCCCTCGACGATGATTTCGGGAATTAGGCGAGTGGTCATTGCTTCACTCTCTTCGCTAGTTGCTTGGCCGCAACTTTCTTCACGGCCTTCTTGGCTGGTGCGGCTTTCTTGACGACCTTTTTGGTGGTCGACTTCGTTTTCGGTATCGACGTGGTGACGTTCACTGGTCGTTTCAGCGCGTCCATGTGCGCCAGATGCTGAGCGTCCATCTTGTCGTGAAGCGCAACGTTCGCCGCCGCCGTGTTTCGCGTGAGCGAATCAATCTTCGCGTGCAGGTCATTCATTTTCTTACTCATCAACTCTCCTTTGTCTTGTTGGGATTCCAGCAGAGGTTTCACAACCTCGCGATGATGGCGTTCGAGTTCCTCGTGATGAATCTTGGCGAGTCCAGCCTTGACCCACTTTTTGAGGAACCACTGCCAGCAGATATTGATGACGACGAACACGAATACGCCCGCGACGATATTTCCCCACCAGACAATGGGGTGAGCCTGCGAGAAGAGGAAGTGTCGAGTGGCGTCAAAGTCATGCGCTATGTGATGAAGGAACATTTCCCCTCATGGTAGGACGCAGCGAAGCGCCAAACGCGGATTAGGCGTTCTGTGTCGGGGCCTGTGGCGAGAGAATCAACTGCGTCGGTGCGCTTGCGCCCACATCGAAGACCTCTGAGCCCGTCCATGCCACGCCAGCGACGGTGAAGTCCACCGTGACCGTGACAGCCGCGTCGAGCGGGCCATCGGCAGTCGCGACGAAGCCCGACTGGTCGGCGGCTGGGGTGCAGGTGATCGCGGCAGGGTCCGAGGACGTCACTGTGAGACTTCCAGCATCGATCGTCGGGGCCGTGGTCGGGTTGTTGGCGGCGTCTTCGAAGACGAAGATCACGTCAGAATTCTGGTTGTCGGCTAGGCCGAATGGTACGTTACTCATTGATTCTCCTTAGGTGTTTGAGGCTCGAGAATTACTTTTACTGCGGGGTTCGATTCGTTCACTACATGGATCGTAACGCTGACTTCGATTCCTTCGTCCAGCCGTCGAAGTATCGCTTCGAGAAGTTCTCTGGTACGTCGACGACCTTCGAGTTCGTCCACCTAGAGCTCCGTGGCGAACCACAGGTGCAGGCAGACCGCGATAAGCCCAGCGCCGAGCCACACGGCCCAGTTGGTGATGAAGACCGTTCCTGAGGCCACGATGATGAGCAGCGCGAAACACACGATCGCCAAGATGAGCCACAGCGGTAGTCGCCGCCTGCGCGTTGGGGCTGGTGAAGGGTTAGTCATAACTTTCCTTTCCTTTCTAGAGCCGGGTAACCACGACAACGAGGACGATTAAAAGTAGACCGAGCACGTCTTCACCTTACGCCCCTTCGTCGTCTTTCAGGCGTTCTTGCTCTTGCACGACGCTTTCTAGCAAATCACGCGAACTACCTCCGCCATCGGTGTGCATGTCCTTCACGAGAGCGGTGGTGTCCTTTTGAATCGCCCCTAGGAGTTCGGCCTGACGCGCCTCGCCTGCCTCGTGCTCCTGAGCAACGGCATCTCTAACTTCTGCGACCGAAGCAGGAACGGGCTTGCCGGCGAGTTCGCTGACGGCTAACTCGATGCTCGAGACCGAGTTGTGGAGGCTCGCGACGTCGTCTTGAATCTTCAGTACCGTGCCGTTCTGTTGCCCGAAGCGAGTTGACATCGCGAGTACGGCTTCGGAGTTTTCCTTTGTCTCAGCGGTAGCGGCTCTCGTCGCTTCGATTGCAGTAGCGGCGTTGGCGTTGGCGTCTTTGATCTGTTCCATGAACCCGGGCGGCGGGTCCGGTTCGAGGTCTGACTTCGGGCGCCCGACGATGAACTCTCTCAGTTCGTGGACGGACTTGAACTGCTTCGATAGATAAATACCAAGTCCCGAGAGAATCGCAATGATGACGCCATCGGCGATTTCCGTGAATGACGAGGGGTGCGGCGCGGCCTGTTGGACGATAACAGACAGCACGTCTACTTCTTTGGTGGGAAGCGAACGGCCTTCGCTCTCGTGTTGACTCGTAGGAACGTCCGCGGGCGAGTGTCGAGTCGTAGTGGCTGAATGAACGGCCCACCAGGTTGCCCGTGACTCACGACCATCGGTACGGGCTTCACTGCGACGACGATTGAAATGTGCTCATCACCGTTCGGTCCGTAGGCGGCGTAGTCACCGGGACGTAGTTCAGCAATGTCGGTGAATCGCCTTATCGCACTTCGCCAGAACGAACCGGAGTTTCCTGCGCCGCTGGCCCACGGGTAACCAGATGGACTGATGTCCAAGCCCGCGAGCGCGGCTGAAATCTCGCTCGACCCTGAGCAGTCTGTGATGACGACGTGCCGATTGCCCCACAGTTTCGTGTTCAACCAGTTGCGAGCGAAGGGTATCGGTCGAATCTCGTCGTAGTCCGTCGGCATCGTCGAGTGCTTGTGTCGCGCCCAGTACATCGCCCACTGCGCTATTGCTGGCCCGGCGTTGTGGTTGACCTTCGACTTTGCGAGATCGATCGACCTGCGAATCACCCCTTGAACAGGCGCGTCGAAATCTATCTTGCTCGGATTACTCGGGTCGGTTATCCGTGCGGTCATGGTCGACATCCTAACTGTCGGATTGTTGCGTGGAGGGGCATCACATCATCATGATTATCTGCACAGCGACCCCGTTAATCATGGTGTTCGTCGAAGCGTACGCAATCGCGACCCAGTGACCGAGGCCGTCCGTGGCGAGAGATTCCCAGTTCGCCGCTGACGGAGGAGCGCCGCCGAACGCCCACGTCACACCATTGTCAGTGGAAATCATGGTGTAGGCCGAACCACCGTTAACCGCGACCCAGTTTCCTGCGCCGTCGGTGGTGAGTGATTGCCAATTATACGCCGCTGGAGGGGCGCCGCCCGCGCTCCACGTGACGCCGTTGTTGGAAGAAATCATGGTGTACGACGGGCCAATTCCAATCGAAACCGCGACCCAATGACCGGCACCGTCCGTGGCTAGTGAACGCCAGTAAGCCGATACCGGTGCGGCGCCGCCCGCCGACCAGGTGACGCCGTTGTCAGTGGAAATCATGGTGTTCGAAGAATTGGCAATCGCGACCCAATGACCGGCACCGTCCGTGGCGAGAGGGAACCAGGAATCCGATACCGGTGCGGCGCCGCCCGCCGACCAGGTGACGCCGTTGTCAGTGGAAATCATGGTGTTCGTCGAAGCGTACGCAATCGCGACCCAGTGACCGAGGCCGTCCGTGGCGAGAGATTCCCATTGATCTGCTGCCGGTGCAGCGCCGCCCGCCGACCAGGTGACGCCGTTGTTCGAGGAAATCATGGTGTTGGTCGAACTGTTCGCAATCGCGACCCAATGACCGGCACCGTCCGTGGCGAGAGATTGCCAGGAATCCGCTGACGGTGCCGCCCCTCCTGCACTCCACGTCACACCATTGTCAGTGGAAATCATGGTGTTCGTCGAAGAATTGGCAATCGCGACCCAGTTTCCTAGTCTATCGGTGGCGAGTGATTGCCAGTTATCCGATACCGGTGCTGCACCACCCGCTATCCACGAGATACTCACGGAGTCACCGAGAACACGTAGTCAACCACAATGTCACTGGTCAATGAATTCATTAGACCGTCGCGGTCAAGACGCTGAAGGACATATCAACCGCGCTGGAAGAACTAGACACGCCGTTCACTTTTGTCAAATTCGGGACGCGATACGGCGTGCACGTCCACGCGGTCGGCGTCGTCGTGACACTGAGTCCCGTGAGTCCCGTGACATCAGACCCATTGACCTGAACCTTCATCGTGACTGATCCAGTTCCGGTGTCGCCCTTCGCGCCGACGACGTAGGTGGCACCACCAGGAACGTATACGCCAGGCAGTGTCTGAGCGGGAACAGAACCGAGAATGGCATATCCGAGTACTGATTGCAGACCACCGCCAACAACCGCCATCGTGCCGAGAACGATTCGGTCGGTACCGTCGACCAAGACGAGAACTGAATCGCCCACGGTCGGCGTGTACCAACTTTGATAACTAACGCCCGTCCACTGTGTCCCGCCGGTCACGCCGCCAGGGGCGACGTCGATACTTGGTGGCGTGTCATTGACCGTGACGACGACCGCCCATACGAGACGAGTGATGGTCTGTTTCGGAACCGCGACGTCGGCCTGAGATCGCACTGCGTCAGCGACGTCGCGAATCCGAGCGTGGAGATCAGGAGACGGAGTGTCGTTACTCACGGTTGCCAGACCAGTCGGCCAACGGCTTGCGCGCCAGCACCACCGGCGCTGAGGTCAATCATCACCTGGTCGAGAATGTAATTGAAGCCCGCGAGACTTAGGGCCGTATCCGCAGGGATTCCGGCTTTCGGGTTGTAGACGGTGATCACATCATCGATATCGTGCGCTGGTTGGTCACGCAACGTGAAGGTCGATTTCTCAAGTGAACCAATTGAAGTCAGCCCGATCGCGAGCGCCATCGCTTGGGCTGCGTTCGGGTCGCCTTGTTGGATGTTCGTCGTGAACTTCTGCAAGAGCACTGAGTACGTTCCGGTGAGTGGCGGAAGTGTGTACTGCGGCACCGTCCAGTCAGCAGGCGCGTCGGCAAAGAACGTCGGGGAACCAGGATAAGAATCCCACCAAAACACGGTGACTGGTGGGTTCGCCTTCGTGCCACTCGACTCGACGCAGATGACGTTAGGAACCTGCTGGTTACTAATAGCTCTCGAAATTTGATACGGAGAAGTAGACGTGTTCGCTAAGTATTCGACGCACGATGTAATGCTCGACGGGTCAGGAACGACAACGAGACAGAGCGCACCGGTGCAGTTGAAGTAGAGGGCGGCTCCGTAGGCCGAGGCCAGGTCCGTCGCGGCTTTCGCGGGATCATCACCAATCGCGTAATGCGCCAGAGGCGCGTCTGCACTAATGATGTCCGTCTCTCCGACGGGGAACGGAATCGAGAAGTAACCTGCGTAACTGCTTGCCCTAGCGATTATCTCGTAAATCGCGTCAGTAATAGTCTCGACATCACCCGGACCGCCGCCAGACCAAGGATAATTGAACGAGAGCCTCGACAACCACTCCATGCGGTCGCTCATCGTCCCCTTGAAGATCATTCCATTTGAATCTCGGTTGATGTCCACTTCATCGATGAGGAACACGCCGAGTTGCGCGTAGGTCGCGACACCGCTGACATACGTGCCCTTGAAAATCCTCATCTCGTTTCCGTAAGGGGAGAACCACCCGTCATTAGTACCGGCTATCGGTAGAAGGTCTCCGCCTGGGTCATTGGCGAGGTCATTGAGAATAACGATGTTCGTTGCAGTACGTCGGATGATGTTCGACCGGTCGATCTTCACCGTGCCCGAGACGTATTTGAACGTTCCGAGAAGCGTCTGCGATGTGTAGCCTGCGTTGATGCTCGTCCAGATTTCGACGTAGCCGAGTGGTCGGAGTATCGGCACGGTGTACGCCGCGAGCCAGTCCGCTATTGAAATAGGCGTTGGAACGCCGATTGTAGAACCGTATAACTGACCGGCCATTACGCAGATACCTCGAAGAATTTCACCGTCCAGGTGTCGACGTAATCATTGAGCCACGTCGAGTACTGAACTGCACCGAGTGGGTCAGTCGCGGGGTCTATTCCAACGACCATCGTCGAAGTATCAGGGAAAGTGATCGTGAGTGGGACGCCCTCCATGAGCATTGCTTCTAGTGCCGCGTCGTTGGCGACAGAATTAGGAATCGCGATCATCGTCCACGTTCCACCACGTCGTATGACGTCGACCGAGAGAACCGTATACGGATAGTCGAGTGGGTAGTACGCCGCGCCGTTGGAGTGAAGAAGTGGCTTGTAGTCGGGGTTACCGATGAAGGTAATCGTCGTCGTGCCGTCAGTGATCGTGGCATCGCTCATCGAACCACCGCCAGTCCTGAAGTGCCACCACGGAGTTCGGCGGCGAGTTGACGGAGCGCCTGGTCGATGTAGGTCTTGGTTGCATTAAGTGACGCTGCGTCATTGCCGGGCGCGGGATGAATGTTGATAGCCCCCGAGGCGATATTGAGCACTACTCCCCTGCTGAGAGACCGTGTCGGTGTGGGTGCGACTGGGGCTGACATAAAACCAATAGGAGTGCTCGCATTGGTCCCATTGAGATTCGCACCCGTCTGAGTCTTATACGCTGCGCCGATCGCCGCGCGATAGACCGAACCGGATACCGCGATGCCGTTTACCATGAGGGCCGTCAGAGACCCCGTGGTGGCAGTTGTCGCGGCCTTGACGGCGGCTTTGGCCTTCGCGGCGGCGGCTTTGGCTTCTTTTTGAAGTTCCGCTTGACCGGCGTCGGCGATCTTCACTGATTCGGCGGCGGTGAACCCGGCCTTCTCCAAGGCTTTCACGGAGTCAGTGAATGGCTTCACGGCGTCGTGAAGGGCCTGGGTCGCTTTGTTCGCCGGTACACCCAGGGCTTTGAGTTGTTCGACGCCTTTCGCGAAGGGCATCTTGATAGCGGTGACGACTTCACTAGTCAAAGTCGTCTGAGCCTTTACTGCATCTGCGGCTGATTTCTTGGCGGCGGCTGTCGCAGCACTCGTGGCCTTCTTCGCGGCAGCGGCAGCGGCTTTGATTGCGACTGTGTTCGGCGGTGCGATGTAAGCGTCGACCTGTCGTTGATACTGCGCTGTGCCGTGCGTCGCCACGCTGTGCTTGTAGGCAGCAGCGTATGAAGCGCTCAGCGCACTCACCGCTTTCGTGTTCGTGTCGAGAGATGTCTTGCTGTCGGGTGTGAATGAAAACCCGAAGAGTTTCGCGGCCTTCGTGTCGAATTTGTTCAACGCAGAGAGTTTCGAAGGACTGTTCTTGTCTAGCGCCGCCTGAGCATCATATTTCTGTTGAAATTGTGCAGAATTGTTCACCGTCCCGAACACTGAATTAGAGATGTCGTTGATAGCGCCGACAATCTGTTTACGACCGAGAATCGCTGCGGCGACCGCGATACTTATCGGGTTGAGAAGTGAGAGAAACGATGCACCCATCGCCTTCGTCTCAGTTCCAACGACTCCCGCTGTTTCGGCGGTGGTAGTTCCAATAGTCGCGATGGATGTATCAGCCAAACCCGTTTGAACCGCAACCTTATCCGCCATCGTCGTCGCACCACCTGACATCGTGACGAAGGCGATGACTGACCTCGCTGCTTGAGCAACGGCGGTAGCGCCCATCTTGATAAGCGCGGGAGCGAGAATGGTGGCAATAACAGCCTCGACCGCGTGCGCCTCCGTCGAACCCTTCGCGAACCACCCAACGACATCCACCAGTCCATTGATGACCGGAAGAATTGCCCCCGCGACTTTCGTCAATGCGGGAACGAGAACGCTGCCGAGTTTCGTCCCATCGTCGCTGACGGCCGCGCCGAGAATTGCCATCTTGCCTTGAAGGGTCTGCTGTTCAATGGCCGAAGCCTTCGTTACGGTGTTGTTCTGATTCACTGCCGTTGTTGCTTTGTTGTACGAGTTCGTTCCAGCATCGAGAACCGCCGTCATCTGCTTCGCGGCCGAGGCACCGAAGATAAGTGTCGCCGTCGCCAACTGCTGTTGCTGAGTCATGGTCTTAAACTTCGGCCCGAGTTTTTCGATGATCGTTGACATCGGGGTTATTTGACCCTTCGCGTTCACGACTTGGATCCCGTATTCCTTGAGCGTGTCCCTTGCGGTGATGTTCGTCTTGGTCGTTCCAGTTGCCGCACCAGCCAACGCTGTGTACGAACCTTGCAAGGCTGTAAGAGCACCGCGACCCGTAATCCCGTTATGAGTCAGGTCCACCATCAAGGCGCTGAGGTCTTTCAAGGGCGGGGCCAACGTACCGAGACGGCCCTTCACCCGCTCGACGCTCGCCGCCAAGGTATCGATACCTATCCCGGTGGCACGGCTCGCGTTGAAGAGCGTCTGCGCGGCACCCGCGGCCTGTGATACAGGTACCTGAAATGCCTGCATGACACCGGCGAGCGTCTGCGTCGACGTGGTTAAATCGTTCCCACTCGCCGCTGCTAGGTCCATTGCGTTATTCATGAACGTCGTCGATTGAGCGGTCGTTAGCGCTTGACCCTGAATTGATTTGAGTTCGCCCGCTACCTGGGAGAACGCCTGGGCCTGCTTGATACCCGAGTACTCCGCTTTACCAGCCGTGTTCAAAAACGCGTTACCGACGTTGGTCGCGGCTTTCACAGTGATGTTTTCACTGGTGGCAATCGAGGCGTTCGCCGTCTGCATGTCGATGGCGAGTTTGACCGACGCAGCACCGATTGCCGCTATTCCCAATGCCGCGACCTTGGGTCCGCTCAACAACGAAGCCGGGACACCGAGACTTGAGAGGGAACCAGAGGCTTTCTGCCCGATGTCATTCCAGAGGCCCTTGATCTTGCCCGTCTCTGTTTCAGCGGACTTGACCGCATCTTTTCCGATGTCTTTCGCGCCTTTACCGAACCCACTTGAGAGCGCAGCGCCAGCGTCCGCACCGGCCGTATCGGCCTTGGACGCTAACGCGCCACCAGCGCTGAGGTCGGTTTCGGCAATGTCAGCTTTGACCGCTGAGGTATTCGCTCGTACGACAATCTGGGCTTCGCCGACAGTGGTGATCATTATTTCTTACGCCACTTACTCTGTATCTCTTCGTCACGGCCCTGTGCGAGGATGGCGGCTTCTTTGGCCTTGCGGTCTTGCTCTTTCGTGATGGCCCCGGGAACAATGTCGTCGTCGTTGCTCACGATGAAGGGCGCGTTCAACTGGCCGTTGAGATCACCGCGTACCTCTGAGCGCGTGTTGAATCCACCGCTCAACTCATCCAAGAGAAAGACGTACACGAGATCGAGCCACTCCTTTAGTTCGAGTCCGTTGGGGTCGACTTGGGCGAGCGTGCAGCGGGCCGAGAGGTCGGCTTCGTAGAAGACGGACCAGTGCGCGAGCCGGACCGCCGCTTGGTAAAACGGCCCGCGTAGAACTCTCCGAGTCTCGCGTAGACATCAATGACTGTTACTTGGTCGATGATGACGTCAGTGTCGTGGACTAACTTGTCCCACTTCTCGCGGTCGTCGTCTAAGACACAGCCGTCGACGTACTTCAGGGCCTCGTTGTAGTCGATGTTCCCGTTGATATCAGTGACCTTGATCATGTCCAAGGCAACGCCTGCGGGCAACTTGCCCGCGAAGCGGATTATCGTTTCGACTTCAAGACCCTTCTTCGAGTAGCCGACGATCGGCACGGAGGCCGGTTCAGCCTTTCGCAACTTAACGTCGGTCACCTTCCCTACTGGTTCGAGTGTTGGCATTCGATTCCTTTCATAGCGTGGGTTTGAAATACAGATTAGGACGGGAACGGCTGATAGAAGAGGTACATCTGATCCGTGAGAAATCTCCGCGCCGGCGTGCCGGGGTGGTGAGAGACCTTCGCAAAGATTGCTGCCCCGTCGGCGCCGTACCATCGAAGCGCTTTTGCCTTAACCGGGTAGATGTCGTGAGGCTTCGTACCCTCATGGACGTACAAGGCGTAGGGCTGCAGGGCTGCAATGACTACAGTGAAACCTTCTGGCGAGTCGTAGAAACGCTTCACGATGGACTGAGAGAGTCTGCCTGTTCTCTTAGGACACGCGACGATGGCTGCGTTCTGGACGACTTGGGATTTGCCGATCATGTAACGACCAACAATCCCGTCAGGACCGTGGAGCATGTTCTCGACGACCGCTCCGTCGATTATCAACTTGTACGCCATCTACGGCTCATCAATTGAGACGTCGAGTTGCAGCCTCATCGCCGCCATGCCGCCCTGCGGACCCAAGGGTAGGACCTGACCAATGACAAAACCTGCGGACTGACTCTTAACGGCCAAGTCCTGTTTCTTGATTTTCGCCGCGCACGAGAGTAACGCCCCGGCGTCTCGGACGGCTTGGGTTCCGTTGGCGTTCAGGATGTTGTCGGGCGCAGGGTTAACACCCCCGTCATTCCAGTAGCCGTAGGTCGCGACGGTTCTAAGGATCATGACGAAGAAACTTACTGAGAAAACGAGACCTTGGGCACTTTGGATGTTCTGGCCCTGTGGAGCGCCAGGTTGTCCAGTGTTGCCCGCTCCGACGTAGAGATAGAGCCCGGGCTTGTCCCAAGGCACCTCACCCGCTGCCACGTAACGATTGCCCTCGAGCGTGAAGCCCGGGATCAGCGCGAGTTGCTCCGCGAAGGAATCCAGCAGGTCATTGGCCGACGAACCCAGGTCGCTTAACTTCATGTCTACTCAGTGACGGCGGATGGCTCAGTCTCGTCCGATTCAGGGGGTAGCGAGGACTTTCTGGCCTTCGTCGGAACGTCGTCGCCCACAAGATCAAAGTCGCCAGAATCGCCTTCTGGGGCCTCCTCAACGGCATCCATGAAATGACCCCCAGAACGCAGGTTTTCGAGGTACTCACGGATGCCCGAGGTTGACTGGCTCTTGAAGTGCTCGATCATGCCCTGTTGGACGCCCAAGTCACTTCGTTCGAACTCACGCTTGAGTTGGTCCTTCTCCGCCTTGGTCGCTCCGGCTGTCGTGAAGCGTTTCACGGGAAACAATTCAGCCATTGGTGACTCCCCTCAAGAACGCTGGTGCCGTGCTTACCACCGGCGCTTTGTTCGCAGTATCGGCCACCACCTTCGGCGCTTCGGTTTTGACTTCTTCGGGGGCTGCAAAGGGATCTGTGTCACTCATCGGTTTCCTTCTCATACTCGTACGTTCCGGGACCGTCCGCGACCTCAATAACGTCGACTTCGTCGTTACCAACGCGCGCGTACTGGTCATCGGCATTGCCAGGCGCACCCGAAACCTGAACCTTCTCGCCGTCGACTTCCTTCTCGACGATTACAGGGTCACGCGGCTCTTGCTGCTTGATTTCCTTCGGGTCGACACCATCGAACTCTGTGACGCTCTCAGATGCGGGAACGACTTCGGGTGTATCGCTCATGATTCTCCTTTATCGGTTAAAAACATTGGGGCCAACGGTGGCACGATTAAACGAATTACATTCCAAATTCCGAATTGAGTCGGTAAGAATCTTGGGCCCGTGAACAGTGAGGCGTTGCAAACGGTGAAGAACGACGGTCGTTGCGGCCCACGGACGACTTCGAACCTTCATTGCCCAGTGGTCAAACTTCAGTCGCCTAACGCTGTATCGGTTCATGATTCTCCTTTATGTCGGTGATGGGAATTGCTGACGCTGATTTCTAGCGGTATCTGGTGAAAAGACTAGAGGTTTCTTCATCAGACCATTGGGATTCACGCTACGAAGCCACATATCGACCGTTCGAAGACCCGTAGGGCCACCCTTGGACATGACGTCGACGACTGAAGCGATCTGGGCGGTTACTCCCTGGCGGGTGATCGTCGTCACTCGGTCGGGGTAGGCGTTCATGTCGCCCAAGAACGGGATCGCGAGGTTCTCGGCGAGAGACTTACAGGCCATCCGTCCGCCCGAGCCGCAGTCCTGACCGAACATGTACGTGACCGAGAACGTACCCTCTTGGGTGTCAGGGAAGTATTGAGTCTGGGACACGGGCCATCCCCATCTGGCTGTGGCCTTGGCGCCTTGGTAGGGCAGCATCCGAATCAGCCACTTGTTCTCGCGCAGTTCGTATTCATCCGCAGGAATGACAGTCCCGTCGATCTTGACTTCGACTATCTCCGTGACGGGGTAGTCGTAGAGTTCGATGTAGGGCGCGGTGTCCTCGGCGTAGAGCGACATGACCGGAGGCTCGCCGAGGTTATTGACCAACGAAGCTCCCCAGCCATAGCCCCACGACCCCCAACCCGCCGAAGTCCAGGCTCGCACATCGGCATTGACCGGCCTCGAAACGGGACGAATCGTTACAGGCCCACAGTTGCCCGTGAACCTGTGGGCCGTTCGCTCGTAGAGGATTTCGGTTGCTGACTGCGCGGCCTCGGCGCAGATCACCGCGACGATCTCGTCGCTGATTGGTGAGAGCGGGGGTATCGCCTGCGTGAGTGTCGCGTTAATCGACGCAACCGCGCTTTGAATCGCCAACGAGGATAGGACGTCGTCACCGGTGATCCACGGACTGCAACTCGATGATCTGGGCAATTTTCGCCCTCTGCTTAACCGGCAGCTTGCGCCACGTAGGACGGAACAGGCACGACGTCTGCGCCGCACGCGGTCCACTGAAGGATCTCGCTCGAGTCGAACGGGAACTGACCCGAAGGTCCACCGCCCCAGTTCGGGTTCGGGAAGGCCACGCCGTTGTAGAGCGCCTGCAACTCAGAGTTGCTAACGTCCCTCACTCCAACCACGAAGTACGTGCACAGCGGCAGCGCGAACCAGGTGTACGGAGTAACGGGGTCTTGGTGACCTTCGGTGAATCGCTCCATGAAGAACTCGAGTGAAACACCGTTCGGGTTACCCACAATGCCAGGGGTCGGGGTTTGCTGACCGACTCCGATTCCAGGCCCGGCCGAGAGGTCGGTCTCGTTCGGTACGCCGGCGGGCTTGACCGAACCAGTGTCGACGAAGACGGGAATCAGTGCAGCGGCGGCGATCGTCGTGGTGATCGATGGAGCGGAGACCGCGAGGCTGACTGCACCGATGGCTCCCGTCTCAGTGACCGTGAAGACGATCTTGGCGGTGTTGGTGTCGCCAGTGATCTGGAAGGTCGTTCCCGCCGGCACCAACTTCGTCAAGGCCGTGACCGTGAGTGAAGTGACCGTTCCAGTCCCCGATGCAGCAGAGGTGGCCTGTGAACCGATGGCTGGGACCGTGCCGATCTTCTGCAAGGTGCCGAGGTAGCGACCGTAGACGACGACTCCGAGTCCGCCAGCAGCGAAGGTGAATCCCGACACGACGTTCTGGTTCGTGGTCCCCGAAGCAACGACAACAGTCTGGTCGGGGCCGATTGGCGTACGGCCATAGACCGAGTAGTTCGCGTAGGCGTAGTCGTAGGTCCCTGCGGGCAGTGTCCCACCAGTTGCTTCGAGCGTGACCGTGGGCGCGCCTGACGGCGCACCCAAAGCAACGGCAGCGTCGGAGAACAACGTGCCACCCGTGAGCAAGGCTTCGATCTGCGGGTCCGGATAGACCATCTCGATATCGACGGTGTACCACTTCTGGATGTCTCCACGTAAGTACCAGACTCCGAGGTTTCCAGCGGCGTTCTTGATAGCTCCGGTATCACCTGCCTCGTTGACCTGCGTCAAGGTGGCCTTCATCATCTGGTCTGTCACGAACACTGAAGTGCCGGGGATGATGTTGCCGGACCCGTCGAGTTGCGTGATGCGCGTGCACTTGGCGAAAACGATGCCGCCGGGTGGAAGGGTGGATTCGGTCATTTCATTTCTCCTTAGGGAAATCCGGGTAGATAAACGAGGACGGCGAACTGGCGGAGTCCATCGAAATACGCAGCGGCGAAGCGGGTCGCGCGCATTGTGATCAGGTTGGGATTCCCGCCCTCACCGCGATCGAGCGCCTGCGAGAGAAGTTTCGGGAAGACGGTCGGATTCTTTTGAAGACGAGTCGCCACGAGGTCGGTACCGTAAATCCACGACGTACCGGTCGCGGGCTCTTCGGTCGAAGGTCCAGTGCCGGGGTAGCCAACGCCGGGAACGATGATGTTGTCGAACTGGTCAAGCAGGAACGTTCCAACGCGACGTGAGTTCAAGAGGTTCGGCGCGGCTTCGGGTACGAGGTGAATCATGCCCTGACCACCAAAGCCGGTGTTCGAGAGGTACGACTGGATTATCCCTAGACCTTCGAGCATTGAGACCGCGACGGCTTGGGTTCCCGAAGCGAAGGTGTCAGGGTTCCCGCTGAATCCAATGGCCGCGCCGCCGCCGTTTCCTTCGGTGATTGTGTCAGAGTTCCCGCTCGTGCCACGGATGACGTCAGTGAAGACGAGTTTGGTGGATGCAACGGTGACGTTGACGTACTTCGAGAATGGAAGGTGCGGGGACACTGTTGACTCAGCGGCAGATACAGCAGCGGCGAGTTCTCCGATGGTCGTGTAGACCCCCGGCGCGATCGTGAAGGTGTCGGGTGAGTTGACGTCGTAGCCACTGGTCAGAATGAACGTGTCATTGGTCGCAAGCGTGATTGTCAGCGGCAGCGTCGGGGCGGAATCTGCCGTTACGTGCGCGGGAGCCGAAGGCGTTGGCGAGACGTCCTGTGTCCTCGGTCCGGCCAAGTAGTTGTTCGGCCAGCCATTGGCTTGCGCAAGTTCACCGGTCCAGAACTCGTACTCAATCCTACCCGGCGCCGCAGAGTCGCTCTGTCGCTGCACACGTCCCAAATAGTCGATCTGCTCTTCACCGTTCAGGCTTGAGGCCGACATCTTGACGCCGACGTCCCACGGCTGTACTTCGACCTTGAGCAGATTCGGAGGTTGTGTGGGGTCGTCGACCGTCGTGACATCACCCGGCGCGCGGTTGATCGCGGCACTTCCATTTTCTGGAAGATACGCAAATCCCCGGACCCACTTCTCGTTCTGGTCGAGGTCCAGTTCCTCACGAAGTTCAACGGGCAAAAGTCCGAGTTGCTTCGCGAGGTTCGCTTGGCTCATCGCAACCGCATCCAGAACGCCTTGATAGGCAACCTCGACGTTATCGGTCGCATACTGCTTGTCCTCTAGGGAGTCGGCTTTGGCGAACTGATCGTTGGCGTTCTTGAGTTGAATCTTGGCCGCGACTACGTTGTCGTCGTTCTCGATGACGTCGTTACTCGGTGGCGAAATCGACGAGCCGAGCAGGGTGACCTGCGGCGGCTTCGGCGGTATCGGTGGTACCGGGTAATACATCCCTGGTTCGTTCGGCATGGCGCCTTAGGCAATCGCGACCGTAGCGGACGATCCACCACGGGGGTGCGTCGTCGAGACGATCTGAAGGACACCACCGGAGAAGCTCCGGTTCGCAGCACCCTCGAAGGTTTCCACGAAGGTCTCGTAATCGTTGGTCGAGTCCAATGTGGCGTCTCGGACAACTCCGAGGTCAAGGCGACCACCGTCGAGGAACTGGATCGAACCCTCGATGAAGAGGTTCCACATGACCTCGGTCGGGTAGGCCGGGACCGCAGACGAGGCCGTGAATGCACCGAAGTTCTGGGTGACGTACGTTCCCGCACCGGCGTTGGCCGTCAAACCGTCCAATGACCAGATGACCTTCACGTTGTAACCCGCGAACCAGTCGTCAATCATGGCATCGGTGATCGAGAAGACGTCGTACGGACCATCAGACGAGTGAGCAAGTTCCAAGACTCGGTCCTGCTTGATGATGTCACGACCCCAGATGGGGAAGATGCACGTCAGGGTCTGGTCACGGTTGAGGCGGTTCGTGAAGCGGTAGTTGGCCGACGTCTGGATGATGGTCGTGAACAAGTCACGAGAGGCACCCAACTGCGAAGCCGACGTGATCGTGTTCGTCGCGAAGCCCTGAATCGCCGTCCACAGCGCCAGGTCCGCCGCTCGCGCGGTGTAGGCCATAGCGAGGTCGGTGTTGGAGGCAATCGTCTCGGGGTCGAACTGACCCATGAGGTTACCGAACTGCAGGCGTGTGACCATCGCGTTCACGTAGGTCGTGACCGGGCTTTCGCAGGTGATGGTCTGAACGTTCTTGACGCTCGCACCGGGGTCGGCATCGGTCGCTTCGGTCCATTCGGTGAAAGAACCCGACAGCGCACCGATGGTGTTCGGCTGACGGTAGATAAGCCCACCGCGATTGACTTGGAATGCAGCCAAACCGTCTCGGATTGGTCGCTCCTGACTCGCCCAGACGTCGAGCGAGTAGTCGACGTTGGTCGGCAGGCACACGCCACCAGAAGCGGCGATTGCTGTCGGAGTGGTTATTGCGTCGAGCTTCTTGAAGTCCTCGGCCGTCGAGTTGCCCGAGAGTCGTCGAGACTCGGGGTACTGGTCGGCCCAGCGTGCGCGAGCGATCTTCATCTTTCCGTTCGCGGCGGTCGGGTCGAGTCCTTCAAGGGCATAGGACATCTCTTCGGCGAGGTCGTAGCGACCTTCGTTGCCGGTGGCGAACTCGTCACCGTTCGAGTGACGCTCGAGTTGACCAACTGCGACCAGGGACGTGCGTCCCTTCGCCTCGGTCCTCAACTCAGGGGAGAGTGTGGCTCCGCGCGAGACGCTCTTCATCTTCGCGGGGCTCGAACGCAGTGCGGAGGCGGTGACGGCGACCTTCTCGCCTTCGGTAGCGCCTTCGGTCTCTTCGGCGACGACCTCAGTCGTCTCGTCGCCCTCTTCGGGCTCTTCGTCCTCGGGTCCACCGGTCGCGGCCTTGATGCGGGCGCGCGCGGCGTTGCGGGCTTCGGCGGCAGCGGCCTTCTCTGTCTCGAGGGAGGTCTTACGTGCCGTCACGGAATCGGCGATGTCCGCCAACTCGACGATGGTTTCCAGTGTGGCGACCGAGTCGTCGTTGTCGTCGATGTTCGAATCGACTTCGAGGATCTCGGCCTGAAGGGTCGCGAGTTCGTCGGACGTGAGTTCGTTGATGAGAGTCGCGCGTGCGGACTCATCCTTTTCGGCCCTGATGGTTGAAAGAAGGCTCATAGTAAATCCGGCTCCTGTAAGTCGTGCGACACATTGTTGTGTCTAGGAACTGGATTTACCAGCAGGGCTTCGTCTTCGAATTCATCGAGATTTTGCCTTCAGTGAGATTTATAGTACACACCGCAAAGCGTAAGACAGAGCATTTCCGAAAAGTTTTTTACGCCACGCCCGAAAGAGACTTGATTCGTTCGCGCGCATCCTTCGCCGCGTCTTTGCGCAACTTCGCGAGTCGTGCGTTCGCGTCGCTCTTGACGAGTCGGATCATCGGGCCACGAGCGAGCTTTGCCAGCGTTGCCCCGTCCTCTTCGGTGAGGTCTGAGACTTCGGGGTGACCGAGTACGAACATCTGCCACGACCCTGCGGCGGTAAGGGACCTAACGGCACCGTGAGCGGTGATCGCCATTGGGAAACCCGGCTGATTGACAGCAAGCGCAGCAACCAATTCGAGGTTCCCGCCAATCTCGCGCCAGTCGCCTGAGAGGGCAGAGGCGCGGAGCATCCTGACTTGGGCTTCGGTGGCGTCGGGTCGTAAAGCGCCGTGATACCAGATGCCGAACTCGTCTTCACCGATTACGACGTCAGCGGCTTGGAAGGCCGTGTTGTCGTAGTGCGCCATTGAGGCATTGGCATTCAAGTGAAGATCCGCGTGACCCGTGTTCGCAGTTAAAACTCCGACTCGAACGGACTCACCTTCGGCTGTGATGACGTGCTGACCGCGCTTGAAGTGCGCGTAGTCCACGGCGGAGTGCGGAGCAGTCACACACTTCCCACGTTGCCCGATGTGACACACACCCCACGGTGCGAGATAGCCGAAGACTTCACCTTCTTCGGTGACAGTCGGAGGACAGGCGTGACCGGAGATCATCTTGCCCTTGTCGCCTTGGGCGATGAAGGGCATCATGCGACCATCGTCAATCGCGAACTTCGGGTCTTCGAACCACGCCTTGGGCGGTTTGTTCGGTCCACCAGAAGCAAGCATGACGTCAAGTCCCTGGTCACAGGGCACGCAGTCTGACGAGGCGATCCAGTGCACGATCTGACCACCAGCGGCGAGAGCGGGCGGCATTTGCGGTACGTCGGATTCAGGCGAGGTCACGGGGATGGCTTGGGTCTCTCCGCCATCACCTAAGACGATGTACGCGCCTTCGAAGGCGGGACCGAACGGGAGGATTGTGACTGCGGCCAAAGTTCCTTTGGTCAGCGTCTCGGTCATGTCCATCGGCCAGCCCATTTCGTCGACCTCACCAACGGTGACTTCGGACTCATCGACCGTGACATCTCCCGAAACCGGAAGCCGCCCCATCTGCTCCAAGAGGTCCGCGAAGTACATCCCGTCATCGTTGGCGAGGAAATACCCCTTGCCGATGATGATGTTCGTACTGCCTTCGCCGGGCCCGCGTTCGAAGGAATCGATTCGACCACACAACACGGCCGGATCGTTCGGGTCGAAGCCCATCGGGTCATGTGTGGAGGTCGCCATGCCCATCAAGGCGTAGGGCGCTGGACCCCATGAGAGGGCATCCAAAGCGATGTCTCGTCCGTCGCCGGTCGGCTGACCTTCGATTATCGCCACGGGGATCGTGAAGGCCGGGCCCATGTTCATGCCACCAGCGGAAGCCGGCGGCAGGTTGAGTTCGTCATCTACCACAACAGCATCCGGCGCTGAGTCGTCACCCGGCACCGAATCGCTGACGGCATCGGCGAATGCCTCCCCACGCGAAGTCATGTCGCCTTCACCGTCTCCGCCCTGGTTGTCAGGTCCGCCCCCAGTGCTGGTCCCGTCCTCAGTATTAGACGCGAACGTCAACTCTTGGCACTCACACTCAGGCGCAGTGCAAGCCCCGGTGTTCTCGCCCGTGTCGGTGTCGTTGTGCACGCTTCCAAGGTGACCACAGCCGTCCGTCGCGCAGATGGCGTCGGGGTCGACGTTGCCCATCTCGTCTACGGGGTTCACAACAGGCGTCGTCGTGTCCTCGGGCGCGAGAGCGAGCTTTGAGTTCTTCGAAGGCGTCTCATTCTGTTCGGTCGGCGGCACGACGGCGTCAGTCTTGGTATCAGCGTCACCCTTGGCGTCGGCGTCCTGGGCGCTCTTTAGGGTCGCGAGGTCCGTCTCAAGAGCCGTAATCGCGTCGTCGACCTTGGCGTCGTTGGGGTCGGTGTTGTCGTCGGGGTCTTTGGCCTGCGTTGCCTTGACGTCAGCCAACGCCGCTTCAAGCGCGGTGATCTTGGTGTTGAGTTCGGTGTCGACCTCATCGGAGGTCGGCGCGGTCGCGTCAACTGGCGCAGTATCAGTCGTGGGCTTCGCCGGCGCGGTGTCAGCCGGTGCTACAGGCGCAGCGAACTTCATTGAAGCGAACGACGAAATGATTTCACCACGGGATTTAGGTTCCGACAATTTACGCGACATTGGACTCCTTGAGCACTTGCTCGGAATGTTACAGCGCGCGAGTCGTGAAATGTCGGAACTAGTTTTGTCACACAAAAACGAATGATGGATATACAGTTAGCAACTGTATCGAAGGCTTAATGATTTCTATGACAGCCAAGGATGTGGTGCGCGTCACGATCGACCACCGCGCTGGCGACCGAGTAGTGAGGCAGCCCCTCTGCCTTGCAGACGCGGCATCGGAACCACACATGGCCCAGGCGATCACGGCGTATCTCAAATCGCATCAGTGGTTCCTCCATAGTCGGCGACGCTGTAAGACCGTCACCGGTACGCGTGAACGATCGACGAGTTTCTCGGCGAGTGCGGGCGTCATCTTGGCGTGACCCACGTAGTCGAGGAAGATCGCGACGGTCTGGTGTTCTCTAGCCATCAGAAGCACCCGTCGCCTTTCCACGGTCCGAAGCCGTTGAGCCCATCGTCATGATCTGCCCAGCGGATATTCATAGCAGCGATTGCTTGCTGTCGCGGTGTGGCCTGCCATACGTGCAGAGTCTTGACCCCAAAATGAGCGTGAAAGGTGGGGTCCTGTATTTGGAAGATGCCAGAGTTCGGCCCCATTGCCGGAGTGCGATTGTCACCGAGATTCGGGTGCGTCCACGTCGAACGCGATTCGGCTCGGATAACACACGTCCACGTTGCCCACTCAGCCCGGTCATTACGCAGGAGCGGTTCGTACCACGGGATTCGATGAACCCTGGGGGTGGCGGCAGACGCCGTGACAGCGCCAAACGCCAGCGATGAAGCGACAATAAGGACGATCAAGATTCGGTTGATTCGATTCATGTGAGACCTTTGAACGAGGGCTAGGCACTTTCGTTAAGCGTGTTGGTCACTTAGCCTCACCCCCGATCGTGCCATGCTTGCCCTTCTCACCAGGCTTGAGCGCGAAGAATGAACCCGTCTGACGATATTCGCGGTCTATCCGTGCTATGTCCTTGCGAAAGTTTCGTGAAGATTCGGATTCATCGTCTAGAACTCTCGACCCGAGGTATCCGTCGCTCATCCCAGTAGCGCCGAAAGGCAGGTCCACATCGCCACAGTTGCAAGGGACACTGGTGACTTCCTCGTCAATCACGCTTGCTGCCAGGAGCATGTCGAACACGTCAGACTGCCAATTCTCGCGTTGTCGCGTCTGTCGTTCATCGATAACTCGGAATCCTCGCAACGGATACCTCGGGTCGAGCGGCTCAGGCGCTAACCGGTGATTGCGACGTAGTTTCATTTACCCTCCAAGTTTGTATGAGCAATCATACACAGAGACGAGACTACTCGCTGGTATCCGCTGAATTTGCAGGGCCTACCCAGTTCGCCTGTTCATCGCAAATGCAGCCAAAATGGTCTCCGGCCAGGTAAAATGCTACCGGTGGCCAGTCATTTGGGTTGGCTAAAACGGGGTCTGTGAATGAATCGAACTCGACTCCATCGAGCGCTTCGTGAGGTTCAAAGGGCTTAGTCGAAGGTCCGTGGATCCAGGTAAACGACGAGGTTGAACAGCCTGCGCTCGTCAAGAGATTCGAGATTGTGGCACCTGACGCCACGCCACCAACACCGATTGTGTTCGGCAATGCTGGCACCGTAGCTCCAGTATCGAGAACAACGTTCAGGAAGTCTTCCTTAGTCGCACCGCCCGCAACTCCCACCGCGCAACGAATCACGCCAGTTGGAACCAGTGTGTCAGGGTTCAACGCCTCGAGCGCCGCGTCGTCGGTCATGTTCGGGTCAGGGTTGTAGGCGAGGTGTTGTGCTATCTCGTCCATTGAATCCTTCAAGACTCGCCAGCCCTTGTCGACGCCTTCGCTCATTGCGATGACTGCCGATGCAGACGACCCGAGTTCGTCGTCACCGCTGAGTTGTCGTGCGGCGGCTATGGCTTGGCGTTGGGCAAGTCCCGTCCATGACTTGAACTGCTCTTCGAGTGACGTCCAGTCGTTGGTGACGTAACTGGCGGCAACGATTGGGTCGATGTCGCCAGAGAGCCTGAGTGCAACGAATTCGTTTCGAGTCCTCGCGATCTTGGTCTTGAGTTCCTTATCCCGTGAGACGCTTTGGCGTACGCGGTGTGAAGCCTTTTCGAGTTGACGGCGCATCTCGGCGTTCGCGGCGACTTGGAGTTTCATGCGCAGGTCTGAGTCGATCTGGGTCAACTTGCGAGAAAGTCGAAGTTCCTTGTCGGTCGGTCCGACCTTCGCTGCTGCCGTCAACTGCAACATTGGCTGAGAGAAAACGTCGATTCCACGTCGAGCGAGTTCCATCTTGAGCACGCGAACCATCATCTCTCGGTCGGCGTCGTCGTAGTAACCACTGGCGAGGATGCTGCCGTTCTCGTTGCTCGGCAGTGGGTTGGTGACTGTGCCGGTCGTGGGCTCGGGAACGGTCGTCGCCGGCGTCGTGATGGGCGTTGAACCAATCGCTGCTGGCGTGGTTTGAGCAGGAACGTCGAGACCGCCGGGGTCGGTCGCAGTCTCTGCCTTGAGTCCGGGGATGATGCCGGGCCCGGGGATGGCGGGGAAAGCCAGTTCGGGGTCCAACTTGTGCAGCAGGGCGATGAGTGCGTTGACCGGCCACGTACGGGTGTCGCTGATGAGACGCACTTCGATCTCTTCGCCGCTCGGAGCATCAGAGTCCTTGAAGCCGAGGTACTTGCGAAGCGCGGCGGCAGAGATGACTCGCGCGTTGTAGGCGGTGATCGCAGAGGCTGAGAGGTCTGGGGGAGTTACTAACTCAGTCGGGTCGTACCAGAAGACCAGACGTGAAATCCATGCATCGACGACTGACTTATCGAGTCCACACGTAGCGAAGTACGGACGAAGGAACGCACCGGTCAGGGCTTCGACGAGCTTGATGACGTGTATCTCAACGTGATAACGAAAGGTGTTTGAATCTATTTGAAAGATTCCCCAATGGTTGATGTCGGCGAGATTGAAAATCTCCTTCGGAAGGTCCAAGCCCGTAGCGACAACACCGACGAGTTCGTCACGAATCTTTCCGGCCTGCTCGTCGAAGACCGACGCGAATTCAATCCACTTGATCTTGCTGATCTGATCGCCGGGGGCTTGGACGACTAACGGAACAACGCCCGAAGCATCGCCCTCGTTGCGAATAGGCGTCATCATGGCCGTGGTCAATGTCGAAAGGAACTCGTCGGAGTCGATATTCCCGTTGTCGTCATTGAGATTCGGGACGGACATCTCAGAGGGCAGGAACAGGATTCCCCTGCCCGCAAGACGTGAGCGACCCGTCGCGCGAATCAATCGGCGCATGATTTGCAGGTCTTCGCAGGTATTGATCAGTGCCCGCATCGGCGACTGAGCGAGAAGTCTGAACTGGGGGTGCGGCTGCCACATCCTCTCTACGAGAGCGTCTTCGGGCAAGTCAATCAATCCAAGAACACCCGTGTTGGTCATCGGCCCTTCGCGCAGTTTCACGTAGTCGTCGTAAATTACTATTTCGGAGACTGAACGAATTGAGTAGACGTTCTGCAAGGTCTCGGGGTCCGTCAGTCCTAGAAGGAACGCTTCTCCGGTAACGGAGAAGTTCAGCGAGAGTTGCTCCAAGATGTTTGATATTGCCAGACGTCCGTTACCAAGGTCCGTCATGGCGTTCGTGCAGGCTGCAATGACCTCGGGCGGCGTTTCGAGCAACGGGTCAGTGATGTCGAGCGGCTTGTCAGTCTCCCCAATCAATGGATACGCGGCCGGAAACAGCCGCATCCTTGATGCGCAGTGCGCGAGGAATCCGTGACCGTAGGACAACTCGGGCAGAGAATTGTGCATGCTCCATGCCTGCAACTGCCAGTTCTGACGAAGCATCCTCTGTCGTTGAGCCTCGACCTTGTTGCCGACCTCAATCTCACTCGATGCCGCAGTAAGCGCGCGGAACGGTCGGTTCTTCTTCTTGTTCTCAGTGGCGCGCTGGTGTCGGTCTTCCCACTTCGTTGTCTTGGTCGCCATCAGGTCTTCTCAGAGATGAGTGCGGCGATAGACGAGAACGCGAGAACCAGCGCGACGTATTTGAACCATGAGCCTTGAAAGTACGCCAAGGTCACTACACCCGCTGCCATGTACATGCTCAGGCACCACGGGCAGGTTGTCAGTTTCCAGAGCCACGACCACAGTGACTTCGGCTTCGGCGACGGCGTTCGACTAATGACGTTGCCCGTGATGTTGTCGCGCTCCACTAATTCGCCGAATGACTTACCTTTCAGCCAATCACGAATCGGCTCAGTGATCGTGTCCTCAGTGCCGAGAATCGTCAGTCGATGAACCGCCAAGGCGTAGATCACGAAGAGCAGGAATGAATGCGTCATACGGCGTTGTCCTGTAGTTGAACGAAGGTGATCGGGTTATTCGCATTGAGTACTGGCGCGTTGAACTCCACGACTGACTGGCCGTCGAGATTCAGCGTGAATATGTAGAAGTACCCCTGCGGGATTGTGCCTGCATCATCAGTCGCGCAGAGCGTAAACGGCTTTCCGTTCTGAGCGATCAGGGATCCAGTGGGATCGAGCAGACCACACACCGGCTCTTGCGATTGTTCTATCCCATCATTAGATAGCGAAGCACTGAGTGTCGCGCACAAAGTCCCCGAGGCCGGGGAGTCGTCGCTGTTCACGAATGCACCCGTGATCGTTACGAGAGTAAAACTCACGAGAACCCCGTTGGGATGACGATGAACTGCTTCTGGCCCGGCGCTTGACCAACGCCTACGCCATTCCAGAACTCGCTAGTGGTGCCAGCGAATGAAGTGGTATCGATCCACGTTTGATACCAGCCAACGCCCATTCTCGCGATGACGCCAACAGATGGGACGGTCGCGTCAACGTAGGTGATAGTTGTACTTGGTCCTTGCCCGTTGATCTGGTAGTAGAACTCGACCGTCGTGGGGTCAATGGCGGCTCGTGTCACCTCGTCACGGAAACGCACATTACTGATGACGATGCTCCCTTGAAGGTAACTCATCTAACTTTGGCCTCTATTAACAATGCGTCACTCACCGTTGCGCTTGATTTCGCTATATCCCTTACCGTCGCGCTGGTTAGAAGTGTATCTGTGACACTCGCGGTGGCTGGTGACCTTGGAAAGCCAGCAGACAGCGTTGAGTAGACGATGGTGAGGATGGTGACAAAGGCGCTCAGTGACGCAGTGGCGCTCAATGAAGCCGTTACGCCAGTCATGACGTTGACAACGGCGCCCAACGAAGCAGGGGCGCTCAGTGCGCTGATGACGCTCGTGACGATGGCTGGGTTGGCCGTCATCTGACTCGCCGCCGTGAGCGAGGTATCCACTGAAGTTGCCACTGGGATACTGGCCGTGAGGCTCGCTGGAACCGTCAACTTGGCCACAACTGACGTGGTGATCGTCACGAATGCCGCTGCTTCACCGGCTGCCGTGAGTTTCGCCGTCACCCCAAAGATGATTGGAACAGTGGTATTCAGGAACGTCTTTGCTACCAGCGAGGCGACGACACTCGTGTTGATGGCCACTTGAACGCTCAATGAGGCTGGCGTTGTCAGTGCCGCCGAGACCGTCGAGGTAATTGGTACGTCAACACTCAGGAGTGGCCTAGAGGCCAGATTGGCAACGACGGTCGTGGTAATGGGGATAATCGCATTTAGTTCAGGGACAGTCCCAGCAGTCAAGTTCGCTAAGACGGTGAAGTTGATTGGAACCGCGGCCGAGAGTGGGGCCGTGGTGGTGACCGTCGAAACCACTGAGGTCGTTATTGGCACAGTGGTCGTAAGGGACGTCGGCGCCGTGAGTCCAGCAGCAACACTGACGGTCACTGGGACGGTGGCGCTCACAAGCGCCGGGGAAGCCAATGCAGCGGTCACCGAGGTTGATATTGGGACCAAGGCTGTCAGGAACGTCTTAGCCGAAAGTGACGTGACCACAGTTGTCGTAATTGGGATCGTGGCTGTTAAAGGTTGTGGGACCGTCAGATTGGCAGAGACGGTCGTGACGATGTTGACGATTGGGGCCAGGTCAGCCGATGCAGTGAGCGTGGCGGCAACTGAGGTGGTAATCGGGACCGTAGCAGTCAGGAGTGTCGTAGCGCTGAGACTCGATACCACCGTGACATTGATGGGGATGAGAGCGGTGAGCGGTGCCGTGGTCGTGACAATTGCGACAACTGAGGTAGTCACTGGAACGGTCGCGCTCAGGAGTGCTGGCACGGTCAGTGCAGTTGAAACGGTCGTGATTGCTGGGATCGTGACTGTGAGCGCGACAGGAGCCCCAACTGAAGCCACGACTGTCGTGATGATCGGGACTGTGACGCTGAGCAGTGCTGGGGCGGTGAGTTGAGTCGCCACGCTGGTCGTAATTGGTATCAGCGTCGTGGACAGTGAAGTGGCTGAGAGTTCGACAATGACGCTCGTGGTTACTGGAATTGTCGTCGCAAGGAACGTCTTAGCTGAGAGCGCGGTGGTGACAGTGGTGGTGATTGGAATAACACACGTCAAAGATTGAGGCACCGTCGTCTGAGCAACTACCGTCGTCGTAATCGGAATGATGCACGTCATCAACGCGGGCGCTGAAAGATTCGCTGTGATCGTCGTAGAGACCGGAACCGTTGCAGCAAGCAGCGATGGCGCGGTAATGTTCGCGGTGACAGTTGACGTTGAGTTTATGGTCACGCTCAACGGGGCACCCGCGGCCACGAGCCACGCTACGGTAGCCCCCATGCCGTACGCCTGAGTGCCGTAGGCACCGTCTCCGTAGCCGTTACCGGATGACGAGGGGTAGAGGAACGCGAAGGGCTGTGTTGCTTGGGTTATCGCGGTGCCGAGTGAACCGTCTGTTTCTTGGCGACCGGCGAGTCGGGACCGAGCCGCGAGGCCGTCACCGTTCTGCATCGGTTACCCCTGCGCGAGCGCGAATTGAGCGAGGATGATTCCCGTCGAGGTGGTCGAGCACAGGACGCGCAGCGCCAGACAGGCGTTCGTCTCAATGACCGGAAGGCCGAGCGCGGCGTAATCCAGCGGGGGCGCGGCGACGTTGGCAATCTGAATCGGAGCGAGCGCGAAGTCGTAGCCGAGCGTTATGCCCCAGTTTCCTGCGGTGCCCGTCGTGGTTCCGAACTGCACCGACTGGACCGACTGCACGCCCTCGTCGCCAGCCGCGAGCGTCATGGGAAGCATCTGGCCCGCGACCGGAGACGCTGGAAACGCAATGGTCCCTGAACGGCTACCGACCGAAGCGGAGTTCGTGTAGGTGATCGTGCAATTCTCGGGCGTCGCCCCGGTTGGCGTGTAAATCTCCGCCCAACACATGACGCCCGCGCCGGTGGTTTGGCGCGTCAGAGCGGTGGAACTGACCGTCTGGGAGGTGATGATGTTCGCGACGAGGCCCGAAGTGTGGACGAGCCGGTCGTACAGTGTCACCGACCCAATCGTGGCTCCGGTCACCCCGAGGCGAGCGAGGTAGAGGGTGTTCGAGCCGGAAGGGTTGGTCAGCGGTAGGGCTCCAGCGGTCGAATTGGTCGGCGCGGCTCCTGCTCCGGTCGCGGGGGTTGACCCCGAACCGGGAAAGCCTCCGGCCTCCCACAGTGACGAGAATGTCCCTGCGGCCTTGGCAGTGAGTGACGCATCGTAGGTTTGAACAATCTGCGCGTTCGCGAGTGCTGCTACCAGTTGGTCCATTGTCGTGATAGCCATGAGTTCTCCTTACGCCGGGGTTGCCGTGACCAAGTACAGCACTGCCGAACCTTGGGTTGCCCCGGTCGCTGAGCCGTTGTTGAGGCCGTTCTGTGTAACCCAGAACTGCACCGGGTTCGTCGATGAGAACTTGAACGGCAGGAATCGGCTACCAGACGACACCGCGTTTGCAATCCACTCCACATCGTTCCCTAGGGCAGGCACGGTGAACAACGCAGAGGTTGTTGTCGTGGCATTCGAAAGGGTCAGCGCCGCCACCAGCGCCCCGAGGTTATTGCCCGTTGGAAAACCCAGGCCAAAGTCGGCATCCGCGTTAGACATAGACAACTTGGAGCCGACAGCAATACCATACAGACCTAGGTGCGTCAGCGGCGTGATTGCGAGGTCGCCTAACGGCGTTGTTCCGTTCCACGCCGTGTCAATCTCTACCCACGCATCCAAGAGAATGTCACCGACGCTCGGGGTGTACAAGGACGCCCCCGTTGCGATGCTGGCGGTGTTGTAGGCAAAGGGGAACTTGCGAACAATCGGCAGACCCGCAAAGTCCGAAATCGTTGGCGCGACAGACCAGACTGCCGTCCCACCACCGGGACCAGAGGTTGAGTTGTGAGCGACTGCGGGCCAGTTCGCTGAATCCTCGGCTGCGCGGGTGATCGTGCCACTTGTTCCACCTGATGTGTAGGCAGTCAGGTAGACGACCTCGAAGTTCGCGGTCCCGTAGTCGAGCGTGAGCGCGATGTAGTCGGGGCTCGTGATGGTCGCGAAGTCGGGCGCAGCGGAGAAGTTGATCGTCGTGCCCCCCGAAGTCAGGGGTAGTGACGCGAGAGTCCCGGCTTGGTTATTGTACCGGAGGCGAGCCACGGGGAATCAGGTGCAGGTTAGTTCAAAGGCATTTATGGCGAACGTGGCTGGCGTCTGTGACGCTGAGATGACCGTGGACGCCGTGGAACCCCACGCCAGCATGTTGCCCGCGCCGATGGTGATGGAGTCCAGCAACGCGGCTCCAACGATGGTGGAGGTCGAAGCGGTACAGGCCGCGAACGTCATGGCTGACGAGTTGAAGATCGTGGACGGTGCGCCCAGTGTCGGTGAACCCCAGTCACCAGACGTCGCGAGCCTCAGGTAGCCGGTGTAGGTGGCTTCAACGATGGTGGCGCCAGTGGACGCTGACGTTGGGACGGTGGTCGTCAGGGCGAGATAGGTAGTTGGAAGAGTGAAACTCGTCTTGCCAACCACATGGGCCAGCACTGCGCCTTCGCAGTACTCACTAAGGGAACCTGACATTGACTAACCTCTCAGTCGATTGATGAGCGAATCGTAGCATCGCTCTTTAGCAAAAACGTGCATCACACGGAATCGCAGTCTGCATTGAGAATCAAACTCAACTTGAACTTGTCGGCGGTGGTGATCGTCTCGCTGTCCTGCACGTAGCCACGCACCGTGTCAATGACCTCAGCACGTTTGGCGTTCTGGTTGCCCTTGCGAATCAGGCGCTCGTGGACCACTTCAATTGGGTCGGTGTCGATTGACAGCGTTGCCTTCACTGAACTTCCCATTCCTACATCGCTCACGGCTCCCAGCCTTTCAGTTTCATCATGCCATCGGCTTCATGCTCCGCTACCTTTCCAGGTGCGAGCCCCAAGTCTCTGGCGTCTTTGTTCACACTATCCTCGTCAATGCCATAGATCGTAGTCCCGACGTTTCCGTTGATCTGACGGAGTGAGACTGCTAGGAGCCAACGTTCTTCTTTCCGCGCCAGGAGCGCACTGCCATCCTTGAACTCGTATTCCTTAAGAATGACGGTATCAATCACACTTTCACCTTGTGCTTCCACTCAGCAGGACGAGGTAGTGCTTTCAAGATTGAACCACACATGCAGCCGTGACCCTGATTGATGATGTAACCCTTGGTCAGCGTTGACACTTCGATTCTCTCTCCGTGACCTAACTTCGCTTCCTGAGATGAGACGCTTCCTGGTTCGGCCAACTTCACTTCTAGGCAGATACCGGGAACCTTCGCCGCGTCCGTTCGCCACACGATCATCCGATGCGTGGTGATGAACACGCGAACCTTCGTCATCAATGCGCCGCCGACTTCTAATACCTCGGCAGGGAACACGTCACGAACGAGCAGTTCGCCGTCCACCGTGTTACAAACCGGTGGCGACGACCGAGGATGCGACGATGGTAGCCGTGGCGACCGTGACCTTGATGTACCAACCGGCCGGGACGTCGATGACCAGAGTCTGACTGGCAGCGGCGTTCGCCGCAGTAGCAGGGATCAGGTTGTCAGCGACTGCGTTCGTCGGGCCGATGTCGACCTTCACTGTTCCAGCCGAACCACCAGTGATGCCGATGAAGTACTTGGCCGAAACCGCCGCGGCGTTCGCCTGAGCGGTGCCTGAGACCAGCGTGGCCGTGGTGAAGGTGGGCGCAGCGACATTGGCGAGGTAGTTGTCCCACACCAATTCCCAGTTGTCGAGATTACCGGACATTGATTTCTCCTTGTTAGAACTCGTCGTCATAGTAGTTGGCGAGAAGGCTAAGAACGTGAATGTGTCTTACAAGGTCTTTCGGAAGGTCGGCTTGACCTCGCGCAGGTCGGCGCCGCACATTCCGCAGAACCGCGGGCGACCGAGCAAGCCAATCCACAGCGGCCACGCTTTGTAGCAGTACGGGCAGACGATCACGCGCTGCGCTTCTCGCGGATCCGTCTCGCGATTTCGCTCTCTTCGGCGGGTGGTGTCACACGAGGCTTGGGTCCGGTTCCTACTGGTGAAGAGATCGTCGTTGGTCCGGTTCCGTAGACCTCGTTGATGTAGTACGTCAATGCGTCAACGATGTCGTCATGTGCCCCGTGGTTGAAGGCCGTGCAATTATGAACCGTTCCTCCGGTAGTTACATAACTCTCATCTTCGTCAACGTGAAAGTTAATCACCTCGCATGGCCCTGTATCGGCCACGCTTCGAACCCAGAAACCGAGTAACTTGTCGCCGTCGTCATCAGCCCACACCTCCGTGGTGCGAGATTTTGCATTCATATCGACGGTGAATGTCGTGTGCCGACCTTGAATACGACGCTCGGGGTGAAATCGTGGAGTTGCTCGCGTCAATTTGGGCCACACTCCCATACGGGTGGCGATCAATCGCATCCCCCATGCAAGATGAGGCGAGACCGTAGTACCACGCCCATCGTGACCGTCTCCATCAAGCCATCCGTCAATAAGACCCTGATGAAATACAAGAGGTGCAGCCCATGCCCACTCAGGGATTCTCTTACCAAATGCCTTATGCCCAAAGGATTTAAACCAGCGCTCGAGACGCGGAAGGCTCGCACTAACCACGGTGCAGTTTGGTGATCGAACTGCGGTGAATGTCGCTGATCGAATGCCAAATCTATCTAAGAGCAATGACTGAATCTCGTCGATAAAGGAAATCTCCGCTGCATTGAATGACCACTGGGCTCTTCCTGACGAATAACTGCCCTCAGCAAGCCACAGGCCACAGAATCGACCGAAATCGTAATCAAGCTTCTGTGCATATTTCAACGATTGAGCGCGAACACTGTTGACGCTGATGTATTCACCGTCATCGGTCACAGTGAGACTTCGAGTTCCGGATTTTGGCTCTCCTGGGTAGTCGTACCATTCACGAAGATCGATTGACTCCACCTCATAGTCCTCGTCGAGCACAGGAAAAGTAAGCGCGTCACTCATTTTTGGAGACGGCTGAAGCGTTCCATTCGATACTCTGCGAAACGCACGAGGTGAAAGTTCGCCAGCCGCTTTCCACGCAATCGCTTGGGCGAACTTGCCATTCGGTTCACTAGCGTTGCTCATCACCATAGAGAGGACTGGATGTTCCGGAGTAAGGCGCAAAGGATCAAGCGTCTTAGCAGTCAACTCGATAGTCGCAGGGGCTTGACGACGGCTGACTTCCAGAACTTCGCGGAATCGTCCCAGATGGGTTAAAACCCAGTCTCCCACTACAACTTCGCTTGCTTCGATTACACCTCGTCGTGTGAATATCATGGTATTTATACTAACGCACTCATCAATGAACTGTTCGACGTCAAAGGTCAACTCTGGTATGGCTTTTGATACCGCGACTGACGGGAGATAGATGTTGCCGGAACGAATGATCGGGCTCGCGGCTTCCGCGCGGGCTTCCTTCGATGAGGTTGGGTTGACGGGTATCAATCCTGCAATTTCGTGACGTAGGGCTTTGTGAACCTCGGGACCGTTCGCCCTGTTCTCGAAGTACTTTCGCTTTGCCTGAGGGAACAGCATTGAGACTCGCCTCATGGCGTCAATCGTCCTCGGCAGGCTGAGTCTGTCGCGCACCTGATAGATGAGAAATGAGTCCGCGCCCTTCTTCGCCCAGACCTGACCGACAACGAAGTCGCTCGTCTTGGTCTCCTTGAAAGCGAAGTCCCAGGATTGGACGAGTTCATAGCCTCCTTCGACGTGGAACGCGCCGCCGTGCTGAACCCACATCACTCGCTCGTAGCGTTGCCACCATTCACGCAGAAGGATCGCTCCGGTGCCCGGTGTCGGATTCCCCTGATACAGCGCGGACCAGTATCTTGCTGACGTCGCGTTCTTCGTCGCCTCCCAGTCAGCGTTCGTTCGACCACGAGCTGAGACCATGTACTCGCCTACTTCACGCCCAAGGATGTCACTCTCACCCTTGGCAGCGTTGAAGTCAGCCTGGGCGGGGATGTTGACCACCGTCCAGTCGTCGTAGTCCTTCACCCCGCTCATGATGTCCTCATCACGCTTACGGATCAACTGCCCTGCAAGATCGTTGTCTGACCATCTCGTCATCGTCAACATTACGGGCGCCCACGGTGCCAAGCGAGGTCTGGCGGTCGTCTCCCACCACTCCATGTGCTGGCGCGATTGCAACGTTGAGTCTGCGGCTCGGATGTCCTTCACCGGGTCGTCGATGTTCATCAGGTCTGACGGGTGGCCGGTAAGACCACCGCCAATGCCGATCGCGTACACTCCACCACCGGTCTCGAGCATCCACCGGCCCATTGCCTTCTGGTCCCTCATCAGACGAAGCCCGATGTCGACGTTGTTCGAGGTGCCGTCAAAGAGTTCGATGTCGCTTCGCACCTGATAACTGAACTGACCGGCGTTCACCCCGTCGTAGGAAACCAGCGTGATTCGAAGCGCCGGGTACTGACGTAGTAACCATTCAAGCCCGTAGCGACTTACGCGGCTCGACTTCCCTTCTTGTGGGCTCATGCTCAGAATCAGGCGAGTGATGCCACGGCTCGGGATCTCTTCGGTCGCTCTCTCAATGGCGATCTTGTCGTTGACTCCTTGCGCTAGTAGTTCCTGCAACCGTCGACGTCGTGCGTACATGACCTCGATGGCCTGACTGATCTGCACGAGTTTCGAGTCGATTATCGTCAACGCAGGGGTTTGGACGGTGGCCGGGTCTAAAGAAACTGCCAGGTCACCGGGCGTCGGATACTCCATGATCCGCTGAATCCTGCGTGTCTCTACACGCACTAATTCCTGTTCGTCGGGTCTCAGCGCGTTCCACTTGGCTCGACGTTCGGCCTCGGGGAGTTTGATGAACTCTCTCGCTGAGGGTGAGAGTAGTTTCACTTACTTCGCATGAAGTGTTCAGCCAGGACTTTCCTCACGAACGCAGAGGGTGCGATGTTGAGCGTCGAGGCTTCGTGTTCGATTCTCGCTCGCAGTTCGGGTTTGACTCTGACGTGCAGGAGTTCGGTTCGGTTCTGGCGCTCAGTCATCGTGGGTCGAATCTCGCGCAGCAATTGAACCCCGAATCCCAGTTGTGGAATCGCCGCTGAATTCCGCATCGCGCGCACTTCTTTTCACCTGCCAACGCGTCTTCGTGTTTCTTCTGCCATTTACGGTCAGCGCGAGCCTGACGACGTTCCTCACGACTCCACCTGGTTAATTCATCCCAGATGTCAGCCATTCGGCCACCGATCGAAGACCACGCCATCGGGCATCGTTACTGCACCGTTCGGCGCTCGAACTGGCATGGCCTTTAAGACCACGGCCGGCGTGTGCTTGGCGTCACGCTCACCCTTGTCAATCGCCATCTCGATTGCGACGAGGACGAACTCGGTCTTCGTGCAGTTGAGTTTGGCGACCTGCTTCAAGAGTCTCTCGTTGAGGTCGTCGGAGATTCGACAGGAGACGGTGTTAGCCACGATCTTCTTTCTCGAACGTCCGACACGGACAGCGGCCCCATAGCGTGGTTTCGTGGTTCCCGTTGCATCCTGTGTAGAGCGGTCGCTTGCCGAAACCAAAGGCAAGAGTTCCGTGGTCACCGATTGAGTGGCCGCATTTGCAGATCATTGGAAGCAACTCGTGTTCGGCTCGTCAAGGTCGAGCGGCACCATCATCGCCGCGGTCAATTCGGCCATGAACTCGTCCTGGGCTTTGCGTCGTTTGAAATACCACCAGCGAATCTTCATTGATCGCGGAATCATGATGAACGCCTTATTGGGATCGCGGTTACGCCTCGCGACCGATACTCGCGATTCAGAGATTCCTATTTCACTCATCGTTACTGACTCCGTGAACTTCGAGCATGTGCCTATTGAAGTCAGCGCGAACTCCCGCCATCATTTCTTTCGAATCCTCGTCGGGTTCACAACTGTCCATTGCGTTGTAGCCGCAATATATGCAGATGATTCCGAGGCTCAACGTTCCTGGCATCAGGTAGATGACGTCACCGTTCTCATCAGTCAATGGGTGAGTTCCGACGACCGTTATGTTTCCGTGTTCGCCCGGAGCCCAGTCAGCACTTGAAACGATCTGCACCCCTTTGAATGGCCTGAACTGAACGTTGTCGAACACCTCCACGAACGCGTCGTCAGACTCTTTACTCACGATTGTCCTTCAGCGTCGGTGAGTCAGGGAGTTCGAAGATCGTCCCGCACTCGCAACAGCCGTGCAGGGTCACGAGGTTCACCACTGGGTCGCATTCGTAGGATTCCACGCCCTGGCGCTTCATCAGCACCGCGACGTCGACGATTTCAGCACTCGGCAGGTTGCAGGTCGAGCACCAGACTTGGGTCGACTCTCCTATTCGCTGGCCGGAGAGTTCGACCATGATCGGCTCAAAAGAGATGATGGGCGGGTACTTGGGGAGCCAGTCAGTCATGGCAGATTCTTCAGTCTGTACTCGGCTCGCCAAATGGCGTTCTTGTCATCCCATCCGAGAAGTTCTCGTGATTCCTTCGTGTCATCTGAACCGAACGTGACGTACTTCGTGAGATCATCGAGGTTCATCCTTGCCTGCAGAAGATTCATGCATGGATAGTGAAGAACGTCGTCGCTCGACATGTAGCCAGTCTGCCCCTGCTTCCACAGGAATCGGTGACCGCACTCAGCGCAACGGTTGAACAACCATCGCTTCACGCGATCGTACGGTCGTATCTGAATTCGGAGGTGGCGAACGTGACGCGCAGCGAACTTCAGCGTCGTCCACGAAAGCCCTGACGAGAATCGGCCCTTACAGATTTCTCCGCTGTCGTGACCATTGGGCTCGACGTGCCAGACGGTCACGAATGACTTGTGGTACCGGCGCTTCCACGATGTCTTCTCCCACCACGGATACCGGATATCGAACAGAACAACCATCGGGTCATGCATCCTCGCTCGCCTCCTCAACTGCCTGGGCTTCCAAGAGAACCTTGAACACGTCCTCACCAGAGAGTGCGATGTCGATTGAACCTCCATTGGGGCCAGAGACTTCGGTCGCTGATTTCGTTGAGTATTCGTCACTCGCCTGATGTGTGAGCTTGAACTTCGCTGTTGAAGTAGCAAGGGCTCGATCGGCATCAGAAGCGTTATTCCATCGCTCTTTACCTGATCCTGATTCCAGCGCGAATGCCAAGACTGTTTCGCACCTTCGGAGCCATTCGTCTTCGACTACGGCACTTGCTGCAAGAAAAGCGATGCACTTGTTATCAAAGGCGTTTCGCTTAGTAGGGGTCTTTTCCAAGGCTGCTTCGCCACGGGCCTTCCAGTTCTTTACGGTCACGATGCTGACGCCGGAAAGTCTGGCTGATCGTTCCCAGGATATTCCGAGCCTGCGATTGGTGAAAATCTGCTCTTGCACCTCGTCGGTCAGTGACGGTGGTCTGCCCCCTCCGTGAGGTAGGACCTTGCGACGTCCGTCGACTTTCTTTCGGGGAGTGACCATTTGTCACACATTAACAAAATTCGAATGCGTTTGTGTGACAAACTCTAAATGTCTGGCGCTGCTCGCTCGCTTCTTTGAGGTCCAGAAATGGGGGTTGCGCTATGACGTGGAGATCCCATGATTTCGAATGGGACTCTCCACAGGTCGTCAGCGTGACTCGGGCTCGACGCCTTAAGGGAAACTGCGTTCTCATCCTACAGCGAAAGACCCCCGGGAAACGATCCGAGGGCCTTTCTGAGTGTCTCCTTTCCGTGTGTTACAAAGTCATGTCTCGTCCAGCAGTCTCTGAATAGAAGAAGCCACGAATTGTGCTTTTTCGAGTGTGTCGCGTCGAGTTAATTCATACCCGTGTCGAGTGATGGACCACTCCGCTATCACGTCCGAATCGCGGGTTGGCGAATACTTGCGCAGCGGCCTCAGAAGCCAGTCACCAGCAACGAATATCTCGCCAAGAAATCCAGTTCCCTCCCACTCCAACACTGGTGCTAAGGGGGGTGAAAGACGAGATTCGTGAACGTTCACGGCATACTCGCGGCACATGCGCGACAAATCCGCCAGGTCGCTATCGTCCAGTATCGGCGCGAAACGCTCCAAGATTTCGTAAAGTTCTGTTGGTTCGCTCATTTACGGCTCCTTAGGGGCCGACAGTGGGAGTTTTCGGCGTTGTGTGCGCTGACAAAAGGGGTCATTTTGTTTTTTCCTTTTCGACGAAGACTTGACCCGGCGCGAGTTTCTTGAGAATTGACATGAGGAGGCTCATTCTCATCGTGATCTCTTGGGTTGACCACGGCATACTGTCATTTCGCGCAATTTCCCCCGAGAATTGGTCTCGATATTTCGGCCACTGTTCGAGTGCTGCCGTGGAGTTAAGTCGGTCACAATGGCCGTCCAGATGCCTCCAGCGAAGCCTGAGACGACGCCGCTGGCAAGTCGCATGGCAGACCTCGCAACGCGCGTTGCTGGTCGCCTGACCTACAAGGCGATTACTCGCTAATTCCTTCGGCTTCAGCGCGGTCCAATTCTTCGTCCGCGCCAGACTCCACGAGGGCTTGCGCGACCTCTTCAGGGTCGTTGCCGACAAGGGTGAATCGCTCGTCCAAATCGGGTTTGAATTTGCGTTCCATGACATCATTCTACGCCCGAGCGCCAGTGATTTAGACGGTGTAGCGTCCGACTTAGTAGCCCATCAGAGGAGATGAAATGGCGAAGTACTACTGGACGATCAATAAAGAAGAAGACCCGAGATACCACACGAACACCGGATGCTTTGAGGGATTGAAGATCAAGAAGGAGAACCGACGAGAGGGTGACTCCATCCCCGCTGACCGGACTCTCTGCGAAGAGTGCTGAGTCCCTAGTCTCGCGCCACTCGGCTTGAGCCTGGTCCCATTGGTGCCAGTGCCCATCAGTTCCAATGAAACTCGCGTACCACTGGCGCATGAGTTCCCGCGGTTCACCCGTGTAGTAGTGGTAGGTGGGTACAACACGACCCTCTAGGGGCATTCGAGCGCCGAATCCTTTGGGGATGGGAACGAGTTCCCAGTTCACGTCCGTAAGTCCTTTGTCCCATGCTCTGCGCACAAAACACAGTGGGCACCTAACGCCACCGGTTGAGCCGTCCAAGCCACAGTCCATGATCGAATCCCAGATTTCAAAGGGCGCGTGCCACCGGATATTCAGCCCTCCGCAGTCCGCACATGGTCCATCGCCGAGCCAATTACCGGCCATGAGTGGCCTGATTTATGAGTTCATTTCGACCCTTTTTGTCAGCGCACTCGTCGCCGAGTTTTCGGTAGCGCGTCGTTATCCAAATCTTGCGCCTACCCGCATCGACAATCGTGTAGCACTGATGAGCAGAGCAGCGCGTACAGTCACGACACTGGCCCGGCGCTCTACCTCCATCCGGCTCAACGCCTTCGGTGGTCCATTTATGACGATGAATCATTTTACGGCTCCTTAGGGGCGCTGGAAGATGGGGAACACTTCATGCGCTTCTTCCATTTTCGCGGTGACTCCACGACCCAATCTCGCCAGCACGGAAGAACACGGACGCTCCCTCGCTCAATGATTCCGCTGTTTCGCGGTTGGTCGTTAGGCCACTGCAACGTCCAGCGACGGTGACAGGAATCGCACTCCCACACGTCGCCGTCACGGTAGTTCATTGAGTCATCGTGAACCAGATTGCGCCCGATCATCTCGCTCGGCAATCCGAAGCGACCCGTCGTCATTGCTTCGGTGATGAGTTCGAGTAGTTGCGCGACTCGACAAGTGTGGGCCGCCGGACGCCTGCTAATTACAGTTCCGCTCATAGTTCCCCCGTCACTGGATGCCGCTCAATACTTTGAGGACACGTCTCGGCAGTGTGACCGTTCCGTCCGCACCAATCGCATTTCTCTCCCATTCGCTCGGCTACAATCACAACTTCCCAGATAGCAACGCGAATTGCGTCTTGGGCTATCTCTCTCGCGTCCGCCATCGACACGTCCTCGGGCTTGAACCATTCCTTGGTCAAGGCAGCGTCAGCCATCGCGTAAAGAGCTTTGGCAATTGACTGGCGCTCTTGACTGCGCCCCGCTTCTCGCGCCGCCTCAACGACATCATCTAAAGTCGCTTCACTCATTTCACCCCTCCGTTTCAGGTGTAGGGGCGTTGGAAGATGGGGTGGCCTCGTCAATTTCGGTTGGGCACCCTTGGTCCAACAGTGCCAGAACTGAAGTGGTCCCGTGGCCGCTGTCACGCTGTTCCTTAACCCAATTGCGCGCCACTTCAATTATCCCCTGAAGGCGCGCAATCTCGGTGACCTTGGCGTCGATAAAGTCGCACTGATGCTTACATACGGCAGCGTCGCACACAACGCACGAATCCCAGGTTGATTCGCTCACAGGTTTCCTTTTTGGGGGGGCCGTGGGTATGGGGGCGAAGCCTCGAACTGAACCTTTCGCCTGACGATGATTTTCACTCATTTCACTCCTCCGTTTCAGGTGTAGGGGCGCTCGAAGATGGGAAACGTGCTTTGTCAACTTCGGCTCTGAGGTCAGCGGCCAAGAGTGGCAGTTCGCGCTCGCACAGGTCGGCGTAGGCGTTCAGTGCCTCGCGGGCGAAGGTGTCGTGAGTCACGTCCAGCACGAAGTAGAAACAGCCGTCATGCTTTCGGCCCTTCCCATCGTTGCCGTCAACTCGCGAAATGTGATACTTCCCTTCGGGGTAAAGACCGTCCTTCATTTCATTTCTCCGTTTCAGGTGTAGGGGCGCTGGAAGATTCAAGAATGCGCCATTGAAAATCTTCGCCGTCCCAGAATGCGTCAACGGGGCCGTCGTACAACTTCGATTCATAGCCGGTCGATTCGTGGCATTCGAGCCAGTCGTAGCACTCAAACGATTCTTGGCTCTGGCATTTCCCAGCGTCAACCAACGTGTGGTCGCCAAGTTCGTCCCACAGTTCACAGTCGTCGTCCGTACAACGCATCCGACAGAACGAACCCTCGGGAGCCGTGCAAGTGAACTTCGTTCGCACCCAATCGTTCTCGACCCAAACACGCAAATTGTGAAAGTTCCTCTCCGTTAGCCCTGTAGGGGCGCTCGCGGCGAGAATGAAATCGTGCTTTGGAAGTGCCTTTCGGCCACTGTCGTTGGCGAACCATAGAGCGCAGAAGTAGCAGCCGTCCTCGCCAGCCAACAGACGTGCAGCCTGAACTTGGTCGTGCGGTAATCGCGGCGGTTCAGGGGCGAGGGTTTTTAATTTGTCGGCGGCGAAGCATAATCCCATGCTGAACTCATGAATTTCATTGGTTTCGGCAGCCGCTTTGTAGAGCAGGTCAATCGCCGCTTCACGCGAAATCACGTCGCCCCTCAGTTCACTTGGCTCAGTCACTGGTCTCCTCTGAAATTAGGGCGTCGATAGCAAATTGAAGTCCTTCCATCCGAGCGTCGTGACAGATTCCGCGAGGCTTGAATGAGTTGTCGCAGCACTTCTCGTCGCACTTGAAATACATCTCTCGCTCCTTCGTCAACTCGGTAACCAACACTCCAAGAGTGTCGTTCCTCTTTCGTTCACTTGGCTCAGTCATAGAGTTTCCCTTTCGGCTTGCGATGGTGCAGGTAGGCGTCGGAGTTTTCCTCGACGTAGGGCGCGAGTGTCGCTCGCAAGTCTCGGGCGACATCTGTGTCAATGCGGCCCAATTGCCACCATCTGTCGATGTGCGCCTTGCAAACCTCGTATGGCTCTGGCTGGACGAGACTCATTTCTTTTCCTTTCGTTCACTTGGCTCAGGGGGGCGAGTCATGCGTTTTCTTTCGCAGCGGCACGTTCAAAACGACGACGGGCGATTTCTGCATCAGCGAGGTCGAGTCCTTCCGCTATGCCCGAGGCGCGACCGAGAAAATGCGGCATAACGGGCTTCTGGTCGATGAAGAACATCATCCGATCATTCCTTGCGTACTCCACGAGGAACCACTGACGTTTCGTTTCGTCGGTCTGGCCTTCGTAGATTGCGAAGTAACGGTCCTCTTGCAGTGTCCAGACTCCGGTGTCGGCCTTCTTCCACACACCGACCGCCGAGAAATGGAACTTGGGCTTCGCGGACTTCTTCTTGGCTTTCTTGCTCATTTCATCCTCATTTTCCTTGGCTCAGGGGCAAGATTTTCGTTTTTCATGGTTCAGCTTTCTGATCGTGTCGCTCGGTACGTCTCGTCGTTAATTCCTAGAACCTCGTCGGCCGCTTGCATGGCCGCTTTGTGCACGAACTCAGCGAAGGTTATGCCGAGGATACGGCAGACCTCCGCGAGACGCTTACGCTCTTCGGCGCTGAAGGTGACGATCTTGCGCGTCATAACGGCAGGCTGTGACGCGTGATGACCATGTGCTGGCCGTCCTTGTCGTGGAAGGTCAGGCCGTCCTTGAATGCCTCGACGTACCTCGGGTAGGTGGCTACTGGGACGCGAGTCGTCTTGGCGTCGTTCTCTCGCTCGAGGGTGTACAGAACCTCGTGGCGGCGGACGTTGGTCTCAGACATTCGATTCCTTAGCAATCTCCCTAGGCAGTCCGTACCATTCGCGCTCGGCACGGTGATTGGGCATCGCGAGTCGTGCGGCTAATGCTTTGCGGTAACTGTCGATCATGCGCTGCGCGAACGCGACCGCTTCTTCACGAGTTGCGAACGCTTTGCGGAGAGCAGGATTCTTGGTGTAACCGCGACTGCCGTCCTTGGTCTTGGTGCAGTTGATAACTGGCACGTAGGGCCACTCAGGACTGCGCCCGCGCTTCACGGCCGACGCCGTTCCGAAGTCGACTCCCGCGACTACCTTTTCAATGGCTTCGGTCAGTTCACTCATTTAACCCTCCAGGTTAGTTACTGCCTTGTATGACCAATCATACATGGTTCGGAGGCAATTGCAAGTCAATTTAGGGTATTTCTGGCTTCTCACCGTGCTTTACCCCGCGAATGATGTCCGCCCTCATCACTCCCGAGGCCCGAGCGAGTTCGGCCTGGGAATCTCCGGCTTCGAGTCGACGTCGCCAGATACTGCGTCTCCGGGCGTAGATGCCGTTCTTCTTGTCGGTCAGGCCCGCTATCTCGCGGAGTTCTTCGTAGTCGCGCTCTTTAGAGATTCGGGGCATTGATGACCTTCTCCATGTCGTCTCGTAGTCGTTCTTCATCTAAATCTGCGGGCGTAAGATTCGATAGCCGACGATGTATCGAGCCAGTGTTGTATTCGTGCGCTAACTCACCCCTTGACCAAAGAATCGTAATCTTCTCAATGCCGTTGCCAACGGCGAGTTTCAGTAATTCTTCTTCGACCGCGACTCGATCAGTGAAGGTAAACACGATCTTGTCACCTTCGATGACGCCACCACAATGCGCGACCATTTCTTCGAGCGACATCCCACTCATTCCTCATCCTCTCCGAGGTCCATCGTCAACTGTCCGCGCTTCAATGCTTCGGCTTCGACGAAGAGGTCGACGGCCTTTTGCAGCACTGAACCCAAGAGTTCGTCCTTGTCGCCCTCGTCGAAGAACACTGCGGAGCGAGCTTCGAATATTTGGATTTGCTCGACACCGATTGGGGATCCATCGACGCTCTCGTAGTCGAAGCGGTCCTTTGCTTTCACTAAGCGCACGATTGCGAACACCGTCTCGTTGGGTTCGTACAACTGGGGCTTGATCTCCAATGTCTCACTGAGTCGGGTGTTCAACTTCGACACCGTGGCTGAGGTTGAGAGGATGGGGAGTTTCTTGAACTTGCCGAGATCGGTCACAGATCAATCCTCTCTTGGATATCGCGTAGACGTCGCGTGAGTTTACGAACCTTGACGGCGTGCATTAAAAACCATGACTGAACGTTGCTCCCGTCGACCGCCTCTGCGATTTCGTCAACGAGCGACATCTTCTCGTTCGATGGTCGAAGTAGGTCTGACGTCTTGTCCTCAAGCGCCGAAACAGTCAAATCGAGAGATTCGAGAGCATCCGTTAACTCCTTCTCGGCGTCCCGGATTGTCATTCGGTCTCGGCTCTGTCCGGGTTCTGCGCGCCCGTTGTATTCCTGCTTGCCTACTACTTCGGTTGCCTCTTCATACGCCATTGGAATACCTTTCGTGGGTGGGTTTGGTAAGTGGTTCAATCATACATCAGGAGGCTTTACGCCTCACGAGTATCGCCGGTGATTCGTGGACTTCGCGGAGTTGGAACAAGCCGTCCCAGTCTGGATGATTCTTCAAGAGCAGCCTTGCGTAATAAGCCGAATAGGAATTGTTGAGGCGATATTCGCTGGACGGGTCTGTGGTCTGCAAGTAATAATTCCACCTAAGGACTTCGACGCACATTTTGATAGAGATCCGCTTGCGGCCCCGTGCCACCATCATCGCAGCCATGCCCTCTAACGCTTCATACACGCGAGGGTTGCGGGCGTGGAACGTCTCGAAGCGGTCACGGAGCGTCGCGGTCTTTGGCAGGTCGTCAACGTCGAAAAGTGTGTTCATAGGTTCTTCATGTCCTCGCTCAATAGATACGCAAACCTGTCTCGCCACTTCTCGTCATCCCTACGATCGCGCCAGTCGACAATCATGCCGAATGCGTACATCACCGTCACGGGGAGCGCGAGCGCCAACATCCAATGATTCTGAGTCATCACGAGGAGCGCCGTCCACGTAGCCATAACTGGAACCGACATAATCACACACGTAACCGCAAACGAGAACGGGTGACGCTTTTCCCATAGCGAGGTGTTCACTGGAACGCCCCCTTCCCGTAGAGCGCGGTGATCGTGGCGTCGAGCAGGTCTTCCACCGCATGAAAGTCGCCGTTGAATCTCACGTCCTGTGGCTGCTCGGGATCGAAGACGACGCCGGTCGGGTTGCCGTAGCGCATGACCATTTCGTAGCGGAAACGCTTCTCTTCGAGTTCACTGAGGCCGCCGAGGATGATTGCCATCAGTCGACCTCCACGAACACGCAGTCCTCGTGAACTACTGTCTTCGACCCGTTTGGCAATGTTCGCTCAACGAGGTCCGACGATCCGAATACAGCGGGCTTGTGGCATACCCAGCACTGAGCGTTGTCGCGCCAGTCGTCATATTCCTTCGGGATATCTTTGATGACGTCGTTGTCCGAGCCTTCGACGAGAGCGACGCTGTGCGGCAGTTGCCAGACCCTTCCACATTCCGCGCAACGCAGGGCGTATGCGAAGTCGCCGTCGTAGTGTCCTTGCGTTCCACAGTCGCAGTAGAAGTCGAGACAGACTTCAGTTCCTTTCCACTGAATGAAAACGCTCGTACCCTCGATAGGCGTGTAGTCCGGCGCGTAACGCGCTGGTCGTTCGCGCCCAGCCAACTCTTCTCGGAGCGCAGCATTCGTGGCGAGGAGTCGCTGTCGACAGGTGTGAGCCGAGTACGGCCACGTATCCATGTCGTCGTAACGCTGTTCGTCTGAATTGTCGACAGTCATAGTTCCTCACTCTCGCCGGCACTGAGCGCCAGCCCTAGAATGTTCGCCGGTTCCCCGAAGCCTCCATGTGCATGCGTCCAAGAATGCGCTTCGTTACAAAGCGCGATCAGATTCGATTCCGAGTTGGTCCCGCCTCGCGAGCGGTACTTACGGTGGTGGACGTGAACGGCGGCGTGCCAGTTGTAGCCATCGCCGCATACCGTCCATAGTTGCCCCGTTGCCATGCGTGTAGCAAGGGTAAAATTCGCGGCCTCGCACAGAACGTGAGCGCGTTCCATGATGATCGGTTTCATTCGATTGAACTCGGCGTCGTACTCGCTGAGTCGCTTGGTCTTCTTCTTGGTGGGTGCGGAACGCTTCACTTGCGCACCCCGCTCATGATCCTCACGTCGGCCTTGGGGTCCTTGCTCAAGATGAATCCCCTCATGGACCAGGCTTCGAAGAGCGTCATCATCTTTCGGTTGTCGGTTCCGCGTACTGCGGTTACTCCGTAGACCGTGACATAGAAGCGGCGCTTCATACGTGCGCCTCATCGCACTCTTGCTGAGACTTCAACAGAACGCCGATGCGCTCGGGTTTGAACTCTTCACGCGCAAAGGGCCCGTACATCGCAACCTGACCGCCAGGATTGCACCCGAGACGGTGCGCCGCCGCTACCGCGCTGGCCGCGTCCATCGCGGGAACGATGCAAGCCCCTAGCCATGACGGACCGCCAGGGCGCTGTTCTTCCAAAGGAATCGAGTTAGATATCTCGGTGTCCACAAACGACAGATACCAGACCGACATGTCGCCCTCGTCGAGCGACGACGCCATCAGGTCGCGAAATGAAGCCGCTGCAATTCGCCGATCACGTTCTTCGTCTGAAACTCTCATCACGCCCCCGTCAACGTGTAGCCCGCGAACA
>Ga0208357_1000161_pt1 | contig 52974 bp, 61 predicted proteins | sample NGESurdeep092012_6_FD_184487 | JGI IMG/M metagenome (GOLD analysis project Ga0208357, IMG submission 184487) | Arctic peat soil microbial communities from Barrow, Alaska - NGEE Surface sample F52-2 deep-092012 (SPAdes) | ecosystem: Environmental > Terrestrial > Soil > Wetlands > Peat ...
TCCTTCCGCCCCGAACGACCTGATTTGAGTCGGCGCACGCTCGACGTGCGCCTCGTCGACAAACAGGGTGTTCCCCGCCGGCCATGCGCCTAGCCGCTGGCCGGCTACGAAGGGTGTTCCATGATTCGCAATCGTATCGTTGCGGGCGCAACGGCGTCGAGGTCCGGCTCATCCCAATTTCGGGCGGCTCACCGAGACGCTGATCGTGATGCTTTCGGTTCCGTTCGCGCTCGTCGGCGGCATCTGGCTGATGTGGGCACTCAGCTACAACCTCGATCACGCCCTCGCCGAGATACGCGAGCAGAGACGCGTCGAAGGGGTGGCGCTCAATCGCGCCGATCTTCGCCGGGCGATCATGACCGGCGCGGTTGAGCGCGTGCGACCGAAGATGATGACCGTGGTCGCGATCATGGCCGGGCTGCTCCCGATCCTGTGGAGCACCGGTACCGGGTCGGAGGTGATGAGCCGCATTGCCGTGCCGATGGTCGGCGGCATGGTCTCGTCTACCATTCTCACGTTGCTCGTAATTCCGGCAATTTACGCGATCGTCAAAGGGTGGCGACTGCCTCGCCGCGTCGAGATACCCATTCCCGAACGTGCGCGCCGGGCATTGCCGGCGGAGTGAGCGGAGTGCGACATTCGGGCAATGCTAGGACGGGATTCCAGGGAGGGCGAATGATGCGCGTATCACAGGTTTTCGTTCTGATCGTCGTGCTTGCGGTTACGATCGTGATGGCGCACACCGCCGCGGCCGCCGGCGACACCGATCGGGGCGCCAAACAATTCGCGGCGTGCGCCGCGTGTCATTCCCTCGAACCCAATCGCAATATGACCGGCCCAAGTCTCGCCGGCATATGGGGCCGCAAAGCGGGCGGGCTGGCGAGCTTCGATCGCTATTCGCCCGCGCTAAAAAAAGCCGATCTGATATGGGATGGAACGACGCTTGATCGCTGGTTGACCAGTCCCGCGGGCCTCATCCCCGGCAACCGAATGACCTTTCCCGGCATTGCCGATGCCAATAAGCGCGCCGATCTTCTCGCCTATTTGAAGGCGGCGAGCAACGGTGCGGCGACCGCCAAGCCGTCCGCCGGCAACGGCATGATGGGCGGCGGCGGACGCACCAACCTGAGGACCATCAAGCCGGCCGATCAGGTCAAGGCGATCCGTTATTGCCGCGACAGCTATCACGTCACCACGGGCGACGGCGAGACATATGACTTTTGGGAAAACAATCTCCGCTTCAAAACCGATTCGAGCGCGGAGGGACCCGCCCCCCACATCCCGGCAATTCTCGGCGCCGGCATGATGGGCGATCGCGCCTCGATCATCTTCGCCGGACCCGAAGAGATCAGCGCGTTCATCCGCCGCGATTGCCAGAGCACGCCGTGACGCGGAAATTGTGGCTTGGCCTGAGTACCGGCGCACTTCTCGTTATCGAAACGCACGGCAGAGCCCGGCGGCCGCGAACAATGGCGGCTTAAGGTGATTTCACCTCGATCGTCAGGTGCGACAGCGACCGGAACCGGGCAAGACGCGCGCGATAGAAATCCGGCCCCCGCTGCCGCGCCGTCAGCACCGAGACAATGGCGCCCAGATGGCCCGGCCCGAGCCGCCAGAGATGCAGATCGGCAAGTTGATCGCCGTCGCTTTCGATGGTTTGCCGCAGCGTTTCCGCCATATCGGGATCGGGATTCCGGTCGAGCAGGATGGCGCCTGTGTCCCGGACCAGGCCATAGGACCAGCTTGCGATGACGGCGGCGCCGACAATTCCCGCAAGGGGGTCCATCCAGAGCCAGCCGAAGGCACGGGCGAGCAGCAGGCCCACAATCACCAGCACCGACACGGCGGCATCGGCGATGACATGGATGGCGGCGGCGCGCATATTGTTGTCGCGGACCGCCGATCCGTGCGCGTGCGCGTGCTCTTCAAAAGCGACGGAAAATACCTGCGGTCCGATCCGCACATTGGCGGTGAAGGCATGCGGCTCGGGAATCTCTTCGACCGATTCCAGATAATCGCCGCGATCTTTCATGGTGAAAAGCTGCCGGGTGTCGCCCTCGCGCACCGTTTCGACCGACGTTGGCCGCGCCGCCAGTGCAGGGTCCGATAAGACCCGCAGCCGGAACCGCGGCGGCACGCCATCCTCGAATATTTCGAGGACCGCGACCCCGGCGTTCGTCAAAATTTCGCGCGTCTCGTCGTGATGGTGGCCCTCGTGTCCGTGCCGGCGACTGTGGCCATGACTGCGGCCGTGACTGCGCGCGTCACCGCTCAACAGCCACGCGCTTGCGATGTTCACCGCCAGACCGACACAGGCGATTGGAATCGCCTCGGCGAAATGGATCGCGACCGGGGCAAAGATACGGCCGACGGATTCATAGCCGATCAGCAATGCGATCATCGCCAGGATGATGGCGCTGGTGAACCCGGCCAGATCGCCAAGCTTACCGGTGCCGAACGTGAAGTTCGGGTCATTGGCGTGTCTCCGGGCATATGTGTAGGCGAGCGCCGCGAGCAGAAGCGCGCCCGCGTGCGTGCTCATATGCAGACCATCGGCGACGAGCGCGATCGAGCCGAACAGCAGACCGCCGGCAATTTCGGCGATCATCATGGCCCCGCAGAGCCAGATCACGGCCCAGGTCTTGCGCTCGCTCTTCTCGTGTCCCTCGCCGAGGAACACATGGCTGTGGAACGCGGCCGTGCCGCCGCCGGATTTGCTCATCGCGTCCTCATAGATATTTCGCGAGAGTCTTGAATTCAGTCAGGGCGGTCCGGGCATTTGTTTCGCCCGTTGCCATCCCGTCGCCGAGACAATGTTCCACATGGTCCTGAATCAACTCACGCTTTGCGTTGGTAATCGCCCTTTCAACCGCGTGGAGTTGCTGAGCCAGATCGACGCAAGGCCGGCCCTCCTCGATCATGCCAATGACTGAGGCAAGATGTCCGTGGGCCCGCTTTAGGCGCTTGACGATATCGGGATGCGACATGTGTTCCATGTCTTATCCTATCCTCTAGGGTAGGATAAGACCAGTTTCTTGGCAACCTAAGCCGTCGGCGGTCCGAGCCCGACGCCGGGAGCGATGGGTGATCGCAATGGTGGTCAATGGCGCGGTGCGCCGCAGGGCGTGTTTCCCCGCGGCGGGCGCCGCCTATGCCGTGAGCGGCGTCGGGTTGTTGGCGGGCGCGTCGATCTCGAAGGTCGCGGTGGTGAGGCAGGTCATCGAGAAGCTGCCGACCGCCGCGACCAGCGCCACCAGATGCTCCAGCCCCATGGTCTGTTCCGCGGCGGCATAGGCGGCATCATCGAGGCCCTTATTGGCCAGCATGTCGCGCGCCACGGTGTGGCAGGTGCGCTCGCGCGGGTCCGGCAACTCGGGCGTTTCCCGCGCATTGATGGCGTCGATCACGGCTTGGGGGATGCCGGCGGTGAGCGATGCGCGCACCTGCGCGAACCAGGGATAGTGTGCGTTCCAATGCCGGGCGACGGTGAGGTTCACGATTTGGCGCTCGCGCGCCGACAGCGGCCCTTTGCCGAGGCTGTTGCGCAGAGTCTGGGCGGCCTCGAACAAGGAGGGCAGTCGGATATAGGCATAATAGGGGCCGCCAACCGGGCCGCCGGTCGCCTTGGCCGCGTCGTGGACACGCGCCTGTTCGGGGTTCATGGTGTCGCGGTCGATGATGGCGATGCGTGTCATGCTGGTCTCCCGGCTTCTCTGTTGGCGGCGGCAGCGTATCAGGGCGGGATGGCGGCTGAAATACCGGATCGGGGGCGGCGATGGGGGTTAGGCTCTACGCGTTCACATGCGGCACCTTGACCGGCGCGCTCGGCGGTCTGATGGCGGGCGGCGCGGGCGAGATCACCATCCCGGTGCCGGCCTATCTCATCGAGCATCCGAAGGGCCGGGTGCTGTTCGATACCGGCCTCCATCCCGATCTGCGGCATGATCCGGCGGGGCGGCTGGGCACGCGGCTCGCCGGCATGTTCCAAATCGGCCTCGGCGCGGGCGAGGATATCGCCGGGCGGCTCGCGGCGTTCGACCGCGATCCCGGCAAAATCGACCTGCTGATCAGCTCGCATCTCCATTTCGACCATGTCGGTGGCAATGCGCTGATCCCCAACGCGACCCTCTTGGTGCAGCGGCGCGAGTGGGAGGCCGGCATGGACCCCGATGCCGCCGCGACGCGCGGCTTCAACCCGCGCGATTTCGATCTTGGCCATAAAATACGCGTGGTCGATGGCGAGCACGATGTGTTCGGCGACGGGTCCGTGGTGTGCCTGCCGACGCACGGGCATACGCCGGGGCACCAGTCGCTGCGCGTGCGGCTCGATAGCGGCGACATCGTGCTGGCGGCGGATGCGTGCTATTTCTGCCAGACCCTGCGCGAGCGCCGCCTGCCGCCCAACATGTTCGACCGCGCGCAGATGCTGGCCTCGCTCGATAGGCTAGAGGCGATGGAGCGCGGCGGTGCGCGCATTTTCTTCGGCCACGACCCAGAATTTTGGCGGACGGTGCCACAGGCGCCGGCCTTGGTGATGTGAAGGCACCCTATTCGCACGAAGGAGGAACGACATCATGATGACACGACGCGCGTTTACCGGTGTGGCGACTTGCGCGATCTGCGCGGCGGCGGGGCTGGTTCCGGCCGGTGCTGCCTCGGCGGCCGATGCGCCGGCGGCGACCGGCGGCCTCAAGCGGAAATTGCTGTCGCAGATGGACGGGCCGGCGCCTGGCTACGTCACCATCATCGCCGAGGTGGAGATCGAGCCCGGCGTGCTGGTGGCGCGGCACACCCATCCTGGCATTGAGTCGGGCTATGTCGTGGCGGGCGGCCTCGACCTCCCGATCGAGGGCATGCCGACCCGCAGCCTGAAGCCGGGCGACGGCTTTCAGGTTCCGGTCGGGCGGCCGCATGCCGGCGCCAAGAACGGCCCGCACAAGACCATCGTCGTCAGCACCTATGTGGTGGAAAAGGGCAAGCCGATGGCCTCGCCGGCGTAACCGGACGGGCCGCGTAAAGCGACGAAGAATCGGCCGGCGCGGCCGCATGGCGATGGGGGCGCCATCGACGGCACCACGCGTCGCGCGAGCGCCGCGCATGGGGGCGTTCTAAGAGTCGGCATTGTCGGCTTGGTTGAATTGGACGATTATCCGATGAAATCGCAGGTAATCGGGGGGCCGCTTCCAGCATTTGGACAGTCAAGAATTCGCACCGCGAAGAATTGGGCATTCATAGCGCCGATTTGGGCGATGATTTGGTGCGGTCGGTCGTGATCGCACCCGGGCAACGATTCAATCAAAAACGGGAGGAAGACACCATGAAGAGAATTTTCACGGGATTATCGCGCCGATCGGCCGGCATTGCCGTCGCGGCGGCGCTCCTCGCCATCGGCACCGCTGCCTATGCCGATACCGACCCGGCGGTGGTCGCCGCCGCCAAGGCCGCGACCGCCAAGAACTCGGTCGCGCCGAACGCGTGGCACGGTCCGACCACCTCGCCGCCGGCGGCGAAGGGCAAGAAGGTCACGATCATCTCCTGCCTCCAGGCATCGGATTGCTCGATCGACGCCGCCGGCACCGCGGAGGCGGCGAAGGCGATCGGCTGGGAGCCGACGATCGTCGATGGCAAGGGCGATATCGCGGTCTATAACGCGTCGATCCGCACGGCGGTCAATAACGGCGCCGACGGCATCATCAACGTCGCGCTGCCGGTGCCGCTGATCCAAGATGGGCTGCGTTACGCCAAGGAGAAGAAGATTCCGGTCGTCAGCTCGGCCAATGTCATTTCCCCGGACCCGCTGCTCTACGCCAACAATGAGCACCAATGGGTTCTGCAGGGCAACATGCTGGCGGATTGGATGATCGCCGACAGCAACGGCAACGCCGGAATCGTGGTGCTGCGCGACGATGAATTTCCCGGCATCAAGCTGCGCGAGGACGGCGTCGTCCAGGAGCTGGCCAAATGCACCGGCTGCAAGCTGTTGGCCGATCCCAATCTCAGCGTGATGGTGCTGATCAACCCGACCCAGATCGCCCAGCAGGTGCAGAGCCTGAACGCGCGCTTCGGCAAGGCCCTCAAATACATCGCGACGCCGTATGGCAGCGTCGATGGGCTGGTGACGCCGGTGCTGAAGAGCCTGCACCGCGAGGACGTGAAAGTGGTCGGCTATGACGGCAACAAACAACAGATACTGCTGTGCAAGCAAGGCGCCGTTGGCGCCATTGCGGTGACGATGCAGACCTGGGTCGGCTGGGGCGCGGTCGATCAGATGAACCGTGCCTTCAACGGTCAGGCGCCGGTGAAGGAGAACGTCCCGACCTATCTCATGACCGGCGCGGGGTGCACCGGCGACGGCCGCGCCGAACAGACGGTGCCGTTCGATTTTCGCGGCGTTTATCTGAAACTCTGGGGTGTCGCGAAATAATCGTGGTCTTGCCGTGTCGATGGTCCAAGGCGCGGGTGATTCCGCCCCGCTGCTGACGGCGTCGCGCGTTACGAAGGCATTCGGGGCCACGCTGGCCCTGGATGCCTTCGATTTCACCCTAATGCCCGGTCAGATTCATGCCTTGATCGGGGAAAATGGCGCCGGCAAATCAACCTTCATCAAGGCGCTTGCCGGCATCCATCCGCCCGATTCGGGTTCCGTGGAGATGGTATCGGCGCATGACGGCCGTCCCGCGATCGCCTTCATCCACCAGGATCTCGGTCTCATTCCGGGCATGAGTGTCGCCGAAAACATCCTGCTCGGCAGCACCTATCCCCGCCGTCTGGGCCTGATCGACTGGCGGCGGGTCACCGTTCTGGCGCGGGAGAGTTTGGCGCGGGTCGGTGCCACCTTCGATCCCCGGCGCGATGTCGACCGGCTGACGACCGCCGACCGAGCGCTGGTTGCCATCGCGCGCGCGGTGCGGCTCAAGGCGCGTATCCTGGTGCTCGACGAGCCGACCGCGATGCTGCCCGGCAACGACGTGCACAAATTGTTCGAGGTGCTGAAGCAATTGAAGGCTGAGGGCATCGGCATGATCTATGTCAGCCATCGGCTGCGCGAAATTCTTGCCATCGCCGACGACGTCACGGTGATGCGGGATGGCCGCCGCGCCTTTCACGGGCCGGCGGCGGGACGCAGCGAAGCCGATCTGATGGGCCAGATGGTCGGCGACGCGACCGTCACGCGGGATCGCCGCCGCGCGTCGGCGCGCGACGCATCGAAAATCGTGCTGCGCATCGACGGGATGACCGGCGGCGCGCTGGCCGCGACCAGCCTCGAATTGTGCGCCGGCGAAATCATCGGCTGTGTGGGGCTGCGCGGCGCCGGACAGGAGGTGATCGGCCGGGCGCTCGCCGGCATCGAGCGGTTCGGCGGCGCGGTCCGGCTTCGGGACCGCGCCTATCGCCCGAAACATGTCGCGGACGCGCTGCGGCAGGGGGTCGCCTTCATCAGCGGCAACCGCGACATGAGCCTCGTGCGGACCATGTCGGTGCTGGAGAATCTGTTCCTCAATCCGCGGTTCACGCCGCTGCCGCGCTGGTTTCGCTCGAACCGGGCGGAGCGGCTCGCGACCCAGCGGGTGATGCGGTCCTACGATGTCCGGCTGCGCGCGCCGGCCCAGCCGATTGGCGAGCTGTCCGGCGGCAACGCGCAGAAGATCGTCGTGGCACGGGGACTGGAGAGCGCGCCCACCCTGGTCGTCCTTGAGGATCCCACCGCCGGCGTCGATATGCCGACGCGCTTCGCCCTCTACGAATTCATGCGGGCCAAGGCGGCGGAGGGCGTGGCCTTTCTCATCACCTCGTCGGACCATGACGAAGTCGCGGCGATTTGCGACCGCGTTCATGTCTTTCGCGGCGGGCGCATCGCGGCGACCCTCGGGGAGCCGCCGTTCGAGCCGCAACGCATCGCAACGCTGGCATCGGGGGAAACACCGTGAGCGACACGACCGGCCCGCGCGGCGGCGCCTGCGGGCCCAGACACGCGGTGCGCGCCTTTCTCGGCGAGGCCGTCGGCAGCTATGGGCTGGTGATCGTCGTCGTCGTCATGATCGGCATTTTCGCGGTGCTGCGGCCCGACACCTATCTGACCGCCAGCAATCTTCTGTCGATCGCGACATCGCAATCGATTACCGCGCTGCTCGCGCTGGCGATCGTCGGCGTATTGATCGTCGGCGAATTCGATCTGTCCTTTACCACCGTCTTTGGCATCGTCCAGGTGCTGGTGATCGGCCTGATGACCGACAGCGGCGTCGCGTGGCCGCTGGCCTGCGTGATCGGTCTGGCGGTCGGCGCGCTGACCGGGGTCGCCAACGCCATCATGACGGTGCGCCTCAATGTCAGCTCGTTCGTCGCGACGCTCGGCATATCGACCATTCTCGGCGGCCTCGCCGTCGGCTATTCGGGCGGCATGATCCTGACCGGCACCCTGGCGAAGACCTTCTCCGCACTGGCGCAAAGCGCGCCGCTGGGGGTGGAGATGCCGATCTGGTATGTCGTGCTGGTCGCGGGTGCGCTCTATATCCTGCTGGAATTTACCGCCACCGGGCGCCACATGCGGGCGGTCGGCGGCAATCGCGCGGCGGCGCGGCTCGCCGGTATCTCGGTCGGGCGCGCGGTGACCGTCGCCTTCGTCATCGCGGGCCTCGTTTCGGGCTTCGCGGCGATCATCAGCGGCAGCCAACTCGGCTCCGGCCAGGCCGTGATCGCGGCCGGCTATCTGTTGCCCGCCTATGCCGGCGCCTTTCTCGGGGCGACCACGATCACGCCGGGCCGCTTCAATGTCTGGGGGACGCTGGTCGGCGTCTATCTGCTCGGGGCCGGCGTCGCGGGCTTACAGCAACTGGGCTTCGCCCCCTGGGTCCAGGATTTGTTCAACGGCGCGGTGCTGCTGCTGGCAGTGGCTGTCTCGGGCTATCTGACGCGGTTGCGCGCGGGCTGAGGGAAGAGAAGGGGGGGCGGTCATGGGCAAGAAAATCGCGATTGTCGGGGCGGGCGCGGTCGGCGGCTATGCCGGCGCGCACATGGTCCAGGCGGGCGAGGATGTCACCTTCATCGACCCTTGGCCCGAGAATGTCGAGCATCTGCGCCGCCACGGGCTGCGGGTCACGCATGCGAAAGACGTGCCGGAGTTCACCGTGCCGGTGCGCGCGCTCCACGTTACCGACGCGCAATCGCTGGCGAAAGAGGCGCCGGTCGATATCGCCTTCATCTGCATGAAATCCTATGACACCGAATGGGCGGCGACGCTGATCCGGCAATATCTGGCGCCCGGCGGCTATGCCATCTCGCTGCAGAATTGCATGAACGAGGCGGCGATCGCGGGCGTCGTTGGGTGGGGCAGGACGCTGGGCTGCATCGCCAGCTCGATCACCGTCGGGCTGATGGCACCGGGCCATGTCCATCGCGGCGCGGGCAAGGGCGGCGCCGCGCACACCGTGTTCCGCGCCGGCGAAATCCACGGCCGGATCACGCCGCGCGCCGAGGAAGTATGCCGGCTCGTCGCGTTCTCCGACAGTGCCAAGATCACGAGCAATCTGTGGGGCGAGCGCTGGTCGAAACTGGTGGCGAATGTCATGGGCAACGGGCTCGCGGCCTGCACCGGCCTCACCGCCAATCAATTGCTCGACGATGTGGCGATCCGGCGGTTCTCGACCCGGCTCGGCGGCGAGGCGATCCGCGTCGGCCAGGCGCTGGGCTACGCGCTCGAAGAGATCTTGCACCTGCCGCCCGAGACGCTGGCGCGCGCGGCCGAGGGCGATGCCGCGGCCGAGCAGCTGTGTGACGCGCAGCGCTTCAAGGACGCGGCGAAATTGTCCGGCGCGCAACGCCCGTCGATGGGCCAGGATATGGTCAAGGGTCGGCGCACCGAAATCGAATTCATGAACGGCCTGGTAGTGCGCGAGGGCGAGGCGCTCGGCATCCCATGCCGCGCCAACGCGTTGCTCACCGACCTGGTGCTGCGCGTCGAGCGCGGAGAGCTACAACCCGATCCGGCGCATATCGAAAAGCTTAAGCTGAACTAGCCCGTACCGTTAGTGCGCCACCGTCGTCGGTTTGGCGGATGCTTCGGCGAGGCGCCGCTCGATGTCGGCGATCAAGTATTGGGCGCCGCCGGGTAAGCCAAACCGGACCGACTGATTGCAATCGTCGAGCGCGCGTTGCAGGTCGCCCAACTGCGATTCGGCATAACAGCGATTCATATAGGTCAACGCCACGTCTTTCTCGCTGGAAAGTGTGGGATTGAAGAGGAATGGGTATCGATTCAATGTATCGACGGCGGCTCGGTAATTCCGGTCGGAGAGATGCATCATGGCGATGCTCATGGCGGCATGGACGCGGAAAGGATTGCTCGATTCCGCCACCGCTTTGAGATCGGCTTCCGCTTCGACCGGTTGCTTGGAAAAGGCATAGGCCTGACCGCGCCAAAACCGGACAAACATATTGCCGGGATGGCCGTCGACGAGGTGCGAGCAGACTTCGATCGCGCGCGGGTAATCCTTGAGTCCGTAAATGGCGGAACAGAGCAACTGCGGTTGCTCGGCGCGAACGCCGAGGTCGAGCGCGGCCTGCTCGGCGTCGATCGCGTCGGTGGCCCGACCGAGATCGGTGTAAAGCCGCGCCATTTGTTCGTGAACGGCGGCGAGCGCCTCGTTCTTTTCGGCGGCCGACGGGAAACGCGTGTTCTCGATGTCGAGCAGCGCCTCCTTGGCCTTTTTCAGCGCGTTATCGAGGGAGCCCATGGCGTGCCAATAATTGGATAGCGCGTTGTCGATTGCGTAGTCGTTATGGCCGGGATTGCCGGCCTCGAGCTTGGTGTCGCTGTGCATGGCGGCGCCCGCCGTCTCCAGCAGCTTCAAAGCAATGGCTTGGGCATCGTCAGTCCCCGCGATCTCGGACAAGGTCCGGCCGGCCGCGGCATCGAACTCGCTTCGATCGCCGGCATCGGCGGCGCTGAACGCGTCCTTGAGGTGCGCCTCGAGTTCGGGGCGGACGAGCCGTTGCATCGCGAGCTCGACGCATCGTTGTCTCAAATCGCGATCGCCCTTGACGTTGGCGCAGGTCGTCGACGCCAGCCCGAGAAGCTTCTCATAGAGCTCGACGTAAAGCAGTTTGAGCGGCGCGCCGCTCGGCGCGCGGCCGGCATATTGATCGACGAAAATGTACATCGCGTCGACCGAACCGCCCCAGCGCGGCTCCAGGATTCCGAGGACCGTCTCGTAGAGCGGAAAATATGCGGGAAAATGGGCGATCGCGGTCTCGAACTGCGGAAGCAGGTCCTTGTGGAGGCCGAAACCATAGAGGATTTCGAGCTTCAGCGAGAAAGCAAAAGGATTTCGATTGTCGTGCCGGATCGATTGTTCGACATCGCCGAGCGCGTCCGCGAGATAGTCGGTGTAGGACAGGCGCCGGCCGGCTTCGATTTTGTAGGAAAAATCGGTGCCGCGGACGAACCAGCCGCGTTGCAGCTTGTATTGCGCGCTGATCAAAAGGGCGATCGGGTCGGACGGATCGCGTGCGACCCATTCCGTCACATGGGCGCCGAACGCTGGATCGTAGACGTCGGCGACGCCCCCCATGAAGCCCTCGAATGGATAAAAGTGCCAGCGCTGCAATTTGCTGTCGGCCAGAACCGATGCCGTAATGCGCCGCGCGGTCGCGTAGTCGCCGCGCGTGATCGCGTCGCGCACCTGCCGTGCTTGTTGATACGGTGAGGGCGTATCGCTTGCGTGAGCGATAGTCGCCGTGAGCGCGGCGAGTAGCAGTCCCGCGCCGGCGAGAATGCCGACGGTCCGCCGTTTGCGCGCCCGAGTTGGTTTTTCCTGTTGTGTCATGCCTAATCCACCGCGACCTGGCGACGGGGTTGCCGAAGCAAGGCATCGCTAAACCTTTAGGATGAAATTCGTCTTAACGGGCGCGCGCCATCGCCGATGGCGCGTCAGATCGATTTGCGTTTCAGCACCGCATCGATCATCTCGAGCGTTTGCCTTGCATCTTCATTGCGCGGATCGACCTCAAGATAGCGCTCATACGCTTTCGCGGCGTCGTCCATGCGTTCGAGCTTGATATCCACCAGCCCGCGCCCCGACAGCGCGCCGAAATGCCTCGGCTCTAGCTTGAGGACGCGGTCGATATCGTCGAGCGATTTCTGATACTCGCCCATGAGATAATAAAGTGTCGCCCGCCGGTTCCAGCCTTCGGCGAAATCAGGCCGCTGTTTGATGATGCGGTTGAACGCGTCGAGCGCCGTCGGAAATTCCCGCGCCGACATGGCCGCGTCGCCCGCCGCCATCAGCTTGTCGATCTCGGGATCGCCGGCCTCCATCCAGATGCTCCAAATCCGCTGCTGGATGGCGGCCGCGGTGTCGCTGGACGGCGCGGCCTTCAATTGACCGAACAAAGCGGGCAGGCGCGAATCCCGCTGATCCGCATGCGCGGCCATCGTCAGGGCGCCTAGAACCATCGCGCAGCGGAAAAACAGCCGAAACATCGGGTCAGCTTAGCCGCTCCGATCCGCCCACGTCATCACGAAGGTGCGACCATAGCCGTTTTCGCCGGCGCCATGCGTCCGGTGCAAAGCCTCTTACGGCGGTAACCGAACTCGGCTATGGATCGTGCAGGCGGGAAGGGTAGCGGCGGATGAAGCTCTCCTATGGTTGGGTGGTGGTGGCGGCGGGCGCGCTGATGACCTGCGTCGCCGTCGGCGCGATGTTTTCGCTCGCGGTCTATCTGACGCCGCTGACGGCGGCGACCGGCTGGTCACGCGCGGGCATCTCCAGCGCGATGTCGCTGGACTTTGTCGCCATGGGCCTCGCCGGCTTCGCCTGGGGCGCGATCAGCGACCGGTTCGGCCCGCGCATCGTCGTGCTGTGTGGTGCGGTGCTGCTGGGGCTCGGCCAAGTGCTGGCGAGCCGCGCCAGCTCGCTCCTGGAATTTCAGCTCACTTACGGCATCCTTGTCGGCATCGCCGGCGGCGCCTTTTTCGCGCCCCTCATGGCGACCGTGGCGAACTGGTTCGAGAAGAATCGCGCCCTCGCGGTGTCGCTGGTCTCCGCCGGCATGGGCGTGGCGCCGATGACGGTGTCGCCGTTCGCGCGCTGGCTGATCACCGCCTATGACTGGCGCAGCGCAATGCTGATCATCGGCATCGCCGCCTGGTGCCTGCTGATTCCGGCCGCACTGCTGGTGCGGCGCTCGCCCAGCCTGGCGAAAGGCGCCGTCGCGCCGCCGGCGAGTGCTGGCGTCGTCATGTCGGTGGGCCGTGCATTCCGCTCACCGCAATTCATCGTGCTGGCCCTGGTGTTTTTCGGCTGCTGCTGCGCGCATTCCGGCCCGATCTTCCACATGCAGAGTTACGCCATCCTGTGCGGCGTGTCGCCGCTCGCCGCGGTCAGTATCTACAGCGTCGAGGGTCTGTCGGGTCTCGGCGGGCGGCTCCTGCTCGGCATTCTCGGCGATCGGTTCGGCGCCAAGCGGGTGCTGGTCGGCGGCCTGATGGTGCAGGCGCTATGCGTCGGCTCCTATCTCTATGTCCACGAGCTCAGCCAATTCTACGCGCTGGCGGTGGTGTTCGGCGCCGCCTATGGCGGCGTGATGCCGCTCTATGCCGTGCTGGCGCGCGACTATTTTGGCCCGCGCATCATGGGCACGGTGTTCGGCGCCGCGACCATGGCCTCCAGCATCGGCATGGCGATTGGCCCCTTGGCGGGCGGCTTCATCTTCGACAATTTCGGTGCCTATACCTGGCTCTATATTGGCGCGATGAGCGTCGGGTTCGGCGCGGTGGCCGTAGCGCTGTTCTTCCCGCCGCAGCCGTCGCGGATGCGTGCCGCGCCGCTTCCGGCGTAAGGACTACGCGGCGGCTTCCATCCGGTTCGGCTGTTCCAGCGTCGAGGCGATATCTCCGACCGTGGCGCGGCGCATCTCGCGGATATTGCCGTTTTCGCGCGGGCGCGCGCGATGCATGGTGCAGCGGTCGTCCCACCAAACCAGATCGCCTTGCCGCCAGTCGTGGCGATGGACGAATTGCGGCTGCGTCGCGTGTCCGATCAGATCGAGCAGCAGAAAGCGTCCGTCCGGGACCGGCCAGCCGACAATGTGCGAGGCGTGCGATGCGAGATAGAGCGTCATCCGCTTCGAGCCGGGATGGAGCCGCACCACGCGCTGCCGCACCGGCGGCAGGACCGCCTGTTCTTCCGCCGAGAACTCGAAGCCGATGACGCCGCGCGAGCGCGCGATCGAATGTTCCGCGACCAGGTCGGCGATGCGCTCCTTGGTCGCGCCGTCGAGCGTGTCGTAGGCGGCGCGCAGATCGGCGAACTCGGTGGCGTGGCCGTCCGGCGGCAGCCGGTCGGCGTAGAGCATCGAGTATTTGGCCGGCACCATCTTGAACGAGCTGTCCGTGTGCCACAGCGCGTCGCCCAGCCCGGCGAGCCGGCGCCGATCCTCGGCCGCGTAGATCTTGCCCTCCCCGTCGACATTGGAAATGTCGGCGAGGTGCTTGTGGACGCGGCTTTGGTATTGGTCTTCCTTGAGGTTACGGCCCATGAGTTCGAGCGGGCCGAACAGGCCGGCGAACGCGACCTGTTGCTCCTTGTCGATATTCTGTCCCGGCAGAACCAGCACCGGATAGCGGTCGCTGGCGGCTTCGAGTTCGGCGGCGGTGGCGCGGTCGATCCCGGCGGCGATATCGATCCCGGTCACCTCGGCGGCCAAGGTCGAATGCAGCGGACGGATGGTCAGGGTCATGGCAGGCGCCTTCTTTATCGAGCCTAGAAAGTGGTCTTGCCGCGCACCGAGATTGCGATATGCGACATCGGCGAGTCTGGCGTGGCGCCGTGCCAATGCTTCTCGCCGGCGCGGATCACCACGAAATCGCCGGGCCGGATGCGGATCTCCTCCTGCTCCGTGGCGATGATGCCTTCGCCTTGGGTGACATAGAGGATCTGATCGACATCGTGGACGTGGAACACGTTGACCGCGCCCTGGTCGAAATTGATCAGATTGGCGCGCAGCGGGCTGTCCTCGGTGTCGAACACGGTCTGGGCGGTGACATGGCCCTTGAACAATTTGCTGTCGCGTCCGAGGGCTTGGATGTCGGCGGTCTTCATCACTTTCATGGTCACGCTCCCTGGTTTCGCCGGATGGTAGCTTTTCGTTGAACCCGGCTCAATCTCGCTTCACCATCCGCCCTGAAACATCAGGAGGAAGAAATGTCGATACGGCTGGTCATTACCTTCTCGGCGGCGCCGGGCAAGGGCGCGGAACTCGCGCAAGCGATGAAGGCGCGCTGCGCCGCCGTCGTGACGGAACCGGGCTGTGAGCAATTCGAGGCGTTCCAGAGCGTCGCCGATCCCGACAAGATCATCCTGCTCGAACATTGGAAGGACCAGGCGGCGCTCGACGTGCATATGAAGGTCAACGCGACGCGCGCGCCGATCCCGGAAGGGCTTCGCGTCGGAATCGTCGAGCGCGAGGATTACAGCTACAACCGCACCCGGTAGGCTCGAAAAGTCGAAGCGCCAAGACGCCAATCGCCAAGATCCCGACGCTTGATACCTCACGCCTTACCGGCGAAGGCCGGTATCCATGCCTGCCATAGGTCCCGGCTTCCGCCGGGACGGCGCGTTGTTTATAACGGAAATGAACTTGGTGTCTTGGCGCCTTGGCGGTTTAATATTCGGCCGCGCGGTATAATTCCGTCATCGTTGACGGCGACGGTGTAAGGGGAAAACAAAAATGAACCCGTCTGAACCCGATCTCACCCAGGATGAGATGATCGCGCGCGCCAAGGCGCTGGCGCCGGCGGTGCGCGCCGATGCGCCCGAAGCGGAGAAGCGCGGCTATTATTCACCCGAGCTACACGCGGCGTTTCGCGATGCTGGCTTCTATCGCATTTTCGTGCCGCGCCGCTTCGGCGGCTATGAATTCGATTTCTCGACCTATTACCGCGTCATGCTCGAAATCAGCACCGCCGATCCGGGCATCGGCTGGTGCCTGGCACTGGGCGCGAGCCATGCGCTGCACGTTGCCTCGTATTTCCCGCCCGCCGCGCAGGAGAAGATTTTCGGCCCGACCCGCGATTTCGTCGCGCCAGGCAGCCTTCCCGCGCGCGCCAAGCCGCAATGCGTCGCGGTGCCGGACGGCGACGGCTATCGCATCAGCGGGAAATGGCCCTACGCCTCGGGCTCGCCCTATTCGACGCATCTGCTCGGCGGCGCGCATCTGGGCGACGCGCCGGACCGGCGGTTCATGATCGTGGTGCCGCGCGATCAATATGAGGTGCTGGAGGATTGGGGCGCGATCCTCGGCCTCAAGGGCAGCGGCTCCAACACCATCCAGGTCAAGGATGGCTGGATTCCGCGCGACTTCGTTCTGCCGATGGAACAGTTCCGGCCCACTGGCACCGACACGCCGGGCTGGCGCTTCCACGGCAACGCCCTCTATGCCGGGCAATTCATGGGCTATGCCGGCGGCGCGCTCGCCTGCTCGCAGGTTGGCGCCGCCAAGGCGGCGATGGCGGAGTATGAGCGCATCATCCGCGGCTCGCGCGCGCATTACGGACCGGACGTGCTGAAATTCGAGCATCCCGATTTTCAGCGTATCTTCGGCCTCGGCATGTCGATGACGCTGTCCGCCGAGGCGCTGCTGCTGCATACCGGCCGGCTCTATATGGATTACAGCCGCGGCGAGGTGACGGGCGATCCCTTCACGACGCTGAAGGCCTATCAGATGCTGGGCGTGCATCACCAGGCGATCCGCCTCGCCTGGGAGGCCGGGCTCGAATTCTTCCGCACCGCCAGCTCGTCCAATGCTCTCGACGGCCAGCCGATGCAGCGCTTCTTCCGCGACCTCGCCACCTTCAAGAACAACGCCACCCACCAGGCGGATTTCGTCGCGCCCGAGATCGCGCGCATCTATTTCGGTCTGCCGGGCGACTTCCAAGTGTGACGGCTCAGGCAGCGGCGGGCCGCACGGTCTTGACGATTTCGTCACCGCGATCGCGCTCGACCACCGCGATGTCGTATTGGCCCTGCAGATCGAGCCAGAATTGTGGGTTGTTGCGGAAATAGCGCCCGAGCCGCACGGCGGTGTCGGCGGTGATCGAGCGCCGCCCATTGAGAATATCGACCACGCGTCCCGACGGAACGCCGAGATCGAGCGCGAGCCGGCTGGCGCTCAAGCCGCGGGCCTCAAGTTCGCGTTTCAACAGACGCCCTGGATGAGAAACAGGAGGCATGTCGGTTATCTCTATCCTTTGTGGTAGTCGATGATTTCGACGTCGTACGCATCGCCACGGCGAAATTTGAAACAGATTCGCCATGGTCCGTTTACGGTCATGGCCCACATGCCCCCGCGGTCGCCCTTGAGCTTGTGCAGACCGACGCTGTTGAGCGGACTGAGGTCTTGCAAATTCTTGGCAACGTTCAGCGCAAGCAATAGATCGATCGCGGTAGGAAAATCCAGGGATCGAAACTGACGCGGTTGCTCGCTCTCCCAAACGCGCCTGCTTGCCGCGTTTCGCCACGACCGGATCATGGCGAAAACGTACTACGTCGAACGGAGTAGACACAAGAGGCTTGCGATCCGCCGGGCGGACTCATGTGAGTCCGCGCGGTTGGCGGGGGCCATCGCATTCGAATTCGGCCGCAAGAACCGGATGGCGGGTGGCGGCGTCGGCGCCTAGCTTAGGGGCCGCACATATTTCAAAGGATCACCCCGATGGCCGAACAAAAATCCTATCTCCTCGATAATGCGTGGCAGCGCGGGCGCGCGCGGCTCGATGCCATCGAGGCATTTCTCGATCCTGGCACGATCCATCTGCTCGACCGGCTGGAAATCGCCCCCGGCTGGCATTGTCTCGAACTCGGCGCCGGTGGCGGCTCGATCGCCGATGATCTATCGCGGCGCGTCGGCCCGACCGGTCATGTGGTCGCGACCGATCTCGACACGCGCCATCTCGCGGCACGCGTCGCCGCCGCCAATATCGAGGTGCGGCGGCACGACATCGTCAACGAGCCGTTGGGCGCGCGGGAGTTCGACCTGATCCACGCGCGGCTTGTGCTGGAGCATCTGCCGGAACGCGATGCCGTGCTGGCCAAGCTGGTGGGCGCGCTGCGGCCCGGCGGCTGGCTGTTGCTGGAATCGGTGGATTACGTCTCCGCGATCCCGGTCAGCGATCTCGGCGCCGCGGAGCATGCGCATAGCCAAAGCGTGCGGCTGCGCGAATTCGAGGCGGCCGGCATCAAATTCGATTACGGCCGCCACCTGCCGCGCCTGATGCGGGCGGCGGGGCTACGCGATATCGGCAATGAGGGGCGCGTGTCGGTGATGGAGGGCGGCTCGCCCGGCGCCCGCTGGTTCGAGCTGTCGATGGAGCAGCTTCGCCCGCGCCTCGTCGGGCCGGGCAAGCTGACCGATGCCGAGATCGCCCGCATGCTCGAACTCTTCGTCGATCCCGATTGGGCCGCGCTGTCGCCGATCATCCTCGGCTGCTGGGGCCGCGCTTCCTGACGGTTACCGACTTTTTTCATGCCGCCGGGGAAGATTTGCCCGCTCTCGGTCGTAGTACCTATATGGGAAAGTTCGAAACCGACACGAAGAGGAGCGGCGCCATGCGAGGTCACGATACCGAACCCGCGCTCGACGATATGCTGAATGATCCGATGACGCTCGCGCTGATGGCCAGTGACGGCGTCGCCGCGGACGAGGTGAAAGACCTGTTGGTCGATGCGCGGCGCCGCTATGGCGCCACGACATCAGGGTCTTAGCATCTAATTATCGCCGCGATGCTTTGGCGGTATCGAAACCGGCGCGGGCGATACTGAAAGGGTCGGCGGGCGTGAGCCGGCACGGTTGAACTGAAGCTGCTCCGGCGTTAGCTGCAGCCCGACCACGACGGCGTAATCGCCGCCGGTGCCGGGATTCAGCAGCGGCAGATTCTCGATCAGCTCGTCCTGCCGGTTCAGGTCGCGCATGCGCGCGTCGAACTCAAACCGCATGGTATAGGTCTTCTTGGTCAGGATGTTCTGCTGGCCGTCGACGATCGAGACGAAATACTGGAAGCTGCCGGCGCGCACCGACGGGTCGGTGGCGACCAGGTGAAAGCCGACCTTGGTGTCGACCCCAAGCCCCTTGTCGGCGCGCACGCAGGCGCTTTTGACGCGGGTGATCTCGATGCCGTAGCGCACATCCTTCAGCGTCGTGCCGCCGGGCTTGAAGACCGCCTGCTTATCGGCATCGGGCGCGACGAACGAGGCGGGACAGACCAGTTTCTTCTCGCCGCCGCCACCGAAAAGGCCGCAGCCGGACAGCACCGCGACGGCCCCCGTCAACAGCAGGGCCGCGCCGTAACGGGTGCGACGCATCAGATGCGCTTATGCGTGCCGTCGCAGAAGGGCTGGTTGCTGCTCGCCTTGCAGCCGCACAGCCATGCCTGCTTGGTTTCGGGCGAGGTGAATTTCATCGGCGCCATGCCAACCGCCTTGTGCGAGCCGTCGCAAAAAGGCTGCGCGGCGCTGCGCCCGCAGGCGCACCAATAGTAATCCTTGCCGGCCTCGACATTCACGCCATAGGGGGCTTTCTGCGCGGCAATCGGTTCAGCCATTGCTGTCTTCCTTAAGGCGTTGTTACGGGCTAACGTCGCGCCCCGCGCATCGGGAGATATCCGCGCGCAACAGGCACTCACCTCTATATGCGACCGCCGGGTCCAGGACAAGGCGGTCCTGACGGAAAGCACTCAGCGACATGGCGGTGTACACCGACGTTCCCGACGACGAACTGGCCGCCTTCATGCGCGACTACGCGCTGGGCGAGGTCATTTCCTGCAAGGGCATCGCCGAGGGTGTCGAGAATTCCAATTTCCTGCTGCGCACCGAGACCGGCACCTTCATCCTCACGCTCTATGAAAAGCGCGTCGATCCGAAGGATTTGCCGTTTTTCATCGCGCTGATGGACCATCTGGCGGCCGCCGGCATCACCTGTGCCACGCCGGTCAAGGCGCGCGACGGCCAGGCGCTGCGCCAGCTTTGCGGCCGTCCCGCCGCGATCGCGACCTTCCTCGACGGGCTGTGGCCGCGCCGGATTCAGCCGTTCCACTGTGCCGGTGTCGGCGGCGCCCTCGCGCGCCTCCATCTCGCCGGCGCCTCCTTCGGCATGCGCCGCGCCAATAATCTGTCGCTCGCGGGCTGGCGGCGGCTCGAGGACGCGGTTCACGCCCGCGCGGACGAGATACGCCCCGGCCTCGCGGGCGAGATCGCGGCCGAACTGGCGACGCTGGATCATCTATGGCCCGATGACCTGCCGACTGGCGTGATCCATGCCGATCTCTTTCCCGACAATGTGTTCTTTCGCGGCGAGCAGGTCTCGGGCCTGATCGATTTCTATTTCGCCTGTACCGATTTCCTCGCCTACGATCTCGCGATCTGTCTCAACGCCTGGTGCTTCGAGACCGATGGCAGCTTCAACGTCACCAAGGCGCGCCTGTTGATCGGCGCTTATCAGGCGATGCGGCCCCTGGGCGAGGCGGAATTGCGCGCCTTGCCGATTTTGGCGCGGGGCGGCGCGCTGCGCTTTCTGCTGACCCGCCTTTACGATTGGCTCAACCAGCCCAGCGGTGCGCTGGTGCGGCCCAAGGACCCGCTCGAATATCTCAAGAAACTGCGGTTTCATCGCGGCATCGACAGTGCCACCGCCTATGGCGTCGCGCCGTGAGCGCGGCGGCGGACGACGGCATTGTCGATATCTTCACCGACGGCGCTTGCAGCGGCAATCCTGGACCGGGCGGCTGGGGCGCGATTCTGCGCTATCGCGGCAAGGAATTGGAATTGAAGGGCGGCGAGAGTCCCACCACCAACAACCGCATGGAAATGCTGGCGGCGATCCGCGCGCTCGAGACCCTGAAGCGGCCGAGCCAAGTCGCGCTCCACACCGACAGTCAATATCTGTGCGACGGTATCACGAAATATATCCACGCTTGGCGGACCCGCGGATGGAAGACCGCCGACAAGAAGCCGGTGAAGAATATCGACCTGTGGCAGCGCCTCGAAGCGGCGGTCGAGCCCCATCAAGTCGAATGGCGCTGGGTGCGCGGCCACGCCGGCCATGTCGAGAACGAGCGCGCCGACGCATTGGCGCGCGCCGGGCTGAGGGAAAGCCGCGACGCATAATCCCTCTCCACCCATTTGAATGAAAAGAGCGTGCGGCGGCTGCGCGATCCACTTCACCGCAGCCGTATCGAGGCGGTCGAGGCGGCATTGCAGGCGCTGGGCCGGCGGCTTGAAGTAAGCGTTCCGGAAAACTCTTGAGCACACCCCTTGATATGTACGCCGATTGCGTTAAATAAGACTCGCGGAATCGGGACGTTGGGAGGGGGATGATCGAATCACGAAAATTTCGGAACGAAGCCAATTTTTGGCGCGAATCCGCCGATTTCTCGTAAAAAACGAAGCCAATCGAAGCCAAATGAGACCAATTCCGGGGGGAAACGAAGCCATTTTGGCCGGACAACGGCGTCGTTCGCCGCTATATCCGACGATTGACTTCGGACCAATTTAGTCCCATTTGTTTTGGGCCAGACGCCAAGAGGATTCAATGTTCATTCAGACCGAGACGACCCCAAACCCCGCGACGCTGAAATTCATTCCCGGCCGGGCGGTCATGACCGCCGGCACCGCGCAGTTCGCGGATGCCGAGGCGGCCGCCGCGCGCTCGCCGCTGGCGGCGCGGCTGTTCGGGATTTCGGGCGTCGCCGGGGTGTTTCTGGGCAGCGACTTCGTCTCGGTCACCAAGGATGGCGCCCAAGATTGGTTCCAGCTTAAGCCCAGCATCCTCGCCGCGATCATGGAGCATTACACCTCGGGCCAGCCGGTGGTGTTGGCGTCGGCCGCGCCCGCCGGCGGAGGCCAGAGCGCGGAAGCCGATGACGAGGTGGTATCGGCGATCAAGGAATTGATCGAGACCCGCGTGCGGCCCGCGGTTGCGCAGGATGGCGGCGACATCGTGTTCGAACATTTCACCGACGGCGTGGTCTATCTGCAAATGCACGGCGCTTGCTCGGGGTGCCCGTCCTCGACCGCGACCCTCAAGGCCGGCATCGAGAACATGCTGCGGCATTATATCCCCGAGGTGATCGAAGTCCGCGCCCTCTAGCCGGCTGGCGGCGGCATCATCGGGCGATCCAGCGCCGCGTCGCCCAGAACGGGATAGTTTTTGGCGTTGAATAATTGATAGTGCCACCATTCATTGCCGTAAAAATCCCACCCCGCCGCGCTCATTATCCCTAGCAGCAAAAACCGATTGCGTTGCGCCGCCGCTGAAATCGCCGTATTGGCATGATGCGACAGCGGCGTAAACGCGTCGAAGCCGGTGCCCATGTCCAACTCATCATCCCGCTCGTCGATCAGCGTCAGATCGACCGCGACGCCGCGCGAATGCGGCGACCCTTTGCGCGGATCGGCCAGGAAGCCGGGATCGGGGCGAAAATTCCACAGCACCCACTGCGCCTCGCTGGGCCGGAACGCGTCGAACAGCTTGAGCCGCAGACCAAGCGCCCGCGCCAGGCCGATCGCCACATCGAGTCGGGTCGCGGCATCCCGATGGAGATAGCAGCCGGGTCGCGCATAGACCGGCTTGCCGGTGAAATTGCGCGCCGTCGCATAGGCGATATCGAGGATCAACCCGTGACGTTTGGGGGTGATCTCGATCAGATTGGCGGCGGCCAGATTATCGATGGACTGGGTCATCGCCGCGAAGGTGAACCGAGTCGCGCCGCGATTCAGCATTTTTCCGTCAATGCTTGTTCTCGGCTTCGATAGCGCCGGCGACGGCGCGTCGGTGGCGCTGTTGCGCGACGGCGCGGTCATCGCGACGCGCGACGCGACCCAGGCGCGCGGTCAGGCCGAAATCCTGATGCCGATGATCGCCCAGGTGCTGGACGAGGGCGGCATCGCCGCCAGCGGTCTCGACCTGATCGGCGTCGGCGTCGGGCCGGGCTCGTTCACCGGCCTGCGCATCGCCATCGCCGCCGCGCGCGGACTAGCGCTGGCGACGGGCGTGCCGGCGATCGGCGTCACCGCCTTCGCCGCGATCGCCGCGCAGGTGCCGATGGCCCAGCGCGACGGCCGCGCGCTACTGGTCGCCATCGACACCAGGCGCGACGATTTCTACCTCCAGCTATTCGCGAGCGACGCCGGCAGCGATCCGATCGCGGTCGGTGCCGCCGCCGTCGCGGCGTGGGTCCCGCCCGTGCCCCTATTGTTGGCCGGCGATGCCGCGCATCGGCTGGCCCCGGCGCTGGCGGGCCGCGATCTCGCAATGGGGGCGGCGGTCCGCGTCGAGGGCGCCGACGTGGCGCGGCTCGCGGCCGCCGCCTATCGGCCCGGCCTTGCCGTCGCGCCGCCGCAACCGCTTTACTTGCGCCCACCCGATACCACCCTGCCGCGAGGCAATCCCGCATGAACCCGCCTGAACCGCAGGTCTTGCCTCGCACCCAATTGGGCGCGGTGGCGAAATTGCATGCCGAATGTTTCCCGGCCGACCCATGGAGCGTGCGCGACTTCATGGAACTGCTGGCGATTCGCGGCGCCAGCGGCCATCTGATCGCGGATGCCGCGACCGGCATCGCGGCGTTCATGCTCGACCTGATCGGCCCCGACGACGCGGAAATCCTGATCATCGGCGTCGCTCCGCCGGCGCGGCGGCGGGGCTTGGCGCGCTGCCTCATCGCGGATCTGGCGAAGCGGGCGCGCCAGCGCGGCGCGCGGCGCCTGCTGCTGGAGGTCGCCGCCGACAATGCCGGGGCGATCGCCCTCTATGCCTCGATCGGCTTTACCTTGCTGGGAGAGCGGCCGGGATACTACAGATTGCCAACCGGCAAAGCGGATGCCTTGATTTACGGCCTCTCATTGCCGCGCGATCTGGATCATCGATAGACAAGACCGCGCCAATTCTTGTAATTTGATTGCCGATCGCCAGGGAGGGTCCGGGATTTTTCGGAAAAGACCGGAAATTAGAGGAAAAATCGGGGATGACGGATAAAAGCAACAATAAGGACCTGCTCACATCGACGACCGATATCGTCGCGGCGCATGTCTCCAACAACAGCGTCGCGGTCGCCGATCTGCCGCTATTAATCAGCGAGGTCTATCAATCGCTGTCCGGTATCGGCAAGACCCCGTTCGTTGCGGCACGGCCCCAGCCCGCCGTGCCGATCAAGCGCTCGATCCATCCCGATTATATCGTCTGTCTCGAAGACGGCAAAAAGCTGAAGATGCTGAAGCGCCATCTGATGACGGCTTACAAGCTGACGCCCGAGACCTATCGCGAACGCTGGGGCCTGGCGGCGGATTATCCGATGGTGGCGCCGAATTACGCCAAGCAGCGGTCGCGCCTCGCCAAGGAAATTGGCCTCGGGACGCGGGGCCGCAAGGGCGCCTGAGGCGCCCTCACGCCGGCGTGAGGGCATGCTGGGAACGGCCGGTGCTTTGGTCTATAATTCGGCACCGAGGCACACCAGATAATGGACGGCATGACGTCACGGCTGGAACAATTATGCGTCGATAAGGGCCTGAAGATGACCGACCAGCGGCGGGTCATCGCCCGTGTCCTGTCGGAAGCGGTGGATCATCCCGATGTCGAGAGCGTCTATCGGCGCTCGGTGGAGATCGACCCCAAGATCAGCATCGCGACCGTCTACCGCACGGTGCGCCTGTTCGAGGAAGCCAGCATCCTGACGCGGCATGATTTCGGCGACGGCCGCGCCCGCTATGAGGAAATGACCGGCGACCATCACGATCATCTGATCGATATGCAAAGCGGCCGCGTCATCGAGTTTCGCGACGAGGAAATCGAGAAGCTGCAGCACGCGGTCGCGGCCCGGCTCGGCTTCTCGCTGGTCGGGCATCGGCTCGAACTTTATGCGGTGCCGGAGATCAAATCCGCCGCGGGACCGCACGCGAAGGCCAAGAAATGAGCGACAGCGCGATGGCCGAAAGCGCGCGCTCGGAGAATGGGCGCATTGTCGATATCCAATCGGGCTCGCTCCAGGTACGGCTGGCCGAAAGCGCCGCCGACCTCGACGCGGTCCAGGCGCTGCGCTATCGCGTCTTCTATGAGGAGATGGGCGCCCAGCCGACCGCCGAGATGGCGCGGCGGCGCCGCGACTTCGACGAATATGACGAGCATTGCGATCATCTGATGGCGATCGACCGCGCGCTCGGCCCCGGTCCCGATTCGGTGATCGGCACCTATCGCTATATCAGGCGGGCGGTGGCGAGCCGGCTCGGCCGCTTCTATTCCGCAGCCGAGTACGATGTCGCGAAGCTGGTCGCGTTCCCCGGCGAGATTCTGGAGCTTGGCCGCTCCTGCGTCGATGCGCGGGCGCGCAACCACACCACGCTGCAGATGATGTGGCGGGCCAACGCCGCCTATGTCTTCTACCACAAGATCGATCTGCTGTTCGGCTGCGCCAGCCTGCCGGGCATCGATCCCGACGCGCTGGCGGCGACCCTGTCCTATCTCTATCAGAACCATCTGGCGCCCGAGGAATTGCGCCCCCGCGCGCTGCCCGAACGCTATCTCGAAATGAACCGGTTACCGCCCGACGGCTATGACAAGGCCGCCGCCGAGGCGGAACTGCCGCCGCTGGTGAAGGGCTATCTGCGGCTCGGCGGCTTCATTGGCGACGGCGCGGTGATCGATCGGCAATTCAATACCACCGATGTCTCGATCGTGGTCAAATGCGCCTCGGTCACCAAGAAATATCTACGGTCCTATGAGCGGCGCGCGAAAAATGTCGGCGTGACCTGGGACCCAGTCACCAAGGGACTATGAGCGCACAATTTCTGCGGCTGACGCGGATCTTCCTCTATCTCGGCCTGACGGCGCCGCTGATGCCGGTGCAGGCGGTCGCGGTGCTGCTGAACCTGCGGCTCGCGCGCACGCTGCCGCGCTGGTACCATCGCCTGTCGTGCCGGGTGCTGGGCATCCGCCTGGTGTTCGACGGCAAGCCGGTCGAGGTCGATCCCGCGCTCTATGTCGTCAACCATACCGGCTATCTCGATATCGAGATTCTCGGCGCGGCGTTGCAGGCGTCGTTCATCTCGAAGGCCGACGTCGCCAACTGGCCGTGGTTCGGCTGGCTCGCCAAGTTGCAGCGCAGCGTCTTCATCGAACGCACCCGCGCCGCCGCGATGGGCCATCGCAACGCCATCGTCGAGCGCTTCGACCAGGGCGAGCGGCTGATTCTTTTCCCCGAGGGCACCAGCAGCGATGGCGGCCATGTCCTGCCGTTCAAATCCAGCCTATTCAGCGTCGCGGAATATCGCCACAACGGCACGCCGCTCGCGGTCCAGCCGGTCGCCGTCGCCTATACGCGGCTCGACGGCATTCCGCTGGGGCGCTCGTTCCGGCCGTTTTTCGCCTGGTATGGCGCGATGGACCTCGCACCCCATCTATGGACCTTGCTGGGCATGGGTGTGCTGACCGTGGAGTTGACATTTTTTCCGCCGGTGACGATCGAACAATTCGCGTCGCGCAAGGAGATGGCCGCCTATTGCCACCGAATCATCAGCGACGGCGTCGCCGAGGCGCTGGCGGGCCGGAAGCCGCTGCCCGCCGCCGCGGCGACGCGCCGGCGCCGCTCCAAACGCCGGGTCGCGCGGCCGGTTCAGGTTTCATGACCCCAGCGCGCGCGCCCAGCCGCAAGCTCCATATCAAGACCTATGGCTGCCAGATGAACGCTTATGATTCGGCGCGCATGGCGGATTTGCTGGCGCCGCTCGGCTTCGCCACCAGCGATACCGCCGAGGATGCCGATCTGGTGATCCTCAACACCTGTCACATTCGCGAAAAGGCGGCGGAGAAGGTCTATTCCGATCTCGGCCGGCTGCGCCCCGCCCAGGCGATGAAGCGCGACGGCGGCGGGCGCATGCTGATCGCCGTCGCCGGCTGCGTCGCCCAGGCCGAGGGCGCCGAGATTCGCGCCCGCGCGCCCGAGGTCGATATCATCCTGGGGCCCCAGACCTATCACCGCCTGCCGGAGATGGTGGCGCGCGCCGCCCGCGCCGAGGGCGTGGTGCTCGACACCGATTTTCCCGCCGAGTCGAAATTCGATTTCCTGCCCGAGACGCAAACCGCGCCGGGGGCCAGCGCGTTCCTGTCGATCCAGGAGGGCTGCGACAAATTCTGCACCTTCTGCGTCGTGCCTTATACCCGCGGCGCCGAATATTCGCGGCCCGCCGCCGCGATCCTGGCCGAGGCGCGGCATCTGGTGGCGCTGGGCGCGCGCGAGCTGACACTGCTCGGTCAGAACGTCAATGCCTATCACGGCGCGGCACCGGAGGGCGGCGTGTGGGGCCTTGGCGATCTCATCCGCGCGGTCGCCGCGATTCCCGGCCTGGCGCGCATCCGCTATACCACCTCCCATCCGCGCGATGTCGATGACGCGCTGATCGCGGCGCATCGCGAGGTCGATGCGCTGATGCCGTTTCTCCATCTGCCAGTGCAGTCGGGGTCGGATCGCGTGCTCGATGCGATGAACCGCCGCCACACCGCCGATGATTTTCGCCGCACCGTCGATCGACTGCGGGCGGCGCGGCCCGATCTGGCGCTGTCGTCCGATTTCATCGCCGGCTTTCCGGGTGAGACCGACGCCGATTTCGACGCGACGCTGGCGCTGGTGCGCGAGATCGGCTTCGTCCAATCCTTCTCGTTCAAATACAGCGCGCGCGCCGGCACCCCGGCCGCCTCAATGAAGCATCAGGTGCCCGAGCCGGTGAAGGCGGCGCGGCTCGACGCGCTGCAATCCCTGTTGCAGGAACAGTCGCGTGCCTTCAACGCCGGCACCGTTGGGCGCACCATGCCGGTGCTGTTCGAGAAGCCGGGCCGCCATGCCGGGCAGCTCGTCGGCCGCAGCCCCTATCTGCAATCGATCCACGCGCCGGCGCCCGCCACCCTGATCGGCACGATCGCGCCGGTGCGGCTCTTGGGGCTGACCGCGAACAGCATCGCCGGGGAGCTGGCCGCGTGACGCCGCCGCGCGACGCCGAACCGACGCTGCAGATGCAGTTCGACGACAATTCCCTGCTGCCGGTGCTGTTCGGCGAGCGCGACCGCAACCTCGCGCGGATCGAGGAAAAGCTCGGCGTCAATCTGGTGTCGCGCGGCAACCGGCTGATGATCGCAGGCGCCCGCGCCGAGATCGCGCGCCACGCGCTCGATACGCTTTATGACCGGCTGCGCGGCGGCCAGGAGATCGACACCGCCGCCATCGACGCCGCCCTGCGCCTCGCCGCCGCCAGCGGCAGCGGGCGCTGGGACGATGCCGATGTCATTCGCACCAAGAAGCGCCGCATCGCGCCGCGCGGCCCGCATCAGGCGGAATATATCCGCGCCTTGCGCGGCCACGATCTGGTGTTCGGCCTCGGCCCGGCCGGCACCGGCAAGACCTATCTCGCGGTCGCCACCGCGGTCGATATGCTGATGGGCGGCCAGGTCGAGCGCATCGTGCTGTCGCGGCCGGCGGTCGAGGCCGGCGAGCGGCTCGGCTTCTTGCCCGGCGACCTCAAGGAAAAGGTCGATCCCTATCTGCGCCCGCTCTATGACGCGCTGCACGACATGATGCCCGGCGACCAGGTGCTGAAGCGCATCGCCAGCGGCGAGATCGAGATCGCGCCGCTGGCCTTCATGCGCGGCCGCACGCTGGCCCATGCCTTCGTCATTCTGGACGAGGCGCAGAACACCAGTCCGGTGCAGATGAAGATGTTCCTGACCCGGCTCGGCGACAATGCGCGCATGGTGGTGACCGGCGATCTGACCCAGATCGACCTGCCGCCCGGCGCGCGATGCGGTCTCGAGGACGCGCTGGAGACGCTCGCCGATACCGAGGGCATCGCCACCATCCAGTTCGACGACAGCGATGTCGTGCGCCACCCGCTGGTCGCGCGCATCGTGCGCGCCTACGATCGGCGCGACCGGCTGGCCGGTGCCCGCCGTGCCGCTTCGCGCAGCAAATCCGACGATGAGCGACGATCGCGCAGCTAAATTCTGCCTCGTCATCGACGTGGCCATGCCGTGCGCCGCCTGGCGCCAGGCGCTGCCGGGCGTCGCCCGGCTCGTCCGCGACACCGCGCGCGCCGTGCTGGCGGCCGCCGATGACGAACCGACACCGGCCGAGCTTAGCGTGGTGTTGAGCGACGATGCGGCCGTGCGCATCCTCAACGCGCGCTGGCGCGGCAAGGATGCCGCGACCAACGTGCTGTCCTTCCCGGCGGGCGGGGCCGACGTGGCCGGGGCGCCGCGCCTTCTCGGCGATGTCGTGCTGGCGTTCGAGACGATGTCGCGCGAGGCGGCGGCGCAAGGCAAGCCGCTGGCGCATCATGTCCGGCACCTGATCGCGCATGGCGTGCTGCATCTTCTCGGCCACGATCATGAGCGGGCGCGCGACGCGACGCGGATGGAAAATCTTGAGCGTCGCATCCTCGAAGGCTTCGGCGTGCCCGATCCCTATCAAACCACCCCCTCCTCCCTTGAGGGGGAGGGTCGGGGTGGGGGGAGCCGGAGGCGCATCGCTCATGGCTGACGCGCCGTCCAATCATGAGGGGCCGCTCGCCGGCCTGCGCCAATGGCTGCGGCAATGGCGGCGCGACGCCGGCGAGGGCGATCTGCGCCAGGAGCTGGAAGAGCTGATCGAGGAGCATCAGCAGGAAGAGCCGATCGATCCGCATGAGCGGCGCCTCTTGTCCAACATCCTGTCGCTGCATGAGCTGAACGCCGCCGAGATCATGGTGCCGCGCGCCGACATCGTGGCGCTGGCCGAGGACACGCCGTTCGAACAGGCGACCCGGCAGATGGTCGAGCATGGCCACAGCCGCGTGCCGGTCTATCGCGACACGCTGGACGATGTCGTCGGCATGCTGCACATCAAGGACATGATGCCCTATGCCGCCGACCGGACCAGCGTGCCGCTGGGCCGCATCGTGCGCAAGGTGCTGTTCGTGGCACCCTCGCTGCCGGTGCTGGACCTGCTGCTGCAGATGCGGCTGTCGCGCGTCCACATGGCGCTGGTGGTGGACGAGTTCGGCGGCATCGACGGTCTCGTCACCATCGAGGACGTGATCGAGCAGATCGTCGGCGAGATCGAGGATGAACATGACGATGCCGACCGGCCCAAGATCATCGCGCGCCCCGACGGCACCATCGTCGCCGACGCGCGCACGCCGCTCACCGCGCTCGAGGGGCGCGTTCTTCCTTCGGCGCTGCTCGACGATCTGGACGAGGAAGTGACGACGCTGGGCGGCCTCGTGACCAACCTCGCCGGCCGGGTGCCGAGCCGCGGCGAGACGGTGCGCCATCCCTCCGGCATCGAGTTCGAGGTGCTGGACGCCGATCCGCGCCGGGTCAAGCGGCTGCGCGTGCGGACGACGACGCCCGCCGGCGCCACGCCGGCGGCCGCCAAGATCGGCGGGGCATGATCCGGGTGAAATCCCTGTCGGTCAAATCCCTGTCGGTTAAATCCGTGTCGGGCGCGCTGGCGCGCGGCGCCGGGCCGGCGGCGCCGCTGCGCGCCTGGGCGGCGTGGACCGTCGCGCTGACGGGCTGGCGGCGCCATGGCTTCGCCGCGCTGATGGGCGCCGTCGCCGCCGCCGCCTTGCCGCCGGTCGATCTGACGCCGCTGCTGCTGGTGTCGTTCACCGCTTTGGTCTGGCTCGCCGACGCCCAGCGCCGGCGCGCCGATGCCTTTCTGCTGGGGTGGAGTTTCGGCTTCGGGTTCTTTCTCGCCGGCCTCTATTGGATCGGCGCGGCGCTGCTGGTCGATATCGACAGCTTCTGGTGGCTGCTGCCGTTCGCGGTATTAGGCATTCCGGCCGGCCTCGCGATCTTCACCGGCGCGGCGCTGCTGGTCGCGATCGAGTTGCGGCGCGCGCTGGGCCTGCGCGGCAGCGCGCGCATCCTGATCATCGCGGTAACGTGGGTGGTGGCCGAATGGCTGCGCGGCCATATCCTCACCGGGTTTCCCTGGAACCTCGTCGGCTATGCCTGGTCGGGCGCCTTTCCCGGCTCGACCCCGATGCTGCAGGTGACCGCGGTCGTCGGTATCTACGGCCTGTCGCTGATCACCGTGACGGCGGCGGCGCTGCCGGCGCGGCTCGGCGACCGCGATGGCGGCCTGCCGTGGGCGCTGCTGGCGGCGATCCTGCTGATCGCGCTGCCGATGGCGGGTGGCGGCGCCCGCCTGTTGCTGGCACATAAGGAATTCATCCCCGGCATCACCATCCGCCTGGTCCAGCCCTCGATTCCGGAGACGCTGAAGGATGACGAATCGGCGCGGGTCGATAATCTGCGGCGGCTGTTGGCGCTCGGCGCCGCCAAGAGCAGCGTGCCGATCGCCGCCGTGGTGTGGCCGGAGACCGCGGCGCCGGCGTTCCTGGAGCGCGACCCGGACTTGCGCCGCACGCTGGCGCTGTCGATGCCGTCGGGCGCGCTGCTGATGGCGGGCGAGGTGCGCACCGACGCGGCGCCGGCGCCGGCGCGGCACATCTGGAATTCGCTGATCGTCATCGGCCCCTCGGGCGACATTCTCGGCAGCTATGACAAGGCGCATCTGGTGCCGTTCGGCGAATATGTGCCGCTGAGCAATATCCTGCCGATGCACAAGATCACCGGCGGCATGATGAACTTCTCCGCCGGGCCGGGGCCGCGCACCCTGTCGCTGCCGGACCTGCCGTCGGTCGGGCCGCTGATCTGCTATGAAGCGATCTTTCCGGGCGCGGTGGTGGATCGCGCCGAGCGGCCGGGCTGGCTGCTCAACATCACCAATGACGCGTGGTACGGCGTCACGTCAGGCCCGTTTCAACATTTCGCGATCGCCCGCGTGCGCGCCGTCGAGACCGGCCTGCCGCTGCTGCGCGCGGCGAACAACGGCATCACCGGGGCGTTCGATCCCTATGGCCGGGTGCTGAATAGACTGAACCTCGACGCCATCGGCGTTATCGACGTTCCGCTGCCGGTCGCCTTGCCGCCAACTATCTATAGTATTATAGGTGACATTAGTTTTGGATTATTACTAATAGCCGAGATCATTATTACTGTGGCTATAGGGAAAATCCGGCGGACGCATTAACCATAATTCTTGATTTACCGCATTAAGTGCGTGGCATGACCAGCAATGAAATCACTAATTGTATTGACCTCACGCGATGGCATGCCGTAACAAGGGGACCCTCAGGGGTCTAAAGAGAGAAGTCGAAAGCCAGTGATGAGTGACAATCCAGGGGATAGCCGGCCAGGGGATAGCCGGCCAGCGGACGGCCGGCGCCGCCGGCGCAAGTCGGACGGGCCCAGCCCGATCGACGTTCATGTCGGCTCGCGGGTGCGACTGCGGCGGACATTATTGGGCATGAGCCAGGAAAAGCTCGGCAACGCCATCGGGCTGACCTTCCAGCAAGTGCAGAAATACGAGCGCGGCGCCAACCGCATCGGCGCGAGCCGGCTGTTCGATCTGAGCCGCGTCCTCGACGTGCCGGTGTCATTCTTCTTCGACGACATCAACCCGACGGTGGTGGCCGCCGTCGCCGAGGGGGTCCCCGGGTTGAACGAGTCGGCGGCGTCGCCCTATGAGCCCGATCCGATGATGCGGCGGGAGACGCTGGAACTGGTGCGCGCCTATTATCGCGTCACCGACGCGCAAACGCGGCGCCGCCTGTTCGAGCTGGTGAAGGCCATCGCCAACGCCGGCGTGGCCTTGCCGGCCGAGGCATAAGCGGCATAGCCGATCCCGACACCCCGCCACGCCGCCGGATGATCCATGGCCGGCGCCGCGGGCGAAAACTGCGCGTCAGCCAGGCCGGCCTGATGGCCGGCCTGCTGCCGCGCTTGCGCTTCGCCGTGCCGGAAACCGGCCCGCTCGATCCGCGGACGCTCTTCGCGCCCGGCATCGACAGGGTCGCGCTGGAGATCGGCTTCGGCGGCGGCGAGCATCTGGCGGCGCAGGCGGCGGCGCATCCGACCCTCGGGTTCATCGGGGTCGAAATCTTCGAGACTGGAATCGCCAAGCTGCTGACCGCGATCGCGGCGCGCGGGCTGGAGAATGTCCGAATCCTGGTCGACGATGCCCGCCTGCTGCTGGCCGCGCTGCCCGACGAGTCGCTTGACCGCGCCTATATCCTGTTCCCGGACCCGTGGCCGAAGCTGCGCCATCGCAAGCGGCGCATCGTTTCACCCGCGACTCTGGCGGCGCTTGCACGCATTCTGCGTGACGGCGGGGAGTTGCGCCTCGCCACCGACGACCCCGATTATTTGCGCGCGATACTGGCGGATGCGACCGCCGAGCCGGCATTCGAATGGCTGGCGCGCCGGGCCGAAGAATGGCGGATTCGCGCGCCGGATTGGCCACCGACACGATATGAGGACAAGGCGCTGAAGGCGGGGCGGACACCCGCCTTTCTGGCATTTCGCCGCCGCGGGAGATAGTAAACAATAATCGACGGCGAGAGTTCGGAGCATGATTACTGTAAACTGGAGACTGAAGACTTTCTTAGCCGCCCAGTAATTTTTTGACGATGCCGCTGGCCTTGGCATTATCGACGCGGCCGGCGAGGCGTTCCCGAACCGCCGCCATCACCTTGCCCATGTCCTTGATGCTGGCGGCGCCGGTGGCGGCGACGATCGCGGCGATTTCGCGCTCGGCCTCCGCCTCCGACAATTGCGCCGGCAGGAACCGCTCGATGATCACGATCTCGCCGCGCTCCTTGTCCGCGAGGTCGGCGCGCTTGCCCTGTTCGTAAAGCGTGATCGATTCGCGCCGCTGTTTGATCATGCCCTGCAGCATCTGCTGGATCGCGGTGTCGTCAATGCCGTCGGCGCGCCCCTTGCCGCGCGCCTCGATATCCTGCTCCTTGAGCTTGGCCAGGATCAGCCGCACGGTCGAGGTGCCCAGCGCGTCACGGCCCTTCATCGCCGCCTTCAGGGCCTCGGTGAACTGGTCGCGCAGCATGTCCCTCTCCCATCCTCGATCATGCGCGCGACACTATCCGAACGCGGGCGGGAATGCTAAAGGGTCGCGATGTCCGCCCTATCAGCCTCCGCGACGGCCCGCGATGATCGCGCCGAGGGCGCCGTTTATCTTATTTTGTATATGCTGTGCATACCCGGCGCTAACTGGATGATCGGCCATGTCGGTACCGTTTGCATACCGAATGGTGGCCCGTGCATGGTGCCGGTGGCGCCCGGTTTGCTGGCGCCCAGCGGCGTGCTGACGGTCGGCCTGGCGCTGGTGCTGCGCGACCTGGTACAGCGCCGTCTCGGCCGCGCCTGGTCGCTGGGCGCGATTCTGGTCGGGGCCGCCCTCTCGGCGCTGCTGGCGCCGCCGGCGCTGGTGGCCGCCTCGACCGCCGCGTTCCTGCTCTCCGAATTGGCCGATTTCGCGGTCTACACGCCATTGCAGCGCCGCCGCTTCATCCTGGCGGTCGTCGCCTCCAGCCTCGCCGGCCTGGTGGTCGACAGCGTCCTGTTCCTGTGGCTCGCCTTCGGCAGCCTCGATTTCCTCGCCGGCCAGATTGTCGGCAAGGCAGGGATGGTGCTGCTGTCGCTACCCTTCATCTATTGGCTGCGGCAGCGCGACGCGCGCCATGCGGCGCGGCGCCGGCACAGGGTAATCGCTTGAACGGAATGCGGTGAGGGATTCCCCTCGCCTCCGGATCAAACGAGGCCTAGCCGCCCTCGACGAAACTTTCCTGCAAGCCGTCCTCATGGCAGTCTGACCCCTTCCAAGCGCCTATGGGGGTCGGGCCCCGGGCCTACCCCCATAGGCGCTTGGTCGCGAGATCGGCACCCTGGCGGCACGCCGCGAGTTTTGCCCACACTACGTCCGCGGCGACATGCTCATAGCCGGCGAAGGTGCCGAAGCCGCAATCGGTGCTGGCGATGACGCGCTCCCGGTCGCCGACCGCGTCGACGGCTTCGAGGATGCGCAGCGCGACCAGTTCCGGATGCTCGACGAAATTGGTGGTGGTGTCGATGACACCGGGCAGCAGCACGAAGTCGGGCGGCAGCTTGTGCCGCTTCAGCGCGTGATATTCATGCTGGTGCCGGGGATTGGCGAATTCGATGCTAAGGCCGCCGACCTGGGCCTGATAAAGGATCGGCAACAGCGGCGCCATCGCGATGTCGTGGACATGCGGCCCCTCGAAATTGCCCCAGCAGCAGTGGAGCCGCACCCGGTCGCGCGGCAGGCCCTCCAGCGCGCGGTTGAGCGCCGCGACATGCAATTCGCAAATCGCGAGGAACGCGGCATCGCTGTCGTTCTGGAACATCATGCTGCGTTCCATGGCGAGGTCGGGCGCGTCCAGTTGCAGGACCAGCCCGCTGTCGATGATGGCGCGGTATTCGTGACGCAGTTCGCGGGCGATCGCGAAGAGATAATTCTCGTAACCGTCGTAGTAGGCGTTGCGCATCGTGGTCGCGATGATGCCCGGCGAGGCCGCAGTCATGAAGCCCTCGGCGAACCCGCCCTGGCCTATCCGCGCCGTGCGCTTCAGCAGCGCGATCTCGGCGCCGAGATCGCCGTCATCGGCATAGCGCAGCTCGGCGACCGCCTCCGGGAATTTGCCGCCGCCGGGCCGGTGGGGATAGCGCCGGGCCATCATCGCGGCGAAGTCGGGAAATTCCAGATAATCGGGCGCGCGCGGCCGCTTCCAGTCGCCGCCGAAGCCCGCCATCCGGCGCGGCAGATAGGTCTGGAAGCCGACGCGCGGCTGCTCGCCGTCATTGCCAATATCGACACCGGCCGCGATCTGTTTCTCGACCACGGCGCCGACCCCCGCCGCGATCGCGCGGTCCATCGCGCCGCCGTCCACCGCCTCGCCCGCCTCGCGGCGCAGCAGCAGATCGGTCAGGTCCGCGTTACGCGGCAGGCTGCCGACATGGGTCGTCAGAATCCGGTCCCGGCTCGATAGCATGCGTTTATCCTTCCCCTGGCGCCGACGCGATCAGCGCTGATTCATGATCGGGACATTCATGTCGCCGATTTTGATTTCGTTCACCAGCTCGGGAATCCCCCACGCCACGGCGGGATCGACCTTGATGCGGAAATGATACATCGATTGCAGCGCCTGGTGATCCTCGGCGCGGATCAGCATCGGCCCTTTGGGCGTGTCGAAGCGCATGCCCTCCAGCGCCGCGATCAGCTTCTCGCTGTCGGTCGAGCCGCCCGCCTTGCGGATCGCCGTCACGATGGCGATGCCGGCGGTCATGCCGCCGGGGACGAAGAAATCCGGCGGGCCGCCGAACCGTTTCTGATACGTCGCCACCAGCCAATCGTTCACCGCGTTGTGGGGCAGCGTATAATAATAGTTGGTCGCGCCCTCCATCCCCGGCAGCGCCTTGTACGCCGCCATCGAGGCGAAGACGTTGCCCGGCGCCGCCAGCTCGATGCCGAAGCGCTCCGGCCGCTGCTCCTTGATCTTGCCGACCGCGTCGACGGCGCTGGCCCACAGCACCAGAATGATCTTGCGGCCCGGCCGGTTCTTCAACGCGTCGAAGAGGCGCAAGGCCGAGCTCGACAGGTCGATGGCCGCGAATGGCGCGTATTCCTCGTACACGAGTTCGGCGCCGGTGCCTTGCAGCGCCTTGCGCATCGCCGCCGTGGCGTCGCGGCCATAGGCGTAATCCTGGGCGAGGGTGGCGATCGAAACGCCGGGCTTGCCGAGCGCCTGGGCCAGCGCCAGCGCATCCTGGGTGGAGCTGCGCCCGGTGCGGAAGATATAGCGGTTCCACGCCTTGCCGGTGATCGAATCGGCGCCCGCCGGATCGACGATGAAGATGCGCTTATATTCCTGGGCCACCGGCAGCATGGCCAGCGCGACATTCGACGCGATGTCGCCGACCGCGATCTGCGCGCCCTCATCGCCATAGGCCTCGCTCAACAGGGTGCGGGCCAGCGCCGGCTTCAACTGGTCGTCTTTCTCGACGACCACGATCTTCCGGCCATCCACCACCATCGTGCCTTGGGTCGCGTATTCCAGGCCGAGCATCAGCCCGATTTGCGTCTGCCGCGTCAGACCCTGAAGCGGCCCGGTCATGGCATGCACATGCGCGATCTTGATCGGCTCGGGTTCGGCGGCTCGGGTGGCGAGGGGCGCCGCCACCAGGGCGCCGACCAGCAGCGCCAACATATTTACGTATTTCATGCGTGTCCTCTTGCTAGGGATGGCGCGGCGGCGTGACGGTACAGACGATTTTGCCATCCTCGCGAAAGCGCGCGACCGGCGGCAGCGGCTTGGCCACCGCCACCGCGAGATACCATTTCATGGTCGACGAGGCCGGCGGCGTCGGGGCGAAGCGATAATCGAGCCGCAGCGCGCCGGGGTCGCGCGCCACGCGCTCGACCTGGAAGACAGTGGCGGTGTCGCCCGCGCCAAGGATGCGCGCGAGCAGCAGGATCGCGTGCTTCCGCCAGAACGCGGCCGGCGGCGCGAAGGGGCGGGTGCCGCCCATGGTCGGCGCCGGCTTGAGCACCCGGTTCCAATCGGCCGCGGAGCGTAGCACCGCGCAGAACGGCCGATCTTCCGGTGTCCAGTTCGCGACGAAGCTCTGATAGCGATGCGGGTCGAGCTGCTGGAACCGGACGTCGCGGGCGGCGGCCGGAATCCCGGCGAGGCACAGCATCACGGCGATCAAGGCTAGCGATTTCATCCTGACTCACTTTCATGCCGGGGATTTGCGGGCGTCCAAGGCGGCCATTGCCGCGCGCAGGATGGCCTGGATGTGCTCGGCATGGGCGGCGGGCACCAGGTTCGGATCGAGGTCGAAATCGAGTCCCGCCAGATGCTCGCTGAAAATCGCGGTCTGGCGGCCGGATGCGCCCGACACATCCTCGACGGCATAGGGCACAACCTCCTGGACGACGCCCTTCATCGCAATCGGCGGCAGCCGTCGCGCCTGGACGAAATCGCGCACGAACGCGAACGTCTCATAGCTCATGACGATCTGGCCGGGTTCCGCGATCGATTGCAGGCGGGCCGCCAGGTTCGCCTCGGCGCCGATGATGGTATAGTCCATGCGGTCGGCGCTGCCGAAATTCCCGACATTGCAATAGCCCGTATTGATCCCCATCCGCACCCGAAACGGCTGCTGGATGCCGTTGCCGCGCCATTTGATGTTCAGCTCGACCAGGCGCCGCTGCATCTCGACCGCCATGCGCAGACACGCCTTGGCGTCCTCTTGGGTTCCCTTGGTTTCGGGGTCGCCGAAAAAGATCAGCATCGCGTCGCCGATGAATTTATCGACGGTGCCGCCATGCGTGAGGGCGATGGCGGACATTTCCGTGAAATACTCGTTGAGCAGCGCGGTGATCTCCTCCGGCTGGAGGCGCTCGGCGGTCGCGGTAAAATCCTTGATGTCGGAGAAAAAGATCGTGAGCTTCTTGCGCTCGGTGTGAATGGTCACGTCGCGCTCGCCGCTGAAAATGCTCTTGTAGATTTGCGGCGCGAGATAGCGCGAAATCTTCAGCGAGATCGAGGCGAGGAATTGGTTGGCGGTTTCGAGATTGCGGTTGATGCCGGCGATCACCCCGGTCTGATGGCGCTGCAAGGCGATGAAGCCGAAGCCGACCGCGGCGGTGAACGCGAAATAGAGCAGCAGGTACTTGAACGAAAAGATGTTGGCGGCGATCGGCTGATCGATCGTCACCTCCTGAATGCCGCGCACATCGCCGATTTTCCAGTCATGCTTGAGACTGTCGGGATCGGCATTGTGACAGGTGACGCAGGCCGACCCCATGATGATCGGCACCACGACGCGAACCCGGTCGCTGAGCGCGGAGCGCGAGACATCGGTGATTTGCCGAGCCGGGTTCTGGCGGAGCGATGCCAGCGCCTGGCGCTCGAAATCGTCCATGACATGCGGCGCTCGTCCCTTGAACGGAAAATCCGAGATGAAGCGGTAGCCGATATTCGACTGGCGCGCGCTGACGACGCCGCCGAGTTCGAGCGACAGGGTAGCGGGAATGGGAATGGCGCCTGGTATGTCCTGGTAATTGTGCACGATTTGGGTCGTGCCGGGACTGACGAGGATCCGGTCGACGACATTGTCCGCGTAATAGCCGCGCACGCCGCTGATGATCGAATTGATGTCGCCGGCCTGGGTGCGTAGGGCGGTCTGAGCGAGCGCCTGCAGATCGAGCCACACCGCCAGCGGCAGGCCCGCCAGCAACGCGATCACCACCAGGGCGAGCACCCAGCTCGGGGTCCGCGCCGCGGTCTCGGCGAGAGATTTCATGCAGCCCGCATTCCCCATCGCGAATCGCAATGGGCGAGGATCGCATGCGCTCGCCGAAATGTCCAAAGCGGCGGCCCTCTCCGCCCGAAGGGACGGAGAGGGGAGGCGGAATTACGGCGCCAGCGGCACCTTGCCGAAGGACAGGCGGCTCCAGGCGGGGAAGGCCGCCCGTGCCGCCGCCACCGCGCAATCCAACTGATCGCGCGAGGCCGACGGGCATTGCGCGAAGGACGCGCCGGTCGAGGGGTTGATCACGTCGAAATTGCTGTCGCTGGTTTCCGACGTGCCGTCGATGGTTTGGGTAAAGCTGGTCATGTTCGGTTGCTCCCTATTTCAGCGTCACGGCCTTCGCGACGAAGGGCGGCGGATTCTTGCCCTTGAGGTTCGGGGCGAAGAGATAGTTGAGCTCGCCCGAGACCACATAGGCGGTCTTGCCGACCTGCGTCACGCCGACGGCGCCGGCATCGTCCGCCAATACCTTCACGGTGTATTTGCCGCCATCGATGGTGACGAGGCTCATATGGCCGCCCTCGGCGAGCAGGAACTGGTTGCCCGTGCCGCCGGCCAGCGCGCGGAAGCCGTCCGGATTTTTCACCGGATCGCCCGCAAGCTGCGTCACCGCGCCGGCGCTCATATCCTTGCCGACCGCGATCATGAACATCTTGCTCTCGCCGAAACCGGTGACATAGAGATTGCCGTCGGTCCCGAACGCGATGCCGTCGAGATTGATGCCCTTGGTGCCGAACATGTCGTTCTTCACCCATTCCTCGAGCGCGCCGCCGCCCTTCTTCAGCCGCAGCACGCGCGGCATGACGGAATCGGTGACATAGGCGGCGCCGTCCGCGCCGATGGCGATGTCGTTGCAGAAGCCGGCATTGCCGGGAAAGACATAGCTGCCCTTCGGCGCGCCGGTCTTGAGGTCATAGGCCATCAGCGTCGGCGGCCCCTTGCCGCCGGGCGAGGTCACGCCGAGCATGCTCCAATCATTGGTGCAGACATAGAGCGTGCCCGAGCCCTCGTCCGCCAGCACGCCGGTAATCGAGCGCAATTGCGGGTTCGGCTTGATGAACGGCGCGGCGGCCGTGGCGCCTGGCGCCGCGCGATAGACCTGGGCCTCGCCGATGCTGCCGATATAGAGGGCGCCGTCCTGGGTCGAGGTTATGCTCTCCGGGAACACCCTGGCGCCGGGAATCGAAACGTCGCCGGCGGCCATCGCCGCCGAGCTTGCGATAGTGCCGCGCCAACCGCGAGCATCGTCAGACGAACTTGCATCGGTCCTCCCCTCCAAATAGTGGAAATTTGTCTCGGCCGAGTGGCCGACCGCCCTTACCCTACCGATATATTTTAGAATATATAGCGAATCAAACGCCGTCTGGCGCCCTCTGGCGCCCTTTCCCGATCCCAATGCGAACAAAGGGCGAGTTCGCGTGTTAGGTGTGTATCACGCGAGTCGACGATATGATCTGGCCGAACCCCATCCGTGCCATCTTTCTGTTCTGCGTGGCGGCGGTGGCGCTCGCCACGCCGGCCTACGCCCAGGATCCGCCGTCCTATCTGGCGCGGGCGGGGGATTGCACCTCATGCCACACCGCGCCCGGCGGCCGGCCCTTCGCCGGCGGCTTGCGCATGAACACGCCGCTGGGCGCGATCTTCACCACCAACATCACGCCCGACAAGGCGACCGGCATCGGCGATTACAGCTTCGCCGATTTCGACCGCGCGCTGCGGCGCGGCGTCGCGAAGGACGGGCATCATCTCTATCCGGCGATGCCCTATACGTCGTTCGCCAAGCTTAGCGATGCTGACATGCGCGGCCTCTACAACTATTTTATGCATTCGGTGAAGCCGGTGCGCCAGAAAAACCGGCGCGGCGAAATTCCCTGGCCGCTCGATATGCGGTGGCCGTTGGCGGTGTGGGATTGGCTGTTTCTGGATCATGCGGCCTTTCACCCGAGCGCGACGGCGAGCGCCGCCGTCAATCGCGGCGCCTATCTGGTCGAGACGCTGGCGCATTGCGGCGCGTGCCACACGCCGCGCGGCATCGCCTGGAACGAGCGCGGCGATGACGCGTCCGATCCGCGCTTTCTCAGCGGGGAGATGCTCGATTTCTGGGCGGCGCCCGATCTGCGCGGCGATGTTCGGACCGGGCTGGGCGCATGGTCGACGGATGATATCGTGCGGTTCCTCAAATCAGGCCATAATGAGCATGGCGTGGTATTCGGCTCGATGAGCCTTGTTACCACCAACAGCACGCCCTATTTGCGCGACGCCGATCTCGCGGCGATTGCCGCCTACCTCAAAGCCATGCCGCCGCGCCGCGCCGATCAGCATCCCTATGCCCATGACGATGCGATGGAACAGCACTTGCGCGCCCATCGCCTGGTGACGCCCGGCGGCATGCTGTATCTCGGCCAATGCGCGCGCTGTCACGGCGCAGACGGAAGGGGCGACGCCGCCCACGCGGTGCCGCCGCTGGCGGGCAATCCCGTGGTGCTGGGGCGCGATCCGACCTCGGCGATCCATATCGTGCTCGATGGCGGCCCGCCGCCCGCGCCGGGTGCCACAGCGCCAAACCGCATGCCGCCCTTTCGCGCCTTGCTCAGCGACGTGCAGACGGCGTCGGTAATCTCCTTCATCCGCGCCGGGTGGGGCAATCGGGCGGCGCCGGTGACGCCGGCCGCGATCGGCGCGGTGCGCAACGGGACCCGGTCGCCGCGAGACCAGGTGGCGCGCGGCGCCGCGCTGACGGCGGCGCATGGCTGCGGCGCGTGCCATTCGATTCCCCGCGTCGCGGGCGCGACGGGCACGGTCGGGCCGCCGCTCGACAATATCGCCGATCGCGCAATCATCGCCGGCCTTCTGGCGAACAATCCCGACACTATGGCGACGTGGCTGCGCGCGCCCCAGCGCATCAAGCCCGGCGATGCCATGCCCGATCTGGGGCTGAGCCAGGACGAGGCCCGGGATATCGCGGCGTTTCTGGCGACCCTGCACGACTAGCGGTTGGGGATTGCCCCGGAATCGGGTTAAGGTCGCGGCCGTTCGCGCGGCTAACGGTGAGAGCGCCAAATGAGGCGGATCGGCAAGATCGCGACGGTGTTCCTGTTGGCCTCCGCGTTCGCGGCGCCCGCGCTGGCGATGGATCGCGCCGAATATCTGGCGCGCGCCGGCGATTGTGTCGCCTGCCACTCGGTCCCCGGCGGCAAGGCGTTCGCGGGCGGCCTCAAGATGGGCACGCCGCTCGGCAACATCTATGCCACCAACATCACGCCGGACAAGGAGACCGGTATCGGCAACTACACACTCGCCGATTTCGATGCCGCGCTGCGGCGCGGCGTGGCGAAGGACGGGCATCACCTCTATCCCGCGATGCCCTATCCCTCTTATGCCAAGCTGACCGACGCCGATGTCGCCGGGCTCTACAATTACTTCATGAAGGAAGTGCCGGCGGTCCATCAGCCGAACAAGGTGGCGGAGATCCCCTGGCCGCTCGACATGCGCTGGCCGCTCGCGCTGTGGAACGTCGTGTTCCGGGCGGACGGCGTCTACGAGGCGAAGGCGAACCAGAGCGCCGAGTGGAATCGCGGCGCCTATCTGGTGCAGTCGCTCGGCCACTGCGGCGCCTGTCATACCCCGCGCGGCCTCGCCTGGGACGAGACCGCGCTCGACGATAGCAGCGCCGATTATCTGAAGGGCGCCAATCTCGATTCCTGGTCGGCGCCCAATCTGCGCGGCGACGCCAATGCCGGGCTGGGGCGCTGGGCGCATGCCGATCTCGTGGCGTTTCTCAAGACCGGACACAACAAGGACGGCACCGCCTTCGGCTCGATGATCGACGTCATCAACAATTCCACCCCGTACATGAGCGACGCCGATCTCGGCGCGATCGCGACCTACCTCAAATCGCTGCCGGCAAGGGGGCGGGACCAGCCGATCTATGCCCATGACGACGCCACCACCAAGATGCTGCGCGCGGCGAACCCCACCGATCCCGGCGCCGCGATCTATTTCGGCCAGTGTGTCTCCTGCCATGTCGATACCGGCCAGGGCTTCGCGCCCTATCTGCCGCCGCTCGCCGGCAATCCGACGGTGCTCGATTCCGATCCGGCCTCGCTGATCAATATCGTGCTCAACGGCTCCACCCCGATCGTGGTGAAGGGCACGCCCGACGCCTACCGCATGCCGCAGTTCCGCATCAATCTCAGCGACAAGGACATCGCGGACGTCGTCACCTTCATCCGCCAGGGCTGGGGCAACAAGGCGGGCCCCGTGACGCCGGCCCAGGTCGCCGACATGCGCAAGGCGACCGACCCCGCCAGCGATCAGGTGATCATCCTGAAGATGCGGTAGGGATCCCTACTTCGTGCCGTAGAGCCGGTCGCCGGCATCGCCGAGGCCGGGGATGATATAGCCGTGATCGTTGAGATGATCGTCGATCGAGGCGGTGAACACCGGCACGTCGGGATGCGCCGCGCGCAGCGTCGCGATGCCTTCGGGCGCCGACAAGAGGCAGAGGAACTTGATGTGCTGGGCGCCGCTTTTCTTGAGCCGCGCCACGGCGGCGACGGCGGTGTGGCCGGTCGCCAGCATTGGATCGACCACGATGGTCAACCGGTCGGCGAGGTCGGGCACTTTATAGAAATATTCGATCGCCTGGAGGGTCTTCGGGTCGCGATAGAGGCCGATATGGCCGACCCGCGCGCTCGGCACCAGATCGAGAATGCCCTGCACCAGCCCGTCGCCGGCGCGCAGGATCGCGATCAGGCACAGTTTCTTGCCCTCGATGGTCGGCGCGTCATAGCGGGTCAGCGGCGTCTCGATGGTCTCGAACGCCAGCGGCAGATCGCGGGTCACCTCATAGGCCAGCAATAGCGACACCTCGCGCAACAACTGGCGGAATTTCGCCGTCGAGGTCTCCTTGCGCCGCATGATCGACAATTTGTGCAGGATCAGTGGGTGGCCGACGACGGTGACGCCTTCGGGAACGCCGGCCAAGCTCATCGTCACCACCCCCACTTCGCGAAGGCGCGACTAAAGCACGGCGCGACGATGCGGGAAAAGCGGAATCAGCTGCGCCCGTAACTGTCTTCGAAGCGCACGATATCGTCCTCGCCCAGATAGGAGCCGGACTGCACCTCGATGACATGGAGCATGATCTTGCCGGGATTTTCGAGACGGTGCGGCGTGCCGATCGGGATATAGGTCGATTGGTCCTCGTGCAGGATGACCTCTTCATTGCCGCGCACCACCTTGGCGGTGCCGCTGACGACGACCCAGTGCTCGGCGCGGTGATGATGCATCTGCAGCGACAGCTTGGCCCCCGGCTTCACCGTGATGTGCTTGACCTGCACCCGGTCGCCATTGTGGATCGAGCGAAACGATCCCCACGGCCGATGCACGATCGGATTGGTGGTGGCCTCGGGGCGGCCGTCGCGCTGGAGGCGCTTCACCAGCGCCGAGACGTCCTCGGCCCGGTCGCGATGCGCCACCATCACCGCGTCGCCGGTCGCGACCACGATCAGATCCTCAACCCCCAGCGTCACCAGCAAACCATGTTCGGCGCGCAGATAGGATCGCTTGGTGTCCTGGGTCACGACATCGCCGATGCGGACATCCTGATCCTGGTCCTGGACGCTAAGGCGCCACAGCGCATCCCAGGTCCCGGCATCGCTCCAGCCCATTGAGACGGGCACCACCGCCGCATGCTCGGTATGCTCCATCACGGCATAGTCGATGGATTTATTCTCGGCCTTGGCGAACGCGTCCTTGTCGAGGCGCAGGAAATCGATATCGCGCTTGGCGGTCTTGAGGGCCGCGCGGCACGCGGCGACGGTGTCGGGTTGCAGCCGCTGCAGCTCGCTGAGGAACAGCGCGGCCGGAAACAGGAAGATGCCGCTGTTCCAGAAATAATCGCCGGCGGCGAGATAGGCATCGGCATGTGCCTTGTCGGGCTTTTCGACGAACTTGCCCAGGGCGAACACGCCATCGACCGCCGCAAGCGCGGCGCCGCGCTTGATATAGCCATAGCCGGTCTCGGGCCGGTCGGCCTCGATGCCGAAGGTGACGAGCCGGCCGGTGCGCGCGGCGGCGGCGGCGCGGTCGATCGCCGTGTAGAAGGCGGGCAGATCGGTGATGACATGATCCGATGGCATCACCAGCATCAGCGCGTCGGGATCGGTCGCGATGAGCGCCAGCGCCGCGACACAGGCGGCCGGCGCGGTGTTGCGGCCGAACGGCTCCAGCACGATAGCCTGCGGCGAAATATCGAGCGAGCGCACTTGTTCGGCGAGGATGAAGCGATGCTCGTCATTGGCCAGGAACAGAGGAGCGGCGAACCGTGCCGGGTCGGCGACCCGCTGAACCGCCTCCTGAAGCAGCGAGCGTGCCGTGGTCAGCGGCAGAAATTGCTTGGGCAGATGGGCCCGCGACATCGGCCACAGCCGGGTTCCGGACCCGCCGGACAGAATGACCGGGTGGATGTCGGAGCCGCTACGCGATGCCTGACCCATGTGCCGTCCTTGTTCGCGCCGCGTCGCGGGCGGCGCGGGTTATCGATGCGCGTCGGAACCATATGGCACGCAAGGGTTCGCGGCCAAGTCCCGAACGCGCCGGGCGCCGTCCCCGCTGCCCGGATGGCGGCGGGCGGCCATGCCGACGATCAAACCGCCGCCAGTTCGTGCCGCATCGCCCGGCGCTGCGCCCGCGCGAACGGGACGACATCGGCGGTCGTGGTCGCGGAGAATGCCCTCAACTCGTCCCGGCACCGCTCCAGCCCGCGCAATTCCTTGGCGTCGTCGCGGTCCAATACATCCATATAGCTGATCTTGATTTCGACCAGGTCCATCAGGGTCTCAACCGATTGCTTCGACAGGGCCATAGCATCCTCCTTTTTTGCGAATACCAGAGGAGTTTGGGGCGAAAACTCTTAAAAAGCGGTGAAAGGGATTTTAGAGAAATGCATTTTCTTTTGTATTTTTTACCGAGGTCGGTTTATCGACGATAATTTATTGATTTAACATGATATTTTTTGGTGCAATGCGCCGCAATCCGGGGCTTTTGAGGGATTTTCGGTCAAAAATTTTCCGTCTCCAGCCCCGATTTCGGCAAGAAATACGCGGTGCCCGGCCTAAACCCCGAACGCCGCCTCATGGGCGATGCAAAAGCCCTCGAAATTCTGCGCTGGGTGGCCGGTGATGCGCGCGACCTCGTTATTGTAGGTCGCGACTTGTCCGTTGCGCACCGAAGTCCACAACGCGACCAGCCCCTCGACGAGGGTCGCCGAGGCGCCCATGGCGGCCAGGCGCTCGCCAGCGGCGGCGGGCGTGATATCGACCAGCTTGATCGGCTTGCCCAGGACCCGCGACAGGATTTCCACCTGCTGGGCGACGGTGAGCAACTCCGCGCCGAACAGCTCGTAGATGTGACCCTCATGGCGCGCATCCGTCAGCGCCGCCGTCGCGACGGCCGCGATGTCGCGTGGCGCGATCATCGCCATCTTTCCCTCGGCGAAGGGCGAGAACACGGCGCCCTGTGCCTTGATGGTGGCCGCCCAGCCCAAGGTGTTGGACATGAACATGCCGGGCCGCAGGAAGGTCCAGGGCACGCCCGATTGCCGGACCAACTCCTCCTGGTCGCGATGGAGCTTGCCGATGCCGTTGGTGCCGTCGCCGCCCGCCGAAATCTTGACGATGCGGGTCACGCCCGCCTTGGCGCTTTCGGTGATCAGGGCGCGGTCGGCGGATTGCGTGGTGTCCGCGATCAGCCCGATCAGAAAGACCCGGTCGGCGCCCGCGATCGCGCGCGTCACGGTCGCGGTCTCGCGCAGATCGCCAATCACCCGCTCGACGCGCGGATCGAGATGCGCCACCCGGGCGGGGTCGCGCGTCACGACGCGCAGTGTCTCGCCCTTGGCCAAAAGTTGCGGCACCAATTCTTTGCCGATATTGCCGGTCGCGCCGGTTATCAGAATCATAGCGACTAATCTTTCTTCAATGCGGGAGCAGCGCCTTAATGCCGGAAGTGGCGCATGCCGGTGAATACCATGGCGATGCCGGCCCGGTCGGCGGCGGCGATGACCTCGGCGTCGCGGGTCGAGCCGCCGGGCTGAATCGCGGCGGTGGCGCCGGCGGCGATCGCGGCCTCCAAGCCGTCGGCGAAGGGAAAGAACGCGTCGGAGGCGACGACTGACCCGATCGCCCGGTCGCCCGCCTTGCGGGCCGCGAGGTGGGAACTATCGACGCGGCTCATCTGCCCGGCGCCGATGCCGACCGTGGCGCCACCCTTGGCATAGACGATGGCGTTGGATTTGACATGCTTCGCCACGGTGAAGGCGAACAGCAGGTCGGCGATTTCCTGCGCCGTCGGTGCGCGCTTGGTGACGGCGCGCAAATCGGTTTCCGTGACGCGGCCGGCGTCGCGATGCTGCAGCAGATAGCCGCCGGCGAGGCTGCGCAGGGTCATGCCAGCCGCCGCCGGGTCGGGCAGCGGCGCCACCAGCAGCCGCCAGTTCTTCTTGCGGGCGAGGATCGGCTCGGCTTCGGGCGCGATCGCGGGCGCGATCACGACTTCGGCGAAATGCTTGTCGAGCGCCTGGGCGAGTGGCCTGTCGATGGAACGGTTGACGGCGACAATGCCGCCATAGGCGCTGGCCGGGTCGCAGGCGAGCGCGCGGTCCCAGGCGGCGCGCACATTATCGGCCACCGCGACCCCGCACGGGTTGGCGTGCTTGACGATGACCACCGCCGGGCTGGCGAACTCGGCCGCCAGCGCATAGGCGGCGTCGGTGTCGTTGAGATTGTTGTAGGAAAGCTCCTTGCCTTGCAATTGCCGGGCGGCGCCTAGGCCGGTGCCCGACGCATCGACGTAAAAGGCGGCGCGCTGATGCGGGTTCTCGCCATAGCGCAGCATCTGGCGCCGCGTCGCGGTCAGGGTCAGCGTCGCGGGAAAGCTGTCGCCCTCCCGCGCCGCGAGCCAGCCGGCGATCGCGGCATCATAGGCGGCGGTGCGCGCGAACGCCTTCGCGGCCAGCGCGCGGCGTAGCGCCAGCGGTGTCGCGCCGTCATGATCGCGTAAACTTTCGAGCAACGCGGCATAGTCGCCGGAATCTGTTATCACCGCGACATCGGCATGATTCTTCGCGGCGGCGCGGATCAGGGCCGGGCCGCCGATATCGATATTCTCGACGCATTCGTCGAACGAGGCGCCGCGCGCCACGGTCGCTGCGAAGGGATAGAGATTAACGACCAGCAGATCGATCGGCGCGATGCCGTGCGCCGCGATGGCGCCGAGATGGTCGGGCCGGTCGCGCCGCGCCAGCAGCCCGCCATGGATCGCGGGATGCAGCGTCTTGACCCGGCCATCCAGCATTTCGGGAAAGCGCGTCACCTCGGCCACCTCGGCCACCGTGAGGCCGGCCTCGCGCAACACCCCGGCGGTGCCGCCCGAGGAAATCAGCGCGATGCCGCGCGCCGCGAGGACCCGTGCCAGCTCGACGATGCCGGTCTTGTCGTGAACCGACAGCAGCGCGCGCCCGATCGGGCGCGGCGCGTCATTCGCCATTGCCATCATCGGCGGGGGCTTCGACCGGCTTTTTCTGCTCGCGCCGCAGCGCCCATTTGACCAGGGCGCCGCCGCTGCCGACATGGCCGTCCAGCACCAGCTGGCGCGATTTCCGGAACGATTCGCTCCCCAGATAAATGCTCTCGGCGATGCTCAGCACCGCGCCCTGGGCGCGCAGCCGCCAACCGACGCCGCCCGGCAGGCGCAGCAGCGCCGCCGCGCCGTCCTGGATCAGCGACACCTGGACCGCCGGGTGCAAATGAAAGCGCAAGCAGAAGCCCTGGCCGGCGGGGCCGGTCAGCCGTTCCTCGCCGCGCAAATCCTCGCCATCGGCGGATAGGAACAGCTGGCGCGCATGGGTCAGGCCGAAGGCCGCGACATAGCCGTCATGGCTGGCCTCGACCCACTGGCTGCCCTGATCCTCGGCGCGCTCGCACACGACATTGTTTGGGCGCCGCCCGATCCCGGCCTCGGGCCAGATCTGCGACGAGTTGGTGTCGGCGACGATCAGCGTCGAGTGCGCGGCGGTGGCGCGCGCGGTGGCGCGCCAGTCGAGGCTCGGGCCATGATAAGCGCCGCAATTGACGATCAGCCGGTCCTTGCCATGGCTCATCTCGAACGACAGCGTGCCGGCATGGGCATCGCGGTCGAGGCCCGGCCCCGGCGGCGCGCCGGCATCGATAATGACCAGGCTGCGGCCGGCCTGGAGGCGCTGAAAGCCGAGATAGGGCGCGCTGACCGGCGCCCTGCCTTTTGCCTCGGCGCGATTCAACACCTGCTCGATCGCCAGCGGATCGTCCTCGTTGGCGCCGTTGAACAGGGCGAATTTATTGTCGCCGTGGCGAAAGAACCGCAGCATCGGGGCGGCGCGGTCGATGGCGGAGCGCAAGGGATCGGGCACCTCGAGGTCGGCGGCGCGCAACCCCTCGCGCGCGTCGATCAAATAGCGCAGCGCCTGAAACTGGGCGCGCGGACTGCGCTCGACATGGCCGCCATCGGGCAGAAATTGCGTCTCGACCTCGCGCAGGAACCGCGCCAGCGCCCGTCGTCGCCGCCCGGCATGATCCAGCGCGGTCCAGGCAATGACCAAGCCGCGCAGCGCGCCGAGCCGGGGCAGGCCGGGCGCCGCCCGTCCCGCCACCCGGCCGAGATGCCGCGCCTGGCGCCCATAGCTTTGCAGCAGGCGGGCGCGAAACTCGTCGTCGCGGGCGATGGCGGCGAAATGCTGGGTCCATGCCACCAGCCGGTCGGCCAGCACTTCGGCCCGCCACGCGGTCGCGGTCCAGGCATCGCATTGGTCGAGCCAGTCGCGGGTCCATTCGCCCGCCGTATAGAAGCCGCCGCCGCCGGGCGAGGCCAGCAGATCGGCGAGCCAGCCGAAATCATGCAGCCCGGCGCTGAATTCGGGGCGCATCGTCGGCGTGTCCCACGGCGGTGAGGGATGGCGCACGATCTCGCCGGCAATGCGGAACTCGCCGGCCGCAAGCTCGGCACCGCGCGCGGCATCGCCCGGCCACGGCCGGGGCCACGCCATCGCCAGCCCCGCTGGCGGCCGCGCCCACAGGCTGAGATGATAAAGCGCCGAGCCGTAATAGGCGGTGGAAAGGCTCATCGGGCCGCCGCCTCGCCGCGCAAGTGCTTGATATTCGCCGCATAATGCCCGGCGCCGCCCGCGAAGGTGGCGGTGCCGGCCACCAGCACATCCGCGCCCGCCGCCACCGCGAGGCGCGCGGTTTCGGGATTGATGCCGCCATCGACCTCGAGGTCGATGCGCCGGCCCAGCGCGTCGATCCGCCGGCGCAGGGTGCGGATTTTATCGGTGACGCTGGCGATGAAGCTCTGGCCGCCGAAGCCGGGATCGACGCTCATCACCAGCACCAGATCGACGATGGTCAGCACATGCTCGATGGCCTCGATCGGGGTCGCCGGGTTCAGCGCCACCCCGGCCTTCTTGCCGTGATGCTTGATCAGCTCGAGGCTGCGATGGAGATGCGGCCCCGCCTCCGGATGGACGGTGATGATGTCGGCGCCCGCGGCGGCGAAATCGGGGATATAGGCATCGGTCGGCGCGATCATCAGATGCACGTCGAAGGGCAGGGGCGAATGCTTGCGCAGCGCCTTCACCACCACCGGGCCGATGGTCAAATTGGGCACGAAATGCCCGTCCATGACATCGACATGGATGTAATCGGCCCCGGCCCGAGTGATGGCTTCGACCTCGTCGCCGAGGCACGAGAAATCCGCCGACAGGATCGAGGGCGCGATACGCACGGTTTGCTGCATGGCCCCTAGCTAACAATTAACGAAGCTTACCGCAAGGAAGCCGGACGGGACGAGTCGCGGCGCGTTCCCAATTGCATTGGGCATAGCAATCATTATATCATTACAGTCATAATGATACGAGGTCGCCGATGGCTCGGATTGTCACGATCAACCGTCCCGACGTGGTCGCTCTCATCGAGGAAGCGGCCGGCAAGCTGACGAGCGGCAACAAGACCGAAGCCGTCGCGCTCGCACTGCGGCGGCTGCTCGATTCGGAAGACCGCAAGGGCTCGCTGTTCGGCCGGCATCGCGGTTCCATCACATTCCACGACGGCGTCGATTTGACGGCTCCCATTCTCGAGGATGAGATGGACGCGGAAACCGGCAAAGAAATCGATCGTTGAACAACGCGCTGCTGCTGGATACCCACATCGCCTTGTGGCTTGACGAGGCGCACGAACGATTGCGACCGCCCACCGCGGCGCTCATCGAAGCATGCCGCCGCGATGGCGGTGTCATTTTCTTTAGCGCCGTGTCGGTGTGGGAAATTGCGCTGCTGCTCGACACCAACCGGCTCACGCTCAATACGCCGCTCGACGATTGGGTCGATCAGTTCATCCGAAACGCGGGGATTGAAATGCTGCCGCTGGATCATCGGGCCGCGAGTCGCGCATACGATCTTAGCGACCTCCCCTATCGCGATCCCGCAGACCGGTTCCTTATCGCCACCGCTATCGGTCAAGGCTGTCCCTTGGTCACTTACGACGCGCGCATTCTGCAATTCGCCAACCGCCACGGACGGCGATATGGATTTACGGCGGTGAGTTAGGGCCACGCCGCTTCCGGCGGCAGGGACATGAGAATCGCCTCGATGTTGCCGCCGGTCTTGAGGCCGAAGAGGGTGCCGCGGTCATAGATCAGGTTGAATTCGACATAGCGGCCGCGGCGGACGAGTTGGTGGCGGCGCTGCTCCTCGGTCCAGGGTTGGAACATGTGGCGTCGCACGAGTCGCGGGTAGATGTTGAGAAAGGCCGACCCGACGGCTTGCGTGAAGGCGAAATCGCGCGCCCAGTCGCTTTCGAGATAATCATAGAAGATGCCGCCGACGCCGCGCGCCTCGTTGCGGTGCTTGATGAAGAAATACTCGTCGCACCATTGCTTGAAGCGGGCGTAGTGGCCAGGATCGTGGGCATCGCACGCGGCTTGAAGGGCGGCGTGGAAATCGGCGGTGTCGGCGTCATCCGGCACTATCGGCGTCAAATCGGCGCCGCCGCCGAACCACGCCTTGGCGGTGCGCAGATGGCGCGTGTTCATATGCGCCGCCGGCACTAGGGGCGAGCGCATATGCGCCACCACCGAGATGCCGCTGGCCCAGAACGCGCCATCGGCGCCGGCGCCGGGGATCTGGCCGCGAAACTCGGGCGAGAACGCGCCCCAGACGGTCGAGACGTTGACCCCGACCTTCTCGAAGACGCGCCCGCGCATCAGCGCCATGATGCCGCCGCCGCCGCCCTCGCGCGGCCACGCCTTGCGCTCGAAGCGGCCCGCCGCGCCTTCGGCCGGGCGCGCGGCGGCGTATTCGTCCTCGATCGCCTCGAACGCGGCACAGAGACAATCGCGCAACTCCTCGAACCAGGCCCGCGCCTCGGATTTTTGCTGTTCACCAGGGTCCATGGAAATAGAATTAACCGCCAAGACGCGAAGACGCCAAGAAAAGACAGGCGCTGCCGTGAAAAAGAAATTTGAACCGCCAAGACACCAAGACGCCAAGAGTCCGCGACTCGTCTTATCGCATGCGCCCTACCGGCGAAGGCCGGCGACTGTGTTGGGTGTCAAGCATGAAGGTGGTTGGGTTGGAATGTTTGGTCGCTTTTGGCGAGGGTATTCGCGACG
>Ga0208357_1000162_pt1 | contig 52789 bp, 26 predicted proteins | sample NGESurdeep092012_6_FD_184487 | JGI IMG/M metagenome (GOLD analysis project Ga0208357, IMG submission 184487) | Arctic peat soil microbial communities from Barrow, Alaska - NGEE Surface sample F52-2 deep-092012 (SPAdes) | ecosystem: Environmental > Terrestrial > Soil > Wetlands > Peat ...
TTCCATGGCACCCGGGCAGCCGTTCAATTATACATTTATGGATGCCGATTTTAATAAGCTTTATACTTCAGAACAACAAACCGGTAAACTGTTTATCACCTTCGCCATCTTCGCGATTTTTATTGGATGCCTTGGTTTATTTGGACTTGTCAGCTACGCAGCCGAACAACGCACTAAAGAAATTGGTGTAAGGAAAGTGTTGGGTGCGAGTGTAGGTGGTATTGTTGCCATGCTTTCAAAAGATTTTGCAAAGTTGGTTTTGATCGCAGCTGTTATTGCATTTCCTATTGCCTGGTGGTCAATGAATCAATGGCTGCAAAGTTTTGCCTACCGCACACATATCAGTTGGTGGATTTTTGTAATTGCCGGATTAGCTGCATTTCTTATTGCCTTAATAACGGTAAGCCTGCAGGCGATAAAAGCTGCTTTGGCAAATCCCGTAAAGAGTTTGAGGAGTGAATAGAATTAATTACCTAATGCGATAAGCAGCTAATATGCTAACGAAGAAAACGGGAATATCAAATATTTGTTGGTTTACTATTATACAAATAAACAAATGTTTCAAAAATTATTCAAAAAATCAACCGCATTCAAAATGGGAATTCCACGAAAAGGATTTAAAATAAGAAGGTCTTTATCACCGCTTATTATGCAGGATGCATTTGAGGAAACAGCTAATTCAAGAAACTTGTCGTCTTTAGGATCGCGACATTCAGTAATAACTTCCGTGGGGGAAAAGAAAATGGCGCTAAATGAAATACGTTGTATTGCGCTCCATTTTTCTTCATTATTTAAAAAGTATTTATCAAATTTTTTTCTGAATAACACTTCAACAAATTCATCCATAGTGCCATTTGAGAACGTCAACTTTCCTAATATAATGGCTCTATCCATTGCCCTTGAAGTTTTTGTTCCTCCGATCAGGGAAGCACTAACTAAGCTGTTTGTATCAACTACAAAAAACTTATTCATCTTTCAACATTTCCTCAAGAATTTCTTCTGTAAGCCCACGCTCTTTCATTGTACTGCGAAGCTCATCCAAATACTGGAGAAAGTCTTCTTTGGAATCAGCAAGTTCTTTTGCCAATGTAATATTTACTTGTTGAGAAACTCTGCTTTTGCGTTTTTGCGAGGACAACCGCCATTTTTTGGCGATAGCATCATCAACCTCAATTACTATCCGTTCCATAATTTTTCACTTTTACCTTTCTCAAATATACAAAATAATAATCTTTAAAATAAGAGGCAATGCTCAAAAATTATTTCAAAACCGCATGGCGTAGTCTATTAAAAAGTAAATTTTACTCTGCTATTAATGTCAGCGGTTTGGTTGTCGGATTAGCAACCGGCATCCTGTTAATGTTATGGGTGCAAAATGAAAAAAACTATGATAAATTCAATAATGATTACCAAAATATTTATCGTCTGAGTTCGCATTTTAATTCTAATGGCGAAAGTCAAACATGGACAGGAGTGCCCGGGCCGTTGGCGGTTTTTGCTAAGTCGATGCCCGAAGTGCAGTCTATCGTAAGAATACAAAATGAATTTGACCAGGTTCTTTCTAATAAAGAAAGAACTAAAATATTTGATGGAAATAAAGTGGCAGCTGTTGATAGCGGATTTTTTAATCTTTTTAGTTTCCAATTGTTGCAAGGAAATAAGGCTGCGCTTTTCCCTAATATTAATTCTGTTGTTCTTACAAAATCTACTGCCCAAAAGCTCTTTGGCGGTGAAGATGCGATTGGGAAAACCATCGTTTTTAATAAAACAAACTTTACCGTAACCGGTATATTAAAAGATTTCCCAGGAAATTCCTCACTTCAATATGATGCTATTTTTCCGATGGGATATTTAGCACAACAATTTACCGCCAGTGGTGGCAATGGCGATTGGAAAACAATCGATGAAGACATGGGTAATTTTGGCTTTACAACGTTTGTAAAATTACAGCCCAACGCAAATCCTCAATCTGTCGGACAACAATTTTCCAAAGATTATAAAAAAGCGAGAAACGGTGACACACAGGCATCTTTTGGCCTGCAAAAATTAGCAACTATTCATTTGATCAACGCAGACGGAAATGATTCGGCGCTCAGAATGGTGCAAATATTTATGCTGGTAGTCATTTTATTATTGGTAATTGCCAGCATTAATTATGTTAATCTATCCACCGCACGTTCCTTAATCCGGGCAAAGGAAGTAGGCATCCGGAAAATTATCGGTGCTAAAAAACAACAATTATTTTTCCAATTCACCATTGAGACCGTTTTACTTTTTTGCTTCGCAACCATTCTTGCAATTATTTTAATATTCCTGCTAATGCCCCTCTACAACGGCATCTCAGGAAAAACATTATCATTTAGTTTAACAGATATAAAAGTCTGGAAAGTTGTTGGTTTGGCAGTGGTGGGTACATTAGTCGCGTCAAGTATTTACCCTGCCTTTTTATTGTCTTCCTTCAAACCCATAGAAACTTTAAAAGGAAAAATTTCTTCTGGTTTAGGAATTGCTACTTTCAGAAAAGCCCTGGTAGTTTTTCAATTTGCTATTTCTGTGATCCTTTTAGTGAGCACGATTATCATGGGCAACCAAATGAGTTTTATAAAAAATAAAGATTTGGATTATGATAAAAGTTACGTGTTTTCTGTGCCTCTTACTGATGAAGTGGTCAATCATTTGGAAGCTATAAAAACAGAATTGAAAAATAACCCGGGGATTTTAAATGTGGCCACATCCAATGCGTATGATTTTTCAAACGTGGGCCAGTCAACCGGCGATCTTGATTGGACGGGCAAACCTGCAAATTCAGTTATGATGATCACACAGGTTTCCGCAGACAAGGATTTCATCCCCACTATGAAAATTCAATTTTTGGAAGGCGGTAATTTTTCAGGCACACCTGACGACAGTTCTCATTTTATTTTAAATGAAACCGCTGTAAAAAAGATGGGATTGAATCCACCTTACGTCGGTCAGCAAATATCTTTTCATGAAAATAAAGGAACTATTATAGGCGTGGTAAAAGACTTTAATTTCCAATCATTAAAGGATAAAATTGCGCCATTAATATTTTTTACCGGCTGGGATAAAAATATCTTGTATGTACGCACCACCGCCCAAAACGCCCAACAGGCTATTGCTTCAGTAGAAAAGCAATATAAAAAATACGCCGGCGACACTCCTTTCAAATATAATTTCCTGGATAAAAGTTTTGAAGCGCAGTACAAAGCAGATCAGCGTTCGGGTGTATTATTTAAAGTATTCGCGGGCATCGCCATTTTTATTTCCTGCCTGGGATTATTTGGACTGGCAACCTATACAGCCGAAGTAAAAAGAAAAGAAATCGGTATCAGAAAAGTATTGGGCTCAAGCATCAGCGGTATTGTACAAATGATCAGCAAAGATTTTTTAAAGCTGGTAATTATCGCAATCGTCATTGCAATTCCAATCGGTTGGTGGGCAATGAATAAATGGCTGGAAGGTTTTGCTTACCGGATAAATATTTCAGGAAGGGTGTTTGTACTGGCCGGAACCATAGCATTATTAATCGCCTTGTTGACTGTAAGTTTCCAGGCGATAAAAGCTGCGGTGGCAAATCCAGTGGATAGTTTGAGAAGTGAATAATCAATTTTGAAAATACAAATCAGACATTAATAAATCAGACATCAAAAATCAACTTCTATGTTCAAAAATTATTTCAAAACCGCGTGGCGCAATATTATCAGAACAATTGGCTACAGTACATTGAATGTTGTTGGCCTCGCCATTGGAATGGCAGTTGCATTATTGATTGGCCTATGGGTATATAATCAATATTCTTATGATAAATTCCTGCGGGAATACCAATCTGCTTATCGGGTACAGCGCAATTTTAATAGTAATGGCGACACGCTAACGTTTCAAAGTACTTCATTGAAATTGGTGGAGGCATTACGCAATCAGGTTCCCGAAGTACAATACACTGCTGAAGCCCAATTGCACGGACAGCATGGGTTAATGGTTGGTGATAAAAAATTGTACCCGGCAGGTGCTATTGCAGGCACTGATTTTTTGAAGATACTTCAATACCCATTTGTAGAAGGTAATGTTAATACCGCTTTTAAAGATGCTTATTCCATTGTGATTACTCAAAAGATGGCAAAGGCTCTGTTCGGCAATGAAGACCCGATGAATAAAATGGTTCGTTTTGATAACACCGATAATCTTAAAGTGACCGGTGTATTAAAAGACATTCCGTCCAATGCAACACTTGATTTTAATTATGTAGTACCATCCACCTATACCTATCAAAAAAACCCTTCATTAAAATCAAATGGCGAGAGCAGTTTCAGTTATAATAATCTTGAAACATTTGTGAAACTAAAACCGGGAATTACTTACGCACAGGTAGCTCCGAAAATCAGGAATATTGAACACACTCAAGAAGGAAACTTAAATGCAATGAGCTCTTACGTAACCCTCCAGCCTGTTGAGCGCTGGCATCTATATTCCAATTATGTAAACGGAAAAGACACCGCTGGATTTTTGGTTTACGTTAATATGTTTTCGATTATCGGATTTCTTGTGTTGCTTATCGCCTGTATCAATTTCATTAACCTTACCACGGCCCGTTCAGAAAAAAGAGCCAAAGAAGTTGGTGTCAGAAAAGCGATTGGTTCACAGCGAAAAGATCTTATTATTCAGTTTCTTTCAGAAGCATTTTTACTAACCATCATTGCATTTATTTTTTCATTGCTGTTGGTGCAATTGGCGCTGCCCGCTTTTAATACGCTTACCCAAACAAACATCAGCATACCTTATTCAAATGGATATTTCTGGTTATTAATGATTGGATGCATTTTGCTTACGGCTTTATTGGCAGGCAGCAGGCCAGCGTTCTATCTTTCGTCATTCAATCCTGTACAAGTTTTAAAAGGAGCGATGCACTCAGGAAAATCTTCTTCCCTTTCAAGAAAGATATTAGTGGTAATTCAATTTAGTTGTTCCATCGCATTAATAATAAGTACGGTCATTATTTATCAACAGGTAAATTATGCTAAGGACAGGTCAACGGGTTATGATTTAAACAGGCTGATGTCTACATACATGAATGATGATCTCAACAAAAATTTCACTGCATTAAAAGATGAGTTAATAGCCAAAGGAATTGTGTCATCTGTTACAACTGCCTCAAGTCCTGCAACCAATATTCGGTGGCATACTGATATTGATGCATGGCCCGGCAAGCACGCCGGAGAAACAGTAGAAATGGGAAACATATTTGTAAGTCAGGATTATTTTAAGACGGTAGGGATGGATATAAAAGAAGGAAGAAATTTTTCAGGAGCTAATGACAGCACCAGTGTACTTTTTAATGAAGCGGCCATTAAAAGATTGAGGATCAAAAATCCTGTTGGCCAACAAATAACCTACGGAGATAAACAATACACGATTGCCGGTGTTGTAAAAGATGCATTGATGATATCGCCATTCAGCGCTGCGGATCCTACTATGTTTTACTGTTATCCGGGTACACAAGATTTTATGTTGTATAAATTGTCGCCAAACATAAAAACACAGGATGCCATCACGCAATTAACTTCCATCTTTAATAAATATGATCCTGCTTATCCTTACGATTATTCTTTTGCTGATGCAGATTATGCGTCAAAATTTAAATTGGAAACGCTTATCGGAAAATTAGCCGGATTATTTGCCGGCCTTGCGATTTTTATTTCCTGCCTTGGCTTGTTTGGCTTAGCCGCTTATGTGGCAGAGCAACGCACCAAAGAAATAGGTATCCGAAAAGTATTGGGTGCATCAGTGCCACAGGTTTGGATGTTGTTATCAAAAGATTTTATTGTATTGGTTTTTCTAAGTTGCGTTATTGCATCGCCTATCGCTTATTATTTCTTACACGATTGGTTGATGAACTATAATTACCGAATCAACATTGGAGCAGGCGTTTTTATATTGTCCGCATTGCTGGCTATTGTTATAACTGTGATTACGATAAGCTTCCAGGCAATAAAAGCGGCGTTGGCGAATCCGGTGGATAGTTTGAGGAGTGAGTGAACCCCTAAATCCCCTGAAGGGGACTTTGGGAAGTTTGAAAGTTGGGGCAGTTTTTTGTGCATGCATGCCCGAACGATAACGGGCGAGGTGAATAGGAATCTTTAATATTGCTGCCCGAATGATTGTCAGGCGGGTGTTTGTTTACTTACAGCTATGGTTAAAAGAAGAATGAAAATTTAAAATAAGAATTATGTTTAAAAACTATTTTAAAACTGCGTGGCGCAACATCATCCGCAATAAAACGACAACGCTGATTAATTTGTTCGGACTTTCTGTGGCATTAGTTGCATTTATTTTTATTGCACTTTGGGTGCAAAATGAATTAAGTTTTGACGATTTCCATAAAGAAGCAAATGATATTTATTTGGTCCAGATGAAATATAATACCGGTGGTGGCGTAAGTTCTATAACTCCTCTGCCTCTTGCAGAAGCACTCAAAAAAAATCGGGATGTGAAATACGTTGCAAGAATGGCCCCGTGGCCGGGAACATTGAATGTGAATGGAAATTTATTTGATGATAAAACAGGAGTTGCTGTTGACAGCGATTGGTTTAAAATCTTTGATTATAAAGTAGTAAGCGGAGACATCCAATCGTTCAACAACAATACCTTTTCACTCATTTTCACCCAATCAAAAGCAAAACAACTGTTTGGAAACAAAAATCCCATAGGACAAATTGTAAAGATGGATACAACTTTGTACGAGGTGAGAGCAATTGTAAAAGACAACCTCGTCAATTCAAGTTTACAGTTTGATATGTTTGTTCCAATGGCAGCAAGGTTTGCTTACAGGCAGGGAGATTATAATAATTGGGGCAACGCCAGCTATCGAACCTTCGTAAAAGTTTATCCAAATACAAATATTGCTTCTTTCACCAAAGAAGCAACGGCGCTTTCGCAGCAAATATCAGCAACTACATATTTTTCATTAGCTGCACAGCCTTTACATGAATTGCATTTCGATACAAAATCATCTGATCCCATCTTTCGCCGCGGCAGCCACAGAGCTGTATTTGTATTTAGTGTACTGGCATTATTACTTTTAATTACTGCAAGCATCAATTACATAAATCTTACGATTGCAAAAGCCAATGCCCGCACTAAAGAAATAAGTGTCCGGAAAATTATCGGTGGAAACCGCATGCAATTGTTTTTGCAGTTTTTAATTGAATCATTCCTGTTATGCGTGTTAGCTTTATTTATTTCATTTATCATTATGTTTTTAACGCTGCCTTTGTTTGACAAGCTTACAGAAACTAATTTTCAGTTATCGGTTAGCTCTACAATTTTATGGAGTGTATTGTTTGGCACATTATTTTTCATCACCTTATTAAATGGCGTTTTTCCGGCAATAACCATGTCGCTTTTTAAACCGCTAACTTTTTTGCAGGGCAATACTATTTTAAAATTTAGGAATGTACTGATTCGAAAAGGATTGGTGGTATTTCAGTTTGTAATAGGAGTTGTTTTCATCATCGCCACTATCGTTATCTTCCGTCAAATGCGCCTGGCACAAACTTCTGCTGCACAATACAACCGCGCCCAGGTAGTATCGTTAGATCTGCCAGCGCAACTGTTGCAAAAAATGAATTATGATCAGCAAAAATTGAATCTGTATTCTCAGACTTTTAAAAATGAGCTACAAAGTAACCGTGCCGTGGAAAGCATTGCGTTTGCAAGTAATTCTGTAGAAGGCTCAATGAATTCAAATGGAGTAGAGAATTGGTATTGGAATGGAATGGATACAGGTTCAAACGCTTCAATTTCGTACATGGCTGTAGACCCTGATGCAAATAATATATTCAATTTACAATTAAAAGAGGGCAGATGGTTTAGTGATGATAACTCGGATAAAAAAAATTATATCCTGAATGAAACGGCAGTAAAAGAATTGGGAATACGGCAACCCGTTATCGGGCAGGTATTTGCAAGAAGCGGTGGAGATACAGGGCAAATAATCGGGGTGATAAAGGATTATAATTTCAGTTCGCTGTACAATAAAATCGGACCACTGGTGATATCCGATAATAATGATGAATTGAAAACTGAATTCTTCGTAAAAATTGCTCCAGGCAATATTCCCAAAGCAATGGACGCCCTTGCGGCAACATGGAAAAAATTGATTCCGGAGGCGCCTTTTGAGTATCAGTTCATGAACCAGGCATTTGATAATTTATATAAAGAAGATTTGAAAGTTTCGAATCTTGTATTGCTATTCAGTTGTATTTCTATCATCATTTCTGCGTTAGGATTATTTGGCCTTGCGACATTTGTTGCAGAACAAAGAAGAAAAGAAATTGGCATACGAAAAGTAATGGGTGCTACCGTTACCCAAATAACAACCATGCTTTCAAAAGATTTTGTTTCGCTTGTACTTATTGCAATTGTGATAGGATCACCCATTGCTTATTGGCTTATGAATAAATGGCTGGAGAATTTTACATATCGAATTAATATAAGCGGATGGATATTCCTAACGGCAGGAATTGCGGCTGTATTCATTGCGTTGGTCACAGTGAGTTTCCAGGCAATAAAAGCGGCGTTGGCCAATCCGGTGGATAGTTTGAGAAGTGAATAATTGAATAGTTGAATAGTGAGTGGTGAATTGTGAATGCTTGTCCGAACGTTAATGGGGGTGGTGAATAGGAATCTTGAATATTTGTGGGTTTACTTTAAAAAGTCTTTAAATAAACCAGTTATGATTGTCAGGAATTTAATACTAAGATCTAAAACTTAAAACTATGTTTAAATATTATTTCAAGTCTGCTTTTAGAAACCTACTTCATAACAGACGTTATTCTATTGTAAATATAATGGGACTTGCCATTGCAATAGCTTCCTGCATTTTAATTAGTTTGTTTGTGAACAACGAAGTGAGTTTTGATAAAAATATTCCTGATAAAAATAATGTGTACCGATTAATTGAATGCATGCATTATGATGGCGCTGCGCCTCAACTCACTGCTGCTATCGGACCGCCTATTGCTCCCTTTTTAAAGGAAAATCATTCTGAAATTGAAAATTACACACGTGTGTTTCCTGCAACGCCTGATATCTATCCCACAATAGCCCTGGAATATAATGGGAAAAAATTTACAACTGATAAAATAGCGTGTACGGATACTTCTTTCGATGAAATGTTTGGTATAAAAATAATGGAAGGCGACAAACAAAATTTTCTTCGTACCAAAAACAGCATTGTCCTGACTCAAAGTTTAGCGCATAAAATCTTTGGTAAAACACCGGCGGTTGGTAAGCAACTTATTTTGAATACAAGTGATAGTACTAATACCTATTTGGCAGTAAGCAATGTAATAGCAGATATGCCTAAAACTTCCCACTTGCAAGTGGACGCTTTGCTTCCTGTTCCGGAATATTTTGGAAATAATTTACAAAATAATTTTGGAGTTTTATTGGGACCAACCTACCTAAAACTACGATCCGGTATAAATATCAATAACCTGCAGGCAATGTTTACCAATACTATACATTCAAAGAATAAGTTTATTGACATGCGCTTACAGCCGGTAATGAATGTTCATTCAGCCTCCACAGATATTAGTTACGATTTTTTCAATTACAATAAGATTGATGGAAAATATTTACACATTTTTCTGATCATCGCTTTAGCAATTTTCCTGATCGCTTGTATTAATTTTATTAACCTTTCCCTGGCTGTCGCTGCTTATCGCGGAAAAGAAATCGCGATGAAAAAGATTGTTGGCGGCAGCCGTTTTCAGATCATCATCCAGGTGTTGCTGGAAACCTTTCTTGCCGTATTTTTTGCCATTTTGCTCGCCATTATATTGGCCGGTATTTTTCTTCCCTTTCTAAATAATCTTTTAAACCGCGACTTGAATTCAAATGTGTTATATCAACCCACGCTGATTGTCTTTTATATTTCCATTATTCTTGTGACTACTTTTCTTGCTGGTCTTTATCCTGCGTGGCTAATTTCATCTTCAAAAATTAAAAATATTTTACAAAATAAAAACCTTGCCAGTCAATCGGGTGCTTTGCTTCGCAACATTTTAGTAACCGGGCAATTTACCATCGCTGTAATTTTTATTATTAGCCTTATTGTTATTACAAAGCAATTGAAATTCCTGCAAAACAAAGATTTGGGCTATTCGTATAATCAAATAATAAAAATTCCATTGGATATGCCGACTGCAGGAAAATTACCTGTACTACGCGCTGAGTTATCAAAAGTAGAGGGAGTGCAGGATGTGACCACAGGCTTGTTAGAGATGGGGGGAAGTGGTTCCCTTTTCGGAATTGACTATCTCGCACCTAATGGCCAACAGCAGAACATGTCTGTTAATTTTGAAAATGTCAGCCCTGGTTATATTCATTTTTTTGGGATGAAAATCCTTGAAGGCCATGATTTAAAAAAAGATAATAACGCCAATGAATACCTGATTAATGAAACGCTTGAAAAGCAAATTGGTTACGCCAATCCTATTGGTAAAAAGATTAATCTTGCCGGTGGCTGGCCTCCGGGAGAAATTGCAGGAGTGGTTAAAGATTTTAATTATAGTTCGCTTCATTCAAAAATAGAACCACTAATTATAGGAAACATCAATCGCCCGGTTTTTCAAAAACAATTATATGTAAAATTATCTACTGCCAATATTTCTAAAACGCTACAAAGTGTTGTAAAAATTACAAAATCAATTTCCGGAAATGATAATATTAGCTATCTATTTCTTGATGACACATTTAAAGAACTGTATAATTCTGAAATGCAGGCTGATATTATAATAGCGATTGTAGGCGCCCTGGCGATGACCATTGCGGGTCTGGGATTACTTAGCATTGCCACTTTTATTATTGTAAGGCGTACAAAAGAAATCGGTATTCGTAAAATATTAGGAGCATCAGTACCAAAGATTGCGGCCATGTTGTCAAAAGATTTTTTGGGATTGGTGTTTATTGCTATTCTCATCGCATTCCCTGTTGCGTGGTGGGCAATGAACAAATGGCTGCAAAGCTTTGCGTATCGAATTCATATTAGTTGGTGGATATTTTTATTGTCAGGTATTACAACGATTATTATTGCATTGATGGCAATCAGTTTCCAGGCGATCAAAGCAGCGATGGCCAATCCGGTGGATAGTTTGAGAAGTGAATAGAATTAATTAGGTAATGTGATAATTAGCTAATATGCTAATGAAGAAAATAAAAATATTAAATATTTGCTTCCTGTCCGAATGCCCGACTGAACGAATCTTTCGGGCATGGTACAGGCGGGTTTACTATAAAATAACAGTTATCTATAAACGTAAAATAAAATGATAAAAAATTATTTCAAAACAGCCTGGCGAAATATTATTCGCAATAAAGCCTTCTCAATTATCAATGTTTTGGGTTTATCCATTGGCATCAGCGCAGCTTTAGTAATATTTTTAATTGTTCATTACGAATTCAGCTTTGATAAATTTGAAAAAAATCAAAACCAGATCTATCGTGTCGTAATTGACGCAAAATTTAATGGCATTGATGGCCATAATGCGGCCGTTCAGGCGCCTTTGAGCAAAGCTGTTCAGAATGAAGTAACAGGAGTAGCACTTACCGTTCCTATCAGGCAATTCCAGGGAGATGCAACTGCAAAAGTGAGCATCGCAAAGAAAAGTGAAGCAGCACCATTGGTATTTAAAAAACAAGACAACATTATTTTTACCAACCCGCAATATTTTCAACTGCTGAATTATAATTGGATTGCAGGTTCTCAAAAGACAGCTTTGGCAGATCCCTATTCAGTAGTGCTTACCCAAAGCCGGGCTCAGCAATACTTCCCAAATGTTCCTCCCCAAAATATTATTGGCAGGCAAATCAATTATAATGATAAACTTACAGCAACCGTTTCAGGAGTGGTAAAAGATCTGGACGAACAAACTGTTTTCAACGCAGCCGAATTTATTTCTTATGCCACCATTTCAAAAACGAGTCTTCAGAAAGATTTTATGATGAATGATTGGAATGGTTGGTTTACACAATTGTATATCAGGCTTTCAAATAACATTTCACCGGTGAGAACAGAAGCCCAATTGGAAAACCTTTTGAATAAATATGATAAAGACGCCAACAAAAATCCAGCTCTTCAAATTGCTTTTCATTTGCAACCTTTAAATGATATCCATTTTGATAGCAAGTATGCTTCCCCTGGAGGAAGGATCGCCGATAAGTCAACGCTATACGGGCTTCTGGCGATAGCAGCTTTCTTATTATTATTAGGTTGCATCAACTTTATTAACCTCACTACAGCGCAGGCATCTCAACGCGCAAAGGAAATTGGTATCAGAAAAACAATGGGGAGTTCCAGGAAAAATCTTGTATTTCAATTTTTAACTGAAACACTTTCTATCACTTTTATTGCTACGATCATTTCAATTATCATAGCGCCACTTTTATTAAAAATGTTTGCCAATTTAATTCCGGAGGGATTGCATTTCGATTTAATCCATCAACCTTCAATGATCATCTTTTTGGTATTGCTCACAGTAAGTGTTAGTTTTCTTTCCGGTTTATATCCCGCATTGATCCTTTCGGGATTTAAGCCTGTATTGGTTTTAAAAAACCAGGCGATTTCGAATTCTTCACAAACGCGGCATGCATGGGTGAGGAAAACACTTACAGTTTCCCAATTTGTGATTGCCCAATTTTTTGTGATCGCAACTCTAATGGTAAGTAAACAAATTAATTATTCGATCAATTCAAATATAGGTTTTGCTACAGATGGAATTATCACTTTTGATACGCCGCAGGATACCATTGCATCACACAATCAGCAATTACTTAATGAAATCAATGCTATACCTGAAGTTGAAATAGCCGCCACCGGGTTTTACTCCCCGGCAGACGTAGGGCAATCTATTGCAAACGTCATCTATGCACCAAAGAAAGATTTAAAAGCCAATATACAGATCAGGTGGGGCGATCCTAATTATCTCAAAGTTTACCAGTTGAAATTATTGGCTGGTAGAGATGTGGAACCAAGCGGTACTATGAAAGAATTTATCATTAACAATACTTATGCAAAACTCTTAGGATTTCAGAAGCCGGAAGATGCAATTGGAAAACAATTATATTTTCATAAAGAAAATATGCCCATTGTTGGAGTGATGCAGGATTTTCATGAAACATCCACCCGTGGCCAGATAGATCCTTTGGTATTTGCAGGAAGCACAGGTTCCACTTTTCACATTCGTCTAAAACCAAATACTGCCGGAGGTTTTGAATGGAAGAACGGAATCAGTAAAATTCAAAAAGCTTTTAAGAGTATTTATCCTGATGCCGATTTCAGTTATCAATTTGTAGATGAAAAAATTGCCAGTCTTTATCAAAGTGAACAAAGGATTGCAAGTCTTTTAAAATGGTCAACAGGGCTTGCTATTCTTATCAGTTGTTTGGGTCTATTGGGATTGGTAATTTTTACAACCAATAGTCGTAAAAAAGAAATTGGCGTAAGAAAAGTTTTAGGTGCATCGGTGATGCAAATCACTTCTTCTTTGTCAAAAGATTTCATGCGGTTAGTACTTCTGGCTTTTGTTATTGCTGCACCAGTTGCCTGGTGGGCAACTTATAAATGGTTGCAGAATTATGCATACAAGACCAATATGAGCTGGTGGATATTTGCAATAAGTGGAATCTCTATGCTTTTAATTGCGCTGATCACATTGAGCATGCAGACCATAAAAGCTGCAAGAGCAAACCCAGTAGATAGTTTGAGGACCGAGTAAAATTAATTAGCCAATGACAAAAATAAGAATATCAATTATTTGTTGGTTTACCATAAGAATATAAAATGACAATAGAAAAAAATCATCAAAAAAATCACAATTCAGACAATGATAAAAAATTATTTTAAAATAGCACTGCGCAATCTGAAAAAGAACAAAGCATTTTCTTTCATTAATATTTTTGGATTAGCCATTGGCCTTACCTGTTTCATGCTTATTGCTGCCTTTGTTTATAATGAACTGAGTTATGATAAATACCCGGCAGATGCCAAAGATATTTATCGCGTTATTTTATCAGTTACCGGTAATGGAGATATAGCTGCTTATCCTATGGTGGATGTAGCAGTTGGAGAAGGAATCAAAAACGCTTTTCCGGAAGTGAAGGCGACAACAAGGTTGGCTCCATCAAATGATTTTGTAAAATATAACGACAAGCAATTTAAAGAAAAGCAGATTGCTTATGCTGATTCCAACTTTTTGCAAATGTTCTCCATTCCGTTGATTGAAGGAAATAATAAAACTGCTTTGGTGCAGCCTAACAGCATTGTAATTTCCAAAGAATTCGCAAAAAAATATTTTGAGAATGAGGAAGCTTTGGGAAAATCTTTGTCTGTTGGCACCGCAGGTGGTTTGTATAAGGTTACCGGGGTAATCCAAGGAGTTCCGGAAAATTCACATTTTCACTTTGATGCTTTCCTAAGCCTTTCTTCATGGCACTTAAAAGGTCAAACCTGGAGTAATCTTGGATTTTACACTTATATTCTTTTAAATAAAAATACCAATGTCAAAAAATTAGAAAGTAAATTTCCACAGTTAGTTGCAGAACATGTGGTTCCGGAAATCCAGCACGACATGGGTGTAAGCCTCGCCGAAGCGCAAAAATCCATTAATACATTTGTATTTTCATTGCAGCCGCTCACCGATATTCATTTGTATTCACATACAAAATATGAAATGGAACCTAATGGCGATATACAATACGTATACATTTTTTCAGCACTCGCCTTGTTCATTTTATTATTGGCTTGTGTAAACTTTACCAATCTTTCTACCGCAAGGGCCGTAAAAAGAGCCAGGGAAGTGGGCATCAGAAAAGTAATGGGCTCACTGAAAAAACAACTGATTATCCAGTTTCTTACCGAGTCTGTTTTGCTTACTTTCTTGTCCATGCTTATTGCATTTGGTTTGCTGTTTTTATTATTGCCTTATTTCAACCAGGTGGCTAACAGGGAAATCCCTTTCAGTTTCTTTATAAGTTATCAATCAATAATAGCAATGGTTTCCCTGATATTTATTACAGGAATTGTTGCAGGCATCTATCCCGCTTTTTTTCTTTCCTCTTTTAATACTATAAAAGTTTTAAAAGGATCCTCATCTAAAGGCTCACAAAATAATCTTTTGAGGAGCAGCCTCGTCGTATTCCAGTTTTTCATTTCAATCGCATTAATTATAGCCACACTTGTTGTTTACCAACAATTGTATTTTATGCAAAACAAAAAATTGGGTTACGATAAAGAACAGGTGTTGTTTTTACCAGATGCAAGGTTGCTGGGTAAAAGCCAAACGGCCTTCCAGCAGCAGCTTTCAGAGAATAAGAATGTAGTTTCATCAAGCATCTCAAGATCAGTACCGGGGCTTCCTTTTATGGACGGAACCGAGATTTATCCAAAAAATGAAAATGGAAATGGCAAAGAAATTCATGCAAATATTTATCACGTAGATGTTGATTATTTAAAAACACTAGGTATTCAAATTATCCAGGGAAGAAATTTTTCAAAAGATTTTTCCACCGATTCTTCGGCTGTTGTAATTAACCAGTCAATGGTTCGTGAATTGGGATGGAGCAACACAAATCCCATTGGCAAAACGATCGTACGTTCGGGCCAAAAGCAATTTAAAGTATTAGGTGTTGTGGCAGACTTTAATTACGCATCCGCAAAACAAGAGGTGGCTCCGCTGATGATGATGTTAGGGAATAATTATGGAGGACTTGTAATTAAAATAAATACAAGTGATGTAAAAGGTTTCCTTTCTGATTTGAAAAAACAATGGGATTCTTTCAATCCCGAAGGACCGTTAGATTATACATTCCTGGATGACAATTTTGCAAAAATGTATGCAAGTGAAATACGCACACAACAAATATTTTCAGCTTTTGCCATGATTGCCATAATCATTGCAAGCCTTGGCCTGTTTGGGCTTTCAGCTTTCGTAATAGAACAACGAACTAAAGAGATAGGCATCCGAAAGGTACTGGGCGCATCTGTTCAAAATGTATTGCTTCTGGTTTCAAAGGATTTTTTATTATTGGTTGGTATTGCATTTATTATTTCTGTTCCGGTAACATGGTGGGCAATGCATACCTGGTTACAGGATTTTGCTTATAGGATCAATATACATTGGTGGGTTTTTGTAATAGCAGGAATTGTTGCCATTTTGATTTCAGCAATAACAATCAGTTTCCAGGCAATAAAAGCGGCAATAGCGAATCCGGTGAAGAGTTTGAGGAGCGAATAGGTAAATTGTTCCAATAGCTATCGGGATGAAAATGGAAATTGCAGAATAGAAATCAGTATTATTTGTTGGTCTGCTGTAAAAAATAAAATTGAAAAGTAAAATCACAGGAATGATTAACCGAAAAATTAATTCACATGCTAAAAAATTATTTTAAAGTAGCTTTTAGAAACTTGTGGAAGAACAAAGGTTTTTCTGCAATTAATATTTTTGGCCTCGCTATCGGATTCGTCTGTTGCATGCTGATCGTGCTGTACCTCTACGACGAGTTGAGTTATGATTCCTATCAGAAAAATATCAAGCAACTTTACCAGGTAGGTACAGTATTTATTACCGGCGGAAAGGAAGACCGTTTTCCTGCCGAGCCCGCCGTGATGGCGGGAAATATGAAAAGAGATTTCCCTGAAATAAAACAGACAGCAAGGGTCGTGGTTTTCAGTTTTTTTGGAGAAAACAAAAACCTCGTTCAATACACACAACCTGGCGGTAAGCTACTTTCCTTTTATGAACCTAAAGGCTGCGCAGCAGATGCTTCATTTTTTAATTTGTTTGATTATCATTTTATTGAAGGCAACGCTTCATCTGCTCTGAGCGAACCAAATTCTGTTGTCATTTCAGAAGACATGGCAAAAAAGATCTTCGGAAACCAGCCTGCGCTCCACAAGGTGCTTCATATCGCTGAGAATCTAAACGGCTCGCATGATTTTGTGGTGAATGGTGTCTTTCGTCCGATCGGAAAGCCTTCTCATTTCGATGCTAATTTTTTTATTTCGCTCTACGGCGGCGATCTCGAAGAACGCATGAAAAAAGATGGAGACAACATGGCTTTTGACAATCTCTATACCACGTACCTGCTATTGAAGCCCGGAACCAATGCGAAAAAACTGGAAGCAAAATTTCCGGCTTTTGTGGAGCGATACGCAGGTGAAACGCTGAGACAAGCCGGCTTTTACAGGAAACAGTTTCTTTTACCAGTAATCGATATTCACCTCCATGCCGACATGATGGAAATGACACCCTCAGGCAGTATTAGCCAATTGTATTTACTTGGATCGGCAGCTGTTTTTCTGTTACTAATTGCCTGCATCAACTTCATGAATCTCTCTACCGCCAGTTCATCTAAACGTGCTACGGAAGTGGGCGTACGAAAGGTACTGGGGGCACGGAAAAATGCGCTCATCCGCCAGTTTTTAGGAGAATCATTGGCGATGTCTCTGATTGCATTTATTCTCACCCTGATAATGGCAGTCCTGTTGATGCCTCTTTTCGAAAGCTTGTCAGGAAAAAATATTTCTTTGCTTTCTCAATCGCATCTTATTCGGCCGGGAATGTTTTTTCTACTTGCTGTAGTAACGGGCATATTGGCCGGTATTTATCCGGCATTTTATCTTTCATCATTCCAACCGGTGAAAGTACTGAAGGGAAGTTTTTCTAATTCTCTTTCGACCTTGTTTTTACGCAAAGCGCTGGTCGTATTGCAATTCGCCGTTTCTATTGTTCTGATCATTTCTGCATTCATTATATCCGGCCAGATGAGTTTCCTGCGATCTACCGATATGGGTTTCGCCGAAGACCAGCAACTCGTTATTCCCCTTACCAGCCAGTTGGCCAGAAGTATTTACCCTACATTGAAGGATGAACTGGCAAAGAACAGGCATGTTCTATCTGTTGGCGCTTCTGCTTACTACCCGGGAATATCGAATCCCAGCAGTGATAATTTTCAAAAAGAAGGCGCAGGAATAGATGCAGGGCCGCTGATCAGGTTGAACCATGTGGATGATAACTTTTTACAGACCCTGGCTATAAAGGTTGTTGCGGGCAGGCAGTTCTCCCCCGCTTATATTACTTCTGACATGAACAAACACATTATTCTCAATGAACTTGCCGTTCAAAGAATTGGGTTTGCTTCGCCGCAGGCTGCGATCGGAAAAAGGATCTGCAATACTTATAAAGGTGAGACCGATACCAGCGAAGTGATAGGTGTTGTAAAAAATTTTCATTTTGAGGATCTTAGACAACCCGTACAACCGTATGGATTTTTCCTGGACAGCAACAGATATTTTAACTATGCAATTGTTCATGCAGCGCCCGGTAATATTGATAACCTGATCAGCTCAATCGGAAGCATTTGGCACAAACTTGATCCGGCAGAGCCGTTTGATTACAGTTTCTTAGATGCGGATTTCCAACAGAACTACGTCTCGGATAAAAGGCTATCTACACTCGTTGATTATTTTACAACCATCGCCATTATTATTTCCTGTATGGGGCTTTTCGGCCTTGCAGCTTTCAGCGCAGAACTCCGCCGTAAAGAGATCGGCGTGCGTAAAGTACTTGGGGCAAGTGTTCTGGGATTAGCCGGATTGTTATCCAAAGATTTTTTAAAACTCATCATTATTGCGGCAATAATTGCATTTCCTGTGGCATGGTGGGCAATGAACAAATGGCTGCAACAATTTGTTTACAGAAGCACAATTAGCTGGTGGATATTTTTAAATGCCGGGGGAATGGCTTTAATAATAGGTTTGCTCACAATAAGCTTCCAGGCAATAAAAGCAGCGGTTGCCAACCCGATAGAAAGTTTGAAGAGTGAGTAGTAAAATTGAAAATTGAAAATTGTCCCGATAGCTATCGGGAGGAAAATGAAGATAGGAATCAGGAATCTGTATTATTTGCTGGTTTACTGCATATCAGTTAAAATTAAACGAAAATAAAATGATAAAAAATTATTTCAAAACCGCCTGGCGCAATTTGACAAACAACAAGGTGTATAGCGCTATTAATATTTTAGGGCTGTCAACAGGTATGGCTGTTGCACTGCTTATTGGCTTGTGGGTATATTATCAATATTCCTTTGATCGTTTTTTACCGGATTATTCGGATCAATACCAGGTAAAAATGAACATAACAGTAGATGGCAATATGCGAACCCAGGATGCTGTGTCTTTACCATTGGCTGAAGTGTTGCGAAAAGAGATTCCAGGAGTGAAATATGTTGCCGAATCTGACTGGATGGAACAACATGGCCTGGTAGTAGGTGATAAAAAACTATATCTTTCCGGGGCACAGATCGGCGGAGACTTTCTAAGGATGTTTCAATATCCCTTGCTGGAAGGTAATGCGAATAATGTGTTGCAGGAAACGAATTCAATTGTGCTAACTAAATCCACCGCTATTTCCCTCTTTGGAAATGTTGATCCCATCGGGAAAATTGTTCGCTTTGACAACAGCTCCGATCTGAAAGTGACAGGGGTGCTTAAAGATCTGCCTTCAAATTCATCCATGCAATTTAATTACCTCGTTCCCTTCAGCCATAAAGAACAAACGGAAGACTGGATGAGAGACGCAAGACAGCGATGGACGAATAATTCCTTTCAAATGTTTGCCACCTTGCAACCCAATGTTAGTTATAGTCAGGTTGCGGGAAAAATTAAGAACATAGTAAATGATCGCAGTGAACAAATGCGCCCTGCACACCCTGTGATAATCATGCAGCCCTTGAAGGACTGGCACCTGCATGATGAGTTCAGGAATGGTAAATCAGCCGGTGGCTTTATAGACTATGTACGAATGTTTGGTATAATCGGCATTCTTGTTCTACTTATTGCCTGCATCAATTTTATGAATCTTTCTACTGCCCGTTCAGAAAAGAGAGCAAAAGAAGTTGGTGTAAGAAAAACGCTGGGGTCTGATAGAAAAGATTTGATTTTACAGTTTCTTGTCGAATCAATCATTACCACATTTATCGCCGCTGTGTTTTCATTACTGTTTGTTCAATTAGCGCTGCCCTCTTTTAACACACTTACCGGCGCGAAACTTAGTATACCTTTTTCGAACATTGTATTCTGGGCTATTATGATAGGGTATGTGTTTGCTACCGGCTTGTTTGCAGGTTTCAAGCCAGCTTTTTATTTGTCATCTTTCAATCCTGTAAAAGTTTTAAAAGGAACTTTACAAGTTGGCAAATCCGCAACTTTATCAAGAAAAATCTTAGTGGTATTGCAATTCAGTTGTTCGATAGCACTTATCATTAGTACCACCATTGTTTACCAGCAGATTCAACATATCAAAGACCGGCCACTGGGATATAATGAAAACAGGCTGATGATGACTGACATGAGTGAGGACCTCAATAAAAACTTCCCCGCTTTGAAAAATGAAATGTTACAAAGTGGTCTTGTGAAAAATGTCACATGGAGTTCAAGTCCCGTTACGGGAATTTATTTTCATACAGATGTTTCGCAGTGGCCGGGTAAAAATAGCGGCGATGTGAGTTTAAATATTGGAGGTGTCGGTACTTCTGATGATTATTTTAAAACACTTCAAATAAAATTGCTGACAGGAAGAGGTTTCAGCAGCAGTTGGAAAATAGATTCCGGAACCGTGATATTAAATGAAGCTGCCGTAAAAATAATGAATCTAAAGAACCCGCTTAATCAATTGATCACATGGAATGGTGGCAACCTGGTGAGAATAATTGGCATAGTACAGGATGCTGTTATGGAATCACCTTTTGCCCCCGTTAACCCGGTGGTATTTTATCATGGAAAAGAAGGAAGCAGCGTTATTTATCGTTTAGCCGACAACGTTAGTACACGCAAAGCTATTGATGACCTTACATCCATCTTCAACAAATACAATCCGTCATTTCCTTACCTCTATTATTTTGCCGATGAAAGTTATGCTCAGAAATTTAAATTGGAAACGCTCATTGGTGAGCTTTCAGGCATATTTGCCATACTGGCCATTTTTATTTCCTGTCTCGGATTATTCGCTTTGGCGGCATATATGGCAGAACAGAGAACCAAAGAAATTGGTATTCGCAAAGTATTGGGCGCTTCTGTATTACAGGTGTGGCTGTTACTTTCAAAAGATTTTATAGTGTTGGTATTGATAAGCTGTATGGTTGCATCGCCAGTTGCTTTTTATTATATGCACGATTGGTTACAACAGTATGATTACAGGATAATGATAAGTCCGCTTGTATTTATTATCGCAGGTATTACAGCCATTGTAATAACTATTATAACAATAAGCTTCCAGGCGATAAAGGCAGCGGTGGCAAACCCGGTGAAGAGTTTGAGAAGTGAGTAAGCGAGATGATAAATAAAAAATATTGAATAAAAAAAGCGGGCTTTGTTGCTTGCAACACAATTAAAAATTTCTTTTATGCTTACACATTATTTAAAAATTGCTTTACGCAACATGCAGAAACAAAGAATGTATTCCGTCAATTAACATCGGTGAGTTTGCAATTGGCAACCTATCGTTACCAATCCCTAAAAAGTCTTAGAATTGAACGAAACAAAAAAAATAAAAAAAATTATCATGTTAATAATTCATTTTAAAACAGCCTTCAGAAATTTCCGACACAACAAAATATTTTCTGCCATCAATGTAGTTGGATTGGCCATTGGCATCAGCGCAGCATTGGTCATATTTTTAATCGTCCATTATGAATTCAGTTATGATAGATTTGAAAAGAATGGTGACAGAATTTATCGTGTAGTGCTTGATGCAAGATTTAATGGTGTTGATGGTCACAGTGCTGCAGTTCCTGCTCCGTTGGGTGCTGCTATTCAGAATGAAGTAACAGGTGTTGAATTAACGGTTCCTGTCATGCAATTCCAGGGAGATGCTACTGCAAAAGTGAGCATTGCGAAGAAGGATAATAATGCCCCCTTTATTTTAAAAAATCAACCCAATATTGTTTTTACAAACGACCAGTATTTTTCGCTTTTATCCTATCAATGGATTGCCGGTTCTCCTAAAAGTTCTTTACAAAACCCTTTCACCGTTGTGCTTTCCGAAAGCAGGACCAAACGATATTTCCCCTCTCTGTCAGCTGCTGATATTATCGGCAAACAGATCACCTATAATGATGATATTACAGTTACTGTATCAGGAATTGTAAAAGACCTGGATAAGACCAGTTCTTTTACCGCTGACGAATTCATCTCGCTGCCAACTATTGCTAAAACACATTTAGAGAACGAGTTTATGATGAATGTCTGGAATGACTGGATGGCTTATTCACAACTCTATATAGAGCTTTCGCCGGGGCGAACTGCGTCACAAACAGAAGCACAAATAAAAGCGCTTTATGCAAAATATAATAAGGATGCCTATAAAGACGCAAACAACTATACTGGTTTCCATCTGCAACCATTAAGTGATGTGCATTTTAACCATCTTTATCCTGCCGTCGGACAAAGACTTGCGCATAAACCAACTTTATACGGGCTGCTTGCGATCGCAGCTTTTCTTCTGCTTTTGGGTTGTATCAATTTTATTAATCTTATGACTGCAAATGCCTCACAGCGTGCAAAGGAAATTGGCATCCGTAAAACAATGGGCAGTTCCAGGAAACAATTAATATTCCAGTTTTTAGCGGAAACATTTATGATCACCTTCATTGCAACAATTGGTTCTGTTTTCTTAACCCCTATTCTCCTGAAGATGTTCGCAGGCTTTACTCCGCCGGGTTTGCATTTTGATCTTTTACATCAGCCTTCTATAATTCTTTTTTTAATGCTCCTCATTGTCTTTGTAAGTTTATTCTCCGGCTTATATCCGGCATTAATATTATCAGGATATAAACCTGTTCTTGTTTTAAAGAATCAGGCTTTCTCAAATACCAACGAAACAAGGCACGCATGGATCAGAAAAACATTAACCGTATCACAATTTGTCATTGCACAATTTTTTATCATCGCCACGTTGATGGTCAGCAAGCAGATCAATTATTCACTCAATGCAGATATTGGCTTCACTAAAAACGACATCATTACTTTTGAAATACCACGGGATACTGTTGCAACCCATACACAGCAATTGCTGAATGAAATTAATGCCATACCTGGTGTTGATGTAGCAAGTACAGGGTTCCTTTCTCCTGAAGATAAAGGTGTTGCTTTTACCAATGTATCTTATGCGCCCAAAAAGGATCTAAAAGCTAATGTACAGATAAGATGGGGCGATCCGAATTATATAAAAGTCTATAATTTAAAATTAATCGCAGGAAGAAACGTGGAGCAAAGTGATACCATGAAAGAATTTATTATTAATAATACTTATGCAAAATTGTTGGGCTTTCAGAAACCGGAAGATGCACTTGGAAAGCAACTGAGTTTTAACGGAAAAAATATGCCCATCGTTGGTGTAATGCAGGACTTTCGCGACCAGGGCACGCATGCTTCTATTTCACCAATGGTTTTTGCCGGAAGCAATGGTTCTACTTTTCATATCAGGTTAAAGCCGGACAACGCAGGTGGTAAAGCATGGCAGACCACCATCGGTAAAATTCAAAAAGCCTTTAAACAAATTTATCCGGAAGCGGATTTTGATTATAAATTTTTTGATGCAACTATTGCCAGTATGTATGAAAGTGAGATGAAGACTGCAAGTCTTCTGAAATGGGCAACAGGGCTTGCCATTCTTATAAGTTGCCTGGGATTACTGGGTCTCGTAATTTTTACAACCAATAGCCGTACCAAAGAAATTGGCGTACGAAAAGTATTGGGCGCTTCTGTGATGCAGATTACTTCTGTGTTGTCAAAAGATTTCATGAAACTTGTTCTAATCGCTTTTGTTATTGCTGCACCGATTGCATATTGGGCGAGTTATAAATGGCTTCAGGATTTTGCTTACAGAACTAAAATGAGTTGGTGGATTTTTGTATTAAGCGGACTTGCCATGTTATTGATTGCACTCATTACATTAAGTATGCAAACTATAAAATCCGCGAGGGCAAACCCGGTGGATAGTTTGAGGAGTGAATAGAATTAATCAGAGAATGTGCTAATTAGCTGATATGCTAATGAAGAAAACGGGAATGTTGAGTGTTTGTTGGTTTACTAACGTTAACTATTACACGAAACTTAAAAATAGATTATTATGTTTAAAAATTATTTCAAAACCGCATGGCGAAATCTTTGGAAGAATAAAATTTATTCAACCATTAACATAACAGGACTTGCTGTTGGGATAGCAGCCTGCATTATCATCCTTCTTTTTGTTACTTACGAAAGAAGTTTTGATGATTTTAATAAGAAAAATATCTACCGGTTGAATGAAGTGCAAAAGTTTGAAGGTATGGTTGCTGCTCAGAAAGTGGCGCTGAGCATGTTTCCCATGGGGCCAACACTAAAGGCGGAATTTCCTCAAATAATCAATTACACCAGGATCAATGCTGCCAGCAATACACCATTAATGTACGGCGACAAAAAGGTTTTTATTAAAAAAATTTGTTTTGTTGATTCTACTTTCCTCAACATGTTCGATTTTAAACTGCTTAATGGCGACAGGAAATCTGTTTTGCAAAAGAAGAATAGCGTGGTATTGACAAAGGCCACAGCAGAAATGTTTTTCGGCAAAGAAGATCCTATCGGTAAAGTATTGGTGAATTACAACCATGATACAACAACACTCATGGTTACTGGTGTGCTTGATAATGTTCCTCAAAATTCTCAAATTCAATTTGATGCACTCATACCTTTTAGTACCATTGAAAAACCGGATTGGATGAATAACTGGGGAGGCAATTGGCTTAACACCTATCTCGAACTTGCTTCCGGTACCAATATTACTGCGATGGAAAAAAAGTTTCCGGATTATCTTAAAAGGCACATGTCAGATGATAACTGGAAGCATTATGAATTATTCCTGCTGCCGTTAAAAAAAGTGCATGGAGGTGCCACGGATATTGGACTCGATAAATTCAATTACCAGCAATTTGATGAGAACTATACCAACCTTTTCTTTATTATCGCGTTGATCGTTTTATTGATCGCCTGCATCAATTTTATGAACTTGTCTACCGCCCGCTCTGCAGAGAGGGCAAGAGAAGTAGGTGTAAGAAAATCAATAGGCGCATATCGCTGGCAATTGGCCCTGCAATTTATTAGCGAATCTGTAGTTCTTTCCTTTATTGCTATAACGATTGCTGTTATCCTGGTAGCCATTTTTTTACCTGCGGTAAATCATTTAAGTCAAAGGCAACTCACTTTCCCGTTATTTACTAACTGGAAACTTTTTCTTTCTCTTATACTGGGCGCTGTATTTCTTGGCATTATAACAGGCATATATCCTGCTATTTATTTGTCGTCATTCAGCCCTGTAAAAGTGTTGAAAGGTTCCATTCAAACCGGAAGAAACAAAAGTATGCTGCGAAATGTGTTGGTGGTCGGGCAGTTTGCATGCGCCATTTTTCTTATGATTGCCACAACATTTGCGATAAAGCAACTATACTACATGAAGAACCGGCCTACTGGTTTTGATCGTGAACAGGTGGTGGATGTGAAATTGCAAAACGGTACTTCAGATAAATATGGAATTCTGAAAAAAGATTTGCTGCAGAATACTTTGGTGACTGGTGTCACTGCTTCGCAGGATATACTGGGCAGCCACCTTGACCAATCAGGAATACAATTTAAAGGCGATGGCCCTATGCGGCAACTTACTTCCACACGTTTGATCGTTGATCCTGACTATCTCAGACTTTATAAAATCCCATTGGTAGCAGGAAAAGATTTTTCATCAGAAGAATCTGCAAACGGAAAGGAATACATTATCAATGAAACACTGGCAAAAGAATTATTAAAAGATGATTCATCCAAAGCTGGTATGTCATCATTATTAGGTAAACAATTTGGCTTTGATTCTCTTGGATACATTGTGGGCATAGCAAGAGATTTCAATTTTAATTCTTTGCACAATAAGATTGAAACGATGTTCATGTTTAACCAGAAGGATTGGGGTTATGGTGATATGTCAGTTAAAATAAATGGTGACAGGCAAAAGGATGCTATTGCATTTATCGAATCGGTATGGAAAAAAGATTGTGCTGATACGCCTTTTGATTACCAGTTCCTCGACGATCATTTTAATGAGCTCTATCGCTCCGACTCACAAATAAGCACTATTGTTGGAACGCTGGCTATTCTGGCTATCATCATTTCCTGCCTGGGATTGTTTGGGTTGGCATCTTATGCCGCTGAAAGGAGAACAAAAGAAGTAGGCATCAGGAAAATAATGGGAGCCTCCTTACAAAACCTGGTGCTGATGCTTTCAAAAGACTTTTTGAAATATGTATTAATAGCGGCAATCATTGCCCTGCCACTATCATGGATCAGCGTTCATAAATGGTTGCAGGATTATGCTTACAGAATCAATATAAGCTGGTGGATATTTATTTCTGCAGTTTTAGTAGCCATGCTGATTGCATTTGCTACCATTAGCTTCCAGGCAATTAAAGCAGCAACGGCCAACCCGGTGAAGAGTTTGAGGGCGGAGTAATGAATTGAAAATTAAAAATGAAAAGCAATTAAATCATACATCTTCTTTTATGTTTAAAAATTATTTACAGGTTGCTTTAAGGAATATCTTAAAATGGAAAGGCTATACGATCTTTAATATTCTCGGATTGGCAATTGGTATCTCATGTTGCCTTCTCATCTTTCAATATGTTGCTTATGAAAAAAGTTATGATACGTTTCATAAAAATGTAGATAATATTGTCCGGCTCCGGCTTGACCTGCATGACCAGGGGAAGCTTACCATGCAATCTGCAACTGTATTCTCCGGCGTGGCACCTTTATTGAAAAAAGATTTACCTGGTGTTGAAAATTATTGCCGTTTAATTGATACAAGAATTTCTTGGCAAGGCAGTGATCCGGTTCAAAACAGCGTGGTATTTGCCAATGAGGAGAAGAATATAAAAGCGATTGAAAATAAGGGTTACTATACCGGGCAGTCTTTTCTCAATATGTTTACCCTAAATATTATTGAAGGACACAAGAATACTTTATTAAATGCACCTGATAAAATTATTTTGTCTGAAACGCTTGCAAAAAAATATTTCGGAAGGGACGATGCAGTTGGTAAACAAATAACTGTTTTGGAAGGTGGCTATAAATATAGCTACCTGGTAACAGGTGTATTTAAAGATTATCCGACTAATTCGCATCTTTCGTTCGACTACCTGGTTTCTTTCCCAACTTTTGTAAACATGATCAAACAGCTTGGTCCAAAAGGCATGGATCCTGAAACAACTTTAGGTTGGTATGATTTCTACGTTTACCTACAGTTGTATCCGGGCTTTGATCAAAAAAAACTCGATGCACAACTGGTTGCTTTTTCTGATAAATATTTGAATAATGAATATCTCAAAACACACAACAATCGTGAAGATCTTTATTCAATACCTTTAAAAGATATCCATCTCTATTCGCATTATAATGAGGAAGCGGGCGTAAATGACGACGGCAAATCTGTTTCGTTTCTTTTTTTAATTGCCTTCTTAATCATCATCATTGCATGGATTAACTATACCAATCTTGCAACAGCGCGTTCGCTTGAACGAGCCAAAGAAGTTGGCATTAGGAAAGTGTTAGGCGCTTTGAGAAAAAACCTGATGATGCAATTTTTAACTGAAAGCTTTTTATTAAATTTTGCTGCTGTTATTATAGCATTTGCTATCGCATTTATCTGCACGCCATTGTTCAATCAACTAATTGGCAGCACTTCTGAAAAAGGCTTTTACCTCACAACGCCCTATTTATTCGGCTTTATTGGTTTGTTTATAACAGGAACATTTGTGTCTGGTATTTATCCTGCCTTTGTTTTATCAGGTTTCCATCCTATAGCTGTATTAAAGGGATTGTTCAAAAATTCGACCAGCGGGATGTTTGTAAGAAAAGGATTGATCATTGGTCAATTTGCCACATCTATTATTTTAATTGCAGGAACTATCATTATTTATCAGCAGGTAAATTTTATGCGTAACCAAAAACTGGGCGCAGATATCAGCCAAACGCTGATATTAAACGGGCCCAGTGAGAAGGAAGACAGTGCTTACACGATATCTTACCAGACTTTTAAAAATGAGATATTGAGAATAAACGGGGTGAAAAATATTGCTGCATCATCGGGTGTTATGGGCAAAGAAATTTACATGACCAATCCAGCTGTTATTATCCATTCAAAAGATAAAAACCCGGTAACAGTGTATACACTATATGTTGATCCGGATTTTCTTTCTTCTTATAACATGCAGTTTAAGGCCGGCCGAAATTTCGGGCCAAATAATCCTGATGATAAAAATACAGTCGTGCTAAGTGAAGAGGCGGTAAAGCTCTTAGGCATTAATGATCCCGCAAAAGCCATCGATCAGGTTATTTCTAACTATGATGATACTTTTAAAATTATTGGCGTCGTTGCAAACTATCATCAGTTAGGTTTGAATAGATCAATGTTGCCTGTGGTGTTTGTTCCGAGGCCTGAGGTTAATAATTATTACTCTATAAAATTTTCAACGGGTAATCCACATGAAATAGTCGCATCCATTGAAAAAGTCTGGAATAATTTTTTTCCGCAAAATCCATTTAGCTATTATTTTTTAGATGATAGTTATAATCAACAATATAAGGCGGACGATCAATTTGGTAAAGTATTCGGATTATTTTCATTTCTTGCTATCATCATTGCATGTTTTGGTTTATATAGTTTATCAGCTTTCAATGTATTGCAACGCACAAAAGAAATTGGAATAAGAAAAGTGCTGGGCGCTCCTGTAGGCAAGATTATTTATTTGCTCGCAAAGGATTTTATATGGCTAGTGTGCATAGCATTTTTTATTGCAGTGCCTGTCACATGGTTTGTGTTGAATAGCTGGCTGCATGATTATGCCTACCGCATTTCAGTTAGTTGGTGGATATTTGTAATTGCGGGGATTATTGTATTGATGATTGCATTGATAACGATTGGCTTTCAGACAATAAAAGCAGCAACAGCCAACCCGGTAAAGAGTTTGAGAGCGGAGTGATTAATTGGAAATTGAAAATAAGAGCAATTAAATCATACATCATAAAATTTAATACATCTAAAAACTTCTTCAATGTTTAAAAATTATTTGACCGTAACCATACGGTATTTTGTAAAACATAAATTGTTTTCTGCAATTAATATTTTGTGCCTTTCTATCGGCATTACCTTTTGTTTACTCATTGCCGCTTATGTAATGCAACAGCAAAGTGTAAACAACCAACTTAAAGATGCTGCGCAGCAGTATTGCCTGAAAAGTGAGTTTAAGCAAAAAGATTTAGGGCGCGATTTTACTACACCTTCGCCCCTGGCAAAAACGCTAAAGGAAGAATATCCGTCGCTTATTAAAAATTATTTCCGCTACAGCCCTACTACCAATGTAGTATCAGCAGGCGATAAACATTTCCAGGAAGACATCGCTATCAGCGATACTACAATGATTCCCATGTATAATTTTCCACTGTTGTACGGCGATAAAAACAAGGCTTTTACTAATAATAACAGTGCTGTAATAACAGCAACTTTAGCAATGAAATTGTTCGGAACAAAAAATGCGTTGGGTAAAAGGATCAGTATTCAAACTACGGTTAATAATATGCCGCAGGATTATGTCGTATCCGCAGTGCTTAAGGATATTCCATACAATTCTGTTACAGGTATGATGAATGATCACTACGGTGTGTATGTACCCACTACCGGCAACAACTATTACCGGTCGGGTGATCCATCACTCGGATGGAACACTGCAAATGAAATAAGCTTTGTTGAGCTGAAGCCAGGTATAACACCCCAGGATTTGACAACCCCTTTAAACAACCTGATCAAAAAATATACTTCAGATACACTACAAAAAATCCTTTCTATAAATGTGTTGCCTGTAAAAACTTATTACCTCAATGATAATGAGGGTACCGTAAAAAAAATGGTTTTTATCCTATCTTTTATTGCGTTGTTTATTTTATTAATGGTCATCATCAATTTTGTTAACATCAATATCGGCACCTCCTCTTACCGCTTAAAAGAGATCGGGCTTCGCAAAACTTTTGGTAGTGCCAGAAGACAGGTGATCTTCCAGTTTATTATAGAAGCACTATTTTTAACTTTCATTGCATCGATAATTTCAATCGCTTTATATCAATTGCTCTTGCCGGCTTTTTCGCATGTTTTAAATACAACTCTTCCCTCTTTCTGGCAGTTTGGTTTTAAAGAATCCGTGCTTTTTATTTTATTAATTGCTGCAATAGGTTTTTCTGCAGGCATCTATCCTGCATTTGTACTCAGTGGCATTGATCTTAAACATGCTGTAAAGGGGAAAATAAACAGTTCAAAAGGTGACCTTAGTTTAAAACGCGCATTGCTGGTAATACAATTTTCTTTGGCCATCCTTGTATTTATTTGTGCTTTGAATATATCAAGGCAGGTGTCTTATATGTTTCATAAAGATTTGGGATATAACAAGGACCGCCTGATGGTAATAACTGCCTATCCAAAGCAATGGGATAGCGCGGGTGTTTTGAAAATGGAAAGCATCAAAAAAAGCCTGTTGGAATTGCCTGTGGTTAAAAGTGCCACATTGACTTATGATGTACCTGAAAGGGAACCTGCAGGCCGTGTTATATTTTATCCGCCGCGTACGTCCGTCAATAACCAGCTAAGCCTTCCGGTTTCATCTGCTGATGAAGATTATGCAAAAACATTTGGAATAAAAATGGAAGCAGGTACATTTTTCAGCAATAATAAAGATGGAATTGTGTTAAATGAAACGGCATTAAAACAGCTTGGGATTTCAATGGCAAATGCCGTGGGGCAGCAGATAAAAACACCGGTAGTACCCCAGCCTGTAACCATACTCGGCGTAATGAAAGATTACAATTTTTCAACACTCCAGGATAAGATTGGGCCTATTGGTTTTATACATGTGAATGACCGCCCTTTGTATCGCTATATGGCAGTTAAATTGAATACGGGTAATATGCCACAGGCAATTGATGAAATTAAAGCCCGCTGGCGATCATTTGTTCCAAATGCGCCTTTCGATTATACTTTTATGGATGATAAATTTGCTGCGTTGTATAAAGCTGACCTGCAGTTGCAGTCAGCAGCAGACATTGCCACGATGCTTAACTTAATTATTGTTTTGTTGGGTATCATTGGTGTGGTTGCTTTTATGCTTACAAAACGTAACAAAGAAATTGCGGTGCGCAAAGTGCTCGGTGCGAATACCAGGAATATTATTTTTCTTTTTGTGAAAGAATATGCGCTCCTTATTATAGCGGCAAACATTATTGCGTGGCCGCTTGCCTATATCATAACCGAGCGGTTACTGCAAAATTTTGCTTACCGTATTCAGCAGAATATTTTTGCTTATATAATTGTGTTTGTATTTATTACGGTTATAGCATTTACACTTATTGTGTTGCAATGTTTTAAAACTGCAGTGGAAAACCCGGTGAAGAGTTTGAGAACAGAGTAAAAACCCTTTTGCAGTTTTTAGATGAGTAAAAGAAAAATCTTTTTTTACTTTTCAAAATCGCAGGTAAAACCGAAGAATTTAAGGCCAGAATGGAGATTGAAAAGCATCCTGGTTTTGCTATGACTTATCCTTTCATTTTATTATATGCAAAATATATTTGTTACCAAACCCTTCTGCGTACGTTCAAAACCGAACACCGATCGTATCAAAACCGTACAGTTTCCAAAAGTGAACTTACTGTAATTATATAATAATCAATGTTTTAGCATTCTGGCATTTAGTTGGTGTATTTCAAACTGTTATATCTATCTTTTTCTGAAAGTTAGCCGTTAGAATTTTTATCAATACAATAGAGCCTCATTATGCTTAAAAATTATTTCAAAACCGCATGGCGAAGTTTGTGGAAGAATAAAACGACTTCGTTCATTAATATAACAGGTTTAGCTGTTGGTATGGCTTCCGCTGTATTGATTTTTATATGGGTTCAGAATGAAATGAATTTTGATAACTATCATAAAGATGCGAATAACATTTATCGCCTTACAACCAATCTGAAAGAATTTGGCTGGGTATGGGAAAATACACCTTTGCTTTTGGCAGGCGCTGTAAAAGAAGATGTGCCTGAAGTTGAAAAAACCACAAGGCTTTATGCAAACGCCATGCCCGTGTTTAACATCAGGAATAATCTTTCTTATGAAAAGAATTGTGCTTACGTGGACGATGACTGGTTTAATATTTTTCATTATAACTTTATAGAAGGCAACGCAGCAGCTTTTGCAAAAGACCCGAACAGCATCATTCTCACCGTAACTGAAGCAAAAAAATATTTTGGTAATCGAAATGTGCTTGGAACTGTAATCCGTGTGGATAGTATGAATTATGTTGTAAAAGGAATTATTAAAGACGCACCTTCAAATTCAAGTTTTCAATACACCTCTTATATTCCACTTTCAAACCTGCTGTTAAATCCTGAGAGAAAAGCAAATGACGAACAATGGGACAATGCGAATTATATAACATTTATAAAAGTGAAACCGGGCGCAAACGTGGCTGCGGTGACAAAAAAAGTCACAGATGTTTTGCAACGCCGAAGCGGCGATACCGAAAAACAAAGTGCTATCACCCTTGTTAATTTAAAAGACCTGCACTTTGAAAATGATTTGCAATTTTCCTCTTTTTTAAGTGGCAATAAGAATACGGTTTACATTTTTTCTGTGCTTGGTATTTTATTGTTATTAATTGCCTGCATCAATTACGTAAACCTTACTACTGCAAAGGCAAGCCTGCGTGCAAAGGAAGTAAGCGTAAGAAAGATTGTTGGCGCCGGCAGGCTTCAATTGTTTTGCCAGTTTCTTGCCGAATCATTGCTGGTAAGTTGCATGGCTTTAATTATTACATTAGTGCTTATTCATCTCTGTTTGCCTGCCTTCAATTCAATTACAAACAAAAATTTTGAATTGCCGCTTACATCCATAAACATGTGGAAAGTAATTGGCATTACTTTATTTTCTGCATTTATTATAAACAGCATTTATCCTGCATTGGTACTTTCTTCCTTTAAACCACTGAATGTTTTCAGGGGTTTTACCATTCTTAAATTAAAAGACAGCTATTTAAGAAAAGGCCTGGTCACCATTCAGTTTACTATTTCTGTTATATTGATTGCAGGAACATTTGTGATTTATAAGCAAATGCATTTTATACAACAGGCCAACCCCGGTTATAACAGATCGCAGGTATTGATAACGCATGTACCGCCAAATATTGATTTCAATAAAAAGAAGCAATTGGCTGATGAAATAAAACAAGATTTACTTACACAAGCCGGCATACAAAATGTTTCAATGGCCAATCAATCTATTGTAAACATTGGCAGTTATTCTACCGGCAATGCAGATTGGATAGGTCGTGATACTACTTTCAATCCAAAGATTGCACAACTTTCAACTGATGCAAATTTTGCTAATACCATGCAGTTGCAAATGAAAGAGGGACGATGGTTTGAACAGGGAAATGAAGCAGATAAGAATAATGTGGTGCTGAATGAAGAAGCGATTAAAGAATTAAAAATTCCAAGACCTTGTATCGGCCAACGCTTTATCTGGAAGGGAAAAACAGGACAGATCATTGGGATTGTAAAAGATTTCAAGTTTCAGAGTATGCACGACAAGACAGGCCCGCTGGTTGCTTTTCAGGATCCCAACTGGTACAATACATTTATGATTCGCATTGCGCCCAACACCGCATCGCGATCAATCGCTGCCTTAAATAAAACGTGGAAGAAATTTTTGCCAGCCAGTCCGCTTGAGTACAATTTTTTAGACGATACATTCAATGAATTATACAAAGCAGACAACCAGGCTTCTACATTAATTTTAGCCTTTGCAATAATCGCCATTGCTATAACATGCCTCGGTTTATTTGGTTTGGCCACGTTCACCGCGGAGCAGCGTTCAAAAGAAATTGGTATACGAAAAGTATTAGGCGCAAGTGTTGCAGGTATTGCGCAACTACTTACGAAAGATTTTTTAAAGCTTGTAATAATTGCTATTCTAATTGCATCGCCGATAGCATGGCTTGCCATGAATAAGTGGTTGCAAAGCTTTGCTTACAGAATTAATATTGCAACGTGGATGTTTATTGCGGCAGGGCTGGTTGCTGTATTTATTGCAATAATAACCATTAGTTTCCAGGCTGTAAAAGCAGCAATGGCAAACCCGGTGGATAGTTTGAGGAGTGAGTAGACCCCTAAATCTCCTGAAGGGGACTTGTGAAGTTTGAAAGTAAAGTTAGTTTCCTGGTAAAACTCGAATAGGAATATAAAATATTCCTGCCCGAATGATGGTCAGGCGGTGTTAGTTTGCTGAATAATAATAAACTAACAGGTATTATTAAACGAAAATTAATTAATATAAAATAAATCTAATTCTCATGATAAAAAATTATTTAAAAATCGCATGGAGAAGCCTGGTAAAAAACAGGGCATTTTCCTTCATCAACATCGCAGGTCTATCCATTGGAATCTCTTCATGCTTTATCATAATGATGTATGTGCAAAATGAATTGAGCTATGACCGTTTTAATAAAAATGCAGACAGGATTGTTCGCGTTGTTTTCAAAGCAGACATCAACGGAGGAAAGATTTTCGAAGCCAACGTAATGCCACCCGTGGCACAGGCCATGAAAAATGATTATCCTGAAGTAGAGGATGCTACAAGATTACAAGTAGCAGGCGCTCCGAAAATTACTTATAAAGACAAGAGTTTTAAAGATGATGAATTTGTTTTTGTGGATCCTAATTTTTTCGAAATATTCACTTTGCCCCTTATAGAAGGCGATGCGAAAACGGCCTTGCAACAACCCAATACCATCATCATTACAAAAGCCATAGCCAAAAAATATTTTGGAAACGAAGATCCTTTGGGAAAGACGTTAGTTTTTCCTGATAATAAGGATGCTTCCTTTAAAGTAACCGGCGTGATTGATAAAGTGCCTGACAATTCACATTTTCATTTTGATTTGTTTGGTTCAATGGCTGGTTTGGATGGTGCAAAATCCGATTCGTGGATGGGGTCTAATTTCTTTACGTATCTGTTGCTGAAACCCGGAGCTGATTATAAAAAACTAGAAACGAAATTGCCCGGCATGGTAGAAAAATATATGGGGCCGCAGATACAACAAGAAATGGGCATTAGTTTACAGCAGTTTATAACAAAAGGGAATCATTTAGGCTTTGCTTTGCAGCCATTGACTTCTATCCATTTGTATTCACATGCAAATTATGAATTATCCCCACCCGGCAACAGCACGTATGTGTATGTCTTTGGAGCTATCGCTATTTTTATGCTACTCATTGCCTGCATCAATTTTATAAACCTGTCAACAGCCAGTGCCTCTAAACGGGCAAAAGAAGTGGGCGTGCGCAAGGTAATTGGGTCAGGAAGGATTCAGTTAGTAAAACAATTTTTATTTGAATCCGCTTTGTTGGTAAGTATTGCATTATTAATTTCTATCGTACTGGTGCAGCTTGCATTGCCCGTGTTCAATAATCTCTCCGGCAAAAACCTGGGCATTCCATTTAATATAAAAATCGTTTCATCATTTGTCGGGCTTGGTTTATTGGTTAGTATTATTGCAGGTGTGTACCCGGCTTTTTATTTGTCATCATTCAAACCGATTGAAGTATTGAAAGGAAAATTTACTTCTGGCAATAAAAGCTTTGGATTGCGCAGTAGCCTGGTGGTTTTCCAGTTTTTTATTTCCGTTGCATTAATAATCGGCACCATTGTCGTGTGGCAGCAAATGAAATATATACAGAATAAAAATTTAGGCTATGATAAAGAACAATTGCTCACCCTTCCTAACTCTTATGCATTGGGTAAAAATGAAGAGGTGTATAAACAGGAAATGCTGAATGATCCGCGTATTGTAAATGCAACGATGTCGTCCTATAAGCCTGCCGGGCCAAGCAGCGGAAGCAATGCACTTGCCTATCCCCTTGGCCACGATAATGAAATTATGAGAACGCAGGAATATCATGTGGATGAAAACTACATTCCCACTTTTGAAATGAAGATGGTTGTGGGCAGAAATTTCTCCAAAAATTTTGCAACAGATTCCACCGCGATGATCATCAATGAAACTGCCGCCAAAGCATTTGGATGGAATGATATGACAGCAGTCGGAAAAACAGTTGTACGCGAAAACAGCACCCGCGGAACCAATGTGCCATTCCATATTATCGGCGTGGTAAAAGATTTTAATTTTCAATCTCTGCACGAGCCGATTACTCCTCTACTGATGACGCTGGCTCCTGATTGGGGGCTGATCTTTAAAGTAAAAACAGCAAACATTCAAGGATTACTTTCAACAATGAAATTGAAATGGAACCAGTTCAATACCGGTGAGCCATTCACCTTTACTTTTATGGATGATCTTTATAATAAAACTTATGCAGCAGAACAAAACACCGGAACGATACTTAACATTTTTGCATGGCTTACCATACTCGTAGCTTGCCTCGGATTATTTGGCTTAGCCACTTATACAGCAGAACAACGCACTAAAGAAATCGGCATCCGCAAAGTACTTGGCGCGAGTGTCACATCTGTAACTAAAATGCTTTCAAAAGATTTTATAAAATTAGTTTTCATTTCCTGCCTCGTTGCATTTCCATTATCGTGGTGGGCGATGGATAAATGGCTACAAAGTTTTGCATACCGAATTCATATTAGCTGGTGGGTTTTTTTAGTTGCAGGTGTCCTGGCGATTTTGATTGCAGTGATAACGGTAAGTTTCCAGGCGATAAAAGCAGCGGTGGCCAACCCGGTGGATAGTTTAAGAAGTGAGTAAACCCCTAAATCTCCTAAAGAGAACTTTGGGAATATGAAAGGAATGAAAGCAATTATGAAGATAATAAAACAGGAAAGATGAATAATTGTTCGTTTACTGTGCAGTTCTTAACACTAACAATTATGATTAGACGAAGAATATAAAAGCCACAAAATAGTTTAAATGATTAGACATTATTTAAAAACAACATTCAGGTATCTAAGCGAACATAAAATATTTTCCGCTATCAATTTAATTGGATTGGCTACTGCGATGTGTGTAGTTTACTTCGCGTTGCTTTATGTTAATTTCGAATTAAGCTATGATACATTTAATACCAATGCAGATCGTATTTACAGGATAAGTACCGATGTTGAAACTGCTGCTGGTATTAATTATGAAACTACTTCGGGGCCTATGGCCGAAGCCTTGCAAACTTCTTTTCCTGAAGTAAAAACTGCGACAAGGATTTTCCTCGATTATTATATTGTGCAAAAAGATGAAAATAATTATGGTGAGGAATCAATTGCTTATGCAGACTCTTCTGTGTTTTCTGTTTTTTCTTTTCCATTGATAAGAGGAAATGCGGCTACGGTTTTTAGCGCACCTTATACAATGGTGCTTTCCGAAACGGCAGCTAAAAAATATTTCGGCACCACAGATTGCCTCGGTAAAACTTTAACGCTTGATGGAAAAATACCAGCCACCGTCACCGGTATTATGAAAAACATTCCTCAAAATTCTCATTTCAGAACGGATATTTTTCTATCCATGTCATCGCTCATTCAGCCGGGGACCAACTGGATGACGAATTGGAGCCGTTTTGGTTTTTCCACTTATGTTTTGTTGAATAAAAATGCAAATGAAGCTCAAGTGGAAAAGAAACTTTCTGCATTTGTAAATGAGCACCCGCTTGGAGGAAACCTGCATTATTCTTTATCAATGGAACCGTTGACGGACCTCTATCTGCATGGGAAGTCAAGAAGCAATAAAGCAGGCGGCACGGCAGTAGGAAGCTATATGAATATTTATATATTCTCTTTGGTGGCTTTACTTGTTTTGTTGATTGCCTGTTTTAATTTCATCAATCTTACAACGGCATTTTCATTAAAAAGAGCCAAAGAAATTGGCGTAAGAAAAGTGATGGGTGCCTCTAAAAAGCAATTGACTTTTCAATTCCTGGCTGATGCAGTAATCCTTTCTCTGCTTTCATTTGTTGTTGCTGTCTTTTTATGTTCACTCTTACTTCCGTGGTTCAACGAGCTGACAGGAAAAACTATCAGCACAGGTATTTTTACCAATATAAAATATCTTGGTTTGTTTTTATTAATGTCAATTGGAGTAGGATTTTTATCGGGAATATATCCGGCCTTTTTTCTTTCAGGCTTTCAGCCAATAACCAATTTGAAAGGAAAATTTGCAAATAGCACAAAAGGTTTATTTCTGCGCAAATGGCTTGTGGTGGCTCAATTCACGATTTCTATTGTTTTGATTGTAGCGACGATAATAGTTTATCAGCAATTAAATTTTATGGAGAATGAAAACCTGGGATTTAAAAAAGAACACAATTTGGTTATAGATTTTCATTATGATAATCGTATCATTGACCACCACGAGATGGTGGACGAAGAGCTGACTAAAATTCCGGGCATCCTTTCCGCAAGTGTATCTTCCGGCATTCCGGGACGCCCGAATAAAAAATTTCCAACAACCATTGAAGGAATTAATAATGAGAAACAGGAGTTTCAGGCTGATGCTTATTTTGTTGACGATAACTTTTTAAAACAATACGGAATAGAAGTAATTGCCGGTCGGGGATTCTCAAAAAACTTTGCGAACGATTTAAATGGAAGCATGGTGATCAATGAAGCTACTGTTAAGCACCTTGGATTTACAAATCCTGAAGATGCGATAGGAAAACGTTTCTGGCAACGTGGAGGTACTGGTCTGATTATTGGTGTAGTGAAAGACTTTCATTTCCATTCCCTGCACGAAGAAATACAACCATTGACCATGCAGATTTCGCCAGGATTCTTTACATTTTTAACGCTGGGTATTTCATCGGATAATATTCAGCAAACCATAAAGTCTCTTAAAAATAAATGGGCTTCTATAGCGCCGGGATTACCCATGATTTATTTTTTCTCAGACCAGACTTTTAACGCGCAATATGCATCAGACGATCGTTTTGGTAAATTATTTTTTTGTTTTGCAAGCCTTGCAATTCTTATTTCCTGTTTGGGATTGTTGGGTTTAACATCGTTCAACACCATTCAAAGAACTAAGGAAATTGGTATCCGCAAAGTATTAGGGGCATCGGCTGCAGGTATTGTAAAGTTACTGGCTAAAGATTTTATAGTTTTGGTTGCCATCGCTTTTTTGATTGCTTCGCCCATTGCATGGTTTGGAATGCATTATTGGCTGAACAATTTTCCTTACCGTATTTCAATTGGTTACGAATATTTTATTTTAGCGGGAGCAATGGCATTGTCTGTAGCTATCTTTACAATAAGCTTCCAGGCGATAAAAGCAGCGCTGGCAAACCCTGTGGATAGTTTGCGTTCCGAGTAGGATCGCGCCGCGGCGCGTTCTAAGAGTGCCCTGGCAGATTCGTCTGAACGATGAATAGGAACCATAGATATTCCTTCCCGAATGACGTTGAGGCGGGTGTTTGTTTACTGTCGTTAATGTTTAATCGAAAATATAATGATAAAAAATTATTTCAAAATCGCCTGGCGAAATATCATTAAAAACCAGTTTTATTCTTTAGTGAATATTATTGGTTTATCTACAGGTATTGCTTTTACTTTATTGATCGGAGCTTATGTACGGAGTGAACTTCAGGTAAATACCCATCTGAAAAATGCAGACAGGCAATACATCATCCAAAGCAAATGGAAAAACCCGAACGAAGGTTATGATTTTACTTCACCAGGTGCTTTAGCAAAAGCTTTGAGAGAAAATTATCCCGGCCTGGTTGCTAATTATTACCGTTGGGATGGTATTACTTCTAATGTTTCAAGAGACAATAATATTTTCAGGGAAGATATTTCCATTTGTGATAGTACTATCCTGAATATGTATGGCTTTACTCTCTTACACGGAAGCCCGACAACTGCATTGAATGAGCCGTTTTCTGTTGTATTAACCAGGGACATGGCGATAAAATATTTTGGCAAAACGGATGTTGTTGGTAAGGCTCTGTCCATTGAAAACTTTTCCGGCTCGCATCATGATTTCATGGTCACAGGTGTATTGAACTCATATTCAAAAAACTCTGTTACGGATCTGATAGAAGGTTCTCCAAATAAACTTTTTGTTTCCGCAAGTAACTTAAACTTCTTTGGAAGAAACATGGATTGGCGGAATCCTCATATTGCCAGCTTCGTTGAATTGCAAAATGGCGTTACACCAGCTCAACTCATAAAACCTATGGAGCAATTGATCAAGGAAAATGCCCCACCTCAATTTAATGCTGATCTGAAGCCTTCACTTGTTTTACTTAAAGATTATTACCTCGGTTCCAATAATGGTTTAGTAAAAAAAATGTTATACGAATTATCTGCCATTGCTTTGTTCATTCTAATAATGGCTGTTATCAACTTTATCAATATTTCCATAAGTAAGTGTGCGTCAAGAATGAAAGAAATAGGCCTCCGGAAAGTTTTAGGAGGAATGAAAAAACAATTGATATTTCAATTTCTGATTGAGTCAGTAATTATCGTTTTTATTGCCACGTTGTTTGCTTTTGTTATTTATGCATTAACGGAAAATTTATTTAGTAATATTTTGGGTAAAACAATTCCGGCGCTGAATACTTTTCCTATTTTCTTTATTGCGTTGTTTTTGTTATTTGTCTTAATAATAGGATTTATAGCAGGCATTTATCCGGCATTCGTATTGTCATCATTAAAGCCGGTAGAATCATTAAAAGGAAAACTTACTTCCGTAAAAGATCATGTAAAGATGCGCAAAGCCTTAATAGGATTGCAATTTGGAATTGCGGCCATTGCATTTATAGGCGCTATTGTTATCACAAAGCAAATCAATCTTTTTCTTCGGGGTAATTTAGGATACGATAAAGATTATATTCTCTCCGCACAGCTTCCGCGTAACTGGACACGGGAAGGCGTTGACAAAATGGAAACGATCCGCAATGAATTTGCTTTGATGCCTTCTGTAAAAGATGTTTCGCTTTCTTTTGAAATTCCTGATGGCAATAACAGCAACGACGTTCCCATCTATAAATTCGGATCTGATTCCAGCCAGGCAGTTTCTGCGCACCTCCTGGAAAACGATGAAAAGTTTTTATCCCTTTATCAAATACCACTTATCGCTGGTTCGCCATTTGAAGGCCACAGGCTTGATTCTTTAAAAGTAATTCTTAACCAAACAGCGGTTAAGGCTCTTGGCTGGCAAAATGCAAATGAAGCAATCGGGAAGCAGGTAAAGATCCCGGGAAACCCGGAAATATATACCGTAAAAGGTGTTACTAATGATTTCCACTTCGGTTCGATGCAAACAAAGATGGCACCAATTATCATGTTCGATCTTGAATACGATTTTATTTACCGTTATCTTTCTTTCAAGATCAGGCCAGATAATATTGCCGGTTCTGTGGATGCTCTTCAGAAGAAATGGTCCTCTTTATTACCGGGCAGTCCGTTTGAATACAAATTTATGGATGAAACATTACAGAAAATGTACCTGCCGGAATTGCAGTTAAAAAAAGCTTCTTACACGGCAACTATTCTCGCGTTGATCATTGTATTACTCGGAGTTCTTAGTCTCGTTTCACTAAGCATACAAAAAAGAACAAAAGAAATCGGCATCCGAAAAGTATTAGGGTCATCGGTTACAGGAATCATGTCATTATTTATGAAAGAATTTTTTGGGGTAATATTAATAGCCGGAGTAGTGGCATGCCCGTTAGCATATATTATTATGAATAAATGGTTGCAGGAATATGCATATAGGATTCATATATCTGCAATGCCATTTGTAGTATCTATTTTTATTCTTGGTTTTATAACCGCAATATTAATTTGCATTCAAACCATTAAAGCAGCGCTGGCAAACCCGGTGGATAGTTTGAGGAGCGAGTAATCCCCTAAATCCTTTAAAGAGAACTTTCCAAATCTGAAAGGAATGAAATTACTTTTGTAAATGATAAAACAGTAATAGTGAATAATTGTTTGTTTACTGAGGACATTTTCTGCAGTCCAGAAAGAGCATGAAATCCTTAGGGCACCCGGCTTACGATAATCAATAAAATATTCACCCATTTCTATAGAATATGTTTTTACTTTGTTTTTTTAGATAAAAATGAAAAGCCAAATGAAAAGAATTACAGCTCTTTGTAAAAGTACTTTTTTAATATTCCTGCTGGTGCCCTCTCTTCTGGTAGCGCAAACAATAGAAACCGGTGTAAAAAATAAGCAGGTGAATTATGAAAGGCTTGCCAGGATTGACAGCCTTGTGAACAGCTACATTGCTCATAAATGGATCAATGGCGCTACTACTATTATCGTTAAGGATAACCAGCTGGTACAATATAAAGGCTATGGTTATGCGGATGTTGAATCCAGGAAACTAATGCAAAAAGATGAACTCGTTAGAATTGCTTCACAAACCAAAGCAATAACCTGCACAGGTATTATGATTTTATACGAGCAGGGAAAAATTTTACTTGATGAGCCGGTGAGTGATTTTATACCGGAATTTAAAGACATGAAGGTATTAGATAAATTTAATGCAGCAGACACTACTTATACTACGGTTCCAGCAAAAAGGACAATCACTATCCGCGACTTACTTACGCATACTTCCGGGCTTGATTATCCCGGAATAGGCAGTGATGCTATGAAAGCCATTTATGCAAAAGCCGGAATCACTCCCGGTTTCAATATGGCAAAGAATGGACAGACGTTGCTTGCGGCGATGAAAGAACTGGCAACTTTACCTTTGGTACACCAGCCAGGAGAAAAATGGACTTATGGATTAAACTACGACTTGCTTGGATGCATTATTGAAGTAGTGAGCCATGAAAATCTTGCTGACTTTTTCAGGAAAAATATATTCGAGCCTTTGGATATGAAGGATACTTATTTTAATGTGCCTCAATCCAAGGAGGGGCGGCTCGCCACTGTATATAGGGAAGATTCGTTGCATCATGTTATTATATGGGAGAAGGGTTATTTCGGCGCCGACCCGGATTATCCGCTTGCTCACAAACAATATTTTTCAGGTGGCGCAGATCTAACTTCTACTGCTTTTGATTATGCCATATTTCTTCAAATGCTTTTAAATGGTGGCACCTACAACGGACACGAAATTTTATCTCCGCGTACCGTGCAAATGATGACAAGCAACCAACTTGATTTTTCATATAATGGCACTGATGGTTTTGGATTGGGTTTCGATATTGTTTCTGAAAAAGGTGCTGCGCGTGGACCCAAAAGCAAGGGCTCATTCGCATGGGGAGGATTCTTTGGATCTTCCTACTGGGCCGATCCAAAGGAACATTTGATAGGAATTATTTTTACTCAGGAAACACCCGACTCTCATGCAGATGTAATGGAAAGATTTCAGAACATGGTGTATGCCTCTCTTAAAGAATAAGTGATTTAGATAATTATTTTCTCAAAGCCCTCCCCTGAAGTTGCAAAAGTGAAAGAAAAGCGATTTTACAAATGCAATCATTGCTTGCCCGCTGATCACCCAATTCGCTTTGTTACATTATTAAAACAAACATTTATTAATTCCTGACACCACCAACCAAAAAAACGTTCCTCGTTTCCGCAAAAAAATCTTTTCTTTTGCAGCATGGTAAAAGAAGATTTATTAAATGATTATGTTGGTAAGTCGCGTTTTAATTTCAGAGTAAAAGGGATTGATCTCTATAAAAATAATTACAAGGAATTAAAATTAAAAAGCTCTTCCAAAAATAGGGCGAAAATAATGGTTCCGGACGAAACAAAAAGAGGGGATTATACCATTACCATTTCTTTTAAAAAAAATCCGGAACGTATAGAATTTTTTTGCGACTGTGAAAAATTTGAATATACCCATAGCTGCAAACATTGCGTGACAGCGGCTTTATATCTCTTAGATCATGATAAAATATTTTCAACAGAAACCGATATTCCTGCAACCAAAAAGAAAAAAGCCGTCGCACAAAAAAAGAAGCCGGAAGTAAAGCAAGAGCCGGAAATAAAATATGAAACCATTAGGGCCGAAGCAGTTCCTTATGTTCTGGTAAATGAATACCTCACTTCATTTTTAATGATAAGGCCACAGTTTGTCTATGACGGGAACGAAGTAGATTACGATGACAAGGAAGATATATACATAAAAAATGATGAAGGCGTTTTTAGGATTGAAAGAGATCGTGAAGCTGAAAAAAGATTTTATGAAGAACTTCGTACGTTGCATCCCACATTCAGCAAGCAATTATTCAATCCGTTTTTTTATCTGCCTTTTTCTGAAGTGATGAAAGGCAACTGGTTTTTAAAAACCATACGCCACCTGCAGGAAGAAAATTTTACGGTAAAAGGAATGGAGAACCTTAAGAAATTCCGATACAATGCCTCTGTCCCTAAATGGGAAATGAAGACAGGTAGTGGAGTTGACTGGTTCGATTTGAAAATCATTGTCAGTTTCGGCGAACAAAATGTTCCGTTGCGAGACTTACAGAAAGTAATGAAAAGCGGACAAAAAATTGTGTTACTGGGCGATGGCACTTTTGGTGTGCTGCCCGAAGAATGGCTCAAACAATTTAGTATGATTATGAAAATAGGTGAAGAACAGAACGGAGAGCTTCGCATAAATAAAAGGCACTTCATGCTGATAGATGAATTACACAGTATGATTAATGAAGAAGCCATTTTACTGGAGCTGGAAGAGAAAAAAAATAAGTTGCAGGGAATAGAAAACATAGCAACGCGCCCTATTAGTAAAAAGATAAGTGCTAAACTACGCCCTTACCAGTTGAGTGGCTACCACTGGTTGCAGGTATTGGATGAGCTTAGTTGGGGTGGCTGCATTGCAGATGATATGGGGCTTGGTAAAACTTTGCAGGCACTTTGTTTTTTACAATACCTGAAAGAAAAAAATAAGAATACAACAAACCTCATAGTATGTCCTACATCGCTTATTTATAATTGGGAAAACGAATTGGAAAAATTTGCGCCCTCATTAAAATACCACATTCATTACGGAAGCAGCCGCAGTTTTTCGGATGAGCATTTTGAAAAATACGATATCATTATTACCAGCTACGGCACTATGCGATCTGATATTAACGAACTCAAAAAATATCGTTTTGAATATGTAATCCTTGATGAAAGTCAGAATATAAAAAACCCTGATGCATTGGTAACTAAGGCTGCACAAATATTACAGGCGCGCAACCGGATTATCCTAAGTGGTACGCCGGTTCAGAATAATACCTTCGACTTGTATGCACAAATGCATTTTTTGAATCCGGGATTTTTAGGTAATAAAGAATTTTTCAAAACAGAATTTGCAATACCGATTGATAAAAACGGAAGCAACGAAGCGGCTCAGAAATTACGCAAACTCATTTATCCTTTTATACTCAGGCGTACCAAAGAGCAGGTTGCTACTGATCTTCCGGATAAAACAGAAACTGTTCTCTGGTGCAAAATGAATAAAGAACAGCGCGACGTTTATGATGAATATAAAAATTATTATCGTCACCAATTGATGGATAAAATAGAAGTAGATGGAATGGGCAATGCATCCATGTACATCCTTGAAGGATTATTGAGGCTTAGGCAAATCTGTGACAGTCCCGCGCTGATAAAAGATAAAGATGTAACCACTACAGAAAGTATAAAATTGGAAGAGCTATTGCGTGAAATGCTTGAAAACACAGGTACTCACAAGGTGCTCATCTTTAGCCAGTTTACACAAATGCTTGGATTAATAAAAGAAGCGTTCATCGAAAATAAAATCACGCATCTTTATTTAGATGGAAGTACGCCTGCTAATAAACGTAAAGATTTGGTTGCCCAATTTCAAAGCGACCCCGAAATTAAAACATTTCTTATTTCGCTAAAAGCCGGTGGCGTAGGGCTCAATCTTACTGCCGCTGATTATGTATATCTCATAGACCCGTGGTGGAATCCTGCCACAGAAGACCAGGCCATTGATCGTACTCACAGGATAGGGCAAACGCAAAAAGTATTCGCCTATAAAATGATTTGCAAGGATACTGTGGAAGAAAAAATCCTGCAACTACAACAAAAGAAAAAATCATTATCCAACGAACTGATAAGTGAGGAAAAAAGTTTTATTAAAAAACTCACAAAAGATGATGTGGAGTTTTTGTTTAGTTAAGGCAGAACAAAGCTACAAAATGAACATAGTTTTTTTGACCGGGTAAAAGATCTTCTTTGTGCCTTTGTGGGAGGGAATAAAACTTGCAGACAAGTTGCTTTATTTTTTATCAGCTAGAAGTCTTTGTGACATTTACTTCTTCACTTCTTAATGGTTTAAGGAATTTTAACCATTAAGAAGTGAAGTTTCATTAAGAAGAATGATCAAAAACTTTTGGAGAATTTATTCTGAAAGTCATTTTAGAAAGGAGAGTTTAACAACTTTCCAGAAGTTGATCCATGTCCAAAAGTTGATTAGGAATCTTTAAAACTTATATGTTTACTACCTGTTATGCTTAAGCGAAAATAAAAATCATAAATAATTATTGCATAATCGAAAATAGTACAGGACGGGGCTACTTTTCATAGAAAGAAGAATGAAATTTTTATTTCTTATAAATATCAGCCATGCTCAATGAAATATTCAGTTTTGGCAAAGAGATAACTTCTTCTTTTTGGGTAAAGGAAATCATCTCCCAATCGCCCTTTTCGTTTTTAAAATTCAGTAGTACCAAAAATTTTTCAGGCTCCACAAGAAGATAATAATTAAGTGTTTCTATTTTGCGGTATTGAATAAATTTGTCCGTCATGTCTTTTACCCTGCTGGCCTCACTTGACACTTCCACTATCAATTCCGGTTTAAATTGGACATATTTATTTTCATCTGTTTGCGCTTCCCTTGTTATAAAAATATCAGGATAATAATATTGATTTTCATTTGGAATTTTTACTTTCATATTTTCAATAAAGACCTCATGGCCTTTACCAGTTAGTAAATCTTCCAAAATCCTTAAAAGGTTTTTACAAATTTTATGATGTTCTCTTGATGCTCCTGACATTTCAATTAAATTTCCATTAATAAATTCATGACGTAGGTCTCCTGCTTCTTCCAACGAAAAATATTCGGGAACGCTATAGGTTTTATGTAATTCTAATGATTCCATCACATCACAAATATAACATAATTGGCAATAGAAAATTACACAGTGCATTTACCGTCAACCCATAGGTTTCAGCCAACCCAAGATGCTTCACTGTATCGAAACGAAACACTTATTGTATCAAAACCGTACAGTTCTATTTTTTTTACATTTCTAATTTATTGATTATTAGCCACTAAAAAAATGGTTTAATTTTTACTGTTAATTGACGGTTACAAATACCTGGAAAAGCAGGTATATCTTTAAAAAGAAATTGAAGCCTGCCCGAATGCTATAAGGCAGGATTTAGTGGTAGGAATATAAAACTGTAATGATCAAGCAAAAATAAATTATCATGTTTAAAAATTATTTGAAAACTGCCTTTAGAAATCTGAAGAGAAACAAATTATATTCCTCCATTAATGTTTTTGGTTTGGCTATCGGTTTGGCCTCGTGCCTTTTGATCGGCGTTTTTATTATGAATGAATTAAGCTATGATAAATTTAATGTAAATGCCAATCGTATTGTGCGCGCCACCATGGAATACAGCAAAGCAGGAACTGTAAGTAAAACAGCCCTCACAGGTACCAAACCTGGTCCGCAGTTTACAAGAACTTTCCCTGTGATAGAAAATTACGTACGCACTTTTATCGGCCATAGGGTAATAAAAAGCGGAAGTAAAAGTTTTGATGAACCCCGTGTATTATATGCTGATACATCTTTCTTTAAGATTTTTTCTTTTAAAATAATTGAAGGAAATCCGGCTACCGCTTTGGATGCGCCTGATAAAATTGTGATCACTCAATCTACGGCAAAAAAATATTTTGGTAATGAAAACGCTCTTGGCAAAACACTTACCAGCAACGGAAAGGATTTTAGTGTTTCTGCTGTGTGTGAAGATGCACCACAGAACTCCCAAATTAAATTTGATTTCGTTACCCAATTCTCAAATATTGGCAACGGGGTCAAAGATGAACAATGGTGGACAGCTAATTGGATTACTTATTTTTTATTACACGATCAAAAAGATATTGCACCGCTCCAAAAGCAGATCAGCAGTTACATGCAAACTCCGGAGGTTAGAAAAGAAGCACGCCTGGAAGGGAATGATTATCTCACCTATCATTTGGAACCTTTAACAAGAGTGCATTTATATTCTTCACTTCCTGGCTTTGAACCCAATGGAAGTATCACCAAAATATACATGCTTGCTTTGATCGCTCTGCTGATTTTAATTATTGCCTGCGCCAATTATACCAACCTCGCCACTGCTCAATCTGCAGGGCGCACTGGTGAAATAGGAATGCGTAAAGTAATGGGTGCATCAACGAAACAAATCTTTATTCAATTTATAAGTGAGTCGTTAGTGATAAGTGTAATTGCAGCAATACTTGCTTTTGTACTCAGCATTTTCCTGGTTCCCTATTTTAATAATGTTACGGGCAAACAATTTACTCCTGAGGCGTTGTTGAAACCTTTGCCTATATTTTCCTTATTGGTTTTTACTTTAATCGTTAGCTTCTTTGCGGGCCTCTACCCTGCCCTTGTTTTATCAGGAACCCAGGTAATGGGTGTGCTTAAAAAAGGTTTCAATTTTACCGGCGGAAATAATTTTTTACGCAAAGCTTTGATAGTGGCTCAATTCGGGATTTCAATCTTTCTCATTATTTATACCATTGTCATTTTACAACAAATGCATTTTATGCAGACAAAAGATCTTGGGTACGATAAAGACCACATTGTTGTATTGACGATAGGCGGAAACATGCTGAAGGATTTTCAGAATTTAAAAAATGCTTTCGCACAAGTACCCGGCGTGCAGGCTGTTACTGCTTCTTATGAAACACCGGAAAATGTAGGTTGGGGCGATGGCATTACTGCAGTTGATGAAAAAGGAACACATCAAATTTCTTTAAATGCTATGCCTGTGGACCTTGATTTTACAAAAACATTAAAGATGCAAATGGTAGCAGGCCGTGATTTTCTTCCTTCGGATTTTGGTTTGATGGATACCTCAAATAATGATAAAAATTTTCGTCAGCCTTATATCATTAATGAAACGCTGGCAAAAAAAATAGGATGGACTCCGGAGCAGGCCATTGGAAGAACCATCACTAAAGGCTCTCCGGGCCCTGTGGTGGGCGTGGTAAAAGATTTTAATTTTCAAAGCCTTCATGATCCTATCGGGCCAATGCTGATTTTTCTTGGGCGTGATTTTTCCCGCGACTTTCTTCTCCGGATAAATGGAAGCAATATGAAATCCACACTCGATAAACTTAAAACAGTTTGGAACGATCGTATCACTGACCGGCCATTCAGTTATAATTTTTTGGATGATGATTATAACAAATTGTATATATCAGAACAAAGAATTTCTTCATTATTTTCAATAGCGGCAGGGCTTGCGATTATTTTGGCGTGCCTGGGATTATTCGGGCTGGCAGCGTTTACCACATTGCAACGCACCAAAGAAATTGGCATTAGAAGGGTATTAGGCGCAAACGTGAGCAGCATTACATTATTGATTTCAAAAAACTTTTTAGAACTGATAGTGATAGCCATTCTTATTGCCGCTCCGATCGCCTGGTGGGCTGCTAACAATTGGTTAAAGGATTTTGCTTTTCGCATTCCGGTTCATTGGTACATTTTTGTGGCAACAGCATTTGTTACAGCTTTAATTTCATTATGTACCGTTGGGTACCATTCTGTAAAAGCATCGCTGGCTAACCCGGTTGAGAGCTTGAGAAGTGAATAAATAATTTATTTAATCCCATTTAAAAAAAGAATATGCATCAATTCAATTTAAAGAATTACTTTTTTGTTCTTATCATTTTTGGTTTTCATTCCACCTTTGCTCAAACGGTAACCAAAGTAAATCCTTTCAATAAAATTATTATAAGCCCAAATATCCAGGTAACCTTTATTGAAGGAAATGAAGAAAGTGTAACGATAGAAAAAAGTACAGTCAGTAATGATAAAATACACATTGAAGTAAATGATAAAACGCTACGCGTTTATTTGGATGGCCAAAAAGATTTTCCTAAAAATGAGAAAACTTATGAAAATGGCTACAAAGAAAAGCAATCTGTTTATAAAGGAACCGTTGTTATTGCAACTGTAACATATAAAACACTGAATGACCTCTCTATACGCGGGGAGGAAACACAGGTTTGTAAAAGCCCGCTGAAAGGCAACAAATTCAGACTAAAAGTTTACGGCGAGTCTCATGTTATTTTTGACGATGTAAACCTGGATCAACTGATGGCCATTATGTATGGAGAAGGCTCGTTGGAGATTAAATCCGGGACCATCAAAGATCAAAAATATATTGCCTACGGTGAAAGTACTTTTAATTGTTTTGCTATAAATAATATTACTACAAAGATAACTGCATATGGGGACGCTATGTTTGAGATCAATGCTTCGGATGCTATTAAAATTACAGCTTATGGAGATGCCAAATTAAACTATAAAGGGAATGCGCAAATAAACAAGGGGATCAACATTGGGGACGTTCAAATTGACAAAATGGATTAGACAATAAACTAATCATGTAATGATGGCAATTTTCAGTTTGTCAATTTATTATAAAACCGAGTCAATTTCTTGTAAAATAAAATTCCCTCGCTGTGGTTCGTGTCTCACCCTCGCTGTGGTTCGTGTCCCACGAACCACAATTACCACTGCCTTGGTTCGTGGCACACGAAACAAAACCACTGCAACAACGAAATTTTTTTAGGACGAGTAAGAACACCGACAGATGTATTAACAAAGAAACTTTGATTGATAATACTAATCTATGAAATAAAAAAAAGATGCGAATCCATTGATGTCGTTTGTCAGAGACAAGACGACGGCATTAATTTTTTAATGGAACAACGGCATCGGCAGAAATCGGCGGCTCGCACGAGTGGATGGTGTGGGTTTGCGAAAGGAAGAGAACACCCACAAGGGGATAAGTAAAAATAATTCTAACTTTATGGCTGCATCTTATTTAAAAACACAAAAAAACATGACATGAAAAACAAGTTATTGTTGTTAGCACTTTCATTGTTCACCTTTGGTTCTGCCTGGTCGCAAGTAGATCTGATGAAAAAAATCATCAACAACAAAAGCGACAGTTCCAAAGAAGGATTTCAATTTACCACTGTAGTAAATGCGGAAGCTACACCCATAGAAAACCAGGGAGCATCAGGTACCTGTTGGAGTTATTCCACCAATTCTTTTCTGGAATCCGAAATGATTAAAAACGGTGGCCCTGCTATTCACCTTGCCCCCATTTATTCTGCCCGTTGTGCATATATGAACAAGGCTATCAACTATGTGCGCATGCACGGCGCTGTTAGCTGGGGCGATGGCGGCGAACCCCACGATGTCATAAATATGTATGCTATGTACGGAACGATACCCGAAGAAGATTTTACAGGATTGAATTATGGCACTAAAAACAATGATTTCGGAGAAATGATGAGTGCAATTAAAGCCATGCTTGATGCTATAATTAAGGCACCTAACGACGGCACACTAACGCCTAACTGGGAAACGGCTGTCAGCAATGTATTGGATGCGTATCTCGGACCTGTTCCCAAAACATTCGAATATAACGGAAAGGAATATACGCCGGAAAGTTTTGCCCGGGATGTAGTGAAATTGAATCCTGCTGATTATATAGAATTCATTTCACAAACCAACACACCTTATTGGGAAAAAGCCATGATGATGGTTCCCGACAATTGGGAATTTCAACATGATTACAATATCCCCATGGACGACATCACCACCGTTATAGATTATGCACTTAAACATGGTTACACGATTGCCTGGGGAGCCGATGTAAGTGAAAAATCTTTTAGCTGGAAAAATGGTATTGCTTATGTTCCATCAACTTCTTATAAAGACATGACGCCCGGGCAGCGATCTACTATGTTCGATGGCCCCAAGTGGGAGATGACTATTACACCGGAATTAAGACAAGAGGCTTTTAATGATTATCAAACTACAGATGACCATGGCATGCAGATTACCGGTATTGCCAAAGATCAAAATGGCAAAGAGTGGTATATCGTAAAAAATTCATGGGGAACTCTCAATGATTATAAGGGTTATTTATATGTATCCAAAGATTATGTATTGTATAAAACAACCTCATTTATGGTAAATAAGAGTGGCGTTCCGGGAGATGTTATGCAAAAGCTGGGATCCTGAAAGGAAGGTAACACCCACAAGGAGATAAAATCTATGAAATAAAAAGAAAGATGCGAATCCATTGATGTCGTTTGTCAGAGACAAGACGACGGCATTAATTTTTTAATGGAACACCGGCATTGGCTGAAAAGTAAAGCAAGCCTTATCCAAAATTGTAAGTAGAAACTATCTTCATAACCAATTTGTTTAAATAGTGCCTGTAAGGAAACACTCTATCTCAATACTGGCAGTAATTGTAGCCTATAATTAGTTATGAACACATGTGTGTAAGTGTTGATTCTACTGCATTACAGCACAATTTTTGTCCATTATTGGCAGCTAAAACGT
>Ga0208357_1000163_pt1 | contig 52655 bp, 44 predicted proteins | sample NGESurdeep092012_6_FD_184487 | JGI IMG/M metagenome (GOLD analysis project Ga0208357, IMG submission 184487) | Arctic peat soil microbial communities from Barrow, Alaska - NGEE Surface sample F52-2 deep-092012 (SPAdes) | ecosystem: Environmental > Terrestrial > Soil > Wetlands > Peat ...
AAACCGGTCGTCTGAAAAAACCAGCCGGGGAATTCCGTCGCCGTTAGGTGGTAATTGGGAAAGCCGACGTTCGCGAAATTCGTGTTGAGCACGTGGACCCACACCTGCCACGCCCGCAGGAAGCCCACCAGGTCCATTGCGATAGCGACCGCGATAACCGCAACGAGGCTCGCGGACGCGTTGATTGTCGATCGCCAGGAGCGATTCCGCAGCGCTCCCGATTTCAACGTTGCGATGACGAGTGCCGCTCCCGTAGTTACGCCCACGACACTCAAGAAGATCGGATACAGCGCGAACAGTGCGGAGAGAATGATGGCTGGCACGATGAGAACGTGGCGTTGCTTCGCCCTGACGGCAGCAATGGAAACAGCACCCAATGGCAGGAGCGTGATCAGCCCACATATGGCTCCTTCGCTGCCGTCGAAGTAGAGCTGCATGAAGAATGCACCGCCGAAAAGGCAGCCCCCGAATATTGCCCACCACGACACAGTTCCAGTCGCGACGCAGATTGCACCGAATAGCCCGAGCCCCCCGACGACGAGGAGGGCGAGGAGGTAGGCGCTCTGGGTCTCTGTGGCATCGAGGCCGAGTAGTTCATTAAGGTTCGCCGCCACCGGGGACATTTCAGTGTCTTGGGACGTATCCGCAAGACTGCTGTAGAGGTTCTGGACGAGGTCCTTATTGCCGGTATGAGTCACTCGCGCCTCGTCGAGCGACTGGTGTTGAAGGCCGTCCTGCATAGCTAGATATGAGTCTGTGTCGTAAACCTGGTACGTCGCTGGGCCGACAGAATGCTGTTCGATCATGATCAGGGCGATGGGAATGGAGACCACCACCGCGACGATCCCGCATTGCAGAAATCCGACCAGGACGCGACGTCGTCGGGAGTGGGCGCCCGAAAGGACCGGATCCGCTGCCGCCGTCGAGACTCTTCGGTCCGACCTTGTGAGAAACACTGCGAGGCCGAAGGATCCCGTGGCGAGGATCAGGAATATCCAACACGTCGACGACGCCGGGAAGAACCATGCTGTCGTTGTGAAAACACACGTCGCGGTGCAAAACCCGACGACCGGCATGAGCGATAGCCGTACGGGCCATGCACACACACGTCGGAGCAGAGTAGCTGGCCCAGACCCGGCAAGGGTGAGAAATGTGAGCATCGCAAGCTCGCGACTTATGAATGTCGCTGCAGTAGTCACCTAAGGCGCCGGAGCCGACAACGCTCGTTCGAGGACACCACTGACCAGGCTCGGCGCGCGGCAGTCACGACTGTCTTCGTTCAGCGCGCACACAGTTGGTGGCATCAATGCTGTTCCATCCATCGCGCGGGTGCCCATGATGAGCGCTTCGAGAATCGCCCAAAAGTATCATCCTGTTCTGGGCCGCCGAGGCTGACAGTGTCGGTGACGAGCTCCTGGAGCACCGTTGGTTGGCGACCTGGTGGAAGGTCACCGGGTACCAGCAGACGACGCGAATTCATCGAAGACCAATGGCGACAGTTGCTATCGAGCCTGACGCCACCGACCACTTGCCACGCAAAGTCGACGGTCACGCGCTCATCCACGGCCGGATGGTAGGCGATCGGGCTAGCCGAAGTTCGGATCACAACGGGGCTACAAGGACCTCGTTGTCAACACGACGGCCAGGGCGGTGCTCTTCCTCGGGGAACACTTCCAAACTCTGCTCGGAGTCGAACGACCGCGCCCGAGCCTCGATAGGAGGCCTCGCCATCGATGCAGACTCTGCTCTCTCGGCGGCGCCAACATCACGAGAGCTCGCGGCGTAAGTACACCGGTTCCCAAGGCAGTCTCACTCGCTGTTGGGCGACGGTTAGGGGCACGCCGACGCAGGATTTCGAGATCGACTCCGCGCCGAAGAAGATAGATTCGAATACCATCATCGTCGTGGACTCGCCCGCGCATCCGACTCTTTCTGTTGTCGCGCCCGTGTACCACGAGGAAGAGTGCATCGATGAGTTCGTTCGCAGGTGTCGCTGCGTACTCGACGGGCTTGACCTGGACGCTGGCTGGGAGATGGTGCTCGTCGATGACGGAAGTACCGACAAGTCACCGGATCACCTTCGCGAGGCCGCCGCGATGGACACGAGGCTGCGGGTGATTCAGCTGTCTCGCAACTTCGGGCATCAGGTCGCCATTACTTGTGGCCTTGACCACACATCAGGAGATGCGGTGGTCGTCATCGACAGCGATCTCCAAGATCCCCCTGAGGTCATCGCGCGAATGGTTGAGGAATGGCGAGCGGGGGCGCAGGTTGTCTACGGGGTGCGTGATGCGCGCCGCGGAGAATCGACACTCAAGGTGCTCAGCGCCCGAGCCTTTTACCGCCTTTTGTCTCGCCTGTCGGAGACTCCGATGACGATTGATGCTGGTGATTTCCGCCTCATGGATCGCAAGGTGGTTCTCGCGCTTCGTTCAATGAGAGAGGAGAGCAGGTATCTGCGCGGGATGGTGTCTTGGCTCGGGTTCCGCCAGGTACCGATCAATTACATCCGGGATCCCCGACACGGCGGGACCACGAGCTACAACCTGGGAAAGATGTTTCGGCTGGCCGTGAATGGGATCACGGGGTTTTCGGAGCGCCCGCTACGGCTCGCCCTCCAACTCGGAGCATTAGTGACGTTGGCGAGCATGACCTACATCTGTTGGATAATTGCAGGAAAACTGATCCATCCTGCCGACCAGATTCCAGGATACGCGTCGCTGATGTGTGTGCTGCTGTTCCTCGGTGGCATTCAACTGATCTGCGCCGGCGTGCTCGGAGAGTACATCGGCCGGATCTATCGCGAGATCAAGCATCGACCGCTCTATGTCATTAAGGAATCGATCAATTTACCCGACTCCACCGAGTGATGTCAGCGATGCATATCTGCTCCCATGTGGTGATCACGCTGACCCAAGCGACCCCAAGTAGTTGGTAGCCCTGAACCTGAGCGAAGGAACTTGTAAGGGGATCAGCGAGGCGGTCTTCGGCCACTATTCGCTCGATCAGGCCCTCGATGATGGAGCCCAGCTCGTCTACGGTAGAGCCACGAACACGCCTCCCACGAACCGCTCCGCAACGTCGGGACATGGTCTGCGAGGTTCCTCATCAGCCACCTAATGCTGGGCACGAACTCACGAGTTTCTCAAGTTTCCACCTGATGCTACGCGAGGTCCGTCGCGCCTTCTCGCTTTACGTAGGTCCGGGTGTGAACCTCGACGTCGCGCTCAGTTGGCCTTTTCGCAAGGCAAGCTTCTGCCCGGTCGAGTATCGGGAGGATGAACGCAGAGCGTCCGGATATTCCTTTCCGCCGGCTACCTGCGACCGCCTGACCGAACCAGATCTTGCCTTCGTCAAGCGATGGATGAAAGTGATTCCGATCCCGCTAGGTGGCCAAGGATCGTCGAGGTGGCTACTACGAAGCCGAAGGTGCGCGAAACCTCGACCTGGCGCATGGAAAGCTTCGAGAAAGGTGGAGCCGAGGATCTAGATGGAACCGTCGATCGGGCACGTATCTGGACGGTCTGGCTGTAGTTGGGGCGGCGCTTCTTTCGGCGCTATCTCGGCAGTGTCGTTGTCGGGAAGGACGGCGGCAGCGCGCTCTACGACCGGATTTCCCGTGGCGAGGATCCACGTACCGACGAGGACGACCGCGAACCCACCGAGGCGAAGACTTGCGAGCGCAGGGTTCGCGGGCAATCTCTCGTCGAAGATGAGCATGCCCACGCCGACGGTGTAGGCGCTGCCGACGATGTTGACCATTGGCGCCGCGAGCGCGATTCGTACGCGCTGGAGGCTCGCTTGGAAGACCACAAGGCCTAGGAGTGATGCAACAAGGAACGCGTACGGGTAGGGCGACCCTAAAACCCGGACAATGCCGTGCACTAGCCCGCGATGTTCAAGAAGCACCGACGCACTCTTCGACTGGATCGACGCGACGCCATAGATGAGTCCGCACGAGGCACCCAAAGCGATGCTGACGTCGGTCGAGGATCGGCGGAGCGCCCCGAAGAGGAGCCCCGCGGACACAAGCGTGAGCCCGCTCACGACCATCACTCGGAGCAACGAAAGGGAGTCGATGGGCGCGGATGAACTGCCGAGCGACACTGAGACCAGCACGACCGCCGAGATGATAAGGCAGAGCCCGCCAACCTCGCGCTTTCCCAGGTGCTCGCCTAGCCAAAGCCGGGAGGCCGGCACCAGGAGGACGATTCCCGCTCCGAAGATCGATTGGACGATCGCGATCGAAACGAGCGAATACGCGAGGGTGAGCAGCACTACCGCGAGTACGCCAAGGGCGAAGCCGCCCAGCCAGAGCGGTGATCGCAGAAGCGTGACGACCATGTGCCGCGTTCGGCGAACGGACAGTCTTGCCATCTGATCGACCGCACGCTTCTCCATGAGGTTGTTCAGGTTGAAGCAGACGGACGCGGCGAACGACAGAACGATTCCGTAGATCACGAGGGGTGCATCGCCAGCGTGCCGGGAGATGCCACGGACAACTTCCGGCTGGCCGCGGATTCTGGCTGTCGAGGAACCGAGTGCACACGCAATCATTGCCGACGGCAGCAAGGCGCGCACCACATCGCACCGCCACATCCGCGATGCCAACTCAACTGTAAGCCGAGTTCCGGCCCAACGGGAGGGGGCTGGTTTATAGTCGGCTGGTTAGCGAGTTTATCGTCCGCTAGTTAGCGAGTTCCGTGGGAGCCCTGTCCAGCATGAAGGTCGTAATCCTTGCCGGCGGTCTCGGGACCAGGCTCTCAGAAGAGACCTCCGTGCGCCCGAAGCCCATGGTCGAGATCGGTACCAAGCCGATTCTCTGGCACATCATGAAGATCTATGCTGCCCACGGTTTCACCGATTTCCTGGTGTGCTGCGGGTACAAGGGTTACGTAATCAAGGAGTACTTCTCGAACTTTGTGCTCCATGGGTCTGACGTGAGCTTCGACCTGTCCAACGGTGAAGTCACGGTGTATCACCGCGAACTCGAGCCATGGAACGTCACGCTTGTCGATACTGGCGACACCACCCAGACCGGAGGCAGGATTGCCCGCGTCGCTACCTATCTCGACGGGGAGGACGTCTTCGCCATGACCTACGGCGACGCGGTGGGGCCGATCGATGTGACTGCATTGAAGGCCTTCCACGAGGAGCAGGGAACGCTGGCGACAGTGACCGCCGTCCGACCACCGGCTCGGTTCGGAGCCCTCGAAATCGAGGGTGACCGGGTCGTCAACTTCAAGGAGAAACCGGAGGGGGGGGACGCTTGGATTAACGGCGGATTTTTCATGCTATCGCCATCAGTAATCGACCTCATCGCCGGTGACAGCACTGCCTGGGAGGCGGAGCCCCTCGAGCATCTTGCGGCAGCCGGGCAACTCGCCTGCTTCCGCCACGATGGCTTTTGGCAGCCAATGGACACCTTGCGCGACCGAGACGAGCTAAATCGGCTGTGGGCCACCGGGCAGGCCCCGTGGTTGCAGCAGTGAGTGGAGAGTCGCGCCAGCATCTTCCGGATCCGACGTTCTGGCGAGGTCGTCGGGTCCTGCTGACCGGGCACACGGGATTCAAAGGTTCGTGGCTGGCGTATTGGCTAGATGCTATTGGCGCTGAGGTGATCGGTCTCTCGCTTCCCGAACCTCCCACGACGCCGTCGTTATGGGAGCAGCTGGGTCTCGCTCGGGTGCATGATCTGCGGGGCGAGATTACCTCCGAGCTTTGGCAGCAAGCAGCAGCGGAGTTGGCGCCCGAAGTTGTGCTTCATCTCGCTGCCCAGTCGCTCGTCGTGGTCGGCTACAGCGATCCGTATCGCACCTTTCGTTCCAATATCCAAGGCACTGCCGACGTTGTTCGGTTCGCTTGCGAGACACCTAGCGTCATCGCCTGTCTCGTCATCACCACCGACAAGGTGTACGACCCGCGACAGTCCACGCCGTTCTCTGAGCAAAGTTTTCTTGGGGGTCTCGATCCGTATGCCGCCAGCAAGGCAGCCGCCGAACTCGTGGTCGCCGCCTGGCCCTCGACTGGCACTCGGCTAGGGACCGCTCGCGCAGGCAATGTCATCGGCGGAGGGGACTGGTCACTCGACCGTCTGTTGCCCGACTTGGTTCGTGCTTGGTCGGCGGACGAGACGCTTGTTCTTCGGAACCCGGCAGGAGTACGGCCATGGCAACACGTGCTTGAACCGCTCCGCGGCTACTTGGTGTTCGCCGAGTCACTCGCCACCGACCTCCAGGTCTCGAAGTCGTACAACTTCGGACCGACTGAATTAGACGCCGCTCCCGTGCAAGACATCGTCACACTTGCGGCAAAGGTCTGGACCGACCTTGGCGGCAGCCTCCCCGAGCAGCCGTGGGTGGCCACGGCTGAACCGACCTACCACGAAATGGCAACCTTGACCCTCGATTCCACGCTTGCCATGCGGGACCTTGGTTGGTCAGGCGTGCTCGACTGGCAAGAGGCAGTCGAGCTCACGTTGTCCTGGTATATGGGAGTTCAATCCGGTAAGTCGGCATCTGAGCTCACTGGCGAGCAACTCGACGAGTACAGGTTTCAGGTGGAAAGGCGTAGTCGTGAACATGCGTGAATCGTTGACGAATCGAGGAATCCGGGTTTGCAGAGGATGTGGGTCGGAGTCGTTGACCTCAGTGCTCGACCTCGGCGAGCAACCGATCTCGAACGAGTTTCTGCTGTCAGCCGATGCCCCAGAGGAGTGCTTCCCCCTTCATCTCTCAGTGTGTTCGGAGTGTGGACTGGGTCAGATCGGCGAATTCGTCCTGCCGGAACGCATTTTTCAGAACGATTACCCCTACCTATCGTCGGTCTCCACCTCGTGGGTCGCCCATGCACAGTCGTTCGCCGAGCGGATGACCGGCGAGCTCGGGCTCGACGACTCCTCGTTCGTGGTCGAGGTCGCGAGCAACGACGGTTATCTCCTTCGCTGCTTCCAGCAACTGGGGGTCCGGACCCTTGGTATCGAGCCGGCGGACAATGTCGCCGAAATCGCGCGAGCCGACGGCATTGACACGAGGTCGGTCTTTCTCGGAGCAGATGTCGGGGCCGAGATCGCCTCCGAAGTCGGCCATCCGAAACTCATCGCGGCAAACAACGTGATGGCCCATGTTCCAGACCTGCACGATTTCATTGCAGGGCTCGCCGCGCTCGCCGGCCCAGAGACACTCATCACGGTGGAAAACCCGTCGTTCCTCAACCTGCTCCAGAAGACCCAATTCGACACGATCTACCATGAGCACTTCTCGTACCTTTCGGCGCACGCGGTACGGCGAGCCGTCGCCCCACTCGGACTCGAGCTCGTCCGAGTGGAGGAGCTCCCCACCCACGGCGGCTCCTACCGCTACTGGATCATTCCGAAAGGAAAGGGTCATGACGACGGTTCCGTCGCGCGCGCCATAGCCCACGAAGCGACGGCGGGGCTCTTGTCGCCCGACTTGTGGACCGATTTCGCAAAGCGAAGCCATTCCACAGTGGAAGGATTGGCAACCTGGTTGCTCGAGCGCTCAGCAGCAGGAGACCGAGTCGCGGCCTACGGCGCCGCCGCGAAGGGGAACACGCTGCTCAATGCCGCTGGAGTCACTGCTGACCAGGTGCTCCTCTGCGCCGATGGAAGCATCGAGAAGCAGGGGAAGTATCTTCCCGGAAGCCACATCCGCGTCGTACCTCCCGACGAGCTCGCCGGCGCGGATCCAAGCGACGTCCTGGTCCTGCCTTGGAACATTGCACCAGAGATCGCGGCGATCATTGAACGCTTGACGCCCGACGCTCGCAGCTGGCTCGCTGTCCCAGCGATGACCGTTATTGGTGGGCCGTGAACGCGGAGGCGCTCGACTTTCGCGGCGTCTATCTCATAACTACTGAATTCCACAGCGACGAGCGGGGAGATTTTCGGCGCGTGGTGGATTTCGACCTCCTGCGTTCCTTCGGCGTCGAGGCCGAAGTGTGTCAGGTCTCGATAGTGACGAACGACCGGTCCGGCACCGTGCGGGGTATGCACTATCAAGTCGAACCGAACGCCGAGGCGAAGACGCTTTGGTGCCACGCCGGAGCGGTGTTCGATGTTCTCGTCGACCTTCGTCCAGGTGAGCCGACGTACGGCAAGTGGCTTGGAGTTCGCCTGTTAGCGAGTGAGCCAGTCGCCCTACATGTCCCACGAGGCGTCGCTCACGGCTACCAGACTCTTCGGGACGCGAGCATGATGACGTACCTCATCAGCGTGCCGTACGTCGCAAAAAGCGCCCGGTCGCTTCGTTGGGACGATCCCACCGTCGGAATCGAATGGCCGCTAGAGGTGACGGTTATCTCGGAGCGTGATCGGGGAGCGCCGAGCTGGCCACCGCATTGAGACGATCGTCGTCGCCAACCTGCCGGGATGCACCCTCGAGGAAACCCCTCCTAGTCTGGCTCGCCGCCCATCTTGCGAGCTCCGTGGCGACCGAGTGCTACTCGACGTGTTCGTGTGACCGGTCCGGACACAACGTAGTTACGCGAAAAACACCTGCAACGAAGGGGGACCGCAACAGAACTCCTAACGTGCGACCAGCCTGGCGAGCCGAGATCGCGGCCACCTGATCGACCGCCTGCTTCTCCAGGGGTTGTTTAGGTTGAAGCGCGCCGACGTGAGAAGGCTGAACAAGACGCCGTAGTAGATCACAAGGACGGTGTCACTCTGAAGAATTGGGTGTTGCTGCGCCGCGTATCAAGTCTGGCGCGACCTCCGGTGCGTCGTGCGCGGTCGAACGGGCGCCGACGCACTCGGTCCGTCCGAAGCGCTTCTTGAGGTACGCCTGAAGTCGCATCTGCTGGTAGACGAGGCGCCGCGCCTGAGAGAGCAGGCGGGCTCGAGCGGCACCGATGCGGACGTCGCTGTGGGACACGACATCTGGGTGTCGTCGCTCGATTTCCTCGAATAGCAGTCGGAGCTCCTTTGCCTGGTCCGATGCGAGCGAGGCGCTCATCTGCGTCGGGCTCACCCGGAAGGAGCACAATGTGTGACTGTCGACGACCGCATCGCGGTCCGTCAGGCACCTCACGTAGAACTCGATGTCGAGGCCGTACTTCCACCGCGGATCGAAGAGCGGCGTCGGGAGCGAAGCGGTCCGGATGAGCACGTTCGCGGGCTCCCCGAGAAGATTGGTACCCGCCCTCGTGCACTCTCGTGCAAGGAGATCCCCTGCGATCACTCGCGGGTTCTCGTTTTTGAGCAGGTTGCCTAGGCCTCTCGAGGGAATGACGACCTTGTCCTGGTCGTTGATAATCTTCCGCCGGCCCGCGACCAGTGCAGCGGTTGGGTGGTCCCGGAGGAGGCCGACCTGGATCGTGAGGCACTCGGGAAGCAGGAGGTCGTCGTGACAGACGATCTTGACGAACTCTCCGCGGGCCGAGCCGACGGCGCGCGTCCAGTTGGAGTGGATGTCGAAGCGCTCTGTGATGTCCGGGAGCACCCGAATCCTCGCGTCGTCGAAGGAAGCGATGATCTCTGCGGTGCGGTCGGTGGATGCGTTGTTCGCGATCACGAGTTCGAGGTTTGTGTAGCTCTGATCGAGGATCGAAGAGATGCACGCGCCGATGTGCCGTTCGCCATTGAGGACGGGCACGATCACCGACACCAGAGGCTCAGCGTCCACCATGTCTCCCAGAGGAGCGTGCGAACCGACTCACACTTAAACCATAGACGGCGCCCCCTAAGAGCGATGACTTGCCTGCCGGGCTCGAGATGGCGCTCGAGCTTCTCGAGTCCCCCGACGACCGAGGGCGCGCGCTCAACGGTCCGAAGCTCGTCGGTCTCCTGCGCCTGGGTGTGGCGCTCGAAAGGGGTGTTGGCCGATAGAGCTCGCTGCAAGAAGAGGTGGTTGCGGTTAGATCAGCGGGTCGGGCTCATCCACAAATCTCGACTATCTACTCCCTTCGGCGACACAAAGATGCACCTAGTACTCCGGTTCCCTTCGCCTGCTCGATTTCCCGGTCGTACCGATGACCCTTGGTTATAGTCAGCGTTTCGAGAGCTGGTGTCCACGCAGGGAGAGCTCGGTGGGATGAAGATCGTGATTCTTGCCGACTGTCTCGGGAGCCGGCTCTCCGAAGAGACCGCGGTTCGTTCTAAGCCGATGGTCGAGGCCGGCGCGAAGCCGATGCTTTGCCGCATAATTTTACGCTGCGCACGGCTTTACCGAGTTCATGGTCTGCTCCGGTTTCTACCGCCTGTGGTTGAGCGCGAAGGCGCCTTGGGTTACGGAGTGAGCGTGAGCAGAACGAACCCGCCCGATCCGGCTTTCTGGGAGGGGCGGCGAGTCCTTCTCACCGGTCACACAGGGCAATCGTAAAGGGGAGCGGTGTGAGCTCTGCCGAATACCTGACCCACCTCACCGATCGTGGGGCGCCACCGTGGCCGCAAGCGTTCTGATCACGGGGTCGTCCGGGCTGATTGGGCGGTACGTGCTCGAACAGTGGGACCTTCCCGAGGCCCGGCTGGTGCTTGTCGACCGAGGGGTTGATGATCTCTTGTCCGCTGGGGTGCCGAGCGCGCTGATCCAAGCGCACGCCCCGACCGTCGTAGTCCATCTCGCGTGGTCGGCGAGCGGCACTGCAGGGTACCGGTCGTCTCCGGACAACGACCGCTGGGTGGCCGCCTCGATCGAGCTCGCGCAAGCATGCAGGGCGTCCGGCGCGTGGTTCATCGGGACGGGGACGTCGCTCGATGAGGGTGGGGAGTCCTTCGATGCGTACACGTCGTCGAAGATCAGTATCCGTCTGGCACTCCAGTCCGCGATCGACTCGGGGGAGATCACCTGGCTCCGCCCGTACTACGTCTTCGACGCCGAGATCGGCCGACCTGCGCTCGTTGCCGAGGCGATCGCCGCACGCGGAAGGGGCGAGCCGATCGAGCTGCGCTCCCCCGGAAGTGAGCACGACTTCATCCTCGCAGTCGATGTCGCGCGTGCGATTGTGTCGGTCGTCCGGCACGGAATCCGCGGTGTCGTCCAGATCGGCTCAGGGGAGCTCCGCACTGTCGAGGAGCTGGTCTCGGCCCTCGGCGTCGAATCTACGGCCGCGCCCGATCGCGGCCCGTCCGTGCCGCAGCTGCACGATCGAGCGGATCCCTCCGCGCTCTTCGAAATCGGGTGGGTGCCCGAGGCGACTTCTGCGTTCTTCCTGAGGAGCCGGGAGTCCGGCAATTAGGCTCCTAGTCGATATGGAGCGAACCGGTAGAGCGCCGAAAAGCGGACGACCTTGAAACTCCTCGTCGGGGTGAAGGAGCGGTTCGGACCAGCGGTCCTCCGTCGGGTCCGTCGGCGGAGTGACCGTCGGCACGACGAACGTGGGCGATGCTCGGTGTGCGGGGGGACCGAGACGTTCACCTTCAACTCGTGGGTGATTCCGGCGGAGCAGTTCGCCGATGTCGAGGACCCGGCCGTACTTTTCGGATACCAACGGAGGGAGAGCCTCTTCTGCCGGGCCTGCAACTCGAGCCTTCGCGTGCGGGGGATCGGGGACGCTCTCCTCAGCCTTTACGGCGACAAGGCGGCCTCGGTCTCCGAGCTCGTCGAAGAGCCCGCATTCCGGTCGCTCGCGGTGGCTGAGATCAACGCGATCGGCTCGGTCGGCGCGTTTCAAAGGTTCCTCGACCGGCTCCCCAATCTTTCATTCTCGGAGTACCGGGGAAGCGATCGGCTTGGGGAGGTTGTCGGTGGCGCGAGGAACGAGGACATATGCCGGCTGACCTACGTCGACGACTCGTTCGACATCGTCCTCTCCTCAGACACGCTCGAGCACATCCCTGATTTCCGCCGAGCTCTCCGGGAGACCTATCGGGTCCTGCGGCCTGGCGGTCGGCATATCTTCACGATCCCGGTCGTCGCTTCCCGTCCGATGACATTCGCGCGTGCGGAAATCAACGCTGACGGGTCCGTCGACCATAAGGTCGCTCCGCTCTATCACGGGCGGGGTGCCGGCCCGTTTCGCTACATGCCCGCCGGGGGCGACCTGCTCGCCTACACCGAGTTCGGAGGTGACGTGCAACAGCTCCTACGCGAGGTTGGCTTTGAACCTGAGAGAATCGTCGGCTCCGCAGATGACGGCACGGGTGCGAATCTCGTCTTCTCGGCCAAAGTCCCTTTGGCCTAGTAGTGCCAGGCTCAGAATCGTGGCCAGCTGCGACGGCCGCGGACCCCGGTTGGTCAAGTTCGCGGTCCTCAGTCGTCATTCCGACGTCGTTGCCGGCGTCGCAACCTCGAGCATCTGTGCCGGATGGGCGAAGTCTCAAAGCGTCCCACGAGCGTGCTATCGCAGGCCGAATCACCGGTCGGCATGGGCGGCTAACGGACTTCTTGGTCGTGCGCGCGTCAAGTGGCGGCTGAGACTTCTGGCAGCCGGAGGATGTTCCCTTCGCGCAGCACTTCGCTCATCGTTCGTCCGACCGTGCTCGCCCCGTAGCGCTCCACGATCGTTCGTCTCGCGCGCGCTCCGATTCTCTTCCGAGCCTCAGGATTGGCGATGAGAAATCGCAGTCGCGTTGATGCTTCGTCGATGTCTGGCTCTGCCCATAGCTGTCCATATTCGTAGACGTTTTCGGCGCCGGGATTGAGACGGAGCTCAGCGGGACTCACCTCGACAAGCCGATAGCCGATGGGGCAGCTATTCGCCGCCGACATGAAGTCCGTATTTCCCGAGTATGCGGTGCCGATGACGGCTTTCCCGAAGTACATCGCCTCTGCCATGCCTAGACCGAATCCCTCCGATCTGTGGAGGGAGACGTAGATGTCACTCATCGCGACGAGTGCGCCCATCTCCCCGGGTGTGAGGTCGTCATCGATGAACACGCCGCCTACCGACGCCAAGTCGTGTTCGAGGAAGTGCCGAGCTTCTGGGTAATTGTGCAGGTTGATGGATTTCATGACGAGGATTGCTGAATCGCCGCGAGCTGCTCGAGGCACCGCCCGGCGGAAGGCCTCGATCACCGCCCTTGGATTTTTTCTTGCGAGTGTCGAGTTCGCGTCGAAGCTGAACAGGCAGACCACGGCACCGGCGGGAATGCCGAAGTCCCGGCGTGTCCGCGAGGCGTCGAGTGACGGCTCGACGACGCACGGAAGCACACGCACCGGGCGGTCCGTGTAGTGCTGGAACACGTCTCGAACGAATCGCGAAGCCGTCCAGATCTCGTCGACTCGACGGATCTGAGATTGGAAACGGCCGGGGACGGCCGGGAGCTCCCAGAACCACGACCCGATCACGTATCGGGGGCGGGTAGCCCGCAGGTACTTTTCGGGAACGAGCGCGATCTCGTTGATATTGAGAAAGCAAAGGTCGATGTCGAAGGGGCGACCCGTCGGCAAGAAGGAGAACGAGGGCGGGAAGCGATTAGCTTCTCGCGGGGCACCGTAGTCATAGTCCTCGAGCGAGACCTTGATTCCTGCGGCAAGAAGGGCGCTGATCGTACGTCGAGCTGCCTCGGAGAGCCCAGTGGTTGACGACAAGCTGGCGATCGCATTTACACCGAGTCCAGTGGTCGTGAGGTCAGCCGGTGCAGCTGAAAGCTCATCGTGTGCGCGACCGCCCTCGGAGGAGGTGCCGATCAAGAGCGGCGGGCGATCACGGCGTAGTCCTGACTGCCGAAGAAGCGCTCATTCAAGGTATTGACGATCGGTGCAACTTCTTTGTACCAAGGATTCGCCGACGACGGCATCGCGATCTGCGCCGCGATCGCCGGGTTCTTGAACTCGATGCGCGTTTCCCCGAAGCCGCGGGAGCGCACGAAAAACTCGAGCAGCAAGGGCGGTAGCGGGTGCAGGTGCGTCGGGTCGAGGTAGAAGGTGCATGCCGCAACTATCAGGTTTTCCGGGTTTGGCGTCTCCAAGATGAGCAGGCCGTTGGGTTCGAGCACGCGGAGCGACTCGTTCAAGAACTCCAGCAACAACTCGGTCGGGAGATGCTCCACGACGTGAAACGCCGTGATCGCCCGAAGTGACGCGTCCTTGAGGGACCGGATATGTGGGAGTAGATCCTCGTGTCGGACGTCGAGTCCGCGCTCGCGTGCCCCAGTGACGTAGGCCATCTCAATCTCGACCCCGTACGCGTCGGCGCCTGCTTCCTTCAGCATCGCCAGCCATTCGCCGCGGCCTGATCCGACGTCGAGGACCGGCCCGCGACTCTTCTGTGCAGCGATCTCATCGAGATAGCCCGTCAGGCGCGCCATGATCGTCTCCCTCGGACCACGCATCAGCTCTTCTAGCCCGACATACATCAGATCCGCGGTGCCAGGAGTCGTCGGTAGTTCGCGCGCGGATGGTTCCGATGGCAACCCCCGACGGATCGTGCTCAAGAGCATCTCGATCGCGACGAGCCGTCCGCGTGCGTCCTGCACCCCGATCTCGAGGCGTTTGAAGTCCTCGAAGCGCTCCTCGATCAACTGGCTCACGTCACCGAACTCGGTTCGCATCGCGGACATCGCATCGTGGAATCGAGCGAAGGCCTGCTGCTCGATCTGGCGGAGCTCACCGGGTATCAGCATCAGCTCCTCTACCGACGGCGCGAGCGCCCGCGTCTCTTGAAGTGCGGTGCTCGCTATGTCACGGCTCGTCCACAGCTCGCCCGCCACCGACTCGAACGTCTTCCCGAGTTCTTCGACGTTTTTTTGCAGCAAGGTGAGGTGCAGTCCGTATCGGTCGAGTGGCTCCTCGTGCCTTACGAGGACTTCGGTGTGGTGCGCGAGGTCGCCGTCGGCTCGATCCAGTCGCTGCTCGGCTTGGTCGAGGCGCTGGCGAACGACATCCAGTTCGGCAAGTAGCGCCCGATTGACGGCGACCTGATGGCTAAGGAACGGCCACATGAGCTTGCCGAGACCCCGCCGAAAGACCCGTCCGCTGGGCGGAAACCCAACCTCGGCGTTCGCCTCGGCCTCCAACCAGTACGCACTCGAACCCGCCACGATCGTCTCCTTGAATGCGGTGCGGAGCCAGACAATCGGCCCAGGTATCAGAGCCAATCGTACTGGCCGAGTGGTGTCGAGGTCTTCCACGCACCTCGGAGATCGGCGCTGCTCCTCCGTCATGTTCCGCTGGTTCTATGGCGCTCGAGCGCTGGCCCGTTGTCACGACCGACGTACGGCGTAGTTCGATGGCTACCGCTTACTCGCCTGTGCCGGGACGAATTGGCAGAAGGTGACGATCTGGAGGTAGGAAGCGACGGTCATGTACTCACTGACACAGGTTCCCATCCGCTCTTTGTAAGGATCTATTGCATTCACGAGGTTGAGTGCGCCTTCGGCGGTTGGAGCGTTTCGCCAGTAGCCGATGACGCTGCCGCCGTCTTTTCGAACCTTGGTGAAGGTCGCGTCGACCAGCTTGATCGTGGTCGGCGTCAACATGTCGGTAGAGCTCTCGCCCGATAATCCGCCGACGGCGATGAAGTGACCCTTCAGCAGCGTCAACATGAACGCCGATGGTGACCCCGGCGAGCTCAACCCTACGAGGATGTTGGTCTTGCCGTTCTGCAGCATCTTCGGAGTCGTGAGCGACGACCATGTCGCGCCAAATGGTGCACGGTCCCAGTAGCCAGACGGCGCCGAGGTCACGATCGAGAAGACGCTGACAACGATGAAAAAGATCGGGAGGGCTCGCGACAGAAGCAGCGCTCGTTGTCGAGGCGAGCGGACGAAAGCGGTGAAGCGTCGGAAGAGGGCGATGACGAGGACCGGGGCGAGGACCTCGAGTGGGATCAGGTACCGGTAGATGTCGAGATAATGGGCCCAGATCAGCACGCTCACGACGAGCACGCAGATCATCAGCCAGTCAAAGTCAGCGGTTGCGCCATCAACGGCGGTGGCCGCAACGCTTCGAGAGTTGCCCCGTCGGGGTCGCCCGCGCCGCACGACGAGGGCTACAGCTGTGATGACCGCAACGATCACCAGTAGAAAAAGCATCGCTGTCGCGACCGCGAGCGATGCCTCTTTCACGGGAAGCTCGGAGAACTCCAATGGGCGGAAGAACGCCGTCACCGGCGACCAGAGCGTCTGGACGACTCGGAAAGGAAGCGGACCCCCCGCTCCCGCTGCAGTGGGTGCTGCCTGGACGAAGTAGGGGTCCGCGAAACCGGCGAGTGGTCCACCGATGAACGCGAATGGGTCTCCGTAGTGCTGCCAGAGTTCGATGGTCCACTGCCCGGCGGTCAACGCGAGGCCGACGAGCCCGCCAAGACTGCTAAAGAGGAGCCGCGACACGCGAAGCCGAACGGAGCCGACAACGACTGCAGCTCCGATGATGACGCCGATTGTTATCGGAAGCTGTGCGAACTTGAGGCCACCACCTGCTCCCGCAGCGAGCCCACTGGCGAGCCACCACCGATACTCAGGTCTCAGCCGTTGCCAGGTGCGCCTCCAGCGCTGTTTCGCCCCGCTTGCGACATGGGCTGGCGAGTGAGTGCTGCGGATGGCATTGAAGGCAAAGAGCACGGCGAGCGCGAAGACCGGGGCCAGAAGTGAGTCACCCATGTCGTTGCCGAGTTCGGAGGCGAATCCACCAGCGATGGCAGCGGTTAGCCCGGCGAGCACGGCCAGTATCGGCGATTTCAGCATTCGACAGACGATGACCATCGTGAGAACGGGACCGAGACCCTGCTCGAAGCCGATCGTGAAGGCCGCGACGTGGGGCGAAGCGTGTGCCTGGAGCAGATAGGTCGGCACGTCGATGAGTGGGTCGATGAGGGTCTGTGAGCCGGCAGGGAACAAGTCGGAGAAAGTTCTGCCGTTCAAGAAGGCCCAGGCGTCATAGATGTGGTAATTCAGCGAGTCGTAATTGACGTCCTGGCCGATGGCTACGGCCTTTAGCCCGCAGCCGATGGGTAGCCCGATCATCGCCAGGTAGTAACAGACCCAGGTAGCGGTGCGAGTCCACTCCGCGAGCGCACCGTCTTTAGTGATGCGAAAGGCCTTAGCCAATGTTGATCGAGGTGTGGGTCAACCCTGTCGACGAGATCATGGTGAGTCGAGAGAAGAGACCACTCACCTGAGATCGCGGCTGCGCCAACCATGGCCTACGAGCCAGAAAGGTCATCTCTCCCACGTCGGTCATTTCGGGCGAGCTTGATCGGCCGGGTCCTCGCGCAATGGCATTCGTCGCATCCTCGGCTGGTGAGCTTACTCAACCAGCACGGGTGAGCTGAGGCGTCAGACTGCTTCACCAGGCACTTCGCCCTAGTCGCCTACTCGTTGACCGACAGCAAAGACGGACTGGCCGAACGGGAAGCTGACCTTGGACTCAAGCGCCGCGACGACGGGCACGACGAAGCGATCGTAGAGGCGCAGTGCTGCAGAGTTGCGAGGCGGTTGGTGCAGGCATCTAACGAGCAGCACCCACATCACGAGGCCGACGAAGTTGATGTAGCGGACCGACACCGGTTCGAGACCGGCAGCTCGCATTCGCTCGGCGACCATGCTCGTCCGGTACCTGCGAAAGTGTCCGATCTTTCGGTCGAAATCGCTCATCCCTATTTCGAATGCGGGAACGATGACTGCAACGTAGCCACCGACGCGGACGAGTCGTCGCATCGAGGCCAGGGCGGCGACGTCGTCTTCGATGTGTTCGAGCACGTTGTAGGCGATCGCGGCGGAATAGGTAGCCTCCATCTCAGAGGGCAGCCGAATCTCCGCCACATCGATCAGCGGATTGTCCTCGAATCGCTCTCGCAGTGTCGACAGGCGAGATTCAAGCGCCTCGGTGACGGTGAGCCGCTGGCCCTTTTCCACCCAGGAGCTCGCGTAGTCGCCGTTGCCTGAGCCGATCTCGACAGCGTGCTCGCCGAGCCATGGCAGGCTGAGCCCTGCGAGGACGTTCCGATAATTCACAGCCGCGGTAAGCTCGTCGAGTACGTCGGTCTGCAGGCCCTGCTCGCCGGAGACCCCTGCGCTATCGCTCACTCCTCGACCTTCCCGCTGCAGTTGGTGAATACGGCTGGCAACATCTCCCGAGAAACGAAAAGCACGGCCTTGGACTGCGCCGATGCTACTGGCGGACTCCAAGCATTCGTGGTAGTCGTGAGCGTGATCTCGGCTGTCACCTGGGCGCCGCCGGTGCGACGCTCTCGGGCACGAGCCGGCAGTAGCGCACGTACGCGCGTTCGTCACCGCGCTCGGTTTTGAACGCAGAACACGACGTGGTCGCCAGTCCAAATCCGAAGTTGGTCCACTCGAAGGCATTGTCGCGGAGAAACTGAGCTCGCCTTTGCACGCTCATCCAGATGATGTAGACGGACGCCGCCCGCTTCAACCGATCCGCGATCAGCGCATTCGTGTACTCCGTTGGGACCAAGCTCCCCTGGAGCCGTATGACGTCGGTGCTCGGTGGCAGGAATGGAATGACATAGCCGTAGGGCTCTGTGCCGAGCATCAACAAGGTGTTGTTCGCGCTCCGAAGCGGCTTCGGCACAGAAACCGTGAAGTACTTGGCCGCAAAGCCTGACCGCCCGAAGTTGGCGGGTTGCTCGGTCGCGACGCAGAGGATGAAGAGCAGCACGATCACCGTGGCGAATGCCCGGATGTTGACCGAGACAGGGGAGAGGCCAGCGAGGACCGATTTCGTGAGGATCCAAATCAGGACGAACCCGAGCATCTCGATAACCGTGATGTAGCGGTAGATGCCAAAGACGTCTGCCCAGATCAGGATGCTCGCAACTGATCCGATGACGATAAAGCGCTCGAGTCCACTGGCGAAGAGCGGCTGCCACTCCCTGGTCCGCGCCAGCCGGTAGAGCCTGGTCGCGACGGCGAGAAAGAGGAGTACCTCGCAGATCGGAAGCGTCAGTTCACGAAAGCCCACCTCTTCGGAGTGATGCGGATGCAGGGTCCACACGATCGGATAGAAGACGAACTCCAGGAAGCCGTGCGGCAGGAATCGGTTGTCGGTGTTCTTCGATATCGGGGCGAACTGCGAGTGAAAGATGTTGTTGAAGAACGGGAGGAAGGGATTCCCACCAAAGCGTGAGATCAGCTCGTAGGCCCAGTAGCCGTAGGCGATTCCTGCGCCGAGGATGGCGCCAGCCAGATACTTCAGTGATCCTGTGATTCGTGCGCGAGAGCTGTCGTCGAGAAACGGAATTGCGACGAGGAAGCCAAGCGCGATCGGTACCTCGGCTAGCTTGAGTCCCGCGCCTATTCCGCTCGCCAGACCCGCAGCGACAAGCAACCACCGGCCAGGCCCCTTGTCGCGATCGGTCGTCGCGTGAAAGCGCCCAACGAGGGCTATCGAGGTGATCAAGGGAATGGCTACCAAGTTGTCGCCGAACGAGGTCCCGATCTCTGACCAGGCGATTGCGCTGAACAGTCCGAGGACTGCAACAACTAGGGCTACACCTCGATTCGAGGTGACCCGCCGGGCAATGAAATAAAGCGGGACGATAGCCGTGCCCTCCGCGGCCGCTATCAGGAACGACGCCTCTCGGGCCGAGATCGAGCGTTGGAGGAGATAGGTCGGGACGTTTAGCAAGGGACTGAGGTACGTCTGCTCTTGAGCGGGTACAAAGTCGTGGAGATGGTTGGTGAGCAGCCAGTACGGACCGAAGTAGTGATAGTTCAAGGTGTCAAAGCCGATGTCCTGGCCGAGATGGAGACCGAACAGTCCATACACGATCGGGAAGATGGCGAGAGCGATGGCGATGAGATACTGCGTCCGCCGGTTGATGCCCGTCCCTCCTCCGCAGCCGCATCCTGACCGCGACTTGACTCGAGAAGCGTACGCGGCAGTGGCCAAAGGCCCCTGTTTCTCCGACAGAGCAGTACCGAACAGGTGTGACGATTGCCGAGGCCTTGGAGCGAATCGCCACTAGACACGTGGGAAATATCAGGGCGAGGCTCAACGAGAGAATCTCATGCCAACTGTAAGGTTGTCGAGACGACTGAGCGAAGGAGAGCACGTGGGCCGGTCCGAGCGAGTTGCGGTCATTGGAGCTGGCTATGTCGGGGCCGTCACCGCGGCCGTGTTGGCGCATTTCGGCCACGCCGTCGTCCTCGCGGAGTCGAATCTCCTTCGTTACGCGCAGCTCTCGAGCGGGAAGTCTCCCATCGTTGAGCGGGATCTCGAAGAGCTGCTCCGGGCTGGATTGGGCTCGGGCAAGCTTCGTGTCGTCAACTCCGCGGTGGATGCGATTCCTGAGGCGGACTTCATCTTCCTCTGTGTCCCCACGCCGCAAGGCGACGACGGCTCTGCCGACCTTTCGGCGGTGAAAGTGGTGATCGACGAGATCGGCGCGCTGCTTGTTCGTGACGCGGTGGTCGTGATCAAGTCGACAGTGCCGGCAGGCACCTCGGTGCTGGTTGCAGGGATGCTCGAGCGTCCCGACGTGACGGTCGTCTCGAATCCTGAGTTCCTCCGCGAGGGCTCGGCAGTAGCTGACAGCCTGCACCCTGATCGGATCGTGGTCGGTGTCGATGATCCGTTAGTTGCCCGGCGCGTCGCGGAGCTCTTCGATTCGACGAATGCTCCGCTGATCGTCACCTCTCCGATAACGGCTGAGACCATCAAGTACGCAGCGAATGCCTTTCTTGCAACGAAGTTGAGTTTCATTAATTCGATTGCGACCCTCTGCGATGCAGCAGGCGCCGACGTGCGTGATCTCATCATCGCTCTTGGGTATGACAAGCGGATCGGCTTCGACTTTCTGAGCCCTGGTCCAGGATGGGGCGGATCATGCCTTCCGAAAGACACCGCCGCACTTGTCCGAATCGCCGAGTCGTTCGATTACGACTTCGCGGTGCTTCGCGCCGTTATTGCCCAAAATGACGACCACGCCAACCGAGTGGTGGAAAAGATTCGGATCGCTGCGGGTGGCTCGCTCGGGCGAGCTGACGTCGCGCTCTGGGGCCTGACCTTCAAGGCCAACACCGACGATCGTCGCGACTCTCCGGCGGTCAACATCGCCCGTCGCCTGCGAGCTGAAGGAGCGGTGCTTCGAGCGTACGACCCGACCGTCGCGACGGGCTCGAATGCAGAGGACCTTGAAGGGGTTGAGCTCTTCTCGAGCCCCTACGACGCCTGTGCCGGAGCCCGGGTCGTCGCCATCTTGACTGAGTGGGATGAGTTCCGGAACATCGACTTCGACAAGGTTGGGGAGCTCATGACGACTCCTGCGATCGTCGATGCTCGGAACCTGCTGGATCCGATAGCGCTTCGAGCAGCGGGGTTTGCGTACTCCGGTATCGGGCGCCCGTGAGGGTTCTCGTCGCCGGCGGCGCGGGTTTCCTCGGCTCTCACATCTGCGAACAACTTCTAGCACGCGGCGACTCGGTCGTGGCGTTGGACAATCTCTCGACGGGGCGTCGATCGAACCTCTCGCATCTTGAGGCGGACCCTCGCATGTCCGTCGTGATCGCCGACGTGAGCAGACCATTTCACGTCGAGCGCCCATTTGATGCAGTGCTGAACTTTGCCTCTCCAGCCTCGCCGCCCGCTTATCTTCTGCACCCACTCGAGACGATGGCCGCGGGCAGTGACGGGACGCGCCAGCTTCTCGACATCGCCTCGGAGGACGGCGCACGATACTTGTTGGCCTCGACGAGTGAGATCTACGGGGACCCGACCGTCCATCCCCAGCGGGAGGACTACCGGGGCAACGTCGACACGATCGGACCACGGAGTGTCTACGACGAGGCCAAGCGATTCGCGGAGACTTTGACGATGGCCTACCACCGGGCGAAAGGCACCGATGTGGCTATTGCGCGCCTTTTCAACACGTATGGCCCGAGGCTCAGTCCGGGCGACGGCAGGGTCGTCTCGAACTTCATCGTCCAAGCCCTCGAGGACCGACCTCTCACGGTGTACGGGGACGGCTCACAAACAAGGTCGCTCTGTTACGTCGATGACGAGGTTCGCGGGCTGATTGCGCTACTCGATAGCGAGATAACCGGACCTGTGAACCTCGGCAATCCCGACGAGCGCACGGTGTTACAGATCGCCCATGTTGTCCAAGAGATCGTCGGCTCGGGCTCGGGGATCACGTACGCGCCGCTTCCCGAGCAGGACCCTGTGCGCCGATGCCCTGACATCACCCTCGCCCGCACCGGATTGGGATGGGAGCCGGAGATCGAGCTGAAGGTTGGGCTCACGCGTACGGTCGAGTACTTCGCGTCGTTGGTCTAGAGAACGGAGAACTGGTTTGCAATTGGCCTCTCTCGAGGATATGGACTACAAGACGCTGACGGTGATCGTTCCGGTGTACAACGAACGGAACACCGTCGCAGAGATCCTGCGACGAATTCGATCAGTAGACGTGGGGCTCGTCATCGACGTGATCGTCGTCGACGACGGATCCACCGACGGCACAGAGAAAGTGCTGAAGGTCCTCGTCGACTCGACGGTGCAGGTGGTCACGCACGAGAGGAATCGTGGGAAGGGCGCCGCAATCCGGACTGGGTTGTCGCGGGCGACCGGCGATCTGCTGCTCATCCAAGACGCGGACCTCGAGTACGACCCTGAGGATTGGCCGAAGCTGCTCGCACCTTTCTTTCGACACCGGGCGGTGGTCGTTTACGGAAGCCGATTTACCGGGGAGCGGAAGAACATGTTGCTGCTCCATTGGCTTGGCAACCGGTTCTTGTCGCTCGTGACGAATCTTCTCTACCAAACGACGCTTTCGGATGTGGAGACCTGTTACAAGGTCTTTGACCGACGCGTGTTGGATGGGCTCACCATCGTTTCCAACAAGTTCGACTTTGAACCGGAGATCACCGCGAAAGTACTGCGTCGTGGGTATCGCATCTATGAGGTCCCGATCTCCTACGCGGGGCGCGAGGTGTCGGAAGGGAAGAAGATCACGTGGCGTGACGGCTTCGGTGCGCTTATCGCGCTGGTGAGGTTCCGCTTCTCCAAGCTGCAGTGACGTCGGGGCCGGATGTGACAGGCGATTCCGCAGCTTGACCTATCCCCCTGGTAGTGAAGTGATCGACGAACCACAGGTAGGCGCGCGCCTCGAGCTCTCCCAGGCCCGGAGGACCGCAACGGGCTCGTGGCGATTCGTGATCACTGCGCTCGTTGTGGTGACAGTCGCGATCGGCGCAGTCATTCGGATCTGGTTGCTGTTCCATCAGCCAAGCAGTTCGGATGAGGCCAACGCCGGCATGCTCGCTGAGGGAATCCTGCACGGCCACTTCCAGGCCTTCTACCCCGGGCAGGTCTACGGCGGTGCCGAGTTCTATCCGCTTGCTGCCATGGTCGCGATTGCCGGCCACGCCACCTTCGCGCTCCACGTCGAACCGACATTGTTCTCGGTAGCAGCAGCGGTTCTTGTCTGGAGGATCGCACTTCGTCTCGTCCGGTCGAGAGCAATTGCGGCGCTAGCTGGGGCAGTTGTCTTTGCCGCACCTATGGTCAATATCTTCTCCTCGAGCATCTACCAGGGTCGGGGACTGGCTATGGCCTGTGGTCTCGTCGCCGTCTTAGAGGCGCTTCGGCTGCTCGATTATCCAGAGCTACTGCATATAAAGCGCGGCTTTCTTGACTGCGCGCTCTTCGGGTTCGCGGTAGGTCTCGGATGGTGGTCGATGCCGGAGATCACCTACTTCTACCCGATCGCCGGGCTGCTCATCCTCGCGGTCTTTCTCAGCAATCGCGAGGGCAGATGGCTCCGCGACCGGCTGCTTCGTCTGAGTGTGATGCTGGGGCTAGCTCTCCTCGGCGCGCTTCCCTGGCTCTGGAGCAACGTCAAAGATCATTTCGCTTCGCTGAACGTGTCGTCGTTCAACGGCGCGGAAGGCACCATATGGACGCAACTCAACCTTCACTTTCATACCTTCATCCTCTACGTCGTGCCGATGCAGCTTGGGCTCCGTGAGCCCTATACGGGCGCTTGGTTCAGCAGTGCCACGCTTTCGTGGATCGTTGCCGTCCTCGCGATCTCGATCGGCGGCTTTAGCTTTCTGATCTGCCTTTGGAAACGGGGACGGGCAACGGCGCTGGCCGTTGGCGTGCTCCTTTTCCCCGTGCTCTACTCCGAGAATCCAGGTACGGGGTTCTGGTCGGACGGTAGGTACGCCGTCTACCTCGGCCCGCTCTTTGCCCTGACGATCGCTGTCGGTATCGACGAGGTCGGGTACCGGCTCCGTGGCATGTCGTGGGCTCGAGTGCTCCGCGGAGGTGAGGTTGTGATGAGCCTCGTCGTCGTGGTTGGGCTCGCGCTGTCGATCTATACATTTCACAATTTCACCGGGGTCGAATTGACGACATTTAGTCGAAGCTGGGTGAACCCGGATGGACCGGCAGTCGCCGCGGCTGACGCGCTTGAGTCAGCGGGCATCAAGTATGGCTACGCCGACTACTGGGTCGCCTATGAGCTCGACTACCTAAGTGACGGCAAGCTGGTCATCGACACCTCGGGGATCGGATCCGATCTCGATCGATGGCCGGGCATCGACGCCGCCGCGATGGCCTCCCCGAAAGCGGCGTGGATCTTCGTCAACCCCGCCGTGATTACGCCTGACTCACCATTCCACATTGTCGGCGGGCCAGATCTAGAGACGGAGCCGATCTTTATCGCAGGGCTGAAGCAGGCTCACATCAAGTATCGAATCGTGAACGCAGGCGTGCTCCAGGCCGTGGTCGCGCGTCAAAAGGTCCGTCCGCGCCTCGAACAAGGGCCACTCGTGATCGGCGGATAGTCCCTCTGAGCTGGAGCCTGAGCTTTGCACTGCACCACTGCAGAAGGTCAGTGCATGTGGCAATAGCAGTCCCGAGCACGCCCAGTGGACGACGACTCATCCTCTCGGCCATGGCGCGACGTTCTCGATTGCGCCTCAACAAACGCAACTCGCCGATAGTCAGATCCCTTCCGCTAGAGCCCTCTTGCCGGGCCTGTCGGTGAGTGTCGCCACGCCAGTTTACGCTATGCCATATCGAATCCGAGGCTGCCGCGTAACCTGAGCCTCGTGCTGCCGACCTCTCCTGGTGACGCCCTGACTGGCCGGGACTTGAGCGGCGAACACGTCCCCGTCTCCGATGAGGTGCATATGTCAGCGCACGACAGTGCGCATCGCAGCCGATGTGCGAGGGCAATCGGCGTCATTGCCGGCTGTGGTTTCTCAGTGTTCATTTACCTGATGACCCAGCTGTCGATGTTAATTAGACCTGGTTGGGGCTGGAGTTCCTTTCGAGCATTCTTCCAAGGCGATCAACTCACTTTGTTTGCAGCTGTAGTGAATGGGTCACAGGGGCGGTTCGCTTCCGTCGAACCGTTTACGGAGACCGGACATTTCAGCGATCCGCATCTCTACCTGACAGCGCTGGGCTTCATCTCATATATCACCCACGCGCCACCAGCGGCGGTGTGGAACTTCGTCGGGGTGTCTCTCCAGGTGATCCTCGTCGTCGGCGTCGGCTTGGGCGCAGTCCTGGTATCTCGCAGATGGTGGGCGGCCTGCCTCGGAGCGCTCCCATTTCTCGTTGGCACGCTCTCCTTCCACGGCATCGTCTGGTACCAACCTCTTAAATCGCACGGGCTGCTGTGGTCCCCGTTCGCCACGATGTTCCCTCTCAACAGCACGGCAGCAGCGCTCGTGCTCATCAGCCTGCTCTTCTTAATGCTCTTCGCAGCAGTCCGTCACGGCGACCGGCGGCTCGGTGCCACTGGCGTACTCGTGGGTGCTGGGGTCGGACTTCTCGCAAATGTCGACACCTACAGTTTCTTCACCGCCCTCTTCTTCGCGATCTACGGACTGTCGGCCTACCACCTCGCGGTCGATCGTCGCCTGTGGCCCATTGCGCTGAGTGCGACCCTCTTTCCGGTCGTCTTCCTAGTTGGACCGTCATTCGCGAACTCCATTGGAAGGCTGAACACCCTCCCGATCGGCCTACTGCCAGCACTTCCAGGCTTCTGCATGGCCCTTGCAAAGTGGCGTTGGCGAATAGTCGCCCCCTTCTTAGCGCTCGCTGCCGCGGCAGCGCCGCAGCTGATCAGCGTGTCGGAAGCCCTTCATGCCGGAGACCCATTTCTCAACTTCCGTCAGACGGTCACCGCTCGACTCGGCGTTGATTGGAAGCATGGGCTCGCGTGCGCGCTCCCCCTGCTCGTCCCGCTTGTAATGATCCTGATCGCGGGAGTTGTACGTCGGCGGGCTTTCTGGGTGGCCTATGCAGGAGGTTCGATCGCAGCCTGGTTCTTTCTGACAACGAATGACGCTTGGGGCACGAACCAGGAGCCCTATCAGTTTTGGATCGACAGTTACGCGCTGATCGCATTCACGATTATCCCAGTGGCGTTGGAGGTGTGCTCCCTCCATCTTTCCCCTCGGCTCGCTCGACAAAACAGAGTGCCGCCACGGTGGCGGGTCCTCGTTGCTTCACTCGCAGTTATCACCGTGGGCTTAATGGGTGCCTCATCGATCGACTGGTTCCGCTTCTACCGGTCGCTAGAAGGTCAGACTTTCACGTACACCGGCCCGGTCTACGACGCTATGAAGACGGTCGCCCACCAGGTGACGAACAATCAATTGATATTTACCGACCTCTGTGTGGGACCGACCACATTCAAAGCCACGACGGGAGCAAGAGTCGCGTTCTTTGGTGACGGACTCGCCTGGCCCAATCGACACAACCAGATCAACGCAGTGTGGGTCTCAGCAATTAAAGGGGATCTTAAGGCATCGCAGCTCGCAGCAGCGGGGATCGGCTGGATGGTCACCGACTCGGTTTGCACCGAAGATTGGTCGAAGACGTACGGCAAGTACTTCATCCGAACCGCATCGGCGCAATACGACGACACCCCCCAAGAAGCGATCGTGCTGTGGAAGTTTCGGACTGATTGACGCGATCTTCTCCGTCAATCGTCACCGGGAGCGGCAACCGTCACAGAAACGATCGGTAATTCGAGTCTCGGGAGCGACCAGGTCGGCGGGCCGGAGATGTCTTTAGAGATCACGAGACGGGGTCTTGGCACCGGTCGGCCGGGATCGGTCGATTAACCTTGCGAGACCATGACTTCAACCTCATCGGCGGTAAAGGCCCTAGCCGCGAAGGGTCGAAGATCAGCGACTCGTGCACTTGGACATCTACCAATTCGTAGAATTACGTGCAACTTCTGTGGCCAGATGTTTCCGCATCTCGGACCCGAACATTCGGAGGGTCTGGAGTGTCCTTCCTGCGGGAGCATTGCGCGGGAGCGGGTCGTGTACGAGGCCATACTCCGGCAGTTCGACGGCTCGGTATCAGCGGCGCCGATTGTTAGGAACTCGAATCTTAAGGCTTACACGGTCCTCGAGTTCTCGCCGAGAAGCTACACGACCCGACTACCGCTATACAGTAGCGCCTTCAAAGAATACGTCGCTTCGGACTTCGACGAATCGGCGCACCGAACTGACGTGAAGATAGACCTTCTAGATCCGGAGACTTATGCGGGTCTTCTCGGAAAGTTCGATATCATTATTTGCTCACATGTTCTTGAGCATATACCTGACTATCACCACGCTATTGGTGGTCTATCCAGTCTTCTATCACCCACCGGAAAGCTCTTTTTTCAGGTTCCCATCCTTGAAGGCCACTACACGCCTATTACGTGGGATGAATTCCACGGTGATCATACTCGTGCCTACCACCGCTTTGGGTTTGATCTTGCCGAGAAATTCCTGCCGTTGTTCCCCTCTATTGCTCTCTATCTCGGTTTGCGCGAGTTCGAAATAACCTCGCGCGAAATAAAACTGACGAAGTACGACTCTCTCCAGCAGGGGAACCTGGGGATCGAGATCGTTGAATTCGGCGGTGAGGTTATGGACGCCAAGGGACTCGGGTGCCCGGACCTCTGTGAGGTCTTTGTCCTGTCGAGAAAAAACGAGCCGTAGCCGGAGGTAAGCGTCCCGAGGTCCTCGGGTTGGACGAGACGCTAGAGCTCTGAGTCAGGTCCGTCGTGGTGTGTTGCTCGGCGCTGCTTGTTGGTGGGCGCTGCCAACCAGGTTCCCGCCGCCAGCAACGATCCGCGAAGCCATCGGTGGTCGGTGCACAGACCACACCTACCGACGGGCGTGCATGATGGCTCGGTCCGTACTCAGCCAGGTCCAATCGAGGGGTAGGCGGCCATCGGTTATCCGGCTCCGGGCATCAATTATCCGGCTGTGGACGATGTTGCCGGCGTTGTAGGCCGTATGGCCAATCTTGCTGATGACGCCGCGTTCTCCGATGACCTCAACTTCGCGAAAGCCAGAGGTAAGGAGCATGGCGCGCATCGCGAGCGGATTTGGAGCCCACCAGTTCGGCTCACCCTCTGGGATCGCGTCCGTTGGATAGAAGCCGACAACTCGACGACGACTCCAAACCAGATCTACCAACGACTCAACCACCATCAGCTCTTTGGTGAGGCTGGCGAGGCGGTCTAGCCCAAGCATCGGGTTGCGCAGGTGATACAACACTCCAAGCATCAGCACCACGTCGAAGCTTCCGACTTCCTCCACCGTCAGGTCGTACAGGTCGGCTTCGAGCGTCTCGACTCGGGACCCGAGCACGTCGTGCGCGAGGTCAAAGGCGGCCTTCGTCTGCGCTAGTGGCGCATCGGGCGTGGACGAGCTACTCCAGGCATATGAATCAACGGCGACGACCCGGGATGCCCCGGCACGCTCGGCCGCAAAGGAGAAGAAGCCGTCGTTTGCGCCGATGTCGAGGACGGTCTTGCCGGCAAGTGACGGCAATTGCAACGCCTTTAGCTTGCGGGCGGTCTTGTCTCTGCCTGGCGTAACAATTCCGCCTCCAAGGTCGATTTGATGAAACCAGGTAAGTTCATCTACCCGCCGCCGGAGATCTTCTTTGGCTGTTGGCATAGCGACGAGCGTACTGCGCGGGTCCAGCCCGCCTACGGCAAGCGGCGCCATCTTGCCTGCGCGACAGCCTCGCCTCGGGCGACACCATTCGGTCCGTGTTCGATCCGAGTTGCGCTCGCCGACTTGGATCTCTTCGTTGGTCGATGCGTTGTTTCAGCCACTTGTTCGCAAGCTCGGCCAAGCAGCTGAGGAGTACCCCTACTTGATCTCGTGAATCCGCTGATTGCTAACGAGTCGAGCTCTGATAGCGGTCGTGGTGCGCGGCTGAGCCTTGAAGCGACCAGCATCTATCCACCGATGTCCCTAGCGAACTGACCGCCTCATTTGGGATTCGAGCGCAAACGATTCTGGACGCCGTACCACGCCATGATCGAGCCCTCTGAGGCTGACGGCGGGCCGAGCGTCATCGAGAAAAGCTGATAAACGGGCGCCGGGTACAAGCCGAGTTTGGAGTCCAAGACGGTTCCCACCCGATACCGCCGCAGGAATGTTCGGAATTGCGAGACTGACTTCGGGGTCAGTTGCGGCATGCCGTATCCGAAAAAGCCTGGTTCTCCGGTCATTTCGTTCCCGAGAAAGTCCTCGATCGCGATAGGCGACAGGGCGGCCGGGTAGCCGGTGGCACCACCGTTTGGCAGCGCGAACTCGCCATAACCCCCGATGATCTTGAAGCGTAAGCCGGCCACCGCTTGCCAGAGCAGAGGCTCTGAGCTCTGAGTCCCTTGCACCGGATACGGAGAGATCAGAACCACGCTGTCGACGGGAATCTGCTTGGCGGCGCCAGAGGTGAAATATGAGGGTACGCCGGCGGGTGCGGTGCCGGAGTAGGGCCACTTCGGGATGAGTGCCACAAGCGACGCGCACGTCAGCAACGCAACGGTCGAAGCCAGGAGAGCGCTCCGCGTACGTTGGGAAGGTCCGTGCGATGCAGGTAACGAATTGCGTCGACCTAGCTTGAACTCGTCATACGCGCGATCGAGGCCCAGGGCGATCAGAAGTGCTGCGAAGAGCCAGACAAACAGCGTGATGCGAACAGCGAGCAGATTCTGGAGTATCGGCGCGTTCTGAAAGAGACTCCACGGCAGGGGAACGCTCGTCTGTGTTCCGTCGATGACTAGGCGCCACCCGAGCGTTAGTACCCATGCCACCACCATTAGGGCGGCTACGTATCGGATCCAGCGGTCACGTCGGTAGCGAATAACGAAGAAGGCCGCCAGAGCGAGGATCGGAATACTCAGGTAGCTCCCATTTTCCGCGACATTGCCCGCAACGAGCTTGTTACCGATGGCGAGCCAGCTCGCAGGCGCGAAGAGTTGCTCCGACGTGGGTAGAACACTTCCGAGGAGGTCCGCACTGAGACCCCCGACATGGGCAGCCCCGGTGTAATGCTCAGGACCCGCGACGTCAGCCCAGAACGGATACGCGAGGCACGCGACGACGATCACGACCGCTCGAACTAGCCCTTCCATTGCGTGACGAAGAGCCGGGAGAGCCGACCGAGGCCTGACGATGGCGAGTAACCCCAATCCGATCGCGCCCATCCCGACGGTCGTAACCGCGATCTCTTGCGCGATGAAGAACTGCGCCACCACCAAAAGCCCGAGCGCAACGCCCCATCGTCGCTGGTTCGGCGAGCGGAGTACCAAGAGTTCGAACACACACATGAAAATGAGCGGTGGCAACGGAATGATCGCGATAAAGAGGTGCTGATTTGCCTGACCGACGACGTATGGCGAGAAGCCGTAGAGAGCGCCCCCGAGGAAGGCTGCCGGAGGCCATCGGATGTACCGTCGCAGAACAAAGTACATAGCAGCAGCAGAAGCTGGAAAGGCCAGCCAGTCCAAAAGATTGAGGCTGGCAATCGGTCCTGCGGTGAGAGTCAGCGGCGCGGTGAGTAGCGAGAGCAGCGCCATCCCAACGTTGTCGGCCATGTTGATGCCAATCGGGTAGTTCATGGCGGTCGTAAAGAAAGGGTTCTGACCCCGCAAGATCGCGTGCGGCCACCACGCGAGGAACCAAGTCACGAGCGACGGGTCACCCTGACGTATTAGCGACGGATCGCCAGGCCATGCAGGCCAATTCGCGGCTAGCGCGGCGATGCAGTACGCAAGGACAACGGCAACTGAAATCCAGGCCCTGGTTCCATTACTTGAAGGCGCGTCCGCGACGGACCGAGTGGTGCTGTCAGGGATTGTGGCGCGCAACGACGAGACCCTTCTCGGCCAGGCGCGGCACGTTCTGTTGGGAGCTGGGGCCCGTGCGGCTCTCGATGTTGTAGATCATCCGCGCGGCGATGCTTTCGCCTGCTCGTCTCCGATGATCTGGTCAGACCCAAGGTAGTTCTGCCGCGCCGCTGGAGCCTTGACGCCGTGACTCGTCAGCCAGAGCGAGACGCTGTTGCGGAGTCGCCCTGGCAAGAGGCTTCGAGCGAGACGCACGGACGCCTCGAGCGGGGACGGATCTGAGAGCTGCTGCACTCTTTCTTGTAGTGCCTCATAGCCGTGACGCTGGCTGAGTTTGGTTCGCCACCAGGCGTTCACGGTCGATTGCAGATCGGAAGGAACGGCGATGATCACATCGTCGAGAACGGTGACGTACCGATCGCCCATCGTGCGGAGGTAGTCACTCACTTCCGAAAACGTCGGCCACTGACTTGGGTCGTGTTGCAGCATGGGTCCAAAAAAAGCGCGGGCGTCGTCGATGACGATGCAGCTTCTGTTAGCGAAGGGAGACTTGGCAATTGCTGCGAGCTCGTCCATCAGCGGACATTCGCTGAATTCTGCATCGAGATCTGGAACACCTTCTGTTCCCCCATGTGCATCCAGCCAAAATAATGTCGGTCCTGGTAGCTGATCTACGATCTCTGAAAGCACGAGTGGTGAATAGCCTTTTAGGAGCTCGATTCCTTCCCTATTTCCAACGTTGCGTTTCGCCCTTTCATAAAGCTCATCTAGGAGCTCGATGCTTACGACCGTTGGAACTAACTCGCGAAGTGCTATAGCACTATCTCCTAGGTAGGTTCCGCTTTCCACGGCAGCGCTAAGCCCGCCCGCACGCACGAGCTCACGTGCGAGATCAATAGGTAGCCCAAACGTAACGATTCCCATGCCACGTCCTTCAGAGAAGTTCGTTACAGCCTATTTTGATTCGGCTGTCGAGGTGGTACTCCCGCTCGTGCGGACGCGATACTTAGGTATTCCTCGGCTGAGGATGTCGCAGCCGGACCCGTCTCTCCTTGCCGAAGTGTCGTGGATTGACGTCGTCATCTCGTTGGACTCGCATGACAGGATGGCCGCAGGGGAGTCATGAGGAGAGTCAACAGTGCCCACAATCGGCGTGGTCGTCGTGGTTCGCGACGAAGCGACCCAGCTTTGGCCTCCCTTTTTTCGGCGCGCGTCCGGCAAGGAGTTGGTCGCTCGAATGACGTTTACTGATCCAGCTCGGGAGCGCCAGGGTCCCTCTGCGCTGGGCCACCGTGGCTAGAGCGAGAGCTCTCGTCTACGACCCCTATCTAGCGACGCTCGGTGGCGGCGAGCGGTACATGTTCGCGGTCGCCGAGACGATTCGAGGATCGTTCGATGTCGTGGTCGGTGGCCGCGATGTTCCACTACCGTCAACGCTCTCGGCTCGGGGACTTCCCGACGACTTCGTGATGTCGGCAATGTCTGACCGAGAATTCACACGCCAGAGTGCATCGTTTGACCTGGCCGTCGTTGTCACTATCGACATTCCACCGCGGAGCCGTGCTCACTCCTCACTCCTGATCGTTCAGTTTCCGTTCGCCAGATTCAGACCGTGGCGGCCTATTCGAGCACTCGAACGAGCCCGAATACTTCGGGGGTATCAGGCGGTCGTGTACTCCGACTTCGTCCGAGAGTGGGCAACGCGTCGATGGCATATCAACGCCCGGGTGATCTCGCCCACCATCGACCGTGGCCTGCCCGATGCTGCAGCCAAGGGGCAAACGATTCTCTCGATCGGTCGATTCAACACGTCAGGGAACAGGAAACGACAAGACGTCCTCATTGATGCGTTCGTCTCGTTGCCGGAATCCGTGCGGAGCGGCTGGAGGCTGGTTTTGGCAGGCGCTGCTCCTGTTGATCATCAGACGGATAAGTACCTTGCGACACTGCGCCAGCAGGCCGCAGGCCATCGGATCGAGTTTGCCTTGAACGTTCCCCAAGTGGAGCTCGTGGATCTCTTGGGCGAGGCCAGTCTCTATTGGCACGCGGCAGGCTATGGCCGAAAGCCGACGCAGCCACAAGCCGCCGAGCACTTTGGTATCTCGACGGTTGAGGCCATGAGCTGGGGAGCTGTGCCGCTTGTCTACGACGACGGCGGCCAGCATGAGATCGTAACTCCAGACGTCGGAGTGCGATGGCAGACGGTCGAGGAGCTAGTTCGCGAGACGGTGATGTTGATGACCGACGGTGCTCGTCGCGCTGAGCTCTCAAGATCGGCGGTCGAGGCGAGCAAGAGCTACTCGCGTGAGCGCTTTGAGGATCTGGTTCTCTCCTCGGTCGAGGACCTCATGACCCGGGATCCGAGTTCGAGGCGTTGAGGCTTGGCTCAGCTCGGTGAGCCTGCTCGCCTCGTTCGGTGGCGAAAGCGGTCAAGTGGCAAGAACTGGTAGACCTCGCGCGGAATGGCATGCGTGAGCGCCACGATCGCGGTGAATACGGCGACAGATATCACGAGTCTTCCGAGTGTGGGAATTGCGGTAAGGGCAAGCGGAACGAGTGCCATTCCAGAGGCAAGCAGGACACGTGGCACGATGCCGAGTGATGTGCGCACGGGGTGTCCGGTGCGGGTGAAGGCCCATCCTTGGACCACGGCGACGAGTACCTCCGTGATCGAGGTTCCGATCGCAGCTCCGCGGGCACCCGCGATTTCGACCAAAGGTGCGACGAGGATGGCGTTGAAGATGAGTGCCGAGGTATTGATACGCAGAATGGCCTTGAACTCTCCGAGGCTCAAAAGCCCGTAGCTCCACACCGCGTTGATGAACATCGCGCCGAGACCCAGCCCTCCGAACGCAAGCACCACGCCAGCCGGGCGAAATTGCGGTCCACCGATGATGTCGATTGCGATCGGGGCTGCTACCGCTGTCGACACCGCGATAAAGGCTCCCACGATGAATGAGAGCTCGAACACTTTTCGAATGGCGTAGGTGAAGCGGGCGTGGTCGCTTCTCGCCGCGCGGGCGAGAATAGGAAAGGCGGAGCTGACCAACAGGGTGGGAACGACCGTGAGTACCTCGATTACACGGTAGGACACGCTGAAGTAGCCGAGTTGGTGGCCATTTGAAATCGCTGATACGAGCAGGATCGACACTCGGTAGTAAAGCGTCGAGGCCGCTACTGCGGCGGAGTAAGGCAGCACCGTCGCGGCAAATTGCCGCCATCGCCGCAGGTTAAATCTCGGAGCCAGAGATCGTCCGTTGCGGACAAGGATGATCGTGGCGAACGTCGTGGCGGCGCATACCGGGATCGAGATCCCGAGGAAAGGGACGAGCTCGGCATCGAGTAGCACGAGTGCGATCGTGCACGCCGCGGTGAGCAGGTTCCGCATTAGGTCGAGCGCGGCGACCCACCCAAGTCGCAGGTCGACCACGAGCGCTATCGCGAAGTTGTCTTGGGTTGCGCTCAGTCCGAGGCCCACCACCGCGAGCGCGACGCCGGCCGCGAGCGTCGTCGAGTACGCGAACCAGGTGATCGTCGTCACGATCACGCCACCGATCGCTGTGAGTGTGAGTTTCAATCCCAACAGGTCGCTTGCGAGACTCCAACGCTCCGAGGGGGGTCGGGTGGAGATCTCTCGAATTCCCACAGCGGTGAGTCCGAGGTCCGAGACTCCCGCAACGATTGCCACGAGTGAGAGAGCGGTTACGTACTCGCCCGTCTTTAGTACTCCCAGATGGCGAAAGAAGAGGGCCGAGGAGAAGGTCGCGACAAGGATCCCGATGAAGTAACCGCCGATTCTGAGCACGCCGCCGCGCAGTGCCGTTTGCGCGGGGTCGACTTGGCCTGGGGTTTGGATCTGGTCCGTGTGGTCCGCGTCGTCACCAGATGGCACTATCGGCACGCCGCTCGCGCCGATCGCGAGTGTTGGCCAGCTGAGCCCGCTTCTAAGTGGCAGTCGCGGAACCCCTCAAGATGGCCATGTGGGATGCCGCATGGGTATGTTGGTGCTTCGATCTGGTCACTACCCATCTGCGTCAATGTCGCGAAGTGTGCGCTCGTACCGAGCGGTCGTTGGGCTGGCCATGATCGGTGTCGACGATGTCGCCTAACCCTGATACTCCCAAGCCGTCGGGGCGTTTGTGGCTGTGGCGCCGAGATACCGTGCATGGTCGCCGACCTCGCGACGGCCCACAGCGTCAGGTCCCACCTAGAGCGGAACAACCGTCGAGGAGTCCACCACCCCGTCCTCCAGAAACGACTCAGTCCACTGAATCGCGGAGTCGGGGGTCTGCCAGCTTCTCCCGAGAACCGGGCCGAGCAGTCCGAAGCCGATCATCGAAATGCCGTCGATGACGAGCGATTGCGCCAAGGCCGCGAGGGCGACCACGCGCGTGATGCTCCTGGCATGTTGAAGCCACAGCGCGAACAGCGTGGCGTCGATGGCCACCCCGGCGATCGTGATGATGATGCCGAGCACGAGGCATATCGACGCCAATGACGGCGCTGATCTTGGCTTCGACGAGGGTGCCTCGAAGAGCGCCCTATGACGGTCCGCGATTACGAGACCTGCAAGGAGCGCCTGGAGCCCGACAACTAGGGCGATCCCGGAAATGAAGCTTGGTTGCCAACGAAGAGAGCCGATAACGAGGCCGGAGGGAACGACGAGCCCGAAGACACTAAAGAGGCAACCAAGAGCCAGCAGGAGCACGCCTGGCGCGATCAGCATGATCTGGGGTGCGAGTAGGAGTATCTGACGAAGGTGTCGCCAGCCGTCCGAGATCGTGTTCAGTTTCGACTCACCGACTCGCTCGCGGTAACCGGTGCTGGTCTCGGTGACCCGGAGGCCCTTCCGGCCGGCTCGTATCAGCATTTCGGACGCGAACTCCATGCCCGTAGAGGTGAGGCCGAGCTCGATGATCTCGGTTCGTCGGAATGCCCGGTACCCGGACTGGCTGTCGCTCACGGTCAGGCCGTGCGTGGCTCGCTTCACGAGATAGGTGAGCGTTGGAGTGCCGAGCTTTCTGTGCAAGAAGGGCATCGTCGAGGCTGGAGCTTCAGAGAGCCGTTCGCCCAGTACGAGATCTGCAGAGCCGTCCATGACCGGTCTGATGAGTCGCTCGATCTTTGAAAGGTCATAGGTCAGATCGGCGTCGGCCATGACCACGATCTCGCCGAAGGCAGCGAGAATTCCGGCTCGCAGCGCACTTCCGTAGCCGGGGCTCGGCTCGAAGATGACCCGCGCACCATGTGAGCGCGCTACGTCGGCTGAGTTGTCGGTGGAGTTGTTGTCGACCACCACGATCTCGGCCTTTATCGAGGCTTCGTCGAGCGCTTGGCGCGCTTCATCGATGCATCGCCCAACCGAGTCCGCCTCGTCTAGGCAGGGGAGCACGACAGACACGAGAAGCGATCCACTGGCGGGCTTTTGCATGCTCATCAAGCGGTTCCCCTACTGGCGTTAGTCCGGAACGTGCGGCTCAGCGTACTCGTCAGGGGGTTCACGGCCGTGTCGATTGCAGTGTCCCTAGGTCCGTGGGCGGCGAGGTCGCAACGATACAGTGCTGCAATGCGTTTGGTAGAGACCCCTCCGCGATATCCCCCCTTCACAGGTGGCGTGGAGAATGTCGCGCAAGCCGTATGTAGCCGGCTCGTGGCCGACGGTGACGATGTGCTCGTCCTCTGCGCCGATGAGCCTCGCAACTGCGCGGACTTCGGAGATGGCGTGCCGATTCGGCGCCTTCGGTGGAAGTGGAAGATCGCCAACACGAACATCACCCTCGGCCTGCCATGGGCGCTGATCCGTGAGCCCTGGGATGTCGTGCACACCCACCTACCGACGCCGTGGTCGTGCGACTGGTCAGTACTTATCGCGCGGCTGCTCGGTCGTGGCTCGGTGGTCAGCTTCTACAACGAGATAGTGGGCGAGGGCGCTGCGGATTACGCCGCCCGGCTCTACCGGGCAACCTTTTACCGCATCACGCTGCGTCTGGCCGATCGGATCATCGTCGTCTCAGATGCCTGGCGAGATGAGCTAGGAAGCCTCAGTCCCTCGATCGCAGCCAAGATCACGGTGATCCCGACCGGGGTGGACCTCGAACGCTTCGCAGCTCCACCTCGCCATGGTGGAACTGAGCTGTTGTTCGTCGGCATTCTCGATCGTTTCCACCGCTACAAAGGGCTCGACGTCCTCTTGGAGGCGCTTTCGCAACTCGGCGAACCGTTTCACCTCACCGTGGTGGGTGACGGCGACTTGCGCGGGGAATACGAGCGGCAAGCCAACCAGGCGGGCATGGCCGATCAGGTTGAGTTCGTAGGTCGAATCAGCGATGACGAGCTTCGTGATCGGTATGCGGCCGCGGCGATATACGTGCTGCCCTCGGATTTCTCGCGTCAGGAGGGAGGCTTCACGCTGACCGCTCTCGAGGCGATGGCGAGCGGTCTGCCCGTGATCCTCGCCGACGGTGCGGGTCAGATTTCGTGGGAGGCCGACGACGCCGGAGCGGGCATCCGAACGCCCGCAGGAGACGCTGCGGCGCTCACCCAGGCGCTGAAGCGTCTTCTTGGTGACGCGGAGCTGCGTACGAAGATGGGCGAGGCTGCTCGCGCGTTCGCCGAGCGGCGACACTCATGGGACGCCATCACCAAGGACAGGCGCGAGCTCTACCGAGAGGTCAGTGCCGAGGCTCGTGCGCGGCGGCGATAGTCGCGCAGTCGGAGTCCTGCAGGTATGACTGACGCTTCATCTTCGCGAAGGGTCGCAGCCGTAGTCGTGGTTTGGAAGTCGCTCGGCTCAACGATGCAGGCGATCGAGAGCCTGATCGCCAGTTCGGTCAGGCCCAATCCATTGATCTGCATCGCCCAGGAGCTCTCCGAGTCGGACATCGAAGTGCTCGCAACGGTGGTGCCGGGCGACGATCTGATCGTCTTGAAGGACAACGTCGGCTTTGCGAGCGCCGTCAATCTTGGGATATCGCGGGCGCAAGGTCTCGGCTGCGACTGGGTATTCCTCGCCAATAACGATGCGACCTTTGATGCCTCCTGCATCGCTCGCTGTCGCGACGAGGCGAGCCGCTATGACCATGTGGCAGTAGTCAGTCCCGCGATTTCGTACTCACAGCGCCCTGACCGACTGTGGTTCGCCGGCGCCGTGCAGAGCCGCCTCTTCGCCGTGGTCTGGCACCGTGGACATTTCGCGAGCGCGACTCGTCCGCCGGCGAGCAGCGAGTGTGACTACATACCTTCATGTAGCGCACTCATGTCGGTCGCGGCCTGGGCCGAGGTCGGTCCGATGCGAGACGACTACTTCATGTATTTCGAGGACGTTGACTGGGGTGACCGCGCCCGGCAGCGCGGATGGCATCTTCGCTATCTAGGGGAGGTACTTGCGAGTCACGAGATGGGTGGATCCTCAGACCATCCCGGGTCGAGGTTCATGAGTTCGAACCCGACCTACTACCTGGCGAGGAACCCGCTTCGCTTCGCGCTCGAGACCCCAACAACTGCGCTTCGTGTGAGTCGAGTCTTTGGCGCTGGGGTCATTTGGAGCCTTTACAACCTGAGCCGCGTCCGACCCTCGGACTGGTCGACCTCGGGTCGAGCGCTCGTGGAGGGATTGCGCGATGGCTGGCGGGGACGAATGGGTCGTCGCGACCTCGCCCGATCCGAGCGGACCCTCGGTTCGCTGCCGCGAACCGGGAACAAGCCTGGTTGATGTCGACCTCCGAAAGCACTGATCTCGCCGGCCTTCGCGTCTGTGTCGTCTATGACTGCCTCTTTCCCTGGACAACAGGGGGAGCGGAGCGCTGGTATCGCGAGGTGGCGGAGTATCTCGAAGCGGCTGGAGCCAACGTTCGCTATTTGACGCGCCTGCAGTGGAGCGCAGCGAACGCACCGGAGATCCCCGGTGTGGAAGTGGTGGTTGTGGCGCCCGAATCCGAGCTTTATGAGCCTGATGGCACGAGGAAGGTGTTCCCCCCGCTCCGTTTCGGCCTGGGTGTGTTCCTTTGGTTCGTTCGCCATCGTCGAGAGGTTGATGTCGTTCAACTCGCGAACTTCCCGTTTTTCTCGCTGATTGCTGCGCGACTGGCTCTTTTTGGCAGCGACGCGAGGATCTACGTGGATTGGCTCGAGATCTGGCCACGCCGGTTCTGGATTGGGTACGCGGGACGCGGCGCTGGTGAGCTCGGATTCATCATTCAGTGGCTTTGTATTCGGCTGACCCAGCATGCGCTGGTGTTCTGGTCCCCTGCTGGCGCCCTGCTTCGCCAGCAGGGCTACAAGCGAGACGTCACCACGCTCGCGGGGTTGCTGCCAAGAGTCGCCATCGAGACTCGATCGATCGCGGCGCGATCCGCGACACCGAGCGCACTTTTCGTAGGACGCCTGATTCACGACAAGGGAGTACGCCTTTTGCCTGAGATGGTGCGGCTGGTTCTGCTTGGCCGCCCAGACTTTCGTCTCGTCGTCGTAGGAACCGGTCCCGAGGCCGATCTCATGACGAGGTTGTTTGCTGAACTCGGAGTCTCCGCCCGCGTCGATCAACTGGGCTTTGTCTCAGATGAGGAGCTCGAGAGATTGCGAGCAGAGGCCAGCTGCACGATCGTCGCCTCCACGCGTGAGGGATACGGCATCTCGGCTGTGGAATCACTGGCATCTGGCACACCCATCGTCGTCGCATCGAATCCGCAGAATCTGGCGGTTCATCACGTTGTCGAAGGCGTGAATGGATTCGTCGTAGAGCCGTCGGCAGCGGGGTTGGCCAATGGCGTAGCTCTCGCGATCGCCGGCGGCGAGGATCTTCGGATCGCTACTCGAGAATGGTTTAGCGAGAATGCACCGTTGATGACCGTCGACAGATCGCTTGGAGAGGTTGTCGCGCTCTACGCGAATCAAGCAAAGCAAAGGCGCTGACACTCGACAGAATCGCGTCGAGCCCGCAACCCGCTGATTCCTCGCTCATTCGCTACGCCGGCTGTCTGCCGATGACGGTCACGAGCGGCGGCAGCACGACCGAATCATCTCCTGGATCCACCTCGGTCAGCTCCTCAAGGTAGGTCGCGACCGCCCCCGGTCCTGCTCCGGCTGGGGCCTCTGCCCACGCATCGACGAGCTCGAGCCCTGCCGCCCGGACGAGCCCTGGAAGCAACGCACCGATGTCGGGGTGCTTGGCGTCGGGCATCGACATCGCGAGCCCACCGACGCGTCCAGCGGTCGTGATCGGCTCCTGGGCGACGAGGTAGCCGCCAGGTCGAAGGACCGATGCCATCCGGTGAAGGACCATCGCAGGGTCGCTCACGTGCATCAGCAGAAACCGGCAGAACGCGAGATCAACGGTCTCTGGCAGGCGGAGGTCCTCTCCGGCCTGGGTGATCGCGAGCACCTGCGCCTCCCCAGCAGCAGCAGCAGCCGCCGCGACGGTATCTCTCGCGCGCGGATCGCTGTCGACGGCGTAGATGCGACCGGTCCGGCCAACGAGCCGTGCGAGGGCGACCGAGACGTCGCCAGCGCCAGCACCGACGTCAACACACGACCATCCTGCGCCGAGTCCAAGGCGGTCCAAAGCGGTTGCAAGCGGGCGGCGGTAGACGTCGTTTCGAAGACCAAGTTCAGGCACGTGGTAAGGGTACAGCGGGCAAGCCGGCAAGCCTCGAAGGACCGCCGGGGTGCTCGTCGTGTCGCCAGGTAGGGTTGCACGATGCGCGCGACGATGCTGCTGTGTGACTCGGCCCAGGTAGCGGATGGGAAGCTCTACATACTCGGTGGCGGCTGGAGCCTCATCGGGCCCGATCCTGCACCGAGCGCCGTCGCGCTCAAGATCGACGTCGACTGGACCGAAGTGGATCGACCGCATCACTGGGAACTCTTCTTGGTCGACGAGGATGGCCAGCCCGTGCTTGCTGAGACCCAGGAAGGAACCCAGCCGATCGAGGTTCGTGGCGACTTCGAAGTTGCCCGGCCGAGCGAGATCGCCGAGGGAAGTCCCATCTCAGTCGCGCTGGCGTTGAACTTCGGGCCGCTTCCGCTCCTTGCGGGTGGTCGATTCGCCTGGCGGTTGATGATCGACGGCGCCGCTCAAGACGACTGGTCGCTGTCATTCTCGACGAGGACAGCAGCACCAACCTGATCTGCCGAGCAGATGAGCGACGCTGAGTCACACACCTTCTGGACGGGAGGGGCATTGGCCCTTGTCGCATGGTGGAGTTCGTCTCGACACGTGCGCGACCAACTGCCGTGGCGAAGCGAGCGCGACCCGTGGCGCGTGCTTGTGGCCGAAGTAATGCTCGCGCAAACTCAGGCGGCACGAGTCGCCTTGCGCTACGCCGACGCGATCGCTGTTCTCCCGACGCCGAGGAAAGCCGCCGCGAGATCGGTCGGGGACTACCTCGGGCTTTGGGCTGGTCTCGGCTACTACCGGAGGGCACTCTCGCTTCGCGAGAGCGCAATAGCGATCACGTCGCGCCACGGCGGCGTCGTGCCAAACGACCTCGGGGCTCTTTTGGCACTGCCGGGCATCGGCTCCTATACGGCTCGCGCCGTATTGGCCTTTGCCTTCGAGGAGCCCGTGGGCGTGCTTGATACCAACATTGGGCGAGTGCTTGCGCGGGCGGTTGCGGGAAGGCCGCTCACTCGTAGAGAGGCGCAGCGCGCCGTCGATGAGTTGGTGTCGAAGAGGAGCCCACGCGAGTTCAATCTCGCCTTGATGGACCTCGGCGCAACGCTTTGCACATCGCAAAATCCGCGCTGTGCCGCCTGCCCGATCCAGGCGGCCGACGCGTGTGCATGGCGACGCGAGGGAGGCGACGACCCAGCGCATCGCTCCGCTGCAACATCTCGTCCGCAGCCGAGATTCGCAGGCTCGAATCGGCAAGGTCGTGGTCGACTACTCCGGGCCGCACGCACTGCGCCCATTGCGTCGTCGGCGGTGGCGGCCGTGGCGGGATGGCAGGGCGAGGGAGATCGCGCGGCCGTTGTCGCCTCCGAGCTCGTCGACGGCGGACTCCTTGTTCTCCTCCCGGACGGGTCCCTCGCGTGGCCGGATTGACAACGATCAGACCAGCGCGCGCACGATCGGAGGTGCGCCATGCGGTTGAATAGTGTCGTGAGCTGGATCGCAGAGATACCCGTGCGATGGTTGCCCTCGTAGCGATCGGTGGGCCGGTCGTGCTCGCCCTGCTGTATTGGTGGCTGAGTGCAGCAACGGATCGTAGGACAGCGCGTTCGATGGAACGGTACGGCTCCGCGCTCGGCGTGCTCGGCGACGTGTCGAGGCGGACTGAGGCCGGTGCCCCGATTCACATCCCGTCACCAGATGAGATCGCCCAGCCACATATCGAGTTCGACCCGGAGCTGTCGTCGGCGTCGCGGGCCGAAGAGGCGGCCCCGGCACGAGCAGAGGAGCGCATCGCCGAGCCTTCGAGCCTTGCAGAGCCGATCGCCGACGTCGGCCCGCGCCTCGAGATCGAGCGGATGCCGCTCTTTGACGACCTGCCATCGATACCGAACGTCCGTGAGACCACCGGGAGTGTCGTGGATCCAAACGCCACCGCGGCAGCGCTGGGACGAATGGTGGCGAGGTCGCGATTCAATCGCGAGTACGGGATAGTGGCTGACGGCCGGCGAACAACCGACATCGAGGCCCGGGTCCGCCTCAGCGCGCCGACGGTGCCATTGCTATTCGGCGCTGACGATGTCGACGCGCTTGACGATGTCACGACGACGGTGCCGGCGGTGGATCTCGCTCGAATCGACGGTCGCCACGGTCCGCGACAGCGTGAGCTTCGCGTCGGACCCCGGTCTGGCTCGAGGCGACGCCACGAGCTCGCGGCAGCAGGCGTCGTTGCCGCTCTGGTGATTGCAGGCGCGCTCGTCGCGTTGCTCGATCACTCGCCGACCAATGTTGCGACCAGGCCGGGTGTGACGACATCGAGCGCACCTGGGAACGGTGGCGCGACGAAAGCGAAGTCGACGACGACCACGACCACGACGCCGACGGTGCTCGATCCGACGTCGACGACGAATCTGCTCGTAACCTATGTGGTGCCAAAGGCCACTTACACCCTCGTGTTCTCCGCCACAGCACCCTGTTGGCTGGGCGCGCAGCGGCGTACGAATGGCTCCTACCTCTGGATGGACACGCTCCGGGCAGGGACGTCGACGTCGTACTCCGCGACCGGTCCGCGCCTTATCCGCCTGGGTGCACCGCGCGCCGTCTCCATCAAGCTGAACGGCATCCCGGTCGCTCTTCCCCCGGGCAACATCGCGTCCTACGTCATCAAGCTTGTCGTCCAAAGAGCACCTGAGTCTCGCCGACGAAGATGAGAAGTCGCGGCCCACAAGGAGGTTTATGACGGTAATGAGCTGCATACTTTCTTCGCGGAGTTCCTGGCCCGGGTAGTTGTTACTATGCAGATAGGGGAAATCCCACAGCGGGAAGTCCCCCACATCTTTTTCGCAACATCGATCGGAGCAGCGAGATGACCGCAGAGCTTGACCTCGGGCGATACAAGCTTGGCTGGAGCGACGAAGAGGACTATGTCTTCAAGCCGAAGAAGGGCCTCTCCGAAGAGATCGTGCGTGAGATGTCCGGCATCAAAAAAGAGCCGAAGTGGATGCTGGACTTCCGGCTCCGAGCGCTTAGCCGCTTCTCGCTGAAAGAGATGATGCCGTGGTTCGCCACGAAGATGCCCGATCTCGACTTCCAGAACATCTTCTATTACATCAAGCCGACGGAGAGTCAGGTCGATGTCTGGGACGAGCTCCCAGAGTCGGTCAAGAACACCTACGAGAAGCTCGGGATCCCAGAGGCGGAGCGGAAGTACCTCGCCGGCGTCACCGCGCAATACGAGTCCGAGGTCGTCTACCACCGAAATCGTGAGGATCTGGAACGGCTCGGCGTCTTGTTCACTGACATGGACACTGCAATCCGAGAGTACCCAGAGATCGTGCGTCGGTACTTCGGAAAGATCATCCCGCCGAACGACAACAAGTTCGCAGCGCTCAACTCCGCCGTATGGTCCGGAGGGTCATTCATCTACGTGCCACCAGGCGTGAAGGTCGACATGCCGCTCCAGGCCTACTTCCGTATCAATGCGGAGAACATGGGCCAGTTCGAGCGGACCTTGATCATCGCGGACGAGGGTGCCGAAGTTCACTACGTCGAGGGCTGCTCTGCGCCCGTCTACTCCACGGACTCACTTCACTCCGCGGTCGTCGAGCTGGTTGCACTCCCTGGGAGTCGGATCACCTACACGACGATCCAGAACTGGTCGAACAACGTCTACAACCTCGTCACCAAGCGGGCTCGCGCAGAAGCCGAGGCGCACGTTGCCTGGATCGACGGCAACATCGGCTCGCGGCTCACGATGAAGTACCCATCGGTGTACCTGATGGGCCCGAAGGCCTCAGGTGAGGTGCTCTCGGTTGCCTACGCCGGCGCCGGTCAGCAGCAGGACACGGGGGCCAAGATGGTCCACGCTGCGCCGGAGACCACGTCGACGATCGTGTCGAAGTCGATCTCCAAGGATGGCGGCATCACGACCTATCGCGGCAAGGTGCACGTCGACGAGGGCGCCAAGGGCGCGAAAGCCTTTGTTCGCTGCGACGCTTTGATCCTCGACGAGGACTCAACCTCAGAGACCAAGCCCTACATGGAGATCGGTGAGCGCGACGCGCAGATCGGCCACGAGGCGACCGTGTCCAAGGTCGGCGATGACCAGCTCTTCTACCTCATGAGCCGTGGACTCTCTGAGGCGCAGGCGACGAGCATGATCGTGAACGGATTTATCGAGCCGGTAACTCGGACGCTGCCGATGGAGTACGCGGTCGAGTGGAGCCGCTTGATCGAGCTGCAGATGGAGGGCTCGGTCGGCTGACCCGCGACACGTAACCACTTCGAATACCAGGGAGACTCGGCACGTGCCGATGCGCGAAGAGTGCAAGAACTATCAGTCGAGAACGTATGCCTCCGGTGAGGTCGCGCGTATCTGCACGCTCGATCTCGCTCCAGAGGCTCCGTGGCGGTGCCCGGACAACTGCGCGAAGTACTCGCGTCGGCTCGCTGACGCGGGATGGGTCTACGGCTCGCTAGTCGAGCCGGCGATCGAGGAAGAGCCCGATGAGCCCGCAGAGGAGATAGGCGGGCTCTTGGACGCCGCTGAGGACATCGTGAACGCCGTAGTGCCGACGACGCGAGCCGAAGTCGCTCGCGAGCAGGCACGCGCGGACACCTCGCTTGGCCGCCTCACCGCACGCTTTCGTCGTCGACCCCGCGAGGATCGCTCGTGACCGATGTGGTCACCTTCGATGAGTCCTGGGCTCGTCGCAGTTTCAACGGACCAAAGTGGCTAAGCGAGCGGAGAAGTGACGCCGCGCTGTCGTTCGCGACCGCCGCTTTGCCAAGTGAGCGAGACGAAAGCTTTCGTTACGGCTTAATCGACGAGCTCGACCTCAGCCGTTTCTCTGGCAGCTTGGATGGAACAACATCTAGTGACGAAGGCCTTTCTTCCGCGTTGCTCGACGCGATCGGCGCGACAGCGGTGACCGTTCGGACCCTTGACGGCGCGTGGGTGAGCACGACGTTCGAGCCCGCGGGGTGCCCGGCTGGCCTCGCGCTCTCGAACCTCGGCGCCGCAACTGAGGCTCCCGCTGGATACGGAACGCTGCTGGCCGAGGTCGGCGAGTCCTTCATCGATCTCGCAGAGGCGTTGACGAGCGACGCAACGGTGATCGAGGTTGCAGCCGGCGCTGTCGTCGACCGACCGATCGTCATCGTCCACGAGCTGAGTGGTGCCTCGGTCGGGGCGACCGTCGTGCCCCGTTCGTTTCTCCACCTCGCCCACCACGCCGAGGCGACGCTGATCGAGTTTTACGTGTCACCGAGCGGTGACCGGCTTTGCCTGCCCGTCACTGAGATGTTGCTCGACGAGGGCGCGCATCTCGCTTACCACGCCATCCAACAGCTCGGCGACGATGACTGGCAGCTTGCCTATCAGCTGAGCAGGGTCGCGAGAGATGCCGAGTTGCGTTCGTTTTCTGCTGCGCTTGGCGGCTTGTACGCGCGCCTGTTCACCCGCTCGGATCTCGTCGGCGAGGGTGCCGAGAGCAGGCTTGCTGCGACCTATCTCGCAAAGGGCGCTCAGGTGCAGGATCTCCGCACCTTCCAGGAGCACTCCGTCGGGCGGACGACTAGCAACCTCGTCTTCAAAGGAGCGGTGCGCGACCACGCCCGCTCGGTCTACAGCGGCATGATCCATATGGCCAAGGGCGCACGTCGTGCGGTCGCCGCGCAGACCAATCGCAACCTTGTGCTCTCCGAGGGCGCGCATGCCGACTCGGTGCCGAATCTCGACATCGAGGAGAACGACGTCCGGTGCTCGCACGCCTCGGCGGTCGGGCCAATCGATGCCGAGCAGCGCTTCTATCTAGAAAGCCGTGGAGTACCCACCGAGATCGCCAATCGGCTGATCCTGCTCGGCTTCTTCGATGACCTATTCGATCAGGTGCCCTCGCTTGGCTGTGCGGAGTACCTGCGGGAAGTCTTCACGCGAGAGATCGAGAGCAGCGCCGTATGAGTCGAGACGTTGCCGTGGGCCCGCTGTCTGGTCTCGAGGACGGCGTTGCACAGCGGGTCGACTGCGGCGACACGTCGATCTGTGTCGTTCGCTGTGGTGACGCGGTGTACGCGATCAATGACGTCTGCTCACATGAGGACTACTCGCTGTCCGTCGGTGAGGTTGACGTCGAAGAGTGTGCGATCGAGTGCTGGAAGCACGGAAGCCTCTTCTCGCTCGCGACCGGCGCCCCACTCACGTTTCCAGCTACACGACCGGTAGCTACCTATGACGTCTCGATCGACGCTGAGCAAGTCGTCGTGCATCTCCCCGACGACGCGGATGCAAACGACGGTGTTGCGTGAGCGAACTCATCATCCGAGATCTGGTCGCGAGCGTTGCTGGTGAGACGATTCTGTGCGGGGTGAACCTCGAGGTGCGAAGTGGCGAAGTCCACGCCGTCATGGGCCCAAACGGCGCCGGAAAGAGCACGCTCTCTGGTGTGCTGATGGGTCATCCTGCGTACAGCGTCATTGGCGGTTCCGCCACGCTCGACGGCGTGGAGCTTCTTGGCCTGCCTACCTGGGAGCGAGCACGAGCTGGGCTTTTTCTCGCACCACAGGCCTCGACGGAGATCCCGGGCGTTCGGCTCATCGACGTATTGACCGAGTCGGCACTTGCAGGCGGGCGCGCGACCGGCCATCTCGTAGCGACCCTGGAAGAGGAAGCGAGCCTGATCGGCGTCGGCGCCGGCATGGCTGAGCGGGCACTGAACATGGACGCGTCCGGTGGTGAGAAAAAGCGCCTCGAGACGTTGCAGCTAGCAGTGCTGCAGCCAAAGATCGCCATCCTCGATGAGCTCGACTCGGGCCTGGATGTCGATGCACTGAGAGATGTATCGCGGCGGGTACAGATGGCGGTTCGCTCGCCGTCGAGAGGAGGCGAGGCGCTCGGCGTGATCGCGATCACGCACTACCGGCGACTCCTCGAAGTGCTCATCCCTGATGTGGTCCACGTTCTCGTTCACGGCGAGATCGTCGCCACCGGCGGTGCTGATCTCGTTGACGAGCTCGAACGTGACGGATATGGCGCCTACCTCGGCGAGAGCGAATCGGAGTCGCCCGAAACGAGCTACCTGCCGCTTTAGTTCGTCGTTCCGAGGCGATCGCTCACTTGCTTTTGGAAGCCGAGTCCGCGAAATGACGTGGAGGTGTCAGATCTGGATGACCGGGCAGGTGAGCGTCCGCATGATTCCCTCGATCAGCTGCACCCTGCTCACGACGACGCGCCCGAGGTCATCGACGGTCTCGGCCTCGGCCTGAGCGATGATGTCGTAGGGGCCGGTCACGTCGTCGGCCCGGACCACGCCGGCGATCGCGCGCAGTCGAAGCGCCACGTCGGCAGCCTTCCCTACCTCGGTCTGGATCAAGACGTAGGCGCGCACGGTCATCTCGGACTCCCACGGGTTCCTCGGTGTCTCGACCAAACCCTATTCAGTAGCAGTGAATAGGGCGAATCGATCTCAGCCCTGACCCGACATACCGTAGATTCGTGGCAGTGAAAAGCGGCGGTCGGGCCTCGCGGTTCCTCTCCCGAATGTTGGCGATGCTGCGGGGCGCCGTTGCGGAGCTATTCGACCAGTCGACGCCGTTCGGGCGACTGGCGCTCGTGCACACCTTGCAAGCGGCCGGGACAGCTTTCGTCACCGTCTCGCTCGCGGGTTCGTTGTTCTTTTCGATCTCCCCGGATGCAGCCAAGGGCAAGATTCTTCTCTATCTCCTGATTACGATCGCACCCTTCGCGGTAGTTGGTCCAGCGCTTAGCCCGCTGCTCGACAGGGGTCGCCAAGCCAGGCGGACGAGCGTTGCGATCGCGAGCTTCGGCTCCGCACTCGCCTGCCTCGGCATGGCGAAGAATCTCCACGATCTGCTGCTCTTTCCCGAGGCGTTCGTCGTGCTCGTGCTCGGCAAGCTCTACCTCGTCGCGCGGGCCTCACTCGTGCCGGAGATGATCGCCGACGACGAGGATCTGGCGAGCGCGAATGCCAAGCTCGCGGTGCTGGCCTCGCTCGCGAGCCTGCTTGTGGTGCCGATCGCTGTCGGAATCTTCAAGATCGGGGCGGTCTGGGTGTTGCGCACCGGCACGCTGATCTTCGTGGCCGGAGGCATCGCCGCGCTTCGACTCACCAGGACGCCCGCCGAGGCTGAGCGTGTCGCCGAGCCCGAGCCCGAGCGGCATGTGCTTTTGCCGCTCGTCTCGGACAACTCCTTCTACGACCAAGACACGGAGGGCGAAAAGGTGGCGCGCGCTCGCGATGTGGCGCGACAGCGAAGGGCCCTCGGGCTCCCGCTCTACCGGGGTGAGGTTCGAGCCGCGGCTGGTGCCCTGACAGTCGCTCGGGCGGCAGTTGGATTCGTCGAATTCTTTCTGGCGTTCACACTCCGTCGCGAGCATGCCGCCACGTGGTGGTTCGGACTGCTGCTTGGAGCAAGCGCGGTCGGGTCGCTCGTCGGGTCGCTGATCGTCCCCCGGCTACGCAGGCACTTCTCCGAGCAGCAGATCATCGCGATCGCGCTTGGGAGCCTCGTCGTCGGCGCGCTCGGTGCCGCGCTCGTCGGTGGGCTGCTCGCACAAGCGATGCTGACGCTGGTCGTCGGCATCGCTCCAACGAGCGCGAAGCCCGCACTGGACTCGATCGCCCAGCGCCATGTGGCGCCGGCATTGCTGGGGCGGGCCTTTGGCCGAATCGAGACGCGGCTGCAGTTGGCCTGGGTCGCTGCTGCACTGTTGGCGACGCTCGTGCCGGTCGCGCTGCGCGTCGGCGACGTCGCGATCGCGTCGGTCACTTTGTTGGCGTTGCTCTCCTACGTAATCGCACCCCGCGGCCCGCGGCGCACGCCGAAGGTGGGGCCTGCTCCCGCGTAGCTACGAGTTGCGGTCGAGGAGCTACTTCGCAGCTGCGACGCGAGCAGCCAGCGCCTCCAACTCGGCGTAGAGCGCAGGCGGGGTCCTGTCGCCGTATGTGTGGAAGTACTCCTCGATGAGCGGGACCTCGCGCTCCCACTCCGACGGGTCGACCGCCATCACCGCGGCCAGATCCTCTTCGGAGATATTGAGACCGTCGGTCGTGATCGCTCCCTTTGCGGGTACCCAGCCGATTGGCGACTGATCGGCCTCACCTCTGCCGGCGCAACGGTCGAAGATCCAGTTCAACACCCGCGAGTTCTCGCCGAATCCTGGCCATAGGAATCGTCCATCTGTGCTCTTGCGGAACCAGTTCACGTAGAAGATCCGTGGCCGCTTGGACTCCTCGAGCTGCTCGCCGATCTCAAGCCAATGGTTCCAGTAGTCCGCCATGTTGTAGCCACAAAAGGGCAGCATCGCGAACGGGTCGCGACGCAGGTTGCCGACCTCACCAGCCGCCGCGGCAGTCGTCTCAGATCCCATGATCGAACCGAGAAATACGCCGTGTTGCCAGTCGAACGACTCATGCACCAACGGGACGACCGAGGCGCGCCTACCGCCGAAGAGGATCGCCGAGATCGGCACGCCGATTGGGTCCTCCCACTCTGACGCGATCGCCGGGTCCTGGCTGGCCGCGACGGTGAAACGTGAGTTCGGGTGCGCAGCAGGACCACCAGAACCTGGCGTCCACTCCTGGCCCTGCCAGTCGGTCAGGTGGCTCGGCGGCTCCTTGGTGAGCCCCTCCCACCAGATGTCGCCATCGTCGGTGTACGCGGTGTTCGTAAAGATCGTGTTCGCGCTGAGCATCAGCACGGCGTTGGGGTTGGTCTCCATGTTCGTGCCTGGAGCGACACCGAAGAATCCGGCCTCGGGGTTGATCGCCCGGAGCATGCCGTCGGGCCCGATCTTCATCCAGCAGATGTCGTCACCAATGGTCTCGACCTTCCAGTCCGGAACGGTCGGGATGAGCATTGCCAGGTTCGTCTTGCCGCACGCGGACGGGAACGCGCCGGTGATATAGCGCACCTCACCTGCTGGAGAGGTCAACTTCAAGATCAACATGTGCTCGGCGAGCCAGCCCTCGTCGCGGGCGATCACCGACGCAATTCGAAGCGCGAGGCACTTCTTGCCAAGCAGGGCATTGCCGCCGTAGCCGGAGCCGAACGACCAGATCTCCCTCGTCTCGGGGAAGTGCGCGATGGTGAGGTGTTCGGGGTCGCACGGCCAGGACACGTCCTCAGCACCGTCGGCGAGCGGCACGCCTACTGAGTGCAGGCAAGGTACGAAGGCCCCATCGTCGCCGAGGGCCTCGAGGACCGCATCGCCCATGCGCGTCATGATTCGAAGCGAGACCACGACGTACGGCGAGTCCGTCAGCTGCACGCCGATCTTCGCGATCGGGCTGTCGAGCGGTCCCATTGAGAAGGGGACGACGTAGAGCGTGCGTCCCGCCATTGCGCCGTCGAAGAGATCGCTCATGAGATCGCGCATCGCTGCGGGATCCATCCAGTTGTTGTTCGGCCCTGCGTCGATCTCGTCGGCGGGACAGACGAAGGTCCTCGACTCGACGCGAGCGACGTCTCGCGGGTCCGAATGCGCCCAGTAGCTCGCCGGTCGCTTCGCGTCGCTCAGTTTCGTGAAGGTTCCCTGCGACACCAGCAACTCACACAGCTCGTCGTACTCATCCGCCGAGCCGTTACACCACCGGACATCCGCCGCTTGAGTTCGTTTTGCGAACTCGTCTACCCAGTCGGTCAGTGCCCGGTTCTTAGTGTGGGGCATGTGTGGCCTGCCTTTTTGATCTCGTAGCTCAGGCGACCAGCGACGTCTTCGCCACCGTCCCTCGCCGTCGACAGTGCGAACGCTTCGTTGCTCGCCGGAGATACCCCCGCCATCCGGTTCCTAACACGCTAATGCAAAGCGTGCACATGTGCCTCCCCGCCGATGCTTCGAGGAATCCACGGCGGAGGCGGGCGCTATGTAGCGTCTTTGGATGGTCAGATTTGACGATCAAGGTTCGCCGGAGCGAGGTGAAATTGACGCGATCGTCGAGCTGGCGGCCCGAATCGGCGCTGCCCGCGACGGCGAGGTCTGGATCGGTGACGACATGGCCGTTCTCCAGGGCCCGGATAGCTTGCTGTTCGCCACCGATATCGCTGTCGAGGGGGTCCATTTCAACGCAGAGACCGGAAGCCTGGCCGACGCGGGCTGGAAGGTGCTCGCGGCGAACCTCTCTGACGTCGCGGCGATGGGTGGCACGCCGACGGCAGCGGTCGTCGGTCTCGCGGGCGCCACTCGGTCGAAGCTCTCCGCTCTTTACGACGGGATCCTCGCGTGCTCTTCGGAGTTCGACTGTCCGATCGTGGGCGGTGACCTTACCGGTGGCACGGCCCTCGTGATTTCGATAGCGGTAGTCGCCGACGGGGGTGAAGGGGCACCGGTGCTCCGAAGCGGTGGGCGACCTGGGGATCGAGTGTTTCTGACGAGGGCGACGGGCGCATCCGCGGCGGGGCTGCGAGCGCTTCTTACCGACGCTCGTGCTAGTGGGGAGGTCGTCGATGCACACAGACGACCTCGGCCGCGCCTGGCTGAGGGGCGGGCGGCCAAGCGAGGGGGTGCCACGGCGATGATCGACGTCTCTGATGGTCTTGGTCTCGATCTCGATCGGCTGTGCCGCGCCTCGGGCGTAGGCCTCGCGCTTGACCTGGTTCCCGTCGCGCCTGGCGCAACGTTCGACGACGCGATGAGTGGCGGAGAAGACTACGAGCTGGTCTTCACCGCTCCCTCATCGGAGGAGATCTCTGTAGCGTTCGTCGCCGCAGGACTGATCGTCCCGATAGAGATCGGTCGGCTCGTCGGCGACGTTGACGCACGAAAGATCGGCGGCGAGGACTTCATCCCGCGTGGCTACCTGCATCATCTCGGATAAGAAGCGGCTCGAGCTCAGCTAACCCGTACTCGAGAAGTGGTCCTTCGGAGAACGCGGCGGAGTCAACCAGAGACGCGAGAGCACAGCTGCCCGCGGGTTACTTCTTGGCGAAGTTGGCCGCGAAGTTGGCGGCGATTCGCCGTGGCGGCTTTTGCACCTTTCCGGCCCTGATGCATGAGGTGCAAACGTTGATACGCGTCGGCGATCCGGCGACTAGCGCGCGGACGCGCTGAATGTTC